>JGI24022J15233_10006689_pt1 | contig 12542 bp, 4 predicted proteins | sample Ectturendosymbi2_FD_15233 | JGI IMG/M metagenome (IMG submission 15233)
CAATTTCTATACATCGATCAATTAGCCATTGCTCTTTTGCTCTATCAGACATTCTTCTTAATTCATTGTTCAGCTGTCTATACTTTCTCCGTCCTTCCTCCTCATTCACATTTTTCCATTTTCGTCTCTCCTCCATTTTATCTATCAACTGTTCTGTTATCCATGGTTTCTTTTCACGCTTTTTCTCTTTGCAGTAAAGAAAGTATACTGCATGGAGTTAAGAAAGTATACTGCATGGAGTAAAGAAAGTATACTGCATGGAGTAAAGAAAGTATACTGCATGGAGTAAAGAAAGTATACTGCATGGAACAAAAAATGGTTTGAAAGAGAAGAAAGGCGTAGTATGTAGTAGAGCAAAATTTTTTCATAAAAACTAGGTTAGGGAATTCAAAAGAATGTGGATTTTATAAACTATTTTATAAGGTTTAATGTGTGCACCGCCTGGGCACATCAAATCAGTACAGTATTTTAGCTTCATGTCAATTGTCTCTTTTGGTACTGGTGGGAGTCCAGATCCTTTGGATTTACACGAAGTGTCTTTCTCTTTGAATTTCTTGTGCCATTTCCAAATCTGTACATCTCTCCATTAGCTGGTGCTTTCCTATGAAAGTCTTTTACAAACGTTCTCTGTACAGTCATGTTCGATCGTGTTCGAGCATTCTCTAACAAACACCAAAATGCTTTTTTCTATCGAAGTGGATGCCATTTTTTACCTTAAAAGATAAACCCATAAAACTAATGTTTGAGTTGTTCCTACGTGTGCTATTAAAAACTGAGATCATTTGACAATGTTGGTGAAGTTAATAGGATGCATAACGATAAATAACATTTTGGAACACCACGTATATCATTTTGTTGAAAACGAAATTGCGTGTCACAAAGATATCAGACCTTTTATCAGACCTTTCATCTTCAGAATATAAATGATATCAGACCTTTTATCTTCAGAATATAAATGATTGTTATGTATGTGCAATGTTTCTGTATAGCCTAGTAAAGAACTTGGTCTAAAATTCTGGCTGTTCGATGCATTCCAATTGTAATTTGTGATCGTGTTCAAAATCACGATGAGTTGAACAGCTTTTGCTCATTCGTTATTTGTATGTCTCATTTCTGTGTATTCCCTAGTCTTTTGAATTTTCTTCTGCTTTCACCAACGTAATGCTTGTTACTATCCTGAAGCACTTTTGAAGTATACACTTCTCATCGTATTTTTGTAGTTCCATCGTGGCCAGTAAACTTTTGTGGATGCGATTAGATCGTATAGCATCATTAAAATTCATGAAACACTAAATACAGACAAATTATCTTAGACTGGCTTGCACCAATGTTCCCCTTTCCGTAACGTTTCTAACAACAGGGCCATGCTTTGGCCAGGTAATTCGTTTTAGCATTAGACAAAAGTGGACAACCGATCACTGCAATGCTAAGAATGGAAACGACAATCAAGGCAATGCTGCGGCAGGATGAAAACATTTTTACTTGTGTTTGGAATAGACATTATTTTATCATTTGCTCGTAATGTCACCACGTAGATAAAGTAGCTAAGATTTGCTTGCAATGCGCCTGGCACGTTGCAACTGATGACCGTTGCATCGGAGTGAAATTAATTTGTAACATAAATTATTACTATGCAAAAGAAATGAATAAATTATTTATTTGCAACAAATATTTGGAACATAAATTAGTCCTGCGGAGTCGATAAAAGCTCTTGAACACGAGAAGCGCTCAGCCAGGTGCGACAAAAACGTTATTTAGCATTAACGCCAAAGTGCTTTGAATATTTACAAAAAGAGCTGCATACAAAAGGCACGCCAAAAATGGAGCGAATAATGTTGTGGCAAAAAGCAATTAATATTTTCAGGAAACGTGAAGTTTTTTAACTTTTCTGCTAAATCATTTACTTACAGCTTTCAATCTTCAATGAGCAGTTCTGTTGATCCAAAGGGTATCTTTTCAAATCCATTTGGCAAGCCAAATCTGCTGTGATTCTGGCAAATGAGAGGCCTGTTATCGAAGTTCAACTAATATTCTGCTTGCGAAAACGAGATACTTTGTCAAAAAAGGAACAGTAAAAAGTGAAAGAATGTAGATAGGATTTATAAGACAGTACACAAATTCAAAGCTTTCCCATATTTTCGCTGTTACGACCGACCCACGTAAAACTGTCGGCGTCAAAAGTTTAAAAAATTTGTTTCGCACAAAGCTTAGCTGCTAAAGACATGAAGTGCTTGCTGATGAATCACTACTAGATTACCGATAGGTCGGAGTCACTAACGTCATTTGCTTGCAACATGTAATCCACTGTTTCGGTATGTTATTGGACAGGGCCGCAACCAGCTGATATTTTCAAGGGACCAAAATGGTTGCAACTTGCTCTTGTACTAATTTCAGGGGGCAAAATGATTGTAACTTGTTGTGGTATCTAACAACTAAGTGTATTTTTGAAAATTTCTTGGGGCAACTACCCAGATGTCCATTGGTTGCGGGCCTGGAGCTGAGTATAAATGCATAGATATATAAACGCTCAACCTAAGCCAATGAAATGGTATAATATTCCAGTTGTTTTCTACTGTTGGATTCAACTAGCGAACTTGTAGTGCCGCGAGACAATGCAAAGAATTTGACCGTGACCATTCTTATTGACAGTCATATCTGCAACCGAGAAAAAAGCGCAGGGTTTGAAGGTGGCTTGTCCTAAATCTCTGTTTAAGATGGCTTGTTTAAAAGGTGGCTTGTTCATCAGTATTATTACTCGGCTGATGGTTAATTAAAATACAAAAACAATGGCGAGTAATAACACTTCAGCAACAAAAAACTAGAAGTATTTTTAAAGCTTCTTGTGAAACGTTTGTGTATATTTTCAAATCGTTTTCAATATTTTTGTGATAAACTTTGCTAAAAATTACTATTTTTCGCTTATTAATTACAAATCATTGTATAATGCCAAGTACGAGTGACTTAAATCGCATGTTGAATAAGTACGATCAATAAATCCAAGCGAAAAACTTACCTAAGACCGTAGAAAATCTTTCCTTCTGGGGTCAGTCGAAGTAATTTGTTTTCTCGTGTGATTGCGTGAATAAACGATTTTTTGTCATTCGGAAAATATGTATCGGGCACCTACAGATTTGTCAAATAAACCTGTTGAGCTAAAACTTGAAGAAATCTTACTAGAATACGTAAAGTGGAAACTTTCAGCGAAAAGTTTTTGCAGGCTCCTAAAGACTCATCATTAATTTGCTACACTCAACACTGATCACGAAATATTTAGAAAACGTTGATTACATGCAGTTTTACACAGCAAAAATTCAACTTCCAGGAATTTCAGGAAAAACAACTAGGAGCAGGTAGAAGTTATTATCAAACCTTTATTGCAGTGGTTCCAGAAAACTATGAACCTCATCAGTTTTCCCTAAAATAATATCACTTAGGTAAGCCACCGTTATGAAAGTTGCGAACGCGTATGAAATGTTGCTGAGTCAAAAGCAAGCATAATGCTGAAGGCCGTTATTTAATATCAGTGTAAATAACGCGTTTGGAAGCACAACGTTTTGTATTTCATGTCTATACCAGACATGTGCCCCATTCTTGAATATAATTCCCCTAGAATTTAAAACAACCTTGCTCAATTTGATGAAATACTTTACAAGTGTCTTTCCACCGCGCCGAGTCTGTCTTAGATAATAACAGGGTCTAGTTATCCTGGATGGGCTCATCGTCGGCTCCGTTGGTTCTAGACAAGAGTGACTTCGACATTAGCACAAGTTTGAATATAGCATAGCACATGCTGGTTTTAAAAACATTTTGCGCCTTTAAAATATCTTTCAGTAGATAAAGACAACCTCGTGTTCTTGTTCCGTTCTTGCTCTGGGCATAGACAAAAACCACCACTTAGGCTCCAAAAGACATCGATTGAACTGACGATAACTTCGGAAACCGGTTTCTGTTGCTAGTTTCGATGGTCTATAGACACTACACGCACGAACATTAAAAAATGATGTTGTGAACAGTATATCGAATTTTCTTGCGGGTAATCGTTGTGTAGTGTGTTTACGTGTTCATTCGTGATGTTTAGAAGACTGCTACTTGTATTAGAGTATCAATCAAGACTCTTTATTTTTTAGACCCATGCAAATCAAACAATACTTGCATTGTTGCGAAGTTATTGAAAGAACGAAGTCATTCTTGAGACACAGTGAAATTCTGAAGTTGTCGCGGTCATTGCATTGCCCATTGCTTAAACCAGTAGTTCTCAAAGACTGTTCTGAGAGCCGCATGCGGCTCCCAGGCAACCTTTGTGCGGCCTTCAGCAGTCTTTCACTAAAACCTCTAATATTTTGTGTAACAGACTTCGTTCTGCTATAAAACAAAACGTGTCAGTTGACTTGCGTTAAATTTTTTTACTCAGCCTCTCTAACAAAGTCGTAGGTCTGGATTTGGCTCCCTTCAGCGAAAAGGTTGAGAACCTCCGGCTTAGACAGTTGTTTGGCTGGTAAAGAAAGCACGGTACAATGTATCCACTCCGAAAACAACTAGGTTTTTTAATGAATTCAATTTTCGTCCTGAATTTCTTGTTTTTCTATTCGTTTTCTCAATCACTGACTTTTGTTACGTGGCCATTACTATCTATTCTGCAAATAAAGCTAACACTTATTATGCTACAGCTTATAATTTGTAGCGTATAAAAATAAAAAGCCATTTACTGCGCGTGTGCAAGCACGTATATCGCATGGTTCAACCAAAACTTGGTTGTCTAACTCAATGAAAGGGCGCTCAATTTAGTCAGTTATCCTTGACAACATATTTTTAAGGTGTTAGTGAATAACGCGTGTTGTAAAGGTTTACTATGCCAACTGATAGCGTTGTATGTACCAGCTATCAAACTTTTCGATATTACAACGTTAAAATTCGATACGGTTCGGTACCTTTCTCGAAGTTTTGTGTTTTATCCTCACTTTAGACTACAACCAACGGCTCCAAAGTTCCAATACATTATTTTCATACCTAAAACCTGACCTTCTTTATCACTCCTTAATTACATAAAAAATCTTCTTTGTGGAAGCAGTTAATTTGTATAAAGATTATTTCAGCTTATGATCTACAAAAATATATTAGGTTTATGCAAATGAAAGTGTGCTAGCAACACTGACTAATTTAGCAGAAGATGCAAACAGTTAAAAGCCTTACATTTTGTGAAAAGACGTGCGCTGATTCGAAAGGATATTGCGAACAGACAGATAACGCAGGAGATCATGATCAACCTAAAAGGTACAATTCGTTCCAGGGTCAAACAAGACGATCCTTGTGGAAAACCGTGACCGGTCGAAGCATGCATCCAGACATGGTTTTCGAAGCTTGTCAGAACGCGAGTGACGACGACATGGAAACTACAGGTCTTAAAAGATGGCAAAAGGAGCAAATGCATTCATATAGTGGTTTTTGTATAATTAAGCGCCAAGGCGTTGTGTGGACTTCTGTGTTTACTTGTATGAGCGGTGAAACATTAATATAAGTTCACTTTTTTCAACGACACACATTTTTCAAAGGTATCAATCGTGAAGGTGAGCATTCCTTAAGTTAACAATAATTATAATAAGGTTGATCTTTGGATTTGGTTCACGTCCACCACGATGGCAACAGCAGGCTTAGTGTGATGTTGCAAAAATACGACCGAGAACAGCAAAAGAGCTTTTGTTCAAAGTTTACAGCAGCCACAACAGTAAAGTGTTATCTAAATCAGAAGACTAACTCTCAGGTTGCAAAATAGGTCGAAAGAAACGTGTAGCAATCAGAATATCTCGTACTCGTATCATCTCCGCGCAGGAACTCCGCAGAATCGGACCTCTTGTACAGACAAGTGGACCTGTGCCTTCCTATAATTTATAAACACTGTACTGATCTATAAAAGATTTTGTCTTTGTGAAATGCTTATAGCCCTAAGGCTTGGCTGTCAATACCGCAAGGAAAGAAGTGTTGTATAGGTTTTAGGTAGAGAAGATCTGTAACGTGATTGACTTGTACCGAGCGCACAAGATCAATAGTCGCAAACCGCATTTGTCATCAAGGAAACCGAGCAGAGCAAGCGTATCGATTTGTTAAATCTATTGTCATACATTTTTCCAGAATTCACGCAGACCAATGAGCAGACATTGTGTTTAAATCCTTGTCATCTTCTTTTTGTTGCCGGATTCACAACACTGTGAAACCTGGCGTTTCGTTGTTCATGAATGAGTCACGACAGTTTACTACCTAAAGAAAAAGTCACGGCACCGTTATTAATGACATCAAAAAACTTCTTGATCAGTTTGTTCGCTCTTTGCATGCTGCTTTTTTGACACAACAAAAAGAAAGCTTTGACGCTTTGTGAAAAAATAGAGTAGTAGTATGCCAAACGCTTCTGCGTAAAATCTCTGCATACCACAAAGGCCATTTTTGGACAATAGCCAACGCTTTCGCTTGGCGGTAGTTCGTGTTTTGCTTGAAAATTGTATTAGTGGAACAACTTGTTTTACCTCACACGGGTTTGGGAAAAACACCTGAAAGTAATGCATGATATACAGCAATATCGTGATTCTGGCTGCAAAGTAAAAAGTATGGCCACTGTTTTTCTTACAGTTCTTCCTGATCAATGTCAGCAGGTCTGTCCTTACATTTCTTCATGTGATGTACATTATATAAAAACGATTTCGTAAAGCACAGCACGATGCTGTCCAACGTTTTTGCAAATAGGTTAGACATGTTTCAACCGTAGATTCCTTCACTTAGTTATTCTCTGTGGTATTGTACAAAACGAACAAATTTGCAACCTTGCAGAAATGAGAACAATCTTTTGTGGTGGTTGATGCAGGACAAGGCAGCAATGAAAGTATTCACGTTACTGTGAAAGTCTCTGCATTTTTTTTAGATTTACTGAATTGTTTGTAATAACCGGCTTTGCGCCACTTGGCAATCTCTCAAGTAATTTGCAAAGTGAATTTTCGGGCATAAAAGGTTGACAATTTTTTTCGTTCAGAAATAAAATTTCATTCTACGCAATGTTGAACGTTTGTCTTCATGATCAAGATGATATTTTAGCGAAGAAAATGTAGTTATATATTGTAAGCTTTGCTAAACCACGTTCGTACTGTGAATATTCGACTTTCAATTTTAGTTTGAGAACCGACGGCGGCCGCTGCCAACAACATTTTATCTCCACTCAGTCGACCAAAGTTCAATATTTCAGACTGTGTATACGAAAGCAAAACACTATTCTTCTGAGGCTTCCTCAGAAGATTTCGATTTTTGGTTTGCGACAAAACCAATTTATATGATTCATTATAACGTTTGACATTCTTTATACACACCAAAAAACATCCACAGGTCTGATAAACTTCCTGCGTTACTATCAGAAAATTTCTCATTGGCTTACGTGCATTGCTGTCCCTATCAGCTTAAAATGTTAGTCATAAGGTCAATATGAGCTCACAACAAAAGCGTTTAAGGTAAATCAACGTTTGCACAAAAGGTTAGTGTCTTCTGGAAACAATTTGCATAAGTTTGTTTACGTCTCAACGAACATAAATACTGTAAAAAGTTGCAAGAAGAAAACAAAAAATCAAAACAAACAAATAAATATTGGAAAAGTGTGTTAAAACTCCCGTCCTGGCCATTGATGTTAAACTGCAATCGGTGCTAGGCTGCAGTTTGCGAGTTAGCAGTTTTTAAAAACTGGAAAACCCTTCCGCCTACATTATTCCCAGGTTCACTCTGACATGGAGTGGCGACTCCTGACAGGGCTTGAGCTATGGATCATATAGTTTTTTCAGGGGAAAACTGAGCTCTCCAGTCATGCAAGACACTAATTCTAGGTATGGGGAACCAATAGGCAGGTCTGAAATATTTTTCCACTCTGGCAGCCCCTACAACTAAACCTGTACCCAATGTGTTGGTCACGTTTTTCCTAAGGACTCGTTGGGGGATGTGAAGTAGAGTCTACTAAAGGGTGGGCAGCTCATCGGAGTCAGGGGTCAGTGACCCCAATTCTTGTCAACATTTGAAATTTTCTCGATACGGTCATCCTCTGTAATAGAGGTTCTACCCCACATCTTGAAGTGTATCCTTAGTGAACATGGAGTTGATTTGAAAAAAATCCAGATCTCAGCATCAAAAATGAGATCATGCCTGCAAGAACAAGCAGTTTAATTGCTGGCAGACGTTTGGACTTGGTTTGGTAATTTATGGCGTACATTGGGTCCCAGTCTACTGATCACCTTACTAACATTCTTCTGTTAGTAAGAATTTATATTCATTACATGCTGCTTTTAATAAAACATTTATCAAACTATATCATCACAAGGCTTGATCGCCGGTTTCAACAAACCTGACCACTTTGAATCTAATCTCCAAAGCAGCTGTTGCCTAGCCTCACAGTAATTTCCTCGGTGTTGATCGAATTTTATTTCCTGTTACTTGTTTAAAGTTGCAAAATGCTTGAAAGGGCTTTGTAATTCGTCGTTGCTCGTCCTCTGTAGCTGGCTCGGCAAGATTAACTCTCCAATCTACGACACGAATCTTCATTACGTTGTTAATTGCTTCTGGCCAAGTCCACAGGATATTGTTTCTAATTTTGCACCGCTTTTTGAAAGAACAATTAACAGAAACCGGGCAAGCATCAAACCGCATTAATTTTTAGAGAGTAAGACCAACGCCCTCGGAGATTTTACTGGAATTACAGTTGATTAAGTTTCACGACCCAGCCGTCTCTTGAGAAAGAACATAACAATTGGGATCAATGCAACAAGAGGATCACTTGCACTAAGAAATGAGAAGCTGATTCGAGGTAAAGCCCATGAGCAAAAGAACTTATGATTCATTTCACTTTATCTTTTCGAAATGCCGTTTCTTTTTTTGCACAATTTTCCACATCCTTACGTTTCCTGTCTCAGTACTGTCAAAAACTTCAAAACAAGCTGTTTTGGAAAAATTTAGTAAAAGTAGAAAACAAGCACAAAATTTTAATCGATCGATATTTTATTCATTATTTTTGTAAAGTTTTCAGAAGCTATACGAAATCTTTCTGAAAAGTAATTTTACGCAGTAGATATTTTGAGAGCGTTTGCAATATGTTAATAAGTAGAAACTACTTTTTGCAATTTTTTGGTGCTTTTTTTTACATACAAAGCGAGATCTAAATATTTCAAGCACATTTATTCGTAATGAAAAGATGCAACAGATATTTGCTGCCTATTTTATTGTAATTGATAGAAACTATACTGGTTTTGTTATAATGTTATTGAAGTTTGAAAGAAAATGATGTGAGTTTGTTTTTTAACATCTATACAATAATATCCTTTAATTTTTAGGCTTGTATAAAATTAAATTGAGTTTTCAATGAATTCCAACGTAGCTCAACAAAAGATAGTACTGTTTTCACCCATTTTCTTGTTGTAGCCAATGAATGTTTATTGCAGTTCAGGTGGAGACCTAGTAAACCTTGTTGAAAATTTGGCAGTTTGACCTACGCCTCTTGGATCACCTTCGCGTCTCTGATGTTTGTTGCTTCGATTACTGGACGCCAACCAGAGATTGGATTTCAGGACTTGGTGTTAGGACGTGTCTCGAGACCCTTTTTTGTGAGTCGTAGTCTCGATTTCGCGCCCTTGGTCTTCAGACTTCGAATACCCTTCTTGCATAGTTTTGTGAAGCTCTGGCACTTCCAGGGACGCCGGAGAGGGAGGGCATTGACCTCATGCCCTTTCAAAGGGGAGAAGCGGGAGAGGAGGTGCCTTTTTATGACAGCATCGTAGGTAATTTCATGGTTTATCAAGATCGACGTGAAACAATTTTATTGCAGCTACTCGCCACCCAGAAAATTGATAATGGTTTTCTATAATTTCTGTTATTATTTTTGAAGTCAAAAGTGTTGCTGAACAGAAATAAGCATAATTATTACTGTTTTTTTTGTTTTTTTTATTTCCATTGCTCTCAACTCTTTTACTGCCCCCTGCCCTACCGTTATTCCAGCGTCCACGGGTAATTCACGTGCTTGCTGTAGGTCTTATCCTCGGTGAAATAATAATAGAAAAAAAGTGCCAAAAACAGATAAGATATGACAAAACTGGAACTTGGATATCTTGATGACATTTTGTTTGATAAATTCAAGACAAATTCAGGCGAAATCGACAAATTTTCAGGTCTTGAATCTTGGACTGAAGCTCGGTCTCGAAGGTTAAGATCTCAATCCACCTCATCAATGAGGTCAACTGTGCAAATCAAACTTTAAAATCCAGAAACTCATAGACGTTGGAGGTAAAGGTGCAGGGAGGGTGGTAGTCCACCCAATTATTTTTCTTTCGGGAATTAATTCACATATGGAAGAAATCATTTGTATCGACATTTTAATCTTTAAAAAAAAATTGTCAGTTTAAGTTTTCTGGTAGTAACGGGGTAAAATTTGCATTAGATGTGTCTTTTCATTACTTAGAGAAGGTAAGTTGAAAAAATTTTGAAAATCTATTGTTTCGGCATGCAAACGTTTTCCGGTAAAACGTTTTAGGCCACAGATTTTCCACCCCTACACCAATGCAAAAGCTGTTCAAATTATTGCATCACTGCCACAGCTCAAAGGTGTCGATACATCATGCAAAATACACCTTGTCATCAAAGCTGCTGACGAAGTCAGCATAACTTGTGCTATGTGCTGCACGTTTGATAAAGGGAAACCCATACACAAGTGCTTTCCAAAGTTTTTTGAGCAATGGAGCACTTTGATCAATACTCTCGTACACATGGAAAATTCAAACCAGTTATATTGCGGAACAGCTGACAATCTTTTGCCGCACACCGTTTGAAAATCACGGCCACGCACCAAGAAAGACTGCTTGATTGTGCAACTTTCTGCACCGCTCAGCTTACATTGTGCACCGTCATATAGTGTTAAACTGCGCTTAAGATTCTTTACCTACCCAAATTTTTTCCAGTACGTTGTTGTCCAAAGTGAGATTCATTGGTAGCTGATGAGCTAGCCTCCTATCAAGCCAGCTTTGATGAAAATAGAAAGTCATGGTATAATCCTGCAGACAAGAAGGGCGATGTCAATCTGGCTTGCAATGGACACGATATGACAAACATTTTGGTAAATTCGTCAATTAGGTAAACGCAAAATGTATTGCTAGAACTGAACTAGACTTTCTCGATAAGCGTAAACACAGGTAGCATGCTGGAGTAATAATTCTGCTGAGAGCCGCGGATGGACCTACGATTCATTAATTAATGCCCAAAATACAAAGTTTGGTTTCATTCCACCATTATTACAAGGCATCAAAGTCCCTTTGCATCCTTACATACACACTTGACACTGTACGAGGAATATGAAAATGAGGTAGTGCGTATACAAAGTGGTGCCAAGGAAGAGTAACCTTACTACATCGAGCAGACATAAAGTAGGCCTATGTAGCAAGTGTTTTAGACTTAGCCATGTTCTTGATATTGCCCTAAAAGTTGGTTTCGCAGTAAACTGCAACCTATGTTTACCTTTTTGATTTTATAGGTATTTTATAGAAATTACTGGGTTCGTTTAAGCGTTACTAAGTAAAGGTTTGAGCTACAGCTAGCATATATAAAACATAAAAGGCCAAGTGGATACTTTGCCTCAATGTACAAAGACTACACCAACGAAATGAACAGCGAGGCAGACAGTCATCCTTTTCTGCGTTACGATGGATTTTTAAACCTTTTGTGTGTTATTAGATTTAAGAGTAGCTTATGTTTATATTTTGTTGATTGATGCCTGATGTGCGTGGCTATTCCCTAATGCAGGTCGCACCACTAAATAAATACCCTGGTTCTAACAAAATGTCTACAAGTTTGATCGGCAAGCTCTGCGATGAAAAAAGGTAGAAAAACAAAATATCTGGAGCTGATTACTAAATAGAACATCAGCCCCAAACGCAACTGTGCCTTGTTTTTACGCATGTTTAGCTTCACTGTGCCGTGTAAACAACTTATTTTGAGTTTTTGTTTGATTTTATCTACTTGTATTCTGCAAAAATGTTGGCCATGGTACTTTTTTTTTCGAAGATGCTATGATAGAAACAATTACTTGATAATTCGATAATTCGGTATTTTCAAACACAGCGTTGGGAGGTTTTAGCATATGATCTCTTGAAGTACGTTAATTGCTTGCAGCAATCTTATTCATTTTATTTGCTAATTGCTGGCAATAGCAGATTTTCTCGAATTAGAATTTATTTCTCGTTTATTGGCGACAAGGTAAGGCAAATATATGTAAAACATATAATTAACCTGTAATTGCCGGTGACTGCCTTTGTCCTAAACGTGCACTACATTGGTAGTTTTGTTAAGATTTTTTCATCAAGGAGTAACTCAGATCAGTAAATTTAATTCTTTGGAATGTAAAAGGCTCAAATTACAAACACGGTTTAGCGCAGTGGTTCTTAGCCTTTCTACCCACTCGTACCCCCTGAGCTTTCGTTAAATTTTCTCGTACCCCTTGTCTGAAATCAAATAGTAATTGATACTAAGTTGTAGAAAATTAGCAT
>JGI24022J15233_10006691_pt1 | contig 12541 bp, 8 predicted proteins | sample Ectturendosymbi2_FD_15233 | JGI IMG/M metagenome (IMG submission 15233)
TGTAAGTCATTTACGTACTAAACACTTCATGGGTTAAAATCGATTTTGTCAAAGACCGATGCTGTGGTGGGAAATGGAGAGTTGACCCACTAAAAAGTGGGGAATTGGAGAAAAAAGGTTAAGAACCCCTGCTCTAGACCATCTATGTCCAACCAGCGGCCCAGTCGAAGGTTTTGTGTGGCCCAGTTTAGGTTTTGGCCTGTAGTAAAGGTAGTCTACATACTGACAACTTGTCCCTATTTTGATAATCCTAAATTTGACATTTTTCTTGCAGGTGGTCTTCAGTGCCACTTTATCACGTCTGTTCCCATTGCATTTAGGATTCGAACGCTTTCAGAACATTAGCTTAGCTTTAACTAAATTTAGTTTGCTAAGATCAAAGTAAGGCATTCAATGTGCGGCCCTCATTAATATGTCATTCAATGTGCGGCCCTGGCTAAGATAGTGACATTATTTTTGGCTTAGTAAGACATTTGGGTTGAACATAGCTGCTCTGGACTCTTATCTGCACAGTAACAATCAGTGGCATATCTCGGGTATGGCAGGTATAGCTCGTGACATGGGCGCCTCTTTGATGGGGGCGCAATAATAGCGCTTGGCAAAAAAAATTCCTGACTTAGAGCTTCTTAAACCTATATTTTGTGCCCCATACACCCATTAATTTCAATGCTGCGTCAATACAGCACCCTTATCTTATGCACGGCGAGCTGCGCCAGCACCATCAAGTATTATGACAAAACTGTGGTATTGTGACACAACAGGTCGGTCAGACATTGTGACAGAACAAGAACGCTCGCTTGCTATATCTACAAGACCTCATCCTTTCTCACGCTGTAGCTAAGACAGTCCGTGCTGCTGCGATTTAAGGCAAGAGGATTTTAGTCAGAATCTGGCTGAGACGAGTTTAAGTCCGTGGCTGTTAGAATCTGACTGTTACGCACAATGGCGGGTCCAGGCGGGGAGTTTGGGGCAACTTCATCCTAAACATCTGTGACACCCCGCTGAATGGCGACTCTTTGATATAAATGCGCCCCGTTTTGGTGCCTATCAACGTATAAACTTAGATAAACATACTTAACTAAACAATGTTTAGGAGGAAAACGTTGCTGAAAGGGGGGCCACTAGCCAACAATCAGAAAAAAACGTGAGAAATGATGGCGAATCCAAATGTGGATGGCTATACTAAATCGCTGAATCACCGGATAATACTCGGTAAAAAGCAACAAAACAACATACTGAAAATCAAAAGAACACTAAAATAGAAAAATAAGCTAAGTTGGGACCCGGTATTTACATTTTGCTTGAAAAGGAAAGCGATTCATTCCTCTGCCTGTCAGTTGCGCTATTGGTTGCAATATGCTGTGTGATTTGTCAGTCAATACTATGCAGAAATTTTGAATGTTTTGATATTCTTTATAGTAAAAATAAAAGAATATAGAAGTGTGTTATGATTCTTTTGGATGATTTATATTTTATTTGCTGAAAAGTTTAAAGCAAAAGTAAGTATTTATTTTCTGTTTTAAAACATTTATTTCATTCATGGTTTCCTTTTCGTAAAAATGTGCCTATATCTAATTTTTAAATTATTAAAAGGGCGCACATTCAAACTTTGCCATGAGCGCCATTCAGCACAGATACGTCACTGGTAACGATACAATAATATTTTTTGCTACACAATTAAAAATGGCAATACTGCTTTTCATCGGAGTTCTGCAGTGTCTGGCGGTCTTGTGTTGTTGCGAGCTTTTTGTCAGCGGAAGATTGAATATCAAGTAAGAAAGTGCAGGGTGTGTGAAAGGCTTGATGCTGAGAAACATGGCTGGGCGTGGAAGAAAAATGAAGGCCGTCTATATGAAAGTAGTTACAGGCGGTAGCGTAGCCAAGCCAAATTTTGTCGGGGGGCCAAATACTTTGACTTTAAACGAGCAATAGTATTTTGTTTGGGACAGCGCCTGTCAAAGCACAAAATGACAGGATATGTTAGAAATTTGGCGCGGCATAGCTTCCTTGGACCCCATGTCTACGCCTGTGGTTGCAAGAAAAAAGGAAAAAGAAAGAACAGTGCTTAGCCTACTTTGTGTTCAATCTTCCACTGAAAAAGAGCTCGCAAAAACGCAAGACCGCTATGCACTGCAATACTTCTGATGAAAAGCAATATTGTCAGTATTGGATGCTACGTTTGGTTGTTACCACTAGATTGTTCGCAAACACAGATTGCTTGTTGAAGCTCTATGATGTTAGTTAAATCAGCAAGAACAGTTTCTCGTGAGTTTTCCTTGGAAAAACGTGTCTACATTGGGTTTAATTCATATAGTTAGCTAAGGGCAGGTTTTTAAGGTGTTTCAGGGACCCGAATCAGGTCCCTAAAATCAGCGAAGATTATCATGGAGTCCCAAGAATCAGAGTAAATCGGGTCCCTAGAATCAGAGAAATCGTGTCCCTACAGGTCCATACCGGGTACCTAACATTTTCCCTAAAAAAACTGGCTAAGGGTGTTGTGACAATACTTTGCTGTGCAAACCTTGTCTTGATGCTGTTTACCATCAGTCTGTAGCATAGAGCAGGGGTGACCAACTGGCGACTCGCGAGCCGCATGTGGCACTTTGCCCGGTTTGATGCGGCTCTTACGTAATTATCAGAAATCCCACTACATAACATGCATAACAATAAATGGCTTGTAAAGTTCTGTCCTTGTCATGTTGGTATGTGATATTTGCAATAAATGTATCTGAGCAAAGGTACGTGCTTGAGTTAGGAAGAGATGGGGTGATGTTCGTGTGTATCCACGTGTATGATGTGGCTCTTTGCGGTAACACAATAAGAAATATGGCCGTGGTCTCTGACTGGTTGGCCACCCCTGGCATTAAGGATTAAAACACTATATTTTGTATTGCTTGGAAAGTAACAACTTAAAAACGGCATAAATAAACCTTGTGTCCACTGAATGGATTGTGCTTGTTTGGTCCACAAAATATGTGCACTGGTTACTACACCGAAGGAGTTTACGTACAGCTAATCAGATCGACAACTAGACGATATTTTCGAGGGCGACAACACGGTCCCGCATGAAAATGTATGTATTCAAAAAATAAACCTACAAAAAACATTAGAATTCACTGAAATCTAATGAAGAGAACTTCTGAATTACATAAAAGCACTATAAATTCCAAGAAAAGAACGCATTGTTATTTGTTTTTGAGAAGAACGTAGGAAAGTTTTTAATTTCTTTTGAAGATCTGAGGCAATCGCAGAACCAAAGTCGGAACCATAAAAGATAGATTTTTGAGGGGCACTACCCATAAGAGGGGCATATTTTCATGCTTTTCAGACAAACGGCCCAATAGGTCACACCTGCGTGGGGCCCCAAAAACTAAGATGGCTTAGGGCCCCATGCTCCCTAAATCCGTCCCTGTTTCTCAAAATGTCCCAGACTTTTACGTAGCACCTCTGATTTGTAAGTTATGATCAAAAGATGAAACCAAAGCCACCCAGCAGTTTCAGGCGAGACACCGCTTCGCACGTTACGTAATTAATTTCGGTAAGATACGTCACTTCCTTACGATACCGTGTCGTGGATTAAGAGACAAGACCAGCAGAACTGCACGGAATATGTTAACTTCAAGCCGAGCCTCGCTCTCTACTAATGCCGTTGCAGCATTTCGTCAGAACCTTGTTCTTGGTCATAAACTAATTGTTCAATCCGAAGAAGCTTCGCCCTTTGTCAAATAACGCTCAGACTTTCAGCCCTCTGTTGAAGTCTGCATTGCAGTCGGCCTGCTAGGAATTTCTGGCAGCAGATCTCAACTGTGATCGTCAATGCAAGTGGTAATGTTGGGAGCTATCAAGACGCATCACTCAAACTGTTTTTTTCAAGGTCGTTGCCTTATACAGTTTCTGGCCAGTCGTCCCGTACTTTCCAAGATTCCTTCCGGTTTTTCGAAGATATCTTTGTTTGTTTTATTAACGCGCTCTTGTTCAAAAGTCGGAACCAGACCGAGATCACTTTCATATCCCACTTGACCGCCACAATGCACGTACCTCTTTCCAACGCGTTAACACCGGAACAAGCAACCGGTTTTGTTTGTCTAGGCACCCGCGTGTATATTTGTGAATAATCCGATAATTTCGCAAACAAGTGTTCATCTGATACATGATCACAATCATACTTAGCGCGCTTTAAATATCACTCACTGATGAATTTTTGGAATGTTGCGATATATATGTACAATGCAACGGTACACTAACAAAATTTCTGCATATTTCTATGTATACAGTAGCTTGTAGGGTTTTGACCTCTACAATATACAGTATTCGTGAGTTTGCCTCAACCCTTAACGTCTAGTTTGTATCTATCAAATCGTCGTTTTAGAATGACTAACGCCAGGACAACTATGAAAAGTAGCAAAATGGAAGTGAGTGCAATCAATGCGTATAAAACAGTTTTGTCCGTCTTCAACAACTCAGATTCTGATAGAGTTGAGCCGATGGTTGAAGTCGAGGTGGCTGAAATGCAGACACGAAATTTAGCATTCCCTATAATAGACACTTTTACGAGCCAGAATTTTTTTGACCTTGTTTGCAATTTGCAAAATATCGGTTAAAAATTGACCAAAGTTTTTTAGCGTGTTACTTGCGGAATCGCAAAATCATTTCAAACTAACATGTTAAAGTGGAACCTATTGAATTATTTTATTTCATACAGTTAACATGAAGTTTTGTCAGCAGGTTACAATTTACATCAATAAAACTGACTTTTAAAAAATGTTCTTAGAAAACAGAACTTTAACGCCAAGTGGTTTCCAACTAAAATAACTGCGAATTTCATAAATTAGCGAGCTGTAGCCTTCGCAATTTTAGATATTTTTTGAAATATTCTTCAGTTTCAACTGGATAATTAATGCTTACCAACACATTTCCCAGAAACGATTTCGTAGTTACGCTGGCAGATGCAAACCTCATTCCCCAAGTGATCTAGGAGGCAACCTGAATTTTCTCCGCAGTCTTTTTTGCACAACTTGTCCTCTGCATAACATAATTCAAAAAAGCAATGTTTAAGCTGTATCCGATTTTTGGAGGTAAAACAAAAGCAAAATGCTCTTTTGAAATGCATTTTGAGAAAACTTCAGACATTGAACACTAAATTAAGGTAGGTTTACACTAGGCAGTTTCTTTACGTAAAACCGCACGAGAATCTTGTTTGTTCATGGTCTACGTACGCGCAGCTACGGTTCATTGCGAGATCGTGGGAATCGAAGCGTATTCGATCACGCGAAGAGCGAAAATTTCGCGTGGAAATGAGCTGTCGGACGAATGCAAGGCCTCGAGCATCTAGTGACTGAACCTTGAGATCTCAGTCAGGGCAGAGCTACTGCATAGTCACAGTTGGAGATTAGAATGTTGTTACCGCTGGAATTCTTGGACGAAATTTGGTCATCGGCCGGATAAATCGTAGTTAGATGTTCTCAGTTAAGAGCTAAAAATAATTATAGCATGTCGCCTGTGCAGCCAGACTTGTTTTTTTGGTCAGATATGGATATTGATCAGATGGACCTTTAGACTTCGGTAGGCCTAGGTTTGTCACGAATGGCTATTAGTAGATGGAGTACTGCTCTTCAAACACATTATATGAATACATGCAAATTATGACCTATCCCTAAACATCTACGTCCACATCTCATTTGCCTTGCATCAAAACCCAAGACATGATAATTACAATCTTGGCCTTAGTCATTCATGTTGATTTGTGAAACTATTGTTCTTCACAAAAACAATCGTCATCAAAGAGTAATACGCTTTTCTTGCGTGCAGTTTAAACGGGCGAACAGAGCATCTGCAGCAACCGCTCCATTTCCGTGCGAAATTAAACTTGCGTGTAAACCTAACTCATGGCCCTCCTACGCTGAGGACGATCTAGGAGTTGCCAGGCCTAATCGCTTGTTAATCATATTGCGTCTGGCAATTCTTCGCTGTGCACGGTTTGGCAAGGCAACTACTTGGCGCAACGAAACACGCAAAAGATTGCGTCTGGCAAAGCGTGGCTCGTCCTTTGTATAGAGGAGCCTTTAATGGCACTGGCACGTAAGCGCAACGCCCAATGAATATTTTTTACTGAAAACAGAAATCAGGTTCAACAAAGGCTTCGGTAGGTACTTTTGGTGTTTTCAGATATATGAGGTATTTCTTCAAAATTTTGCAATTTCAGTGGTTTGCTTTCAACGTTAAAAATTATAATTTAAATAACTTTCGAATATAAAATGCTAACTGAAGGATTTCAGCACTGTGTACATTCAATTTACTGCGAGTGAGGAAACCTGTCTAAACGTTGCTTTTGTGAGGTTATGTTTTTTGATCCCTTTAATAAATTTTATGTCAATCAATCCATCAATCAATCATTATGGAAGAAAGCATTAATCGTTTCTCCTTTGGTTTTCAGTTTTCCTAAATATTTTAGTTTTGAGGTAAAAATAAACAGCAATAAAACCCAAATGTCTGAAGTAATTTTTAAACAATCGCACATCCTCCTACTTGGATCTCGTTGAAAAGTGTATTGAATAATTCCATGAGAAGCTTTGGTTTCTCGCTTGGATTTTCCCGGCAGGATAGACCGCTTGCTTTTCGAGCACTAGTTAACAAATACATAAATACACAATTCCTTTGTCAGCGTTACAGTATCTTTCAGACGCACAGGCATTCACCAAACTTGTAAATGCACAGCACACAAACAGCTCTGAGTAAAATGTGAAATAACGCTACGGTTTTGATGAAGTGAAACAGAATAAATTACGCTGCTTCTAGCTATTTATAATCTTGCTTACAGTAAAGTTCAAGAGAAGCTGTGAGACCATCAGTGAACTGGTCAGAGGCATTGAGAAAAAAATTAATGAACGTTGTGCTATCAACAACCAGATACATTGCAAACAAAAAATACAAAACACGAAATTAAAAGGAAACATTTGCCACAAGAAATTCATTTCTAAGCTGAAGAAACACTTCGAGAAATCATCTAATGTTTAAATAGCAAAGAAACTGAACTAAATTCTAAGGGTGTATTTAACGGATTTTAGTTTTACACTAAGCCCAGGCTTGGATCGCACCTAGTCTTTTTAAAATTGACATTGGCAAAGGTCTTTCACCGCTTATTTCTGACGCTGTTGCTATTTGGCTGCAGCTGAAGGTAATTATTGAATTTCCTCTATCTGACAAATAAATTTTTTCGTTAGCTTTAACGGCACTTCATCTAATCTTACCTTCTGTTCACACGAAGCTCCACCTGATTCAATGCAGATCTCCATTTCAAACCGACACGTGGTTGATGAGCTTTGTCCATAAAAATGAGCACCAACCCCCACTGTGAACGAGCTTGAATTACCATTTCCGTTCAGTGATAAGGTGCTTAGCAAACCGTTGTTAGAAGACGTAGTAGGAGCCGCACATCCATCACTGCAACGCATAAACTGAAACCTTACAAGTGCAATATGTGGTAAGTATAGAATTGTGCTTCTGCCAACATGACAACCTCAATGCTAATTTCGATCGAGCAAAGTTGGCTACTTCAGAGCATTTATTCTGAAAGCTTCTAAAATTTTTTTTTTTCTGTAATTTATCTTTACGAGTGTGAAACCGGATTATGATTGCTACGAAGATATGGTGTCCAAACATATTTACATGTTTATTTGAAAATAGCATCTGCTTTATAATGGTTAACGTTTGGTCAAAATAAAAAACAGGGTAAAACGAAATTGAGCTCACTCTACCAAAGCATGAGTGCACAATTAATACAAGTATTCAGGAAAACAGTAATGCTTTACGATACATACTATGAAGCTTAATTAACACGAAAGGTTAACCAAACAGATCAGGGAAAGCGAAAATTTGACTGTTACCACATTTCGGTTATTTTCGCCCCCCCAGTGATTTCTTGGTTGGGTCTGAGGTTCTTGGTGATCTGGTCAATCTTCCGCGATTTACCATTCGAATTTTGAAACAAATCCATCGGATTTGCGAAAACTGATTGGCGTTACTTTCTCAAAGGACACGAGTGATTTACTTCAAGCCAGAGAGGTCAGAACGATTGTCACTTGTTGTCGTAACTCACAATCACTAACAAACCTTTTGCCGCTTTAAAAATGTTTTCAAAAATTTCGGCCGGGGGGAACATGGTTGGGGGTCTGCATCAGACCTTCTCATACGTGCAAGTGGAAAAATGTACGTACGTAATTAAATCAACAGAACGTGAAGGATCATCCACAGGAGCTGTTGAAAAAGACCTGCAGACCATTTTCGCATTTTTTGCAAGCGACGGAGCTGTCAACTAAAAATAAACAAAAATATTTGGTTTGACTTCTTGGAGGGCGCATGGCATTAAAAAGAGAAAAAAAACAAAAACGAAAGATATTCTGCCAACAATATAGTTTTTTACAAGGAGAAAGATTTCAGGCTCATTTTTTCTGTTTGAAGTTTTTTTTCTCAATACCTTTCTGTTGGTGTCTTAGATACTTTGGAATTTCAATCATTCTGTTTCAAGGAATTATTACTTTTTCAAAAGTGTTTTCCACAGTCTTTTTTTTGGGAATTTTTGCTCATTTTCCAAATGAGTTTTGGAATAAGTCTTATAATACGTGCCAGCCTTGTCTCATGTCTTCAGCCTTTTCGAATGAGTGCGCCTGAGAAGACGAAACTGCTTCTCGCAAATAATAATGTAGGATTCGTCGGTGCAAGTTTGTCGATCATCGTGTTATTACCGAAATTCCATTTGAAGTAGTTTTAGATATTTTGAGCTCAAACGCTCCAATCTATTTAATGATCCAAACGAAATGTGGACATTCTATTACTTCGCTTATCATTTCAATGTGTCGCATTTGTAGAATTTCGAAAATCCAGAACGCTTGCTCAAAATTTTCACTGTTCAACCGATCACTTACCTGAAAGTTTAAATTATCGCCAACTGAAACAGGACCAGATACTTCTGAGTTTAGTCCAGAATCGGAAAAGACTGCTAGAGCAAACATAGACCCTTGCGATGTCGCTGAACCCTGAATTTGATTTGGAGCAGGTTGAATTGCACTGTGGAGAAAAACAAGCCCTGCTGCTCAAAGTTATCAAAATATTTTGCAACTGCAAGTAAATGGAAATGAACGTTTTCACTTGGATGGCAAGTGCCATCTTAGATTTCATCTTTGATAACTTAAGGACTAGGGTCGAATTATTAGACGCCACTGAAAATCATTGAAGAAATGTCGTTCAAGCTCGAAAAACTGTCGGTGCTGCCAAATCGTTATTTTTCTTTTCAGTATTCGGATGAAAAAGAGTACCTTATTGCATAAAAGCCTCAAATCAACTTATGGTGCTCCTTCTTTCAGCTGTACTAGGTTAACTAGCGCATACAAGCAAAGAACACTCCAGCTTCATTAAAAGTCGGTTGCAAACACAGTCTTGCTTCAGCATTTTGAATCTTTCCCAGGAAAAATTTCAAATATAACCAGGAGACAAAGCTTTGCTATTACGTTTCTGAAACACAAGCTAGAAAATCTTGCTTTACGATCTTGCCAGTATGACGTCGTCGGCCTTGTCTTGTACGAAAAAATGGGAAAAACAAGAAAAGGCCACCAGAAGTGGTCGGCGTCATTTTTTAGACACCACTCCTGTCCAAAATTTTTGAATCCGGATCCGGGAATTTTTCAAATTTGAGAATCCGACTCCTGGTAAGACTCCGGCTGCCGTCGATCCAACTCAAATTTACCAATGTTTCTACTCAAGGAACGGCCACGCAAGCTCCTGTTATTGTCGAAAATGAAAAGTTGCTCCGGGTCCGAGTCCAGTTTTTCACAAATTTTTGACTCCGGCCCCAGACCTGGGTNNNAAAGAAAAATGCAGAACCCTCCTCCTCCGGCATAAAAAAGAAAAATGCAGAACCCTCCTCCTCCGGCATAAAAAAGAAAAATGCAGAACCCTCCTCCGGCATAATCGCGGATCCATCGCCACCTCTGAAGGCTGCCATGCTCGTCGACGCCGTCGGAAGACAAGATTCTCATTATTTTGAAAACTTACTTTTCTTCCACTGCAAAAATAGCATTTGCTGTCAACCGAGAGTCCGAGACGCAGGTGATTGGGAAACTGACGTACGTTCCAACAGTGACATCCGCCTCAGGATCGAGATTTGTCAATGTCCATGACAGGAATGTGTGCGTTGAGTTCGACTAGTTACAAAAAATAAAGTTTTCTTACGCGATTACCTTTGTAAATCTTCGGGCTGCTATTTAGTAATGACGACTTATTGCATGCACGACAATAAACTTTTTTAAGTCTGTGAACAAACACCTATAAGCATTTTGAAAGACGCATTTCGGTACAACTAGATGAGGCAACTCATAAGAAATTTGGAAAAAGTGAAGTAGACACTAAATTTCTTTAATCCAAAGTAGCATATTAACATTTTCCGCTTCTTTGCGGTGGTATTAACACCTGGCGGAAAATTTGTTTTATGTCAGAATGTTTTCTGCGCTTGAGTCAAAAATTTAAGTCATCTTTAACGCAACATGTTATCAGAACAAAGGTGAGATAACCGATATGTTTGCACGACATAGCCCTTCGAAGTTGATATATGTGTCGTTGTCTTTTCCACTGCAGTTGCCCAACTTCAGATTAGTGGAAGTGCTTTTTTCTATGAAGTAAGCTTTGATTGCACTGACGGCAATGTGGTTGCTGTGGCAAGTTGCTGAAAAAGGAGTGTCTGAAAGCACAAAAATGATGCATGAATACGAATATCACCACCATTTTGCCGTTTTTTATCATATCGTACGTTTGGCAATTACAACAATTGGTGTTTACTTGTATCTCGCAATCGGACAGCTATTGCTTTCCTGTATAAGAAAATCATATAAGGTGTTGTCTGTGCACTGCCGATATTGCGAATGCCATTTCATTCTTATGCATATTTAACTTGTTTTGCCTGAAAAGGAGAGATTTGTTTTATTTTTCTTCACACTCGAATTGTATACACCTGAATACACCCGTTGCAAATTCTCTCTATGCCGAGTTTTTATTGGAAATCTAAAAATGCAAAACATTATTATGCGAACAGTATATGGGATGATTATACAGATCTGTAGTACTTGATTATGTGAGAATTGTTTGCAACGGTTAGGCAAGGCGAAAAAGTGTTTGGTTTCGATTAAACGTTGTACCTTTAAATTGCGCACCTACCACTTTTAATATTTATTGCGAATGTAAACTTGCAAAAAAGGTTCGTGTTTGTGGTGCCAGTCAAAGCAAAATTCATGTCAGTAATTTATTTACTATTTAAATGCATTCAGGCAATCTCTACGTCCCACTGCGCTTTGGAAATGAATGCTATTTGGCAAAAATAATCTTTCTTCCTTGCAATTAATTCCTGTAAATTGAACTGAGTTCTCAATATCCCCTCTGATTAAGGACTAAACGTTGAATTATCTTGTTCTGTTTCAACAGATTTAAACTGGTTTTCTAAATTTGTCATGTCAATCAGGTGAGTATGGCAGATCGCTTCTGGGCTAGGTCCTGAATAGTTAAATTATTAAAAAACTTTTTGATGAATGCTTGGATTGTTCTCAAATGATCTACCGTCGATTCGAAGCAGTTTAAATTTCCAGTGATTGCCAACGTGCAGACTAAGAAAAGATTTGTTAATTTCTTGCATCTTGCTTTATTATTCTTGTTTATGAGGCATAAAGCTATATTTATTCTGCAACAAATAAACCAATGCAATTGATGTCGGAACTAGCGCAAGCCCTACTGACCTCGCCGAAATTTACCCCCGGTCAGACGTTTTTGTGTTGATCACTTCACAATTAGAAATGAAATTGATTCCAGAACAAACGGTACAGCGATTCAAAGGCAGACCAATTTTAGAGCGTTCGTTATTCCAAGCGTGCTTTATCACAGGAGAGTATAATTTACATAGTAAGTGTTTTTCAGTTCTGCAAAGCTGCAAAGCACGTAGGTTCTCCGGAAATTTTTACGTCACAGATCATTCGTCCAACGCAACGCCTTAACGTCACACAGCTTTCGTTGTTGTTTGCAGTTGCAGAAGTTCGGTGTTCAAAACAACTTCTTGAAGTCTCCGTTGCGCAGCTTGGTTTGCATTGCTTTTAAGAAGAAAATTTAACAAGCTATAACAAGTTATTACATATTGTTACCTTGCTTCGCAATATTGGCATGGCTTATGGTTACGGTACTTAACATGTCCCTGTCCTGCATGGTAAAAAGTTTTTTGAAAGCGGGTCTGTCTGCGGTTTGAAGCAGGGCCTCCTAGATAGACGGGCCTGTCAGCGTACGTCAAAAAACGTGCCTACGTCACAGCGAATCGTCTGTCTGGCTCGCGTGTGCTAAGCATTCAGTCGTGCTGCGGGAATGGTTTTCGCGATATTTTTATTTAAACAAAGCAGTGTACACGGGCACAACAGAAATTTGCACAAATTTCTTGATATCAAGGACAAATTACTATAGTTATAAGTACTGTCAAGCCACGTAATCATAACATTCAGCTTGAAATTGCTGTACTTAA
>JGI24022J15233_10006694_pt1 | contig 12539 bp, 11 predicted proteins | sample Ectturendosymbi2_FD_15233 | JGI IMG/M metagenome (IMG submission 15233)
TGTCTGCCAGTGTCAGAACGGAGCCACGTGTGGTTACGACGAAAACACGATGCCTTTTTGCATGTGAGTTGCCCGGGGTTTGTGAGCGCGCGTCGGTGGTGATCAAGTACTTTGTAAATTAAAGTAAGAAACCTTAGCCGCCATATTAATTCGGGGCATGAACAGGCAAAGGAAAGCGTCAGATTCGGCGGTACACTGTCTACTGCAAACACTGGCATCAGATGTAAAAACCTGTTGTGGTTCATCCAATAAAGTTTCCTCATTTTTCCCGCCTTGTTGGTATTTTTCCTCAAGCTGTACCATTCCATGTGAGAACGATCAAAAGAAAAATCCTGGTGGTGTTTCTACGAAATTCTTCGTTACTTTGAAATTTGTCTTCTGTTTCCAGTCCCATGAATTAATCTCATGCCTGTCAGCTTAACATTTGAGCGTTTTAACAAATGCAAACTTTTGTTTCAAGCATTGTCATTAACTATTTTCCGTTAATATTGTTTTGGTGCCCAGGTCGAATAACCTCGTTCTTGAAATTTGAAAATAATATTTCGAATTGAAGCGATGTTTGTTTCAAATTGAAAATATTTGCATATATGCCTTGCATCGGTTACAACCACGATAAGCTAGACTAAAGTGCAGTGACATGAGTTGGTAGCTGCTTTCATGATATAGACTGAGGAGTGTTTACTGTCGTGCCTGACTTCTGTCACCTTCGAGCAATTATATATTCCCAGATGCCCGGCTGGATATTCTGGTGACAACTGCGAAGTGTTTACTGGAAAAGTTCCGACGCAATCTACGTTGAGTGGCGGAGGTAAGCTTTACCTAACTGGCTTGTGTTGGCGCAACATCTCCATAGGGTATTTCCAAAAGTGTATACACTTTTCAGCAGTTGATAGTTTAATTAATATTTTCTTTTTTCCAGATTAAACCCATTAGACTTAATAATGGCTGCTAGAGTAGGTTTTGAAAGAAGAATATTGATTTTAAAATGCTACTCAAAGTGCCAGAAAGCCGTTGAGGTGCAAAGGCAAGTTAGGAGGGATTTTGAAACCGACCCACCAACGCGACTTACCTTTAGTCAAATAAGCAATACGTTTGATGGAACACTGCAGAATGCCCACAAGAGGCGTTGCGGAAAACTGCAAATATCAACGAACCTCTTTTCTCCACCTAAATTCATTCTGTAGCGCAACTGCGTTTTCACACTTCCAATAACAGTTTAGAATAAATTTCCTTTCTTGAAAAATTAATCTAATTGTCATTATTAATCTTAGTGGGTTTAACCTGGAAAGAAAAAAAACAGTACTTGAGCAATCAGCTGTTACGTGTGTGTGCTTTTGCTTGTGGCACGTATGTGCGTGATGATATCTGCACAACTGCCACCCTGAAAGTTTTGCTGCAGATCAATAGCCTCTCTGAACAAGTTCAACCGTTAGATTTTGAATAAAACAACGCAGCAGGCGAAGATGACTTCAGCATAGCAGTGCTCAATGCAAAACAATCAGATGTTTCTTTAAGTTGTTTGTTGCATGACTTATTTTTATAACAAACGGAAAAGGCAAAACAGACAATAAATGTATACATGTCGCTATTTTGTAGTCGTGAGCATAAGGACCAAATGTTGCGCATATATCATCGTTGAAACTGAGAAAGCAACGTACATTTTGTTAACATTATTAGCAACGATTAGCTTGCTTTAAATTGTCGAAGATGCATATGCATTTTTTTCAATTGAAACATACACGTTATTTTAAAGTAGCATGAGTAAGCCATACAAATAATTCGGGCATAGTGAACACTACTACAACGGGAAGCAAAGGATACTTGATCAAGTGACGAAATTCAGGTGTATATCCTGCTTGTCATCATGATTGCAAAGAAAGACGTTTACACTGTTCATTTTAATCAGATCGCATATGTACTGAAGCTCAAAATTCGCTGAAAGCTCCAAAAACTGAGCAAATGAACTAAATTGACAACAGTTTTTTCCTTTACACGTAACTCCCCTAAAACCTGACAAAGATGTAAGAAAGTATACGGTGTATTTGGGTAATATCGATTATTTATAGTGCATATACCTATTTATAGTGCATATATTCGGCTATGCATATACCTGGCAAAAACAGTAAGTTCTAATTGAAATTGTTCTATTTGCTTGATTTGTAATACACCAATCTGTACCATTCAGTGGTGGTATACCAATGTATACAAATCCGTTTCGCTGGATGATATCGCTGTTACTCTGTTTCAGAGCTGTAAGTTAAAAGTGAGGATGTTGTTTTGCAGCGATTGCTGGAATCGCAGTGGCCGTCATCGTTCTTTTGGCCGTTCTTGTCGCCGCTGCTGTCTTCAGGAACAAAAACGGGAAGAGTGGGTGAGACGTGGTTGCATTGTTTGAAAGAAATCATGCAACGAATTGACTTATGGAGCAGAAAATTTGGCTGTGCAAAAAAGATTGTTTCAGTATTTTTCAGTGGCTGATGTTTTTTGTCTCCTGTAGCGATGATGTAAATCGTAAAAACAACTACGTGCAGCAACAGGGAACTTGATTTCAAAAATGCAACACGACATTGTTGTTGATGAAATTATTTCGCGCCGTGCCGCTTGCAACATACACGGTATAGCAGAGCCACACAGTTGAGGTTGAAACACAAGGCTTAACGAAGCAAATTTGAAAATTACGAAGAAAATTCTAATTTCACTTGCAGTTGATCGTTATTCGCAATTGCCTGTGCACTTTAAGCCCGAGCTTCGGCCAAGCCATTGCGCCTTAAAGCACTGAGCTGCGACAGAATGTGATAATTTAGTGCATCCACGGCAGGAGCTGTCTTAATGCATGCGCGCTTATTGTCAGATATTTCCGAGCATAGCAGCAGAACCGTTTGTCTGTGGATTGTCAGAATCAGTAACAGTCCGGTTGTTCTTGCAGTTCATTGCCATGCACGGACTCTTTCCAAATTCCTTCGCCGCCATCTTTCAAAAAGTCGACAGCCAGCGCAGTAGCCGCGTTCGACAATCCCGTGCTTTACAGCGTCGACGACGAAGGCTCCAATCGCAACACTGGAGATTTGAAGGTTCGTATTTGTTTGAAGCAATCGGCAGAGGGTGAGTGCCACGTTTGTTAGCGGCCGTGAGAAAACGTTGCTACTGTAACACAGTGTTTTGCATTGTGGGGAATTAAGTTTACTTCTCATCCGTTTGGCGAAAACATTTTTTCTTCACGTTCGCAGGAAAACCGTTCCGAAGGGCAAGAGCAAGAGGCTGTACGTGATGACCTCAAAGCTATGCGAGCTGGATACGCGAATCCCGGATACTCTGAGGGTGTAGATTTGAAGGTCGATGACTTACACGACCAGTCGATGGCTTAGAAACATTCTTCCGTTTATGAACATCTGTCGAATGCCTTTTTTATTTTTTTTATTTGTTGCCAATTCTTGTACAATTTGTTCTATGCCATTTTTTATATGTTCGCTTCCCAATGAAAATAAATGAGGTATGCCGCAGTATATACATCTTTGCTGAGTGAGTTCGTCTGTTTTTGTTCATTGCGACAGTGCTGGACAATTTGCTCGGCAGCGGTCGGGGCGTAATGTGGCAGCTTCTTATTCGTCGCCGTTCATAAATGCCGGTGTGAATGATTTTATAATTTTTGACGGAATAGGACATGTGCTGTTTTATGGCAAAAAATTTGAAGGGAGGGTTCCTTGTTTCAAGCGGTAACGCCGAAAGCAATTCCGGTTGAGGTCGCGTTTTACGGCGGCACCAAAGACTTGGAAAATTAATTTTCTTGGTTTTAAATGAGGCCCAATAGTGCACTCAGTGTTTCTGTTTCGAAAGCAAAAATCAGAAAAAAATTCGCAATATTAAAATCGTATGCCAAACCTTGTTACATCAATAAACAATAATGTTGCATCGAATGGTAATAAAATTTGACTGCAACTTTTTGTTGATTGTAGCATGTTACATGTCGAAATGCTTGAAAGCTTTATGCGGTTGTTTTTCTGGCTTGTGTGACAAATTGAAAAGTAGCAGAACAGCTTTATAGGATGGTCACGAGGTTTGCGAGACGCAAAAAAACGAATATAGTGCAAAACGTGATGGGGACGTTTGAATGCTATTACCGGTAAAACGTTGCCTTCTGGCAAGTAAAAGCTTTTCTAGGCAGTCTCCATAAGGCAAACGCAGTGCAGTGCAACGCTACCGCAAAACAATGTGAAGTAGTTTTCAAGCAAATGGGTCTTGAACGAATCTGACATTTAGCAAAACGTCAAATACTACTGTCACCAACGTGGTTTAGAAAAAATCATTGAAAATTTGTCAAACTTTCTTGTGTATAGAAGCAACTATCCTGAAATTTAAAGAAAAAACATTTTTGTTAAAAAAAAACGTTTTTTTGCCGGGCGAAGTAGAAATGTATTTTTGACCAACAAAATGAAATTTGTCGACATATGCTCTTTTTGTCCAGCAACTGACGATTTTTTTCCTGAAAGCGAACATTTTAACGTCACATGCTACGCTTTTGCAAAACGCATCACATTTATGCCGACTCATAACAATTTTGTTCAACAGATAAGTATTACCTCACTTTGTGGTTACCATGCTAACATCTTTGCTCAACAGATAAAATTTAGCACAGGCAACTTACTTCATACCGAGTGGCCAACATTTATCTTTCAAAAGGAAGTTCACTTTCGCCCAATATCCAGTTCATTTCCGTTCAGCGCCATAAAATTTTTGCATACAGCAAAGGTTTAAACTCGACCTAAAACATATTCACTCAACACACATTTTTTCTCAACAAGTGAAACATCTTGGCCTAACAACGAACAATTTAATTCAACAAAAGAATTGGTTTTGTGAAAACTGACATTTTCTCTTAGAATACTCAACCAACGCATAGTGTCTGCTGTACACAATAACTAGTAGTTGGCCCTTTCAGGCCTACCTGACACCTTGCGTAATTTAGAGTCCAGCACAGCAGTAAACACGTTCAATGCGATTGTTGAATTTAGTACAAATATTTGTTAGAAAGCAAGAATTTCGGCACATTAGTTTTTGTTCAGCCAAACATGATTGTCAAATCTGGAAAGGCAGTTGTCTCCCGATCTGTTACGATTGTGTTTTGCGAGTTACAAGCTCCACCACTGTTTGAAAATGAAGAGTTTTGCTTCTACAGCGGCTGCTCAATCATTCCTCACTTAAACCAACGTTCTTTGTGGTTGCATATTTAACCTGTTGCGAAATCATGACATTTTTTTATTCTTTCGCCCTGCTTGGTTTGCAACTCAGTTTTGAAACATAAAAAACAGGAAGCGTAAAAACCAATGATTTCAAAAAAATCATGTCGGACGTATCCAAAAACTACATTCAACGTGTCCGTGAGCAAGTCAAGCCGTCGAATTAGCTCCGAGCCGCACCAAGCGCTCTCTGCTTCCTGCTTGACAAAGGCCAAATCACACAAGCACTAACTTTTGTTGAAAAGTTGTGAAAAAACAATAAAACGAAATTGCATACAAGATATTGATGACTGTTGAACGTTTTTTTTAATCTTTCTGCCATTTCTCCGAAAAAAGAGAACCTTTTTCTGATTTTACGGTGCCTTTGTATGAATAGGCCCTGAAACGTTCAACATAATTCACATTGAACATGATTTTCAGTTTTTACTTAACGCAGCTTGTGATTTGATTTATCAATCTTAGCCTTCAATTTGTTTACTTTCTCTGCTCTTGCTAAAAGTGACTTTATTTAAATCATTAACTTTTTCTTTTTTATATGAATTTGCAAGACTTGCAAGTTCATTATTTTTCAGCATTTGAGATACGTTTCCAAAAAATAGCTTTAACTCGGAACAGTTTTTGAAAGTTTTTAATTTTACAAAGACGAGCTTACTTGTTCACACCTCCATAACAAAGATACTGAGACTGGTCAAGGTAAGATGGCGTTATTCCATCTCAAAAAAGTAATGCATGTTCGAGCGTCGGGACATGGTAAGGATGCAAGAGGGTGACGTTAAGTTGCTCAGTAGAATCATGAGTGATATCGCATTGTTTTGGGCCGTTGTGACTACAGCAAGAAAAAACGTGATTGCAGACAATTAACACGTGGACATTTTGGAACGAAAAGTCTCGCTTATGATACTTGCACTACTTCAATGCTAGGTTTTATGATGTAATATAATATTTATTTTTTGAGTCAGGCTCATGGTCCATATAACAAGGGTGATCGAATAACACAAGAACACAAAAAGTATTTAGCCATATACTTTCAAGAAGTTTTGTATTTAATGCATGCATTGCATGCAGTCAATCAGGCAACTCACGTTAAAGACATTTTGCTCCAACTTATGAAGTTCAGTTGAGCGCAAGCTTATAAGCTGGAATACAGCAATGTGAACGGAGATGCAAAATTCGTTAATATTGAACATAGTGAGGCAGATGCAGCTACCACAACCATGTACAGGTAGGGTTAGGTGTTCTTCTATTTTGTTCATATCATGGTGTGCAAACAAAGTCTCTTGAAAGCATAGCAATGCTCCAGAGGTCAAGATTGATAGTTAAATTCGTTTTAGTTTTGTGCAATAGAAGAATAATGGTCAATATCAATAAAGTGGGAACACCTACGTAGGAATTCTCAGACATCTGCACCTTACCGTTCCTTGAAACAATTATTTTAACTATTTTTATCGAACGGTCAAAATCAGTCACTCTGCCCTGCGACTCCAGCTCAGGCCGCGAAAATTGAGTGAGTTGAAACGCCTTAGATTTTGTGCGGTGGAGTAGGGAGTCGTCTTATTCATCTTTGTCATGGTTGACTACGTTTGTGCCAGTGAAACAAAATTGAGACCTCGTGGTGCGTCGCGATTTCGAAGCATGCCACCGGACTGCGCAGGATTGGCTCCGGGAATAAGCAGAACCAGAACAATATCAAATCCAGACATATTCACGGAAAGAGAAGGCTTGGATAAATCGTAATGCAAACTAAGCAACGAGTAAAGAACAGATACGTAAGCAGAAAACATCAGGGAATTCAAAGATGCATGTGAACGATAAACACCTCAGTATATATGCTGTTGAGGTAGTTATTGCTGCCCAATTATAATACAAACGACGCTGGTAAGACATCTCTAAGAAGTGTAATTTTTGCCACTTCAGTTGTTTGATTATTGGTCTTGGTCATTTGTCATTGCTAGTATCTGCGTAAATGTAAATAAGGTTTGTATATGCTGCGTGAATTGCCTAGAGTGAAGCAAATAAACGGCAGGTGATAATTGCATAATAAGGTGATGGACACTGCGAAACCATTCAAGCTCCTATACTTGAATGGTTTCGAAGTGTCCATCACCTTATCAAGCTACCCCTGTACTCTGCTTGACTTAATGTCATGTTGGTCAGGAAGTTCAAGGGCACTGTCTTACGATCCCGAGGTTGTGCGGTAGATGCCGTTCAATGTAGCAGTTAGAGAAGTTTTCAGTATAGAGAAACGTTGTTGGGTGTTGAGCATGGGCAGCGAAAGAGTGAGCTCGCGGTTCCTCGGGAAATTTAAAGACCTTCACAAAGCTTCGAATCATTTATTGGGAGACGTTTTAGTGAGGGACAGTCGTAGATCACCTCGCTTATGAATAAGCCAGCGGTTTCTTTGGGTTGAGGGATTAAGGTTACAGGCGAAGTTAACTCAATGATCGTCAACTGAAGTTAACTCAACCATCAATTAGTGATAGTTGTTGAGCGTTTTTGACCCATTTGTGTTGTTTTGCTCCCCTATCGCTCCCACTGTTTTTTTGGCCCATTGCTCTTCAAAATCGCCCCCAAGGGGGCGATTTCGTCCACTTTGAGAACCACTGATTTAGACCTTCATATGGTGTGTAGGTAATGACGTCATATTTCAATGCTTGTGACGTCACATTTGCCAGTTCAAACCTCAAAAATTTTCTATAGTTTTTTGAAGTACACTTTTGAAGACTTTGAAAAACGTTCCACCACCCATGGCTTATGGTGCAATGATGAACAGCCCTTTCGTGATAATGTCACTGCGCTACATGGAAATCTCTTCTTTCCAAGTATCATTAATTTCTACACTCGCTAATCACCATCTATGCAGTGTATCTCACCAACCATGTCTGTAGCGGTGGCAGTTTGATTTGTTATTGTAAAGATCGAACGAGAAAGCCAATGCAAATTTGTCCATGTTTTTTGTAGATAATAAAAATTCCTAACAGCCGACCGCTGTTGCTGCAACAACAATGAATTTACTGTGTTTACGCGCTACTAAATCTTACAATGCGTGAAAAAGAACAAATGTTAACTTCGTGCTGCCAGGTGCGGAATGCAAAATTATTTATTGTCAAAAATTTTTGGCGTTTACAAAAAGATTTTTCCATGCCCCCGAAAGCGAAAACTTCAGTGGACCATTAAAGGTAGCATTTTTGTGAACGGTAAATTTTCTTTAGTGACGTCTTAATCTGTGACGTTTGGTTGCGGAATTGACTTGCAAGCGAAGTTCTTTTGCATTCTCCTCAACACGCGAAATGCAAGCGTATCGTGAGGTTTTTGTTAACGGGAGTTAACCAGCAGCAACAGACTAATAAAATACTGTTGTCTTCATCCATGTAAAGCAGGAGTGCACCACAAGGACATAGTTACGGGCACCTTGCTCCTCAACTGGTGACGTCATTTTCGAAGCACGTTAAATGGTTGACTAGCACCATACGCGAAATCATGTGAAATCAGTGAAAAGTGACTTGAACTCATGTTCCAGCATATTTCTTTACTTGTTAGTTGTTACCCCTTTTAAAGAAAAAAAGATTTGGTACAATTACCGTATGTTCGGTGTGGACCGTAGCAAGTTTGTTGTTAAAACGTGTGGCTCTTCCCATAATGAAGGCGAACACGCCACTGCAACCAAATAGATGGCGAGAGATCTGGCAAGGTCTTTGGGATTTTTAATTTTTCAACAACGTTTGGAATTTCCACACATTTTAACTTATGGCAAACAATCACGAGTAAAACATGACAGATACGATTGCTTGTTTTGACAAGTGCATAGAAATAAAATTTTTCCAGGTATCAGCCATGCTTTGAAAAATGTGGTAAAAGGAGGTTAAAGTTGAGCAAAGTTTTTTCCCTAACGTAATACTTCTGCAGTTCTACGCCTTTGCGGAAATGATGCGAAATGTGCGTGGTTAGTTAAGACATTCGATGAAAACTGGTGAAAATATTGCGATTTCTAACATGATACGACACCTTTGCTCGCTGTTAGTTGCGTCCCATTGAAAAACAATGACGCTTCGTTTCAGTTCGTTCATTTGCCTGGCTGGTTTTTCCCCTCTCCCTCGTCATTGAAATTCCCTCGTACTGTGCGAAATAGAAGGGGGGGATTGCATTTTGTAGCAACATTTCTCTACGCTGAGTCGTTAGGTAATGAAGCTAAAATCGCAAGACACCATTGTTGTGTTGAATGTTTCTGTTCGAAATTCGGATCTCAGACGTTGTGGTTCTTATCCGAGTTTGTAAGCTTGTTTGAGAATTTTATTTTGAGGATTATAATGACGATTTAAGATTAACACTTTGCGGTAGGCATGTTAAGCACGACGATTTTAGTATGCTATTTTAAAGTCTGAAAATCGTTCACTGCTTTCAGAAACTAGCTGCATGGCTACAACTTTTCCTAACATTTTTTTCTTTAGTTTTTTAAATTTCCTTATCGCTCGTCGTTTACACTGCCCATAATAAAATTTTTACATGGCTTGAACTATCAGTTAAGAGGAAAGCCAGTAGTAGCAGATAAATTTCCTTGTTTGTTATATCCAGGCCCGTAGCCAAGGAGGGGAATTCGTGGGCAGTTCCCCATTATTTTTTTGCCCCCCCAAATTTTGTTGTACCCAGAAATTTTGTATACAGTTTGTTTTAAACATATTCTAAAAACAAAAATCTTTCACCCCTAACAATTTATTTCTCCTCGCCCCAAACATGACTACGGGCCTGGTTAAGTCTAGTATTGGAGGTCGTAACGATGTAGGTTTTGATACCAGTTACGAAAAGAAAATTTGCTTCCTAAGACTTTTAATATGGAAGATTTAGGTCGAGACCTCATATTGGCTATTTTGACGAATTCTCGGTATCGTTATCAAAATTCGAACCGAATGTAGGTCTCAGACCTTAAGGTCTCCACTAAACGTCTGATATACAGTAGTTACTTAGGTCTTGATTACGTACTAGAACCAAGCTGCTGCAAATAGGACATGCAGGCCTTCTTTCATCAAAATTAAGTCACAGACTGAAGGAGATCAACGCGGAATTCAGAATGAAGAGTACGGCTAAGATGTGGATGCTCTTCGGTTTGACTGGCGCCACACGAACATAAGCAATGAGAGCGCTTGTTCAAGTTCGGGCAGTGTGCAGGAGCTGGGTGTGTAGGTGGTGAAAACACACACCCAAAAGTTTGATATGTCAAAAATTTGGGCAAAGAAGTTTCGATATCTTTTAACAATATTAATGAAATTATACTTCCTTGTTATTGAGTCTATAAATAAAAGTCTATTGCATCATAGAAAACACATTAAATATATATAAAATCAACAATCTGTTCCTACTAACTTCGTGTTTCAGTTTGTGAGAGTTTATGAGTAACTGATCTACTTGAAAGTTTGGCAAAAGAAGGTATTTCTTTTATGTTCTATATTAATCGTGCACTGAGAATATCGAGTATACTACAGGGAACTTGCTTCACAACATTAGAGTCCATGCCAGGCGAGCATTAGAAAGCTTTTGTTTTTAATTTCAACTACAGTGTTTGGATGAACGCATTTTAGCATACAATTTGTTGCATGGAGTGTATATGTGGAGTTGTACAGATAATGTTGTAAGACTCATGGCACAGTCATTAAATACAAATGAAATGACATGCCACATATAGCACATATGTATTCAAAGAACGAAGCAATTTAGGCCTCCCTCAGCTAGGTTCGAGGTTCCTTACTGACAGAAGGTCCCAACACCTGAGGGAAGCAGTATCTCTGGCCCCTTCACGGGAGAGGAGCTTTCTGCCGCCCACAAACACCTGCAGCCAGGAACGTCTCCGGATCTGGATTCTTTTCCAGGAGTTTATAGCACACTGGGCTGCCTCTCAAATCCTGGTTTTGCGATTTCCTCACTTCCTACATGCGCCAAATCCAAAGCCCCAGGATCTGGAGAAGAGCACTAATAGTTGCGATCCCTACGCTGGAAAAATCAGTAGGGGATCCAAAGAGCTACCGCCCTATATCAATGCTGTGTGTCCCCTTCAAGACCCTCGAGAGACTCATTTACACACGTGTCGAACCAATCATCGACCCACTGCTCCCGCAGGAACAGGCGGGCTTTCGGCACGGGAGATCGACCATAAATCAGGTCACCCTACTGACACAGGACATCGAGAATAGCTTTTCGGCTAAGAAGAAAGCTGGAGCTGTGTTTATCGACCTCACAGCAGCCAACGACACTGTATGGTATCATGGCTTCATCTGCAAGCTACTGCGATTGCTACCTGACAGACACATGGTCTGCATGATCATGGAGATGGTTGTCAATCGCAGTTTCACCCTTACAACCCGCAACGGCAAACGGAGCATTACGACGCCTCAAGAACGGCGTCACACAGGGATCCGTCTTGGCACCCCTTCTCTTCAATATTTACATCCCTGACCTGCCAAACATTGTCTCCAGAAAGTATGCATACGCTGATGACCTAGAAATTATGCATGCTGATGGAGACTGGCAGGCACTGGAAGGGGTGCTGCGCAAAGGCATGACAACCGTAAGTGGATTCCTCCAGACCAGGAAGGTAAAGCTCAGCACTACAAAAACGGTGTCGGTAGCCTTCCACTTTAACAACAAAGAAGCCAAACGTGAGCTTAAAGTCAACCACGACAATGAAATTCTGCCCTTCTGGTCCGAACCCAAATACCTCGGAGCTAATGAATGAATTGCATAAATTACAAAAAACAGGATCAACTTGTCTTTGAGGCTTGGAATTGTTTGCCTGATTCATTTTGGAAGTAGGAAGAGCTTCGCAATTGGGATTTTGTAAATATTTAGCTCGACTTACCTTGCGAAAAGCTTTTTCAAGCATGAATATCTTTAAAAATCTAACAGCGGAGAAGATCGAACAACTTGAGTTCGTAAACGTCCGACACCCGTACGAAGGCGGTTAGACCGAACCCACGCTGTTCTTAGGAGGGTCATTCCAGGAGGGTGGGTGCCGGTGTCGGGGATGAAAGCACGGAGTCTCGTAATGTTGTCAAAGCACTCCGCACTCCATCGGTAATCCGTCCAGAGCTCGGCACGTAACTTATTGTTGTTAGATGAACTGATGAGTTGTTGTGCAGCGGGTACAAATGGGTGTCTTGATTTGAGACACCGTGTATTCCCACTCGGTGGTCAGGTGAGCGCTAAGTGGAACAGATGTCCAGGCTCCATGGCACGGCGTGCTACAGACAGTGTTGCTCCTTTGCGCCGAAGCTCAGCAGGTTGGATGTCTGGAAGGTTAAGGAGGTTGTCCGCTGGTGT
>JGI24022J15233_10006698_pt1 | contig 12536 bp, 11 predicted proteins | sample Ectturendosymbi2_FD_15233 | JGI IMG/M metagenome (IMG submission 15233)
GGGAAGGACTGTATCAGGTACAGTGCACAAAGACCTTTCAGTTCACCTGATAGCGGCCAACATACGTTAACATATATTTTCCCATAAAGTAATTGCAAACCAGCAAGCCAAGCAACTTTCAATGGAAATGCTTTTACTTCACAATGTACGATCAGTTATCACAGACCTTCACGACGACAGACACGATGAATAGATTTCTTGATATCATGTCGTTGGCATAAAAGTTGCATGAACCGCGTTCACCGCAATTCGTACCCCAAACAACACACGCCTTGTCCAAAGCAAATCCATAAAGGACAGGACCAGGAATGGAACCGAGACATCGGGTCAACAGCCACTAAAAATTAGATGACTCACGGTTACGCACTGTCATTGTTTCGTGCAGCCACTACTTTTTTGAAATACCGCACACGCCTTCATAGTTGCTCTTTTGACCAGGAATATGCTGAACTTATTTCTTGATCCGGAGATATAGTAAGGTGGAAACGCGGCAAGTGTCCTCTCGCACGACATTTGAAGGGGTAAAAGCGTCCTCCCACTTCTTCACGTCGTGCCAAAATATTTTTAACATCTCAAATATGTTGACCGTTGGAAGTCACCACTTCATTTTTCGGCACTACATCACTGTTTTGGAGGTATTTTTAGTTTTACTTTCGCCTGCAGCGACACTTCCAGAAAAAGCAAAACATGCTGTTGAACCGATTCATGTATGGCACATTACAGTCAATGTGCCTTGCATAAATGACCGTCGAAATATCAAACACGATGCCATGCTCTACCACACTTCTGTCAGTTCTTATTATACCGAACTGTCATGTGTATTCAGTTTACTTTGCACTATAGGTGTCAAAACCTGTATAGGGCCAAGCAAAAATAACCGGAACCAATGCTTAGCATTTTCACTTGTGATTCACTCTATGTGACACATTTTAAATCACGATGTTTCGCAAAACTTACGTTTTCAATAAATTTCAAGCTCAACACACAAGATTTAAATCTCCTAGCACACATTTTCTGCGTGTTTTGCTTCAGCTGCCGCGACTTCAGCTCGCTATGTTGGACAAAGGATAATTAATTGCGTTTATTTGAATGTTAAATAACTTGTAGTAGGATTGGGTTCAAAGATAAGTAATTGCGCACCTGCACGCCAGTAGCGAAAGCTCTTTGAGAGAATGGCACCACTCTCAGCGTCACTTGAAGGCCAGGTATGAAAACGAAGAAAGTTGTTACAAACAGAACAAAAATGAACGCCAGGTAGAGACGGTGGCCTCCGCGCGGGCACACAACATTTGAGCAATATCCTTTAGTAGCAGAGTAGTTCAAAGCAAAGGAATCGGTTGCTGCACGATCCACGCAGTGGCAATCCAAGAACTGTCGATAAACGAAACAGGTTTGTTTTGGAACTGCTTTCCCATGTGAAGAAACAGTCAAATCTGACAGCGAATTTTCTACAAAAAGTCTAACGCTGACTACATTATCCTCCATCCAAGAGGGATACAAGTGGAGCGATTCCCAGCTTTTTCCATTTGCGGCAAGCCTTTCATGCACTAGAATACTTTAAGCACCTTTACCCAAATTGTATACCGGCGACAACTTAATTTTCTAAAGATGTTGCTCGCTATTCTTTTTACTAGATTCTCGCGAAAGCCGTGGCAAAATTCGTCGACAACCTTCGGTCCCACGGCATCCCGGTAGGAAACCATCAATCGTTACCGTGTTATTGCGCAGTAGGGTACATCCCGCATAACAAGCTGAGTAATACGTCACGCCGTCTGAGCCGCAAACGGGATCGAATATGTCGCTGTCACAAGAGCAATTCGCGTTGCAAGAATGGAGCGGATCATTGATGGTGTATTCCTTTTTATGAAATCTTGTAGTTGGACTAGCGAATGCTGGAACACAGGATAACCGGTTTATTGCGATCCACAGTTCGCACAACGGTACAGGTTTTTGAGTGGAAAACAAACGCATTGCGCTCAACTTGAAGCACAAACTGATGCTTTCAGAGAGGACAAATTGAACACTATCAACTACGCTCTAGGCGAGAATAACGAGAGGCAAAGCGCAATTAGTATTAAAACTGACAAACCTAAAAAACGCAATAAATAATGCTGACTAAAACAGACGACTGGCACACGTCAATCGGCAAATGACGTTGACCCGTACGGTGCCCACACCGCCTTTGTGGACTACAACGCAACCTGCACTTTCAGGTATAAAACATAGGTCATGCTAAACCAAGGAATTGAAAACGCTTTCTACGTAACTTGCTCCTGCTTACCGTGACTCTTAAATCCTGCAAAACTCAAGTGTGAAGATACTGGAACTCGGGAGCCAATGGGAGAAGCGGAAAGGGCAACATTTTTAGGAATCATAAGGTTTTGAGACACGACAAAACAAGCAATACTCGAGTTTATTAAACGAAATCAAACATTTTTGTGTGAAAATAACTTTCACCGGTCTTGCTGACAAGGAATTCAATGACCGATAGTTAAGTTACGTGAATTTACCAATCCGAGGATGGATATCTGGACAGGCAGCCAAGGGAGGCATACATTTTAGGCCCCCCAACGATAAAAACCTTTTTGAGGTCCTGCTCTAGAGCAATAAATGAAATAACACGAATCTTTGGTGCTCATCATTGAATAAATTGCTTTTCAACTACAACCAATACTCCACAGCTTGGTAGAATTGGGAATCATCTGCGAATCCCTTACTCATACACTTTAGTATTGATAAAATCAAAGGGGATTATGTAGCCACACTCCCATGAATCCACTTCGACTGCCTTGGCTCAGTGCTTGTCACGTCGATAAACTGTGTGATTTGTCTTTGAGTCTGAAGCCAGTGATGTGGGTAGCCTTCTGTTGAGCTAAGTTTTGAGGCTGAAAGCAGCGATCGATTTGCACATAAAGTCAACAACTACAAAGTTTATAAATAAACAATAAAATCTATAGCCTATTGATAAGTTTGTAATGAGTAACACGACATCTTCCGCAGCATCAGACCATCACTTCCTCAGGTCCAACTGCCGTCAGATTTCGTTGAAGATCACCCGAACAGCCACACGTGACTATGCCACAGTCAGGGTTTGGATCTATTCGCCGCTTTTATCAAATTTATTGGTGAATTGTCGACCATGCTTGAATACTCAGTTGAAAAAGATGCTTGTTTTTTCTACACCTGTCGTACGTTTATTCAGCACAACAGTAAGAAGGAAACAATTATATCTGCTGGGTTTCGCAACAGGAAGCCGGCATTAGAACGAAACAAGTTTTTCAAAACATCGCAATTCTGAAACCCATGTGATAGCTATGGTACGAGATGAAGAAAACTACTGATGATACACTGTGCCATGAACAGGTTGAACGAAACAGATATTACTTTACCAAAACAGTTGCTTAGCAAAATTTTTTACTGTTATGAATTAGCGTCTTGAGGTGATACTTCAAAAAGTTGGAACAACTCATTCTGGATGTTCCTGAAAATGATGGATTTTCTTTGAAATTGGATTCAAAGAAATTTCGAAGACTATTCCTCAAAACGCGAAGTTTGTCTGCTACATTTCATGACGACAATTTAAAGCTTTAGGTTTGCTGTTGAGCTATCGAGGAATCTGCCTGCAATTGTTCCGCTTTCATAACTTTTGCGATGATTCTGACTGCACACATCCACATTTCAGCAACAAGTCTCCACAAGGGCGACGCAGCTAAATGAGTTTTTTCATTTTAACCGTAACTTTTCGCTCGCAATATTACGGGATTGAAAATGCGTGAAGCACGCGAAATCAATTTCCTGGTGAAAGACTGCGAGCAGATTTACATTTGCGCTGCCGTGCAATTTTCCTTTAAACCAAAGGTGTCATCGATCTTTTAGGGTACTGCAGCAGCATGGATGGCTATGTTGATGGAGCAGCGTTGAACAGGACAACATATTACGACACAAATCATTGATAATTGCGATAACATCGTTTAAGCGCGGAAACATTTTTCGGATAATTCAAAGGTGAATTTGTCTGTAACAGCTATCGACTTGCTAGCTCAGGTTAAAAAATAAATTTTATTTTTGTGCAGAAGTAATGGTGATCTTCCTTGCACTGCTGGAGCCAGCAGATAAAGTGCAGCAGTCCGAAAACACCAGCTTAGCTACTGCTAATCGCCTCGTTAAGACAATCATAGTTGAAGCAAAAAAGCTTCATAATGAAGTGCAGTTTGAGAAGGCTATGGAGGAAGTTCATAAAGGAGGCTTCGGCTCTGAAAGCACCTGGAGACATCAGAAACGTCAGTGAAAAACTCTTACTCGCTCGGATGACTTCGTCGTCACGGACCCCACAGACTCGCATCGTATTCATCAACCATTTTGTTCACTTGTTTTGAAATCTCACACAACGTGGCTTGTGAATTTGACAATACATTCTCCGAACTAAACTCTTCCTTAGTTAATGCGCTATATGCATCCTTATTTCTAGCTCTGGAAGGTTCTCAAGACAAACAGCTTGATGCCGATGTGCACTCTTGTTGATAAAACAGCACTGGATTCAAAAGTTGACGCAAATGCATTGCATCATGAAGTACAGGTTGCTAAAAGCAATGTGATGTCTGAACTGCCCGATAGCGAAGAAAATGTTCAACAGCGCAACAAATTGAAAAAGTTTCTTGAGTGGTTCAACGTTTACACTTATGTATTTCCGAATTTATTTTGCCTAGTCTGTGCAGAGGTAACCATTATCTATTAATGCATCTACTGCTACTTGCAAAACAACACCGCTCAGTGCGGGGGTGCGCAAAAATTTGTGCGGCCGTGCACATGCAATTTACATGGCGGTCGTGCACTAATGAAATCTCTTTGTCGACTGTAGGTGCATACGTTGTAGAAAGATGGCCAAAAAGACGTGTGGAATTGTGCCTGAATAAATTCATTAAAGTGTTGTCATTTCATTATATAGCCACGAGTAAATTGGATATTATCAGATAAATCCTATTTCTAAACGTAATTCATAAAAATAACTTTAACTCATTGGCGGCCGTAATCATAACGATGAACGTAATGCGGCCGCCAATAACGAAAAGGCTGTGCAGTGTGCACCTCTGGTTCAGCGTATCCTCACAGCACACCGAAGATGTATGCGTCATGATAAAAATGTGAACTGGTGTTGCTGGCCAACGATTTGTGCTCAGAGGACATCATATAAGAATTTAAAATCGATCTCGGAGGCTCATTTTGTGAGATGTGTGATGCAAAGCGTTGCATAGTATTGCTGTTATTGAAGGACAGGTAATATAATGACTCCTAGGCCTCTACATGCTGCGTTTAACTTGAGATGCTGGTATTTCGTGAAATCAGTTTGTTTCGTTACTGTGTGCCCCATACTCATGTAATCACCAGAACGCCTTTCGTTTTTTCTTTCCTTAAATTTGGTTCACGACATAAAAGCCGTTTCTATGTTACTGGCATGCGATGCGAAACTCCACGTGCGGAGAACGCTAGCCAGGCTAGCCTACAGGCAATGGCATGGCTAGAGGTTAGAGTCAGGGGTAAAACTTAGCCGAAGGGGGGTCCACTAACCAACACTCAGAAAAAAAATTGAGAAATGACAGTGAATCCTGATGTGGACGTCTATACAAAAACCCAAAATCACCGGGAAAAACATTAAAAGAAAACTTACGAAAAACGCAAAAAAACAACTTACTGAAAAACAAAAAATACTAAATACCATAATATAAGCTAAGTGGCGGCCCGGTTTTTACGTTTAGCTTGTCAGGGGGTCAGTTCGCACCCCTTCCCCCATCAGTGACGCCACTGTCTACAGATAAGCTCTTTAATTTTTTTGTAAAAATATATTCGATGTGCATCATTTTCGTTTCTAACTGTGTTCAAATAGTCTGTCTGTCGAATTGCGCGATTTTTCCAAGACTGACCGTGACCCTCGATGGCAGTTTGCTTAAGACGTTCAGAGTTAGTAAAAGTCGGTATATGTTAACTCAGCCTAAAATTTTATGCAAAGTGCCATCAGAAATAGATAGATAATATGTTGATCAGGACCGATTAGCACGGTTCGGAACTAATGAAGGCATGGTAGAACTGCAAAAAGCACCAACATTTTTTCGAGCTCCCGTCAAAAAATTTTTAATCCACCAAATTCCACAAACGTGTGGCCCGTGGATACCCAACATTTAGAGCATACAGATTTCACCAAAGAAACCGATAAGCAAGCTAAATTCACCGATGAAAAATTCCAGCGGAACGTCAAACACGTCGTGTTATTGAGATCTGCCATAAACAATGAATTCGGTTAAATACTTTTGATGTACCACAAGAGAAATTAGCGTGTAGGAATTGTCACACAAGACAACCTGAAAAATAACCTGAGTTAATAACCGTTGTCGATGATCTTCATAACAAGCTTTCAGCACAATTACCAACAGGCAGAGTTCAACGGATACGAGCGCTCTTATCGTGGCGCATATGAATGTCACATAAAGCGCTAACACAAACTCTGACACAAAACGTGACAGTATTATTGAGTCGCAAGCATATTCATTTCCGGATGACTCTGTTTAACGTGTGTCAAGACCTGTGATGGTATCGTGACGGAGGAGAATATCAGGACGGCAGATTTCCGCGACTGCCCAGCCGCATACTTTGAAATGATTTGCAAATACAATTGAAACGATAAAACTGCTGTTCTGTTCGTGATAACCACAAAAACTATCTCTGGTGAAGGTTAAGGAATAAATGCGACATGAACAGACACTCCATGACCAGTGTTCCCTCTAACAAAATTTTACACTGAATACATGTTTGTTTCAATGCGCAAGCAATTTCACAACCATGAAGAGACACACAACCAGTGAAACGTTTCAAGCATTGCAAGCGCTATACGATATATATACGATATCAAATTTGGAAATGTTGCAAGTGCGCCAAGAATGAGATACCACTGCGCAAATGGTCTGGTAGTACTGTGCAGTTACGCGGGAACACTGTCCATGACTTAGTTGACTTCTTCTGTAGTCGAACTAAGATAGAGGGAAACGTGACACCCCAGTCGGGCTGAATTTAATTTTGTACGAAGATATTACACAGTAAATGCATTTCCAAAAAAGTAAAGCGCAGTCTTCTAGATCAGCGGTTCCCCGACATTTTTGAGCGCGACCCAAACATGAATTTGGTTACCATCTCGTGACCCAAACCTCAAACAATGTATGAAAAAAGTAATGATTGCATGGATAATTTTTTTTGCAATAAATTGCTATTTTCGTTTTCCGTGTCAGTAATCTATCTTCATCTCAAGTACCTAACCCCACAGACAGACACATACAAGCACTGGCATGAAACAATGTATTTATCCCAAACATCAATATTTCAGAGCGATTGGTAAAATAGAAGTTTCGCCCTGGATCGCCTCGGCGCTACCCATTTTTTGACCCTTCGCGACCCATACTTAGGGAACCACTGTTCTAGATATTGCGCGAACAAAGAATGACACTGGCAGCTCCACTTGACAGTGAAGAAGGTGATACAGGTGTTCTTAAGCACATCATTCAGATATCAAAAATAAATAACGCCTGTAAGAGAAAACAGTACTCACAGATATTAGGACAGCTTAACAGAAGGATCAAGGTGCTCACCAATGCGAAGCACAACAGGACGATGCATAAAATTAGTATTCTTCTCACAGAAAGTTCGAATTTCGTGACAATCAATCCACTAACGACATTGCCACCCGTACCGGTCGTTATTGCTATGACACCTGTCAACCAAATATCAACAGCTTGCGATGGATGCCATCTCTCTGATCACACAAAACACGATTGCAATGTAACGTCTTTGCTCGAACGTCGACCTCGGTCAGCGATTGTATGTAACGCGACGCACCAATCAACGCGGAACGAAATAAACACGGCAAAAGTACACTAGAAAATAGAGTTGACCCACTCTGTTCAGGTGCGGCCACCACAGGCTGCTGAACTAATCATATCGTCAAAACTGCATCTACAGCAAATAAGCTTTCATCAAACCTTAATATCTCAGGATCAAGATTAATTGATAAATGGTCAATTCGTTCCGGAACCAACAACCACAGAGACTTTTGAGGTATTTTGTCCATCATTGGACTTCGTAGCAGCCACTCTATGCCTTTGGCATTCATAAAATGACACGATCATCTTTTAACATAGAATTTTAATGATCTCGAAACTTGTGGAATTTCCTTGATTTGAAAAAAGCCTTTAGATACTGCTACTCATAAAACCTTGCTTGATGAGCTTCGCCACTGTGCCATACGGGGTGCCGCTAATGACTTTTTGCAAGCTATTTACTAAATACAAAACGGTAGGTAGTTTCTAATCACAGTAAATCTTCTACAACCAGTCACAGTCATGGACTTCCTGAGGATTCAACCTACACCCTGCGCCCTGCAGAGTTTTTGACATATATATATATATATATCAATGACTTGCCATCCGTCCCAAACTTCAATTCGTACTGCTTTACCGATGACACAACTCTACGTATTTCTATCTCAAATGTTTTGATGACTTGGAACGTTTGGTGTATTCAGAACTAAGAGAAATAAACCTGGTCGCAAATTAATAAATTGTCATTTAATCTCCATAAAACCAATCATATGCTTTTCTCTAAAAAACCTAACTTGCCTTCTGTTCAGATCCCACTTGGTAAGCACACCATTAAACAAGCAGACGAGGTTAATATCTCAGTGTTTTTTGCGACTCTTATCTGAAATGTATTACCCATTTAGGCAACATAGTAGCTAACGCTAGTGGTTTTCTTTTCAGACTTCAGCCTATTCTTGATGTTAATCTGTTACGATCAGTGTCTTTTTCTATCGTCCACAGCCATTTGCAATGTGTTATACTTGTATGGGGAACATACAGCAGAACAAATTTTGATAGCTTAACGAAAGTAAACAGTGAAGCAATACGATACTTTGCCAACTTCAAAAAGAATCAGCACAAACTCCTAAAAGAAATTTATCACTGAGCCCAAATTCTCGAAATTGAAAATATTTAGTTTTGAGTTTAGGAAAATCTACGTATAAAATATTCAACAAACTACTTCCATTATATTTACACTTGACTCTATAATATTACATAGGAATACACAGCAGTATCATCCCACGAGCAAATTAGCACCCGCCAAAAGGAGAAAAGCGTGCTAGGAGCACCATTGCGCAAACCACATCCGAACAATGAAATTTAGCATACAAAGGAGCCAAATTCTGCATTAGCATACCAGAAAAATTAAAATCTCACAGCTTTCAACGTTTTTTTCCACTGCAAAAAGTTGCTATTACTTAGAATCCACATCGCTCTCATGATTAAATCAGTGCTATATGATTGAATAAAGCCAGTATCATTGAATTTGCTAATGGTAGTGATTACTAAATATTATGTTTTTTGCCTTTGATTCTAAACCACGTGACTATTGTAAAGACGCACGCGCACACAAACAACCAGGGTTTGACCAGTGATTGGAACAGGAAGGAATCAAACTATTCTACTTGCTCGACCTGATATACACAAAAACGAAACTGTAATGTGAAATAAAAAATAAGTTTAGTTGAAACAACACAAGTTTCGTGAAACGGCTCACCTACTAAAAATGCCGCTTTGGATGAAGTGAGATTGAATAATGATTGGACAACTTTGGCGCCAAACGTTGATAAGCCTGTGACGAAAAGCGCTTCTGAGGCTGCTGCCAGTGATAAAAACATGAAGGTTGGGTTTCGAAGCAACGCCATCAAACATTTTGGAAAATCCTTCATTCTGTACAAATTTAACGATTCCAAAATGAAAAAATAGTATCGCAGGTTTCTAAGACAATGCTGTTTTATACAATACAACAACATACAGAAGAACTTAATTCAGCTAGTGTTAAACTGAATACCGCTCACCTGGTGTGTTGAACTGAATATGCAATAGACAACTGCAAGTTTAACCACATAACAACATATTTTCGTCGAATTCGGTCAAATCTTCAATTTTTCCATGGTTATATGATAGTGAAGAGTGTAAATGTTCAAGCAAACAACAAACCTGGTTCCAATGTTTTCATTTTCGGTAATTTCTTTGGACAAACGATCCTGATGCATTTCATTCTGGCGATTTTTTCTTACTTCTTCTGTATCAGGAAGAACACGTGGAAACCACAGAATAGGAATACCAGCAACAATCGTTATTCCTCCAAACACCACCAGCCCAAGCCACCATGCACCGACAAACTGCGAGCTCGCTTCAGACAATCGATGGCTATAAAACAACAAATAAGCTTTCATGTAACTTACAAGTCCAGTTGCACCCACACAGTAAGTTGATTAAAAGTTTTGATAAAAAGAAATACACAGTAAGTTGATTAAAAGAAATACTGATTAAAAGTTTGAAGTTTTGATTAAAGTTGTTTGTCCAAACCAAGTGCGATGTCATAACATTTCCTAAAATCAGCGTTCCTGCATCCATCTCAAAGGCGCTGTAACACTGAGTAGCTACAGTATCTTTGCTTTGCTAATCGCAGCTTCTTCAAACAACGTCTGGCACCAGATTGATCAACCCTTAAAATCGCGCTTGGCGCCATATTTTTGAAAAGGTCACCGTTACACCTTTCAGTGGTAACGTAATATGTTTTTTTCAATCGTAACAATAATATCCGGTTTCTGATCCAATTATGTCAACGAAATACCACCTACTAGCTAGAGTCATGCGCGGGGTGAATTAACCCATGCGGGTTGCGGATACCCACATTTGCGAGGCGGATGTGGGTCGGGCGGGGGATAAGAAATTTTTTGTGCAGGTAACTGAATGTTGACTCAATGCATGTGAAAGCGATATGAGTAAAAAAATCAATTCTACAAGGTTGTGGTACAAAGGATGTAGAGAAGCTATGCTAACCGAAATGCTGTTGGGGCCAAAAATTATGCCACTATCTTCGTGAGGGCCGTACATTGAATGACTTACTTTCATTTCAACAAACCAAAACAATTTAGTTTAAATCTGCCGGGAGCATTTGAACACTAATTGCAATGTTAACGACTGTAGGGTGCTTTTAATCACTCCCAAACTGTGATTCAATAGGTAAATTTGGTGCTAATGGATCAAGGGTCGTTAGAAACTGATCTAGTGCAGAGGAACACATGAGTAGAAATCAAAAAACTAGACTTCAGTTTTGCACCGAGGCGCATACGTGGATATCTACCAGTGTGTAATACATGATAAACATGCACTAATGACCATTGCATCGAAAATGTCGAATATGACATCATAAAAATAAAATTAGTCGATCATTTTATTGTAAATACACAATGATGAAAAGCTTACTGGGCCTGGGCCACACAAAACTTTCGACTGGGGCGCATGCGGCCCGCGAGTTGAGCATAGCTGGTGTCAGGGATAATTAATTTAAATCAGTGATTTAATCAAGCGATAAAAATAAAAAATCAAGCAAAAAAATCACATGCAGTTTTAAACCTTTGTGTGATTTCACTGACAAATTTAATTAGCATTCCAATAGGTTTTCATTTATATTAGAATAGAAACCACAGAGCGAAAGTTACCACAACGCAAGTTAAAAGCAATTAAACGCTGATGTGGAGAGAGTATTTTTCACTTTTGGACTTGTCCTTTCAAAGATCGGCAATCGACTAGGCACTGAAAAAGCTGCAAAGCTTGTGTTTATGTACAGGCTTTTTAACATAGAGTGTCAATGAATTTGCTAAACTGATGGTGTGAGTATTTCATTGCAATAAATAGTTTCTTTTGTATACTGGTTCTGGTATTATGAACTGATTTGCATTAAGGGATATTGCATAAGAGCAAAGAAAGTTTGAATGAAAAGTTCAGCCGTTTCTAGTTGCTGTACTTGAAGTTAACAAAGCACAATAAGTTATATTAAAATACATTTCTAAAAATTAAAGCTTACAAGGGTGTGGAGGCCACCCCCTACACATAAAATCAAAAAAATCATAAAAAGAAAAAAAAATCAGATTCAAATTTAAAAAACCCGATTTTTCCATTTAAAAAAATCATGATTTTATCAACACTGGTTTGTGTAGAAACATTCTCCGGTGGTGGCGAGACCACAGGTTGGAGTTTCCAGATCCCAGTGATCTTGCAAGAAATACGTTCTGTGTGATGGCAACTAGCGCTGCTAAAGAACGAGCGTTTGGCTTCGATGGTCATGTCGTGGATAGCTGAAGAGAAACTTTAAAGAGTTCCTCAGTGAACGACATACTCCTGGTGCTCTGAGAATCAAGCGCTGAAGTTTGACTAGGTTTCACATTTTTATTTTACAGTGTATTTTAAGACCTTCTGTTGGCTTTGAAATGAACCACTGAATAAATTGCCACTAGCGGTGAAACACACTGCATGAGTTTTTAGTGGTTTTCAGACACACAGTGACAGATGCAGGTTGGGAGGGTGTGCGGGGCTGTGCGGGTTAGAAGTCTGCGGGGGTGGGGCGGGAGCGAGGAGATTTCTTAAATTCCTGCGGGTGCGAGGCGGGTTTAAAACTTGCGGGTTCTG
>JGI24022J15233_10006700_pt1 | contig 12536 bp, 10 predicted proteins | sample Ectturendosymbi2_FD_15233 | JGI IMG/M metagenome (IMG submission 15233)
CACCAAGAAATACATTTGCTTTTACAACTTATTTAAACAAAGGGGACGTGAAACAAAAAAATACTTAGGTGGGGCGTGGTGGAGAAAAGATTAAGAAACACTGCTTTAAAGTGTTTCCAATGACATAATGCATTTTCATTTATACACTCAGTAACAATAAAGTAGAATTTCATTGATATTGTTTGAAATGTCGAAGCTTCTTTGCCCGATTATTAGATATTTTGCCCAAATTTTTGACAAATCAAAACTTTTGGGGGTGCACTTGAGGTTTATTGGGCAGCTGGTGATATCAGCATAACATATTCGTTTAACCCTTTGAGTCCCTCGCCCGCCAAAATTTGGGCGCGAGTTTGCAAAGCGGGAATTCGCCACCCGATTGAGCTAGAGAGCTATCCAAACCATCCTCGGATTCAGCAAGTCTTCTGCTTAAAATCGCGAAAAAAAACGGTTTTCGTTTTTGGTTTGGGGTTCGGTGGGGGACCGCTGCAAATGGGGGTGTTTTTACTTTTTTAGCCACCTTTACCTGGCCCTGGACCCAATCCATTGGGCCATTATTTTGGCTCAATATTTTTTGGAAACTAGGCCAAAATCCGCGTTTTTAGAGCCCTTGAATGACTTTCTAGCATATCGGGAGCGAATATTGTGGCTCATAAACCAAAAATTGACCAAAATTTTCCTCCCTCAAAAGCCACTCTTGGGGGCATTTCACCCCAGGCAATAACTCGCCATCAGATTGAGCTAGAGAGCTGTTCAAACCCTCTAAAGCCTCGTGAAGGTATGTCGTTTGCAATAAAAAAAAACGTTTCAGTTTAGGATGTCTGGTGTTTTTTACTGCTTGTATAATGATAGGATGTTTATGCTACTTTTTGCTGACATCAGCATTTTTGCTCGACCTCCCTTTAAGACCCGCAAGAGGCATTCAAATGACATAAATTTTTTTTTGAGTTTAGCTGTTTTTTGGTTACATTTCGGAACTTTGAAGGGTCCGAACGGGTATTTAGCGTTCCTGGTTCCAAGATTAGGGCCAAAAAACATTAAAATTTATTTGGGAAGTCCTCCAAAAGTATTGAGAAAAGCCCCTTACCAATTAGTTGTTTTTAGGCCTAACTTTTGAACCAGAAACGCTTGAAACCCCATCAAAGGCTCTAAAAACGCGTATTCTGCCCTAGAATACAAACATACTGCGAGCCAAAATATTGGCGCGTGGGATCGGATGATGACGTCATATAATTAACCGAAAAACATGCCCCTGTCATGATCCCATTGGCCCAAAACCCACCAATCAAATTTAAAAAACTTTTTTTTTTTCTAAACTACACGACGCCACTGGTCATTACAGGATTTGAACAGCTCTCTAGCTCAATCTGCTGCCGAGATATGGCTGGCCAAAGTTTAAAGGGCAAATTATGCCTTTTCTGAAAAATTTTGAATTAGGCCAAAAACTAGGTTTTTGACCCATAATTTTGGCTACAAATATGCTAACAAGTCAATCCAGGGCTCTACAGACGCGGATTTTAAGCCAGTTTTCAACAAAACTTTGAGATAAAAGAATGGGCAATGGGTTGAGGCCCAGGGCTGGCCAAAGGTGGCCAAAATTTTCAAAACATGCCTTCTTTGTGACGTCACCTTCAGAAACCCCCCACCGAAAACGAAAAACGTTTTTATTCGATTTTGACAAGACGTGCTGAATCCGTGGATGGTTTGGATAGCTCAATAGCCTGGACAGTTATAGGATTGCAAAGTTCTGCAAAAAAGGGGGTAAACCCAGGACTCAAAGGGTAAAAACATCGCGGTCACGTTAGGCTCATGAGAAATCTGCTGTTGTACGTTCAATTCTTGAAAAACTTTGCTGCAAGGTCTGGGGTAGCGTAAAAGTCAGTCATGTTGATCGATAATTTTGACAACTTTTGCAAAAAGTGTACCCATTGAAAAGATGTTTATTAGATAGCTGGTGATAACAGCATCACATATTTGTTAAAAAACCATCGCGGTCTCGTTTCTATTATTAGAAATCGTTTTCATTGCAACGTTGATGTTCATGGAATCATAGTAATAATTTTGGCTTTGAAGCTTTGAAATTATGTGCGAGTGTGTATTTTGTCTTGGGATTCGATTGAAATCAATATTTGGTGCATATTCAGTGTTTTTGTAGCACATTATGAGAAATCTGCTGTTGTTGAAGTGCGTTCGATTCTTGAAAAACTTTGCTGCAATGTCTAGGGTTGCGTAGAAGTCGGTCATGTTGATCAATGATTTTAATAATATTCGTAAAAAGTGCACCCGTTGAAAAGAATTGTAATGGATAGCTGGTGATATCAGCATATGATATTCGTTTAAAAAACATCGTGGTCGCATTGGGTTGATGAGAAATTTGCTGTTGTTGAAGTGCGTTCGATTCTTGAAAAACTTTGCTGCAATGACTAGTGTTGAGTTCGCGCTGCATCCTCAACATGAAACGTCTTGTGACTCTGAAATACAAACAAAGGAAGACTTCAAAAGCAAGTTCAGAAAACAACTTNGAAGTTTGGTGCTAATTTCATTGAACAACAAAGACAAAGAAGAAACATTAGAATGTCAATGTTAAAAGTCGCATCACCGAATGGACGGAATTCCAGAAGAATGAAGTTGGGACAAAGTAACAATTAAAGACACTTGGTTTACAAGGACGTTGGATTGTGTATTTATTTGAACCACTGTATACTTCTGTTCCACATGTAATTGTAAGTCACACCAGGACGAGAGTAAACCATAATATTATAGAAATTATTTGTGGTAATATCCCATATGAAGTTATTCATAATATTCTCGATTCAAATGGATAAAAACGATATGCGTTGATACGTAACTTTGATTTTTGACTCAACGTAACCGCGCGTTGAGAGTATGACCACGGGTGTCGCTATTGAGCCGCGCAAGCACTCTGAAACGCTCCGCGACGCGTAGCGCCTTGTCACATGATTGGATATCCCCGATAGGTTAACAAAACCGAGCGATCTGAGACAGACAGTCAGTCCTCTTCTGACCAGCCTAGAAGCAACAACAAGATTCCCACTGGAATCTTTTAAACAGTCTGATAGACTGAGACCTACTGAATACATGGCATTATGGGCTACTCTCTTCCTCCATGAGATATCACTGAACTCGTACTAACCCCTGTTGTTTGCAGTAACTTCTGTTACGTACCTTAACCTATGTTACTGGTATAAACCCCTGTTATTTTCGATTACCTTTCTGATGCATTTCAGATTAATAGCACATTGCTTAACGTTATATTAATAAAACCATGAATAAATACAAATTTGTCTGACAGTAAAACTGAGCGTGAAGTCGAGNGATACCAGGCGGGTCTAAGTTTCTTCATTGCAAACTTGGGCGTGCCTTGGACATTCCTACCAAATTAACCAGTGCTCGCGTGGAATTGTCCTAAAAGGCAAATTTGAATGCCACAAATTGGTGCCACTATCGTTCGGCTTTTCATTTTCAATGGAGGAGAGAGTGAAGCCACTCAAAACTTTTCGTGTCTTTACTTAACAACCTATCACAATATTTAAAGGTGTGAATTAGCACAGTAGATACGAAATTTGGACAGAACAGAGTCTTGTATGCTGAAAACCGAAACAGAATAGGTGTGACTTGCATTGGAGTACAAAAGTGACTAGACTAGACATCTATTAGAAAGGTTTATAATATTATGGAAACAAGTGGAAAGTTTATGAATTCTTACTTTGTTTTTCAGATTGTTGTAGGTATGAGAAGTAGTAAGTAATAGTAAAAATGTCGATAGATGCGCATAATAGAGGTTCTAAAGCAATACGAACTCTACGTTTCAACTGGAATCGAAATCCAGAAACAATGTTAAATGAAAAGTTACAAACTGTTGGTTTAAAATCTGAATATTTTAAAAAGGATCCTGAATTATTTGAGATATTTCGTAAGAAATTGTATTGCAAGCTAAACAAAAGATGTAGAGGATTATTAGATTTTATGGTCCCAGTTCATTTTATTTGGCAAACAAAGATAATATGGCAAATGGTAAAAGGTAACTCAATAAAAGGACAAACTTATGAACGAATAAAAAGTGCTATTACAACACCACAGTTTAGAAAATGACCTATTTTTGAGAAAGTTAGTACAAAGCTTGTGGTAAACATAAGATCCAAACAATTAAAAAATAATGATTTGGCTTATAAACCTTTTAGGGATTTGAAATCATTAGAACAAGAAAATAAGGTACTTAAAACATTAGGAGTATTACAGAGGACAAGGTTCACTTGGAAAAAGAGCCCTATAAAAGTACTAAGAGAAAAACTACAGGATGTTGGATTGCAGTTAGATGTTTTTAACGAAGAGTCTATGTTATTTAGTAAACTTAAGGATCGTCTTGGTAGAAAATTTCAAGTAGGAGAATTTTATAAATATTATACATTAATTGGATTAATAAATGAAAAAGATTTTAAGTGGCAAATTGCTACTATTTGGGAGAGGTTATTCAACATAAAACCAGGAGAAGAATGCTATGGGTCATTAGAAATATTGCTACAAGCCCAGAATGTCGCCAGAGGCAAACACAGTAGTTGATTCACTAAGTATTTTTTAAAATATTTCAGTGTCTTAATTTACCTTAAATATTGCTTAACTTGAAAGCGGATCGAGTTGAGGTACAGAACTGTAGAGATTTGTAAAAAAGTTATTTTTTATGTTCTTAGAATTCTACAAGTACTATGTGGACTCTATAACAAGTACTATGTGGACTCTATTAAAGCTTAGGCCCATAGATAAAAATACTTATGATCAAATACAAAACGCTATCCTACCGTATTAATCCCATAATGAGTATAACTATGAAGGTGCTTCATGAATGTGCTAGTATTCACCAGCCACCACCACTGTTTGAAGAAAATCAGTTATTTCTTTGTTCATATGCCTGTAGAAATCATGTGTAACTTAAAGTAAAAGAACTAGAATTGCCTCTAAAAACAACAGCATGTTAAAGAAGTTGTAGAGGCTAACTAAAATACTTATTATCTTACACTGTATCTTTTTAATATTTTAATGTAACTTTGTATCGCTCTTTGCTTGAGTTATGAACTGAGTTATACGAGGAAATTGTTGTACATCTAAAGAGTGTATCTTGGATGTTTTTGTAACCTTTTTGAATCACACTTTATTGTCAATTTTTGAGCTTGGGAATTTAAGAGTGTTGATTTTGACTATTGTAGGACTGAGAGACAATATAGTAGGTAACGATAAAAATGACTGCTGCATATGTAAAGTGCTTTAATGAGGCTCTTGATAAAATGTAGACCGATTAAGGACTCTACTTATGATTACGTATGAAGAGCAATACTAAATCCTTCACTGAACTAAGACACATAGTCTATCCTGTTAAAAGGACATAACAAGAGGGGAGGAATTGGCAGATTGTTATAAGTTAAAATGTAAATGTTCTTGTTTAGAGATTGTGTTGATAAATGAGATAAGAATGCTGGTAAAGGCTACTGAAAATTGTGTAGCGAACCTGATTGCTAATGGCGTTACTTCCTCCAACATTGTTGTACAGCCTCCTACTGTTGTTCTGAATACTGTTCGTTTACAAGGTGCTGGAATAGATTGTGCCTGTTAAGCTGACATACGGAACTCATATTCTGAAGATTGGTTTGAGAAATTTATGGAGTGTATGACGGAAATTGAAACCGATACAACATCGACTGAGTCCAAAGATGACGATTTATTGTTTGAATAGATAAACATTGTAGTAGAAGCAATTAAGTCCATGCGCTTTGATTGGACCCAATGCCCTATACAGAGACTACAGAATCATTTACAAGACAAGGGTTTGAAGCTAGAAGTTTTGGAAGCTAATCCCATATTTTTTAAAGCATTTCAGCAGAAATTGTATAAAGAAATTAGGTGCTTCTCTCCATGGTATAGTTCACTTCTTCAGTATACAGACATACACAATTTTCCTTGGCAAGTAATGTATTTTTGGGAATTTCTTGTAAACACACAGACTGACCAGAACACTTATGAGTGGCTGAAAATATTAATTGGCAAGTAACAGTGAAGGTATATGAGAACTACGTAAACCCAACCAGTCAAAAACGAGGAAGTTGTTTTGGTTGTTTAGAGATTGAAAACGCTGATTGAATAAGACTTTGGCTCTGGAAAAGATGAAGCTGGAAATAGTTGCGCTGAGTTCTAAAGCAAAGGGTTTAGTAATTGACAAAACCATCTGTGCTTTATAGCTGATTAGCAATATGAATTCTTTATTTGAATTGATATCTGATAGTGGAGCTACATTCTACTTTTAAAGTAACAATTTAGAGTTGAGCATAGTATGGGATAATTCAGCATTATATTAATTCAATTGCTATAGACAAATAGTGCTCCTCGTAAGAGTTACATGTAAAATTCACTGTTGCAGAATGCTCCTTTTGTGTGCTTTTCAGTTCAATGAATATGATTGTTTCATTTTTTATCGCTGTAGGTATACCTTTGGAGAGACATACAGGATTTAGGTGAATTGTACTACTCAGTATAACCGCTGCGTTTTAGAAATTTATACAAACTAAGAACTTTGTTATGACTGCACCTTATATAAATGATCAATCCAACATGAGTTCAAAGGAAGAACCACAAGATGTTAAAGAACAGATAACAACACCTTTCATTGACAGGGAAGAAGTTAGAAAGGGGGAAATTAGAGTGAACCAAGCGCTCTCTATACTCAAATCAACTAATTTCACTTGGTCACGAAGCCCAGTCGAAGTTTTGCAGGATAAATTACAAATTTCAGGGTTAGATTGGACCGTCTTTGAAGAAGATCCAATACTGTTCTGCACACTCAAACAGAGACTATATGGGAAAGTTCGAGGGAATCTTCGGTGATATGGACCATTACTGGGTCTGATAAATCAAAGACATTGGCGTTGGCAAATAGACATGATGTGGGAAATACTTTTCAATAGACCAATTCAAGAAAATAGTTATTCATTGACAGAGACTTTAATCAACTTACCGTGACTAATGCAGACAGAGGGCCACTTTTTGAAAATTTACTTATTTAAGTAAGGTGTCTGTATTATAAACTAAAACGGTTGCTAATGAATTATGAGACTATAAAGGTGGGATCAATGCGTAAGGAGTTTTTAAGATATTAAATATCTTTTAGCCTTTGGTACAGATTTTGTATGATGCCCCGTTCAATTGTTTTGATGAAACATAGTTTTGCACACTTGCAAGGTAGAACAGGAAGCTACTAAAGTCTGAGGCTATGTAAAGAATTATATCAATGATTGATGGGTTGGATAACAATTATTGTAGATTCGAACCATGTAACTATACTCGGTTAAAATTGCACTCTATCATGATTGATTAGATAATACCTTGATGTGATGTTAAGGTGGAAACCATAGTTGGAAATCACTTGAAACCACAAGTTGATGTGTTTAATACTGACCATGCTATGGTAATACGGAGTGACATGAAAAAGCGTTGATATAAATAAGTTACCATGCCCGTTTGGAGATAACTAACGGCTATCTTTACATTCCCATGTTTATAGAAATTTGAGATATTTTAAATTTAAAAGTAGAAGAACAATGAGCAGCCAGAATAACATAGCCACGAAAGACCAACAAAAGGTTTAAGACGAAATTAGTAGCAAGACCATGGCTACAGAACACCTAGAAAAGACACCGGTTGTCCGCAGAACACTTGAAAAAGTGGAACCATGTTGCTATGACCAAAGCTTGGTTACGGATGATGAAAAAGTAGATCAGAGAAATGTATTGAAAATGTTATGCTATGTACGCTTCAATTTAGATAATCCGCTTCCAGCCCTGAAAACCCAGTTGAACGAATTAAATTTGGATCTGACTATTTTTACAAAACATTCGCTGTTGTTTATGCATCTACAACACCAAATATATGACGCGCTTAAACACTCCAAATATTGTAAATACGCCTCTTTGATTATGTTGATGAATAGATATGATTTTGTGTGGCAGATGGAAATAATATGGGAAATATTGGAAAACACTGAGCATAGTCAGGTAACTTATCCTTTACTGGTAGACTGAATTACCAACCAGATTTTAAAAAATAAATTGTGTTAGAGTCATAGAAGCTTCCAAAATATGTCACTGTGTTATGCTCAAGCCATCATTATGCCAACTCTTGTAGAAATGTCTTGATCATTTGTGAAATAACTCGTACGTGATAATTGCACGCATTTTAGTGAAAATGCCTGTTTATGTGTTCCGTTTAAAAGAGCATAACCAGTTTTGGGATATGCATTTGTCACTGCGTATGGTTTTTAGTATATGACTAGAAAGAAAGAAACAACTCACCTAAAGCCAATTTATCGATCTTATTGTTCTGTCAGTTGCCGACTTAATGTTAAATAAAGACAGTCGCTTGCCGACAACAAGTTTACGGTGACTTCGTGACATGAACAAAATGTAAGTGAAGTAATTTTGTACATATTTTGTGGTCTATTCATCAAGGACCGTTAAAAGACAAGAGGATAAGTAAGGGTGATGGTCTTAAACAGACCCACAAAAAGCTTTAGATATTTCAGATCCCATGATAAAGCTTCTTGCCATTTTCAAGAATAAGGGTATATAACGACCAGCAAAAGGAGGTGGTTAGAGCTACTTAGACACTCTCCTTTTCAAGTAATAAGAGAATTTGGGTTCTCATTCAACACATCTAGACACGGTTATATAAGAACATACACTTTATGTTCCTCTTGGGTAATTAAGCATAGTGGTGAAGTAAAATTCCTAGTAATGTCAGAATGTTCGAACAGAAAAAAGACTCTAAAAGCATGCTCAGAAAGGCAGGAACCAAAAGACAATTTTGGAGACTTTTAACTACACCAGCTGACCAGGCACAGTTGATTGTAACCTTACCATCGACATATGTGAAAAGATAAGAAGAGACAATGACATTTTGGTGGTATGCCCCTCGTGATTATAAAATTAAGGAAACACCAGAAAGTTTGTACCTAAAGATATCGGATACCTATGTGCGAGGAAAAGGGCATATTTATCTTCGACCAAATTTCTCAGACGGAGAACAGAAACGTCCGAAAAAATGTAAAAGGTTCCGACAACAACTCCATCTTCCTATACCAAGGGTTTTCATGGACTTATAAAGAAAAATCAATATCTGGGTTATACTAAGATTTTTCCAACGTATGATATATTAATGGATATTAAGAATCCCACCGATGAACAAATCAAAACATCGGGTATTTATACCCTTTCAGGCAAAAAATAAGAAAGCTGTACTTGTTTGTGGTGCAATGAACTTTAAAGGATTTTATAATTTATCCTGAATATGTATACAGCGTTGATTGATACATGCTATGGGCAACCTATGTTGTGGTTTTCAAGAATATTGTGTCGGCTTTTTGGTTTATGTCTAATTATAAAAATTGTGCCTTCCGACTACAGTGTTTCATATTGCTGTAGGCTCTTTTCAACTATTGTGGTAAAGGTGATGGCGCCTTGGCGATGTAATATTAAAAGATTAGATTTTCTAGGTGAAATGCTGGGCTTTGAGAATTTTAATGGTGTTTTATTATGTTTCAGATGACATTTTTATGAAAATAGAATTTGATGTTGTAAACAACGAATCTGTAAAGGCCAATTTTGGAAACTGGTCTACAGTATACCTTGCCAACATAGATATAAGAAATACTGGAATTGTTTTACCATTCAGCATTTAAGAATTCCCAAGATATTTATAGACGAAAGCTGCTGTGACAGCCTACCCTTCTTTCAGGCGCCACCAATGGCTGTGGGCCCGGAAGAGTGGACCCTGGCGTTGTTCTAGACCATTGCTTGATCCTAAATATGATATGGTGGAATCTGTACCTCATGATGCTACCAGAGTTACTGAAAGGCTCTGATTATTCAGACTGATGCAGTCAGTTATGTAAGCCGCGACATACACTAAATTTGAAAAGAGACACTTTTCTGACAGAAACAGCAAACGACCTGCTCAAAGCGATGCACGAAAGCATGGAGAAACTGATTATGTTGGATCTCCCGGTATATATCCTAGATGACTATGAAATCGTGTACTCTTGTTTAAAGCTCAATACCAGCACTGAAGTTGAGTACTGGTTCAATTGGCTCTACCCCATCTTGATGCAATATGAAAATTGCTCATTATACGTACCTCATAAGTGAATTTACAAAAATAATGATTTGAGCTCCAGAAAACTTTGTTTTTGCTTTCACTAAAAGAGCTCGATATGCAAGTGTGCACGAGATTTTAAGATGAACCAAATAACTACAGTCAAATTGCATATAACGTCGACAAAGGATCTGGTCACAATTATCGTGAGTTATTCCTGCTTTTGTATTTTCAATCGTGCTTCTTGATGATGCAATGCGTATTGAAATTATACTCATGTACAAAACAAACATGAAACCTTGTGGTTTTTTATTCTGTCTATTCAGACAGACAGCCGTATGCTGAATAACAATGGTATGAGGAAAAAGTACACTTGAGTCCTCAACGGTTAGATTCTCATCATACCAAAAGTTTTCAAGAAAATTCGACTTCCTATTGTAAAAATTAAAAACCTTCAAGATTTCAGAAGTCCTTTCATTGAGGAGTTTTTAATACGATTGTCAACTAGCCATTTGCGATTCAAGCATAATACGAGATTGAGTCTGAACCATCCGTAGAAGCTCGAGCTGATCCCTATAAAGGTTCTTCATTACAAAGGTTGACTTTTCAAAATTCTGATAATTCCTTGTAGGAAAAATAAAGTGCTCATCCTGAGGAAAAAGGTCATCTATTTTGGATTTGCACCCTATCAAATAAAAACTGTATACAGCTTATGCAAGTACATGAATTTTGATCAATTCTGAATTGTTGCTAGTACCCTCTCATTATTGACTTTAGTCCACGGACAATTAGTCATCCCTTGAATTTGATACCAACTGGTTTTCAATGCTTCAGTATTTTGAAAATTAAGTCAAGAATAATTTATCTTCATTTTAGTCCATCATAAGCTCTTCACAAAGATTGCAATCAGATGGTAGAAAATTTACAATTAAAAGCCTTTTTTGAAAAGATCACACATGAGGAAATAAAGGCACAGGAGATAAAGTACGGAGAAAACCGCGACTAAGGAAAATTATACTTTGACCCTGATATTCAACGAAATTTTGGAAGATTTGATTTGCGGTCAACTCAGATTACTAATCAAGATTTCCAGAAGGCTTGAAACTTCATGATGTTTACAATATTAGCCAAAAATAGACAGTCAAGACATCTATAAGACTGAACACAGGAGGAGATATGATTGATATACCCATGTCAGGTAATTTTGGTACCATTTATTCGGAAAATAAGAGTGAGACTATACACTGTCAAAATTTGAAATAGATCCTTAATCGACCTAAAATCCCAATCATTTCTCGTTGTTTAAGTCTATAGTGAAAGATTTGTGAGAACTAGAACAGTAGTTCTCTGCTTTATAGCATCAGTTTTATACCTTCTTAAAACAGCAATTTGAGAACAAAATTTCTCGAGTACCACTGATCTGCCAAACCTTGCCCGATATATTTATCTTTGGATTGTCCATTCTCACCATAGTAATAAAAATATATTTACACCTACAAAATTTACAGAGCTGTTGAAATAAACCTAATAGCAAATTTGATCAGCCGTTGATATGGTCGCTAGGTGCTTTTATTTTAAGATTAAGGAAACTGTTTTTGTTACCTCCACTCCTAAATTAAGATATATCGTTGAATCAAAAACTTTTAGACTTATAAGGAGGAAAACCAAGCTTGTATGTTGTATTTTCAGTGATACTAAGGATTTCTGTAAACATTCATAACATTCATGTTAGAATTATTTAGAAATGTTCAAATTGTTATGTGTATATTTCATTTGACATCTACAATTGGCACAATCTGACAGTTTATATCAAAAAAGAAACTGTAGCAGTGATTTGGAACCTTTGCTCAACCTTGTTTCTGATCAAGGGAAGAAAGCTGTATTAATACCTGAACAAGATCAGATATCCTTGGAACATGAGACTCCTCACTTTGATGTAGGACCGTGTGATCTACATAAATACAGAGAAAATTTAGACGAAAAAAACATGATCATGGAAGAGTATCCGCAAAACATTTGCAAGTAACACCCTTCCACATAAATCCAGCATGTGGCTGTAATTTTGTCAAAAAACAGGAATAGTGTCCTGATAATTGGTCGACGCTAGTTGAACAAAATCAACAACAAAGTATTCAAGGTTATGAAATGATATACTCATTTTGGTTGCGTAATCAACCATTTTATATTTCACATATAAATCCATCTCGACAAGATACTCACGTCGTGGATTCTTATCACTCTATAGACATACTCATGTTATTCCTCTATATTTTAACCTCCTTTTTTGAGAAATACCAATGGATTTCATGGAAAATTTTCTTTGACGATAGATCGTATCCTAGACAAGAGACTGATCCCTGCTATATACTACTAAAGGACATGCCAAC
>JGI24022J15233_10006707_pt1 | contig 12532 bp, 9 predicted proteins | sample Ectturendosymbi2_FD_15233 | JGI IMG/M metagenome (IMG submission 15233)
CTACAATTTTTAAAGGGACTACAGGCCGAATGATTTTGCTTGACGGGCCGGATCCGGCCCGCGGGCCGTAGGTTGCCGACCCCTGCCCTATGGCATCACCCTTCGGGATTGATCAAAAGTACCATGCAGTCGTTATCATTGCAATTCATATTCGAATGCTTGCAGTACCTTTTAACTAAACTTTGGTTTGCTAAAATGAAAGAAAGTCATGTAATGTACGGGCACGGCCCTCATGAAGGTAGTGACATAGTTTTTGGCCCAGTAATTCATTTCGGTTGGACAAAGCTGTCTTAAACCAACAGTTATTCAACAAATGGAAGAATTTGTGCAATGTGAACTTGCGTGTTTGCCACATGCTTACCCAACAATAGATCTCTGGACAAACCGAATTATGGTAAGTTTCCAGGCCATCACTGTTCGCTTCATTAATACAAAATGGAAGCTTCGAATCTTTGTCCTGGAAACAGACTCATTTTTAGACAAGCATACAGCTTGTAATATTGCCAAGTCTTATGACAATGTTATATAAAAGTTGCGTCAGATAATACTACGTCTATGGCTGAAGCATTTTAAGTCTTTCGTATAACTCTTCTGCTGTATTGTGTTATCACTGTTTTCCCATCTTTTCCACTTGTTATTTTTACATGTACTCTTAAATTGGTTCCTTTTTAACGCAAAAGCAAAAAAAAATGAACTGAGAAAAGCAAAAACGTTCAAACTGTGAGAGATACTAATGTGAAACCTGGCACCACTTCGGGAAATATCCACCATATCCGCATTTATTGCTTTCAATTTCTTATTTTATTAAAATGTATTTGTAATTTCGATTTGTAATTAATTACAAGTTTAAGAATAATTGCAAGTTAATTGTAATTTGAGATTTTTAGCACAGAGTTATTGTAATGTAATTGAAAATTTTGAAGGAGTAATTGTAATCATAATTGAACTGATTTGATGTAATTTATCCGACTCTGCTTTGAACCTCCTGTTAAACAAAATCCCGCACATCCTGGTGATGAACAATACATCAAAACGTAAATCTCCACGTTTTCTTCGTGTGTGTGTGTTACTACCAGATAAATATGTTACTTTGTTTTTTCTTGCAGCACCAGCCACGGGCAGCAGTGGGAAGAAATAGTGAAGGAGTTCTTCAATATCAACGAACATTCTTCCTTCGCAGTTTCTTGCGGAGTTTTTTTGTTAATCCACACCTTCAACTTCCACCAATCACTATAGCCCGTTTGTTAGGTTTTATTTTATAGTCTTGTTCTATCTATCAGACCTCGGTGGCAAATCTAACAGTGTTGTAGTTGCTCAGCATTTCCAGTTTTTAAGTAATATGTCACTGTGACTTCCGCTTTGCAGCAAATTCGCATGATAGTGTTTTGATAAAACCGTATATTTCGTTTTTTATTTCAACATGTTAAAGATACTTGTATACGTAGTTTCTTGCTCATCAATCGCTACTACGCTTGATCAGCGTTATTCCCAGTCGGATTTCAAAACAAAAAGACATTTCCTTTAATTCGATTCGAGCCAGTCACTTTCTCTTTTGTGAGCATTTTGCGGCGTCTTATCTTTGCACCATAAACAAAGTAACTCGATCTCTTACGTAGTAAAAGTTGCTGTGCGTGGCATCTAATCATTGGCAACAGTGCGCGTCAAGCTTTGTTTTGCTTGTCCATCACATTCAATGCTGCATGTAACAATTCTCAAATGTTCTCTGTCATGGATCTGCAATATGCATCAAATCTTTTTTATAACTTACCATCTAAAATCTGTGTTTTTGTTTTGTTCCTGCGACTTGTTCTACTCGCAATTGCGTTGCAAACGCATAGATTCCTGCATCTCTCTCAATACGTGCATTCCAACCTACAAAGGATAGGACGTGTGACTCCATTGGTCTGATAAGACGATATGTCACGCACCGTTGTGAGAATTTGATCGAAAGTCGTGCCGATAAGGAGCTTGACGCTGTACCTTACAAAAGTGACGGTTCGGTATAGACGTTCTTCCGGTCACATACTCACTATTACTTGTTCCCTGCGTAGGGAAGGAACTCTGGCTTCAGTGTCTCGCGATATGCTACTTTTATTACTCGCTTCAACCACTGGTTGGATACAAATTTGCGTCTTCCATTTTTCAAGTAAATGTCAGTTAAAACTAACATGATCTGTGCGATTTCATGAAACTTTCGATTATTGTATTAATCGACTGCAGTGTATCTCTTGACACATGGTGCTTGTACTTCTATCCATAATGTTATGAACTTTACGAATAGGAAAATTTTGTATTCACTTGCGTACGTCACTCCTGTGGCTTACAACTATTGATACTAGACAAATTTTGTTAGCTTTTTCACATGAAAAGCCACTGAAACTCATTTCAAATAGACATTTTTTGTAAAAACATCATTCCAAGCTGATAACATATAGCTTAGTTAGATTGATCATGAAAATTTCTCTCTGCGTAACCACGCTGTAGTGGTGATCATCCATGCAAACTTGTCAATCCAAAGAAAGAGCATAATTAAGATCATTTATGCGTTTGGGCATTTCACATTAAGTTTGTTGTATCACATTGTGCTGTCTTATCACTGTGATTTCTCAATTCTGTACAAAAGATCTACTTTCGTTGCTGTTGGTTTTTGAACAATGCGCATTTCAACCATAACGGACTGTGGAGTCATTTGATGGTTGATGAAATGCTTTATAATGAGAGCATAGCTTGCCGCCATGGGCGTGGCCGGGAGAGCGGAGGACATGCTACCCACCTATTTTGAAAACAGAAACTTACCCAACTGCAAAAAGAACAAGCAAGTTGTCATAAACGACGTGTTTTGGTGAAATTTCGGCTTGGAAAACCTTTCTTGCCCTTCGCTTTGTCTTTTGTTTAGTGAAGAATGACTAATTTTGTGTTCCCGGCTTTTGCCCTCCCCCAATCAAATGTCCTGGCCGCGCTACTGCTTGTCAACCTGTGGAAGTTTATTTGTGAACTGCATGATTTTTTCAGATTATTGCACAAGTGGAGCTTATTTCTTGCTATTTCTTGCAAAAGAATTAAAACGAAAAGGATGTTGCACTGAATAGATGCTTGCAAGTGTGTTGTGTGAATGTTTGCGATTGAGCATATGCGTATTCTCAATTCATGCTCGCCTCATCATTTGTTTCGTGGCGATTTATCAAACAGAAATGAACTTGAAGGCCACGGGCAAAGGGTATGCAGTTTGCCAGTCAATCGAACGCCCAAAACAAGCAGTTTTCTAACAGTCAGAAGACGAAAAGTATTAGCCAGACCAGAACAGTTGTCATCGTACGGCGCGCGTGTGATTAAAAACAAATACAAACAACAGCAATAACAGCCGTGGATGCCCCGAACAAGACATGCATTCTACTTAGATTAACTCCAACGGCGTAGCACAGTCAATCGAAGATGAAAAAGTTATTAGGAGGAATGAAAAGCACTGCATTTGCGCCATCAACGCGATCTCAGCGCAGCGTAGCTAAAAACGTGATAGAAATCGTTCATGCAAACTCAAAGACACCGCAGCTGAAACGTTGAATAAGAGTTCTGCATAAAAGTGGGTATTACGGAGAATGCTAAACATGCAACTTACCATCAACGCAGAAAACACGTAAACTAGCACAAGCAATTAGCCTACGTGACGGAGCAAAAGTGCCATCATTAGCAAGGTTCCAATCAAACTCAAATCGGAAACGTTAGAACAGACCACAAGGTTAATGCAGGTAAAAAAATGTTGCATCAGTCTCACCAAGAGGCCATGGGCGTCCGCAGGGGTCAAAACGGGCATTTCCCCCCCCTGGAAATTGGGACTAAGAATAAAAAAATTCTAGAAAACCTGAAGTTAGCAGCTAAGTTCCGTTTAAATTGATTTAATTGGTGCAATCACAGTTTGCTTGCCGGTACGACACTCACACTGCGCAAGAGCCAGGTTCACTGTTCTGGTGCCATGCAATGATGATATTGCAGTTCACTCGTCCTCTCCTTTGCCTGCATTGGCAGGTTGCGAAATTTGCTAGCGGGTTGTTCTACTGTTGGTCTGCATTGCGTAACAATGACACGGCAATAAATCTTCAAACGATTGGATGTTGGTGTTTTTCGGCATGTGACCAGGGCTCTCCCACTGCGGTGTTTTTGGACCCAGAACAGCTTTTTTTAGTCGACCTGGGTGTCTAGGTTTAATTATGAAAAAGCGCGTTAAATCTGTGTTTTTTGAAGTGATAAATTCATCAGCAACTTCAGTGTGTTCAATAATGCAATGATAAACTTTACATTCAACTGTTAATGTTTGCGCTGCGGAAGAAAATTTGGAATAGGAACTATAATTAAATTAGCATGGGCGTCCGCAGGGGAGAAAAACGGGCTTTTGCCCCCCTGAAAATTGCGGTTAAGGTACAAAATTTTGTAGAAAACCTTAAGTTAGCAGCTTGATTCTGATTAATTGAATTAAAAATTATTGCAATGACAGTTTATTTGCTTGTATGACACTGACCTTGGACAAGAGCCAGGTTCACAATTATGGTGTCAGACAGGTGATAAGCTTGCGGTTCACACAAGTCCCCTCCTTTACCTGCAGAGGGGTTGCGAAACTTGCGAGCGGATTGTTCTACTGTTGGTCTTTATTGTGTAACAATAGCAAAGCAACAAATCCTTAATGGTTCACTTCATATTACGGTAACAGGCGTTTTTTGCATGTTACGGTAGCAGCAGGCGTTTTGTTTCGCTGTTGAACGCATACTTGGAAAGCAATGCAGCGAGACGTGACTGCTGATAGCGGTAAGTCGCGTACATTTATACTGTGCGAAAAAAAGCAGGAGTGAATCTGTAGCAGTGCTTCCACAAGTTTGAAAAATCGATTGTTCGTGCGAGTGTGATCAGGGGCGGATCCAACCAGTAAGGTTAGGGGGGGGGATTTCAGTAATAATTGGTAGTCAAAGCTCAACAGCTGCGCTACTGTAAGAGAGTTGAAGCATACTTCACAACACTGCTGTGACAAAAGACAATGCACGACAAAATTGCCAAATATCGCGAATGTTGCTTTCTGAATTGTACAAAATCATGGCGAATAAAGTTACTTTCTTAGATTTTAGGGGGGGAGATCGCCCCAATCATCCCCCCTTGGATTCGCCCCTGAGTGTGACCGATGTGCTTGAGTGTCAAAATACACTTATGCAGGCTTCTTTTCCACGTAGTACGAAGCTACGCGGCTTGCTAGAATACGTCTATGTAGACTTGTGGGAATAAGTCTTAATCGGTGTAGTTCTGACGTTTGAGTGAATACTGAGTGCTAAGCTGTATTTGCTGTAGCGAGTTTTCATAATTCGTAAGCTGAATTTGTTAAGCCTGCGTGGTGTTCTCATTCTAGTAAGTTGTTCGCAGTTATGTCAACATACAGGTCTACTTCTCCCATTGTCCGGTTTGTGCATGATGAGCGTTCACGGTCAAAAAATTAGCAGACAACGAACGCTTTATTGATCGCTTTGGACGAGATCTCAGACGTTTTCAGCTCTTGTTTCTAAGTAACGTGGAAAATCTTGATAGCATATCCACCAGCCAGGGGGAGGTTAACCGGGAAATTTTCACCACCCCAAAATTTTCAAAGACATGTTCGGTTGTTATGTACAGCATCAAGCTACAGTCATTTAGCGCCCCCTCGAAAATAATATCTGTGTGTGGCTCTGCTTGCTAGGTAAAGTAAAGCCATAATTTGTGGTTTCGGTGAAGACCATGGCAATGCTTACTTAAAGGAAGTGCCCTGGGTTGAAAACCTGCAGATAACGTAGTGCGTAAATTGTAAATTATCGCAATATACCTTGCTATTGCTGCCAACGAAGCGCATTTTTTTGTAACTGATACCGTAACATGGAGCATTTTCGTTGCGGTGTAGAAAGGGTAAAGCGTTTTGTGAACGTCCATTTACATTGCATCATCAGCAAAGTGAAAATTCTAAGCAAAATTTTGACGTTGCCCCCCCTTGGAAAAATTACTGCGGATGCCCATGCAAGAGGCTTGTTCAAGAGATTTCACAGCAACATGACACTGTGCATGCAGTCTCAGCAGCTAAAAACTGGTCTCCATGTAAGCGAATCTTTCAACGAAAAACGAATTGTTGATTGCGTAATGTGCTTGATGGAGCCAACAGGGCCGGCCTTTAGCCGATTGGACCGATTGCTTCCAATTGGGCTCTGCGCCAAAGGGGGCCTACTAACCTACACAAAGTTACACTTTCTATTGAAGCTGCTTATGTAGTGCCGGCGTGGGGCCTGCATGTAGTATTTTTTAAACGTGAGATCTGTTGCCAACGAAAACAAAGTGAAAAAACGAAAACCAAAGTGAAGTGAATTGCGCGGTTTCAACACTCTCATCAGAATTCCTTCTGTGGAATCGTAACAGTGGTCTGTGTTTCGATAACGTGTGGTCTAGTTTTTCAGTAGCAGCTAGTGAAAGCAGAGAAAGCTTGAGTTTTGAAGCTGTTTTCTGTTTCAGTGTAAGCGTTTTGTACTTGGCAGGTCACGTTTTAATAGTTGCTGCAACATACGGTTCGATAGCAGTGGCATAGCCAGCCCAAAATTTTGGGGTGGCCGAAATGTTTGACTTAGGCGAGCAACTTCTCAAAGCGCGAAATGACGAGATATGCTAAATATTTTATTCGTTTTCCTTCGTAGAGATCTGATAAGGCAGCGTCTTTTCCTAATTTTTTTATTGCCTCAAGATCTTCTTGACCATCCCGTTACCGTGACATCCGCAAAAAAGGAGTTTTGTAACCTAAAAGTAATTAAAACTTATTTGAGAACATCAATCCCACAAAAGCACCTAAACACTGTAGTTTGACAATTATGTTCATCGAATCCGAAATTCGCAGGTGCTTAAACTTGGACAAAATTCTGGGGAACTTTGCTAATGTTAAAGCACAAAAATAAGTTTATCTTAGCAAATGCAATTTCCGTATTGTAGACTGCAATAGCCTAAAGCCGGGCTGCGGATCCAGAACTCAAATTTCAGGCTCGGGTTCTGGATCCAGACATCTAAAGTTTTTAGCTACAAATCTGGCTCCAACATCCAAAACCTTATTGCTCCGGCTCCAAAGTGATTTGGTCAATTGAAAACAATTGAACACTGGAAAACATTGTCTTATTTGTATTATTACACCAGCATGGATAAGCTGTCGCGACATGATGCGTTTGATAGACAGAGGGAGATGTGCAAAAAATTGCAAATCGCTGATCTACGCACAAAGGAGCATGTGCTTCGGAAAAATTTTTTCCAGGGGGGGGCAATAGTGAAGTTTGCCAGGTGGTGGGCAAACGCATTTTTCCAGGAGTGGGCCAACAGTGATCAAATATCATTTTACCAACTTGAAACCAAAAAACAAACATTTTTCTGCTGAAAAGTTAATAGGAAAATATCAAATTTCAAAATCCAGGGGGGCGGCTTGTCACGCTCTTTCGTTTATTGATGTTTTGTAGCTAACTTGTAATATTTTATCTTTGCTGGCTGATCATATCAAGTATGTTGTTAGTTCGCTTAAAACATGGCTAATTGGCCTGCCGTACTCGGGGTAGGGACCTGGCCAGAGAGGAGTTATTGAGTGTAGCAACTCATGGATTTATTTGGTGTTACGGAGATTTCCATGGAGCGGACATGAGAAGTCTCTGCTGGAGAGGTAAAACTGGGTGGCATGGCTCCAGACACCTCTAAATTGGTATTACATCTTCCGGGTTCGCTCTTTCACATCACTCATGATTTCTACCATTACGACTTGATGACCCTCCTCAAAAATGTCTGCACACGCCGCTGAATGGGGCCCCGCAAAAGTGCTTCCAATCGGGCCCCGCACTTTCTAAGGCCGGCCCTGGGAGCCAATGTGAGGTTATGTAAGTTCTGCACTGAGATAAATAAATAAATCCCAAATGCTGAAGAGAACGAAGTCAGCCTGGTTGTTGTATGAACATTGGTCTTGTTTCACAACGAAGCGACGTGACATTTAAAATTGCCAAACCCAAGGTGTTCTTACGACTTTACTGTAAGTTCGTTGGCAGGTTCCCCACTTGCAATAACTCGAACTTAGTGCTGTAATAGAATAACAGTTTGGTGGCGCGATAACAAACGCTGTCCGCGCGCAAGCAGTATAGCCTACTAACAAATCCGTAAACGTGCTCAGAGCGTTCCAAATACGCGCGTGTGCCCAACGAAAAGTTTACTGGTGCATGAGATGCATTATATGGCGAAGACCGTGGTGTAGGGGCTGGGGTGAAAGCGCACCCCCAAACTTTTGATTTGTTAAAAATTAGGGCAAACTCTCAAAAACATTGGGCACAAATTTCGAGATTTTTTGACAATTTTAATGAAATTATAATTCCTTGTTGTTTAAGGTAGCCTATGCAACGCTGGCTTTAACTCGGTTTGACCGGTTGCTTCTAATAGGGCCCCGCGGTACTAACCTACGCAAACTTGCTGCTTGCGTAGTGCCGGCGCGCGGGTTACACTCCACAGTGCGTGGGATCCGTTTCCAACGAAAATCAAAGTGAACTGCGCGGGTTTTAACGCCCCCATCATAATTTATTTTTGTAATGCAATTGTTACAATGTTCATTGCTTTTCTGTAATGTGTAGCTTGTTTTTTCTAATAGTAGCTAGTTAATGTAGAGAAGGTTTAAGTTTCGAAGCTGTTTTCTTCTTTGTTTGTAAAAGCGTTTTGTATTTGGCAAACCAAAATGTGAAATACGGTTCGATAGTTGTTGCCGTTTCAGTAGTCACTTCTTAAGGTTAAGTTTAATTCGTAATTGCAAATGTGGGCTGCTTAGTCAGTCTTATTCAATTTCCCTTCAGAGATCTGACGAGGCAACCTGAGTTTAGCAGAAACGTTTAAAAAACCTAGTTATGATTATGCCAACTGGATGACTGTACAGGTATGCAAAATTAACGGTTACTTGAAGTTACAAAAAGTTTACTTTATGAATACTAATAGCTAAACAATTTACAAAGTAACAGAAGTGACAGTTTGGTTCACGTGAAATAAGCTTCCTGATATTCTTAGTTCTTGTGTTGAATGTTGTATCATGAAATACTACCGAAAAAAGGATCATGGCATCAATCTCGCACATATTGGGGTCATAAACTTTCTGAGACAGCTTAAAAATTGAATGTTACAAAAACCTGAAAAAGTGCAAAGGTGGGATGAATTTCGTGAAAGTTTTAGACGAGACTATAGTACTTGTCTGTTTTGAAAAATTAGATAGTAGATTTAATGATATTGCGAAATCTACAATGACTTTACAGAATATACTTCTTTCGTGAAAGGAAGAGAAAGGAATTTTCAACTTTTCCGGGTTATTTAAAACTTGCTCAAATTTGCACTCTTTTAACCTGTTCTCTGTTGAGCGGGTTTCACTGTAACCATTTTGCACGAGTATAAAGAATATATTGATAGGCAGGTATAGTACTGGAGTTTTTTAGTTTAACAGCCGATTTTGGGCTATCCATTTAAGAATATGTTATCTTTCTCCAAATAAGCTAAATACCATGAGTCAAAGGCCATAACATTGAGTGGCAGTCAAAAGCGAGCTATTTAAAACTAAATAAAAAAGGCTGGTGCCGAGAAAGGGGATAGTGCGTTGGACAAGTATTTAAACAGAGATACCTCAGAATATGAAGAAAAAGGTTTGGAAAGACATATCATAGTGAATATTACGACAGCGTAAGCAGCCAGACTGATGATGTTATGCCAGATAGCCAAAGAACAATCTTATGTACAAGAAGTGAGGTAGGCTAAGTCATTTCGAAAGTGTTGAGTCTGATAAAGAATGAAGTTCGTGGGCTGGTGCATCTGGTGAGTCGTAGGAGCACAAAAATTCAAACTTTTCCATAACCATAGGTGGCGGAGCTTGGGGGGCGCATGGGCCTAGGCCCCCCACTTTTATTTCTGGGGGACCTGGCTCCCGCACTTTTCAATTTTGAACTTTGTCTAAATAAGGTTAAGTAACACAATTACTATTTCGTCCATTGTTGAAGCAAATGGCATAATGAAAAAAGTGTTGCAAAATTTTGGCAACAATTTGTTAGTATTATTTGTAATACTTAATATTATTTCTAATTTGGAAGTTAATTTGGCAGGATTTCGTAATGTTTGGCGGAATACACCGTGCCCAGTCTGTCACCCTGCTATGGCTTGCTTACCGCATTGGTGTTGTTGAAAAGTGTTGCCAGATGGTGTAATACAACACAATTTTTACACAAATGGTGTAATTTACATGCTTGTGTGCATGGGCGTCAGAAGGATTTTTTCCAGGGGGGCACAATTGCATTTTTCCAAAAGTTTTTATAGGGGGGGCCAAAGTGGTGAAATTTGGTTTTACCACTCGAAACTAGAAAACAGCCTTTTTTGCTGAAATTTTCAAATTCTTGCCCCCCTCCGAAACCCATGCTTGTGTGTAGAAAAAAGTTCGCGCCACACCATTAAAAAATTGGTGTAATTTCAAGCGTTTAGGAAAAAGTGTAGGAAAAAGTTCGTGCCACACCATTAAAAAATTGGTGTAATTTCAAGCACCATTAAAAAATTGGTGTAATTTCAAACACCATTCTGAAAAGTGAAATTTTGTTGAATCTTATACACAAAATGAAATATTTTACAGATCAATTTTAATTGTGTTTTTGTTTTTGCATTGGCAACACTAAACAGCTATATTTATTTCTGCATTAGCAACACAATTGGCATCCTTACAGCAGACCACTCGCTAGTTGATGCATATGCTTTGTCTTGTCTTTGCATTGCGGTATTTAATGCAGTTGTAGAATGAGTATTCAGTCATGTTACCTGTGTGTTCAAGATGCGGAAACGTTGTGATTTTGAATGTGTTTAAGACAGGTATCCTTGCTGTGTCATTTTTGCCTGTTTTTTAAGCTGTGTTCTTAGTGTTTTTAACAGCCCAGTGGCGACTCCGGCACTCGCGATCCTCGGGCTTTAGCCCGAGTCTTTGATTACAATTTATATCGGAGAACGCGAGCTTACTTTGTATACTTATGCCACCACCCACGGTCCCACTTCACTGAGTTGTTAGCTCGGCCTCTTTTCTTTGGACCTTGTCAGTTGTCACTGCTCATATATTTGCATTCCATGTCTGGCCTTTCGCGTTCATGTTGCAGGTGACCTGAATCAAACAATATCGTTAGTAGTAGGCGACGGCGTTCTCTCGACTTCGTTCGCTCGCGCTTTACTCGGGCTCATCCATCAGAGTCCGAGCTGCCCTATGCAATCCAGTATTTTTTAAAACATATTTCATATCGGACTGAACGTAGAAGGATGGAGCAATGGATTGTAAGTTTGAACGTTGAAGCAATGGATTTGTATAGAATATTGGATTTTAAGTCCTATCCAAGAAACAGTTCTCATTTCGAGATGAATTTCAAACGAACGATAAATTGTCCATCAGCTCGGGCTAATATGAATGAGCTGACCGGCGTTATCAGTGCTCTGTGATGTTCGTTACTCAACAATGGAGAAGTTATCATGAGAACTTCTCATTTATCATTCCGTAACTAATATCTCAGAGCAACAATAATGCCAGCCAAAATGAAAGCAAATGGAAATTTCAGTGGCACAAGCGTTGAACGGTTTTATTCAGTCACAATGAAGGCTGATTTATCGTATGATGAGCCCGAGTGACGCTGTTGACCTGGATCGCCCCTGTAACAGCTTATTTGAATTTCCGGTGGTTCACCGATACGTTTTCATAGTGGTTTAATTTTGTCTAAAATAGTGTAATTTAGACTTTCATATGGTGGTGTGTAGATAATGACATCATATTTCAATACTTGTGACGTCACAGTTGCCAATTCAAACCACAAAAATTTTCTATAGTTTTTTGACATGTACTTGTGTCCCCACTTTGGGAAAGGTTCCGCCACCCATGGCCATAACCATTGGATGGACAAAACGATCCTGCCACTTGGTCAGGTGTCATGAATCGGAATGTTGGGGGGTTTTACTCCAAATAGGACCTTCCACAATCACAACAATATTTTCGCCAGAAACGAGAGAGGTTTTAGTTTCACCGCAAGATGAGGCCTACTGCCGAATGGTGAAACGGTACGTCATCCATATCTCGGCATCACCCTTTCGGGACTTGCTTTTGCACATCACTCACTTCTATCATTATGACTTGATGCCCCCTAAAAAATTTTGCACGCACAAGACACAACTCAGTTGGGCTTCGCAAAAGTACTTCCAATCGGGCCCTGCACTTGCTAAAGCCGTCCCTGTCCACGTTTGTGTATTTACTACAATAAAATTGTGTCACGAGTTTGCATTCAATTTATCAAGAAAATTTCTTGAAATCATTTGTCTAACAATTAGCGGTTATTATCCGGCTAACCGGTTAGCTAAAATACAAATACTCGGATATATCTGTTATCCGAATAGTAAAAATTATTGATATTAGAACTAACCCTCCCGGGTACAAATGGATGTCCCGATTTGAGGTACCGTGCAAACCTACTCGGTGGACAGGTGAACG
>JGI24022J15233_10006710_pt1 | contig 12530 bp, 7 predicted proteins | sample Ectturendosymbi2_FD_15233 | JGI IMG/M metagenome (IMG submission 15233)
GTAGAGGGTTTGAACAGCTCTCTAGCTCTAGCGGCTGGCGAGTTATGGCCAAAAGAGTGCCGGCCCCGATCTTGGCCATTTCAGGACGTAAAGGGTTAAAGACTTTATTCAGAAAAGGGTTATTTTTCTTCTGTGAACTACTTCATACTGATTTCTACTTTTTCATTTGGAAATACAATAACCACTTACAATCAAAACCAGTATTTTTGTAAAAACAACTAATACAGTATATGCTGTGCATTCAGTATTGAAGATCACAATTTACATATTTTGTATGCACAGTTATCTTTCATAGGTTTCGTATAACTTTGAAAAGTGTCAATAGTGTGATTTATGCATTTTGAAATACAGAAAATGAACCGTTGTTTGACCGCAAGTGTGGTGTTAGAGCTTTAGAGGCCGAAAAATTCTTCTGCTGGACGGTTTTCAGACACAATATTCCTTGTTAGTTCTTCTGCCACTTTTTATATTTATTATCTGCAGCTTATATTGGTATGACAGACAAACTTGTAAGTTACCCAATTGTTGATAAAAACCTTATCAAACTTCATAAAGCATTTGCACATGCCACCTAGTTCCTGCTTTTAGAGAAAAGTCTCGTTGTTTGATCATATATGTCACCCCCCACTTTGGTGGCATTGTATTACAGTACTTAGTAAGGTTTCTTTTTCGGATTTTCATTGCTTGAAACTTGAACATCTGGATGTAGGCTACTCAAAATTGCCAGGTTTTTCTTTGAATTGCACTGGTATGATATAAGTGTGGCGTTTCACTATCAAACCGAAACACTTCTGTTTTGTACAGATCCTTTTTATTTTTGTACACTTCTAGAACTGCCTGTTTTGTGGCATTGTTCTAGCGAGACTGAACTGCTTTTCAGTGAACCACTGCACCAGGTCAAGTGAGGTGAAAAATTATTACTTGTGACATTGGAACATAGCTGGAAAACCTGGCCCATTAGCTTCATAACAACATCAGCAGTAGAGCGCACTCACGTCTAAACTCTGTGTGTTTTTTTCCTACATAAAAAACACGTAGAAAAAATACTTGTTTTCAACATCAACTGCCCATCAGAACTTCAAATCAAACTAGTCTCGTTTGTTAGCCATGTACTGGATGAATTTGCAACGTGCCTAGCTTTGGCAACAACTGCTCATCCACGGTAATGCAGTACTTGCTGAGGAAAAAATACTTTTTGGAAGTTTTCTAAGAAACTATGCTGAAGTTGTGAATCGAGAGCAAATTTATCGTGCAAAGATTTTCTGCGCCTTTCTATCTTCAGATCAAAGCGAAGATATCTCATAGGTTCTAAAAATTTGATGTTACTGGGCATAGTTTGTGCAAACATTGCATATCCCCGTGACTTCTATACCCCATAAAATTTTCACACAAAAGTTGCATCCTCCTATCACACCATGAACAACCACCAAGCTATGAACTTTTTCAGTTCAAAAAGAGCAACATCCCAGGTTTGTTGTTTTACACCTGCCTCAACAGTGCATTTCCTTATATTTCACAACATAGGCTCAACACAAAGTATTCCAAACAATGTAACCGGACTGCCAGAAACTGGATGAATACACGCACAGACACTAGAGTCCTGCACGGGTTGAAAATTTTTGTCCGCTCCAGCCCCACACCTGCAAATTCCAAACCCATCCCACACTTGCAAACTTCTAACCTGCATCTCCCCCACAGGCCCTCCCAACTCGCACCCACCTCACACTGTTTCCGTCCCAAATCTGCACCTGTCACACAAAACTACCTCACACTGTTTCCGTCCCAAATCTGCACCTGTCACACAAAACTACTAAAAACTCATGCCACATGTTTCATCGCTAGTGGCAATTTATTCAGTGATTCATTTCAAAACTAACATAAGTCTTTAAAAAATCTGTAAAATAAGAAAGCGCAACCTTCTTTCCTGCTCATGTCACTTTCACATGCATTCAGTCAATATTCAGTAACCCGCACAAAGAATTTTATTATCCCGTGTCTCAACCCATGCCTGCCCCACACTCGCAGCTGTGTATCTCTGCAGGTTCCCACATCTGCACTGCAAATGTGGGTACACACAACCCATGTGGGTTAACCCACCCCATGCAGGACTCTAACTGACACACACACATATACTGACTTCAACTTAATTGTAATTGTAGACCTTCGGTTTTAGAGATTGTTCTGTGTATCAAACCAATGAATAGTGTAACTAAAATACAAGTGAACTAAAAGAAAGGTGATTAATACTAAGGTCATACACTATTTTATTTGGTTTTAAATCTTGGATTTCTTAAAAAAAACAGTTTTTTTTCTGTTACATAGTAATTAAAGTCTGATGTGAAGATAACCACAAATATTGAGTAGCATTTTATTGCATCATAAAGAAGTTCATTAGTTGTGAAGATGATCAAAAGAAAAAAAAAGTTTGTTTACAGCACTAACCAATGTATACAAAATCTTTGCTAGCGGTTCATTTTGTCAGCATTAAGCTACGCATAATGTGACAAAAAGACATTACCTCCATACTGATTCGCCATCCTTGCATTCCAGAAACACCACACTGGTAATTTTCAATGTCTTCAAAATCCTGCGATTTCTTTTCCAAAGCAGGAGATGATAAATATGCTCCCATTTTATGTGCTATGAATCACTAAGCAATCAAGTGAGCAAATAAGAACATACACTTAACTGCATCAAGCACTCACTGCGACATGCAGTTGTATAGCTACAACACGGAAACAATACGTGAAGTAACTGGTAAAATTCAAAAACAAATGAAGTTGCTTCAATCAAAATTTCATCAGCAATAGAGCAACACTCATATTATAATGTAACACAACTACAACTAGTAGCAAAAGCAGTGACAAAATCAACATTCTCTAGGCTTGTACAAAGTACACAATCATGGCTTACATAATGATCATTTTCACATGTGGAACATAATAGCTGATATCAATGTCATTGACCACTAATATCAGCCTAAACTAAAGCAAATATATTTGATTGATTACTGTCATATTTCATTATAAATAAAGAGATACTCCAGCAAGATTCTGAACATTGAACTGTCTCCAACCTCAATGGTTGCTGATTTGTGATATACTTGCTAGAATTAATTAAAACTGATCATGGAATTGGAAACGTGGGAATAAATTTGGATTCTTAATACCTTCACTACCAGGGTTTCAGCCTAAATCAGCAGATGACACGCGTCTTGGCAATGGCATAAATCCTCCGCCAATTGCGCTAGAGAGCTGTTCAAACCCTTGAAAGATTTGACAAGTCTTCGAGTCTATAATGAAAATACAATTTTTTGAGTTTGGATATAGGATTTTTTGTGAGTGACGTCATAAGCAGAGTAGTTTCAAGCCTTTTCGGTCCACTTAATCTGGCCCTGGACCCAAACCACTACATGGTAGCATTTCGTTAAAGTTTTTATGGGAAACTAGGCTAAAATCTGAGTCCTTTGATACTTTGGATGTCTTGCTGAGGTTTGGGATTAAATGTTTATGAGCTAAACACAATAAAATTTAATTAATTAATCTCATTATTGCATCATTATTCAATTTGATTTTTTTAGGCCATAACTTTTGAACCAGAAACTATAAAGTCAATCAAAGGCTCAAAAGATTTAGATTATAGCCTAGTTTCCAATGAGAACTTGAGCAAAATACTTCCATTTAGTGGTTGGGCCCCAGGCCAGGTAATATGAGCCAAAATGGCCAAAAGCCTTCCTCACTATGATGTCACTACTCACAAAAAATCCGAAACCCAAAAATTTTTTTTTCATTGCAGACTTAAAGACTTGCCAAGTCTTTTGAGGGTTTGAACAGCTCTCTAGCACAATCAACTGGTGAGTTATGGAGTTGGAAAGTAGTGCAAAAATATCGGCTTGTGCATGATTTTTAGGTACGATATATTCATATACCAGCTTTGAAGGTGTTGAGAAACCAAACTGTCAGTAGTCTCAACATTTTTTAATGAGTTTTCATATTCAAAACATGTCTTTTTACTTTGTTTTTTGATGCTAAAACATCTGTAAAACCAAATTTGTTAAGTCGTTCACAAACCACACCAAATTTTAAATGGTGCAATATGTGTTGATATAGATACAAATGTCAACAATTAAATTGCTAATCATTTAGTTTAGTCTGTGCAGTCAAAACTGCAGATGTTAATACAACAGAGTTTGCAAAAAATTGTCTGCCTACAAATAAACAATTTAATGAAAATTTAACTTAACGAAAACAGACAATGATGGAAATTATTCACAAGTGCATCAGTAGTGTTACGTAGCTATAGCTTTCATGACATGAAAACTTAGTTAACTGCAGTCAGTGCCACAGACAATTCTGAGGTCTTGAAACAAAGACTATAAAACCAACTAATGGCCTGAGTTCATATTAATAACATATTAGAAAAAGAACTGCAGTTTTATCAGACACCACCAAATTTCTAGGCAGTAAAAAAATAGCAAGCAATTGCAAAAATATTTATCGATTCAAAGAACTACAAGCTTGTTTGTGATTTTTGCCTGTTTTCACCAGTTGCCTAAAACACATTGTAAATTAAAGCAGAAGCAAGTGCTTTAAATAAACATTCCATTTTTTCTTTTCACAGTCTGTGAACATACATAGTTAAAAGGGAAAAAAATTATAGCGAGCACACACAAAAAATTTGGCCAGACATCTTACAGTAAGTAGCTAGCCTGATACTGCACTAATCAGTGTGTGCAGATAAGCACCCCTACACCAACATTATCAAGATTGCTAACTTTTATATCAAGTCACCATGCCATTGTTCAAGTAGGTACACCAATTTGTGAAAAATCAGTATCTCCAGGAAAGAATTCCCTACAACGAGTTTCACTCATCTGTACTCTTTACGATTAGTATGTACTGATTGTATTGACTTAATTTTACCATTCAGTTTGACCTAAATTCGTAGTTTAAACATTTTTCTAAATGAAGGAACAGGTAGTAATTGTGGACTGCATTATGTATAGCATTTGCAAGATGTTAGCAAACTCTAAGACTTCATACAGAAATCAAAGTTTTGTTTTATTGATCTGGAATTTCATTATCTTTAAATTGCTCCTTGTATTTCTAGCAACTAAGCTTTAAGAAACAAGTTAAATTTTTTGCTACTTCTTGTCTGAAAAATGCTTGATGTTCAACATTCTGGTTAAACTAAAATTTGATACAAATCATTTAAAACACCAAGTTCAAAAATATACACAACCAAGGTTATTTAAAAAACTAGGACTTACAATATCACTTATCATGCATCAAAGATTCATAAAAATTTTCAAAATAGGGATTAGAATTTTGGTTAGATTTTGCCTAAAATCAATTAGCATCAATAAATCACCACCTTATTAAACTTATAACTTACATCTGACCCGGACAGTTAGTTGAGCACACGTCACCAAATCTGGTAGGCTGGTTTCGATCACTGGTTGGGTCATACCAATGACTTAAAAATTGCTACTTGTCCAGCCTTGTGCTCAGCAATGATGGATGGGTGCGTGGATATAGTTCATGTATGGTGTTGCCATTGACTTGCTACTAGTGCAACATTCACTGTGAAAGAAGCCGTGTTGCCCATGGTGCAAGCATACAAAGATGACCATTGCAGGACACTCATAGCGCTCCAAAAAGAGTACAAAAAGCAAGTATAAACAAAACTGAACTGGCCGTCTGATCCTGTCATTATTTTTTATATCTGTTAGGATAGGGTTTCAGTGGAAAAAACACATATAACTGCAAAAAGAATTATTTTACAACATTTCTTAAAATATTCTTGAGAGAGTGGTTTTTTTGTGTACTATAACAACTACTGTTTTTTTTAATTTTGTGACATAGACCATTGTTTTGCAAACTAATTTTGTGTTTCTTTATTATATCATTACAAAATTTTGACACATTAAAATTGGAAACAGATATCAAACTTGATGTGTGCTATTAGCCAATTCCACCAAGATTCACTAGAATGCTAATGATAAGTATATAAACAAGGCTGATAACATACTATATTTGCTAAGCATATAAACTATGATGGCAAATATTTGCAGTGTAGCAAAAGTCATGCAACAATCCTACAATCAAGAAATAAGCATGAGTAGCAAACATTGTTCATGTTATAAGCATTTACAAGTATTATCAAGATTCAAGCTGTACATTAATACAGCGCTTCTCAACTGGTGGGCTGCGAAGCTCCTTCAGCTGGGTCACGAAATGTTCCGAGATAATGCAATAATTACGCCTAGTCATGAGATCTGAAACATATTTTTTGTGAAGTGGGCCCAAAATCAAAGTCTCAACGAAAAGTTGGCCACGACATCAAAAAGGTTGAGAAGCGCTGCATTAATAGATGTTTGCTTTAAACCTCGGTAAACAATCCTGTGAGAAAGCAATGAAAAGTGACAGAAGTATGAAGCAATTAGTCACTGAAAAGCAGGGTGGTTGTAAAAAACCTGACCCAAAAAAAACCACCCAGGATTTTTTTAAAAAAGCCCACTTAAAAAAACCTAATAAAACCCACCAAACAACCCACTCTACTTTTTCTTTCAAAAATCTACCAAGAAGTAAAAAATATAATAAGCAGGACACTTTTATAGTTATCTGTAATTGTTTTTTTCAATCAAACAAACAAACAGCAATAAAATTTAAAGGACTTGAAGAAAAGAGAAGAATATAATAAACAGTTTGAGCAAATTCTAATGGTTATCTTTTTCAGCTCTGCACAATCGGTATATTTTCACCAATTTTTCTGCCTTCTCTAAATCTAAACTTCTTATTTTGAAACATACCAAATCATATTTTGAAAAAATACACTCTGTAGATGCTGAACTAGCAGGGCATGCACGTAAACTTGACGTGAAACTGCAGAGTTTGTGTGGTAGTGGTTTTTCTCTGTTTGCTATGCGCATGCTTGCCAAGCCTTACCATTTAGGAGTGAACTGACCAACAACACCTTGCGAAATCAAAGATGGAGTACATTGCTTTGCCCTCAACTTTGAATGCCATAATAGGTATAACATAACAAGTTATTATTGTGTAATTCTGAAAACAGTCATATTGCATGATGGAATAAAAACAATTCAGAATGGAGTTTTTCTGTTTTCTTTGAAAAAATAAGAAAATCTTGTTTCTTTTTGAAAAACCAAAACAATGTTTTTTTTAAAAAAACCTAAAAAAAACAGGTGGGTTGTTTTTTTTCGTTTTTTTGAAAAAACCCGGGTTTTTCTCAACCCTGCTGAAAAGGTGACAAAGCTGAATCAATCAGCAAATTTTTAACAGAAAATGGATCTATGTAAATATATATAACGCATCTGTAGTGTTCATGTATGATTCATGATTGATGTCACATTAACATAGAATCATACCAGATTTTTTCATTGTGATTGGGGAGCAGAGCACACAAGAAATGGTATGTGATTTAGGCAAATGATTTAGTTTCATATGTAAAGCACATTGACACTTTTGCCAACGTGTTAGCTTTTTATCACCTTGTTGCAAATCGGTCCACCATCAGAATGAATTCAATGCAAATACTGTCACTTGAATGTCATCAAATCAGTATTAATATAATTCACATTGCATTAACTTCAGGCGTACTCTAATTGGTCTTCCTTGTTTGTCCTACCGAAATGAAATGGTTGTCACAACTGAGAGTTGACTGCACACAACACAGTGCATACATGCAGAACATGTGGATTTAGCCAATTTATACATATTATAAATGGGTCCAATTCTATGACCCATATATGTATGCATCTATATCCTTGTAGACAGCTGTTTACTATATGTATCTACCCTTGTGGACAACTCTAAAAATAACCTTGTGGCCAGATTTTCTTCTATATGCAGCTGCATATTAGTTTAATTAAAAAAGTTAACACCTTGGCTTACGTTACGCTAAAATCCAGCAATTTGTACACGTTTTAGCATGGGAATATCTCTGCTGACGAATGTGCTAGAGAGGTGTTCAAACCCTCAAAAGATTCAGCAAGTCTTCGCATCTGCAATGAAAAACAAATTTTTTGGTTTTGGGTTTTGGATTTTTTGTGAGTGACATCATAAGTGGAGTTGTTTTAGGCCTTTTTGGCCCACTTCATCTGGCCCTAACCTCAAAGCATTAGATCAGTGGTTCTCAAACTGTGGTACGCGAGGGCTTTTCAGGTGGTACACGAGCAGCTTTCCTGTCATATTCGAAAAGCTTTGAAAATTCGTTTCTGTGTTATAATTCGTTCGTGTGTTATGCTAATGTTGCTAATTTGTTTATTTGCTTTATATCAATCTTAAGTACATTTTGAGCAAATTACGTTCTTCTGAAACCAGGGGTGTATACTCCAACATCAAAAAACATCAGGCGGTACGTGATCTCAAAAAGTTTGAGAACCACTGCGTCAGATGGTAGTGTTTCGCTCGAGTTTTTATTGGAAACTAGGCTAAAATCTGAGTCTTTTGATACTTTGATCGACTTGCTGGGGTTTCTGGTTCAAAAGTTGTGATTTGCAATTAACAAACATAGTAATTAATACCCTAATTAGATAATTACTTTGTTTGTTTATTTTATATCATAACTTTTGAACCAGAAATGGTAAAAAGTTGATCAAGGTCTTAAAAGATGCAGATTCTAGCCTAGTTTCCATTGAAAACTTGAGAAAAATACTTCTGTCTAATGGTTGGGCCCAGGTCAGATACCAGCAGCCAAAAAGGGCCATAAACCTACTTTACTTATGATGTCACTCACGAAAAAACAAAAACCAAAAACATTTTTTTTTCATCACTGACTCAAAGGTTTGCCAAATCTTTTGAGACTTTCAACAGCTCTCTAGCGCAATCAGTTAAAGAGTCATGCAGTTGGTAAGTCCACGAAAATATCCCTGGTTTTTCCCTGATCTCCAAGTATGATATATTCGTAGACTAACATCCAAAGCGTTACAAGCATGCATGAAACAATGGCTGCAATACACCCACCAATGATCAGTTGACCATAATTGTTTGCATATGACTGGATGTCATAGTGGAACAAATAAATCTGATGGCATTGGGGATCATAGAACAAGAGATAGCATTGGGGATCATAGAACAAGAAATGATTTGGGAATTAGATAACTGATTGTTAAGTTAATTGCTTTTTAGCCAATATTTATAAGGACGACAAATTAGGTGAGTATATAGAATATAGCTTTACCAAAATGTTGGATGTCAAAAAAGTTAAAATAACAATTGTTAAGTATTTCACAAGACTTGTTAAGTGGATTAAAATGCCCAATACTAGGGGTTTTTTAAGGCATTTTAGGGACCCGATTCGGGTTCTTAGAACCAGAGAAAATTATCATCGGGTCCCTAAAATCAGAGAAAATCGGATCCCTAGAATCAGAGAAATCGGGTCCCTATAGATCCATACCAGGTGCCTAACATTTTCCTTAAAAAAAAACCCTACCAATACATTTCTTTATTCAGTATTTAAAAAACAACATGCATCTTCCTTTGTTGATTAACAAGAAAGTAGTAGCCCTGATCAGAAAATAGGGTTTACTGGCAACAAAATCACTAGCACCGTTTAAATGCAGATTCACTGTACAAACATATATATTCTCCTTTGGTGAAAAGGTAGCTAACTATGTTTTTATCTTCAGCTGGTGCAATTTAAGCATTTATTGAAATGATGAGATCAAATGCACAAAAAATTTATAAATCTAAAGCTAGGACAAAGCTAATTTAGAAAATGCACTATGCATCAAAGCAGTCCTAAATGAATCCACAATAATAAATTTCTAAATGATAGTTTGCAGTTTTTTGTTAATTTTTGAATAAAAAAAACATCAACAGCAAACAACTGAGTAATATTTGCAACATGTCATATCTTCATGTACGTACAACCAGAAATCACACATTTACATCAAGCACATCACTGCGCCTGATTGGCGCTTTCATAAATTGACAGCATTTGTATATATCTTAGAAAGATTTTAGTTCAAGTAAAGAAAGTTGGAGAATAATAACTCAATGTGATTTTTGAAAGTCTGCAAAACAGATTTTGTTAGTGACCATGTTACTTGTACTGCAGACTATATTTTCTAAAAATTTAACACACATTGGGACTAAGCTAAAAAGGTACTATACATAGGCTAGTAAGTATTATTATACATAGTTTGAAAAAATTTCCATCTGCCTACACACCCTCTATACCCCCGTGAATCTTTGAAATCAATTTCACAAAAAAAGTAATATTAGACAAGCCAATATTACAGATGCAAGTCCCAGGCTGGTTGCGATTTGGTGCAGGGACGTATGATTCATTAAGAACTACGATGCTACACCTACACTCAGGGTTGCCGATCTAGCGGTTTTCCCGCTAGATCTAATGAGTGTAGATTGTTAAAGTGTTAGTCGTGATAAAAACGCTTGTACTGAAAATAAATCACATTCAGCTTTGGTGCGAAGCAATAAGATCATTTTGAAAATGTTAAAAACGAAAAGATTTCTTTGCATAGTTTCCTACGTTCAGTTCACGTCACCACGCAGCTCGCACGCGCTTCTGTCTACAATGCATTCTCTCACAGGGTCGGTGGTGTACAAGATCAGGATTTAGAATCCAATCCTGCCGTGATATTTAATTTTTTGGGATTCGATTTGGATTTCGTTTCCCTTTCAACCAGATCCGGTTCAACCAATTCAAGTAAACTGTAGCCATTAAAAAACAAGATATGGAATAATAGTTGAACAAAGAAAAATTACAACATTTCGAAATCATATCAGTAAAAATCTACTTTTCTAATTTATCTCGCAGAATGCAATGTTCCCTGCCGCTCAGGATCCTAACTTTCAAGTGGTGGAGTCCATCAGCCCAGAGCAGCGTTGAACGTGATCCGGTCACCGGAGCGGGATCCCACCGGGTTCTGCACTTCAGAACCGGATCCGGATTGGACTGAATTTTGAAAAAAACTCAACCGGATAAGATATGGGTATCCAACCTGTATTGATCACTGCAGTAAAATGCTTAATCAGAGTTTTTTCGGATATAAACCGGTTTGGATCAAATATTTCGGCATGCCTACCGGATAAGGATCGGACGGGATTACTGAAAGAAAATTTTGGACTGGATTAGGATTTCGAAAATCTCCGATTTCTTCAACACTAGTCCAGCGCAGCAGAAGTGGCAGGAGTTGGAAATGGCATGGGCCTCCAATTGTCCAGATTTTGGGCGGGCCGCTGAGGTTGAACGAGCGGGCCGCTAACGAAAGTTTTAGCGGTTGGACTTCACCGAGCTGCTACGAGCCACCCGCTGATGTTGAAAAAAACAAAAATTTTCTGAGTTGAAAGAACCACTTGGTGGCAATAAAAGTGACTGAAACCACTTGGCATTGCATTGCCGTTGGTGTATTTTAAAGCAAATTTGCTTTTCCCATATGTCAGCACTACGTCAGGCGCGACCGGCAGCTACACTTAAAGTAACTTTTCGTGCATGGTGACAACTTCTTGCATGAGCATGACGTTTAGCGGTTTTGGTGCTGAGTTGCTTCTTGGAGGAAACGTGTTGTGCAACATTTTGATGGCGTGCTATAGGTGATTTTGATATATGCACCAAATCACAATCGCTTTGTAGGTAAGGTTGCGGGGTTTTACGTTTAGAGTTTTAAGTTTAGGGATTCAGGTTTAAGCTAAAGGTCGAAGGTTTTATGGTGAGTCATCAGGTTTAGGCTTGTAGGATGAGAGTTTAAGGTTGAGAGCAGAATGGCCTCCAGAAAGCATTCAATAGGGGAGCTTTACTTTTGTGCGGGGGTCTTGACATTCCAAAATTGACAACAAATCCACTGATTCATATTCAGTATGTGGGGGCTTGGAGCTTTTTTAGGGGGGCTAAGCCCAAAAAAGCTATCCCATGGTGACGGAACTGGTTGAGGGTTTTATTTTTAGGTTTAGGGATTTAGGTGGTTTTGTGGTTATGGTTAGGGTTTATGTTTCGGGTTTTAGATTTGGGTTTTTTAACGACCGCGCGTTTTTGGTTATAACTCGCCAGCCGCTATAGCTAGAGAGTTGTTCAAACCCTCTACGGATGCAGCAAGTCTTCTTGGTTCGATTTAAAAAAAAATTTTTGATTTGGGTGAGGGGTTCGCCTGTGACGGGCTCGTAAAGTGTTTTTTTTTGTTTTTTACCAACTTTGACGGGCCCTGGACGCTAATCCAATGGGCCGAAATTTTGGCTTAAACTTTTTTTAGAAACTAGATAATCTCCCGCGTCGATAGAGCCCTTGCTTGACCTTCTAGCATGTCTAGAACCAAAGTTATTGCCCAAAAACCCCATTTTACCCCCAAATTCGGAAAATGCATGAGTCTCCCATTGGCGGCTAGACTAGCTCGCGATAACCCACGATTACTCCCCGCTAGAATATGTTAGCGAGCTATACGAGCCCTCGAAAGACTCTTGAAGTCTTTTATTCAAGTATGTACTTTCCACGATGGGTGTAAGCAAGGAATCGATCAGCAAATTTTTAATAGGAAATCGATTTCACGTAAA
>JGI24022J15233_10006711_pt1 | contig 12530 bp, 9 predicted proteins | sample Ectturendosymbi2_FD_15233 | JGI IMG/M metagenome (IMG submission 15233)
AACCCCAGCAGGTCATCCAAAGTATCAAAAGACTCGGATTGTAGCCTAGAATCCAATAAAAACTTCAGCGAAATACTACCATCTAACGGTTGGCGCTCAGGGCCAGGCAAAGTGGGCCAAGTTGGCCAAAAAATCCTCCACTTATGACATCACTTACAAAAAACCCGCACCTCCCAATCAAAAAAATTTTTTCGAGTCCAGACTAGAAGACTTGCCGCGTCTTTTGACACTTCAACCAGGTCCGTAACCTGTACAGGAACGGAGATATTCCCGCGCAAAGCCACGTGCAATCCAGCTGTTTTTTTTGCGAACAGCTTGAATTAACCTGCATACCAAACTGTTAAGGAAACAATCAGCAAAATTGAATCGGTTAAGCAAACTGAAAGATTATTTGGTAGGATACAAGACATCAGATATTGGGCTGAAGGACTATTACCCCAATACTAATCAATAAGTTTTCATTACACTTAGGTATACTAAAGTGATTCAACCTCTGTGCAAAATATGCAGTATTGGAAGTGGATGACTTTAGAGTAGTTATACTTTGAACTTTGTATACCAATTGCGTGGCTATGATTTCCTCATTTCATAAAAGAACACATGGAGTAGCATTAAATGTGTCATAGAAGTTTGTGAAATAGGTTACGATGGCAATTTGGTGAATTGCAGTACCTACTGTTCATGGATTACTACTTACAAAGTGCTGTCAATCCTCATTTTTGACACTCTGTTGTATTGTACTGCAGACAATATTATTGTTAATGATCTTGACCAAAACCAATGAAGTGGCATGGAATGTAAAAACAAACTCCCATTTCCTACCCTGCAGAAGCTGTTCAAATTCTATTAAAGTCACTTGAAGAGTGCAATTACGATGTAAGGCGGTTTTTATGACCTCATCGCCCAGCAATTCTCTACGATTTTCTTAGCTGGCTGTTATTTTTCAGACTGCACCAAATGAAACCACGTTATTGCGATTCCAACTACACCTACAAAAAGCACCTTTCCGTCGTGGAATCAGCTTTCACCTTTTCATTTTCACCTATTCCCCAGCTTTCACAATACCATAGGTCAAGTGTACGAAGCAAATTTTTTGAGTTTCTTGCAGTGTAAAAACACCCCAATATCGAGTTCGCAAGTGCATTCACAAAGCTAAGCCAAGGTGACGAATCACTCATGCGTCAATCTGATGCGAATCCGATAACAGTGCAGTGTAAAGTGAGTAAATCTGACTCACGCTCACCACTTGAACAGTGTTCCCTCTAATCGAAAAACAACCATGGCACTTTCGGCACTTTTTTTGGATGCTGGCCAACACATATTTTGAAAACTGGCACTTGCAAAATGTGGACACAACTTCCTTCACAAAAGAAAATTTCACAAAGCACAATTTTGTTATTTTTTCAAAGATGTGTGGGACATATTTTCACGATATAAGCCGTTCTCAGGTCACAGCAAGGATATACAGCAGTGAGCTGCAAAAAATGTTCAAACTCATTTTCAAAATACTCCGGTTCCAAGGTGTACAGAAGAAGTACTGGGCGCATTTTGATGATTTATGAGTCCAAAAACGAAAGTGCTTGCTGTGAAGTTCAGACACATTTCAAGGTTTTCATCTTGCAAGGTTTACAAACGGTTCTAGACGTATTTTCACGATGTATGCGTCAAAAAACAAAAGATATTCGCTGTGAAGTTCACACACATTTTGGAAATTCTCTCTGTTTGCCAGGTTTACAGAAAAAGATCTTGGCGCATTTTCATGATTTTTGTGTCCAAAACAAGGCTTTTTGCTGTGAAGTTCAAACGCATTTTCAAAGTTCTCCTTGCAGGGTTTGCAGAAAAAGTCCTGGTCACATTTTCCTGATTGATGTGTCCAAAAACGAAGCTTTTGCTGTGAAGATCAGGCGCAGCTTCGATGTTTTCACCTTGCAAAGTTACCAAAATGTTCTGGGCGTTTTACAAAGCTGTTTGTTCTGACGTTCAGACACGTTTTGTTAGTTCTCAGCTTCCAAAGTGCACAAAAAAGTTCTGGGCGCATTTTCACGATTCATATGTCTAAAAATGAAGATATTTGTTGTGAAGTTCAGAAGTACTTTGGAAGTTCTCCACTTGCAAGGTTTACAAAAAAAGTTCTGAGCGCATTTTCAAGATATTTGCGTCCAGAAATTAAGCCATTTCTTGTAGAGTACAGACTCATTCAGGAAGTTTACCTTGCAAGGTTTGTAAAATTTGTACTGGTCGCATTTTCACAATTCATTCGTCCAAAAACGAAGATGTTTTCTATAAAGTTTAGATGTATTTTTGAACCTCTCCACTTGCAATCTTTATAGAAAAAGTTCTGGATGCATTTTCACAATTTATGCGTCCAGAAACTAAGCTGTTTGTTGTGAAGTTCAGATGCATTTTGGAAGTTCTCCGCTTGCAAGGTTTGAAGAAAAAGTTCTGGGCGCATTTTCATGATTTATATGACAAAAAACAAAAATGTTTGCTGTGAGGTTTAGATGTATTTTCGAAGTTCTCTACTTGCAAGGTTTACGGAAGAAGTTCTGGGTGCCTTTTCACGATTTGTGTCTGAAAACGAAGCTGTTTGATGTGAAGTTCAGACGCATATTGGAAGTTCTCTCTTGACATGCAGGCATGATTTTATGTGAAGCAATTTTTCAAAAAAATTTGGACTGGAACAATAACCATGTTTTGCGAATTTGAGCAAAGGTAAGTTGCCTAGCAAAATTAGGAGGCTGTCATTCAGGCAGGCCTTTATCCTAACTTCTACTTGTGTTTTGAGTGTAATGCATTTTTGTCACACAGTGAAACTTGTTTTTTTTCGGCTTATCAAGACTGTTATCAGGTTCCACTTTCAGCTCACGTCTCATCACACAGCTGGTAAACAGCTGAGGCCATGAAGTTTCACAGTAAAATTGCACGCTGATTTGTGATGTAATAAAGTATAAAACCAAACAAGCCTGCAGCTGGTGGGAAGAATTCTACAGTCATTGTGATTAATATATAAGCTTGGCAAGATATAGATACGATCCACTTATTTCGAAAAACAGTTGACTTGTACATGCAACAAATTGCTAATGAAGCCAGTGCTCGTTTGTGAAATTAGGCTAAAAAACTATGTGTCGATCAAGTCAGTGTAAATAGTCAAACAATTTTGAAATAACCTAGAAGCAAATTATTTGCAAAGCTTTTTTTCTAACTTTTCAGATTCGATGTTGCACATGAGCACTGAAAATCTAACCCATCTGAAGATTTTTCTTGTTAAGCTATGAAACAATGAAGGTTTGGTGGTGGTTGGGATCATTGTCTAAATCTGAAAAACACTTTCACCTAATTTTTGGGATATGTTACAACTTTGCATGCAGATGTAAAGAAATATTTCAGTGCACGTGTAGGTGACTGAGCATCAACAATTAAATACGTAGTAGTTTCTATTCTCGTGGCATAGCTAATGGGTTAGAAATGTTTATTGCTTAGGCAATTTTGATGTAGTGTCAACCAACACACTGTTAACTCACTCTTACTTCAGGCAGTACACTACCAACCATTTTCAGATTTCAGATGCATGGATTTAGCTGCTAGCCTCGAAACCAGTCTGAGGGAAAAGAGACAGATTAAGTAAAATTCCTTTGCTATTTAAAAATCGTTTTTATACTCTTTTCCAGAAATATGTCAAATGATATTTCAGTGTGGTCATAAACATTCATGCAAGGCAAATCGACTATTATGAAAAGAGTTGGATGTCACCCCTCACCAGAAGGGGCGGATCCAGACAGTAACGTTAGGGGGGAGGCGATTTCAGTAATATTTGGTATTTAAGTCTCATAACAGCTTCGCTACTGTAACAGAGATGATGCACACTTCACAACATTGCTGTGACAAATAAATGCACGACAGAATGACTTTATATCGTGAATAATAAGATAACTTAACCATGGACTTATTTGCAGTTGGCTTCAAAATTGGTTGTTTTCTGAATTGCACAACATCATGGTGAACAAAACTGCCTTATAGGTTTCAGCAGGGGGTGATCGCCCAATCGCCCTCCCTGTATCTGCCACTGCTCACTGGTCTTTGTTCACGTATAACCTACTCTACGCCTTATCGATGTCAGTTAGAAAGCTTTGAAGTGCAAAATCTTACTCTATTTTGAAGGTCAGCAAGTATTTAATAGCTTCGGATCAAGCTGTAGAAGTAGGGCAATATCCTGGTTTCAGAGTTTTGGTTGCGATTGTGACAACTTTCGCAGCCTGCAGTGCTGGAGCTGAGAAAAGCTTCTCTTTGATGAACATCATCAAAACTGAACAGAGGTGTATAAATTTTATGTAGGATAGCTAGATGCTTGGCACACCTATGGATGACCCAATACATAAAATTCTATGTTCATTTAGTGGCAGATCAAATGTGAAAACTGGATAAATTGATGAACTGAAGCAGCAAAAAACTGCCTGTTTCGGGGAAAAAAAACGCCTAAACGCACGTGGCTTTTCACGGGAATATCTCCGCTCCTGTTCGGGTTACGGACCTGGTTGAAGTGTCAAAAGACGCGGCAAGTCTTCCAGTCTGCACTCGAAAAGAAATTTTTTGCTTGGGGAGTGCAGGTTTTTTGTGAGTGACGTCATAAGTGGAGGACTTTTAGGCCACTTTGGCCCACTTTGCCTGGCCCTGGGCGCCAACCATTAGATGGTAGCATTTGGCTGAAGTTTTTACTGGAAACTAGGCTACAATCCGAGTCTTTTCATACTTTGGATGACCTGCTGGGGTTTCGGGTTCAAAAGTTGTGATCTAAACCAGTAAAAATATTTGACTAATTAGACAATTAATTAATTTGTTTATTTTAGATCATAACTTTTGATCCAGAAATGTTAGAAAGTCTATCAAAGGCTTAAAAGACTCAGACTCGAGCCTAGTTTCGAATGAAAACTTCAGCGAAAAGCTTGAGCCTAGCGGTTGGGCCCTAGGCCAAGCAACATGAGCCAAAATGACCCCAAAACTACTTCACTTATGATGTCACTCACAAAAAATCAGCATCCCCAACCAAATATTTTTCGAGTGCAATCTAGAAGACTAGCCAATCCGTTTGAGCCCTTGAACAGCTCTCTAGCACAATCGGCGGAGGAGCTAGGGTGTTGGTAAGGCAACCAAAAACTGCTGTTTTTTAGGCCGAAATCGAAGTACAAATATATCGGACGCCGGCTCTCAAAGTGTTAATCGTTGCTTGTTACATGTGATTCATTATGTTTAGTTTTTAGATGAATTTGTACATTTATAGTGCCATGTCAATTCCATGATTGCCAAATTGGTTTGTGCCAACTCATTTTTGTTTGAATTTAAACTTTCTTTAATCGTTCCAGTGCTTGGCATGACTTTAAAATGGCAGTCGATCAAGGGCCCAGGGTGCAGTTCGTAGATTTGGGTAGGGGAGAGTGGAATTACCCCTTAACCATCATTATTGTCATGTCCCCTCTGATCCGAAATGGTACAGCACCTTACAGGGTCCCAAATTCGGGTTATATAGTAGTCTGTCAATATTTCTATGTTACTACATTTTGACAAAGTTCAAGTAAATACGTTGTTCAATATCATCAGCCTGATTCAACTGTATTGTACTGTTGGTTTAGTGCAGTCAGTGCTACAGTAAACAATGCACAACAAAGACAAGAACAGTCAGTGGCCCTTACGCAGGGCAAGCCCTGTCTGAGAGAAAAGGTTCACATTTGTGAAAGAAGTTTGCATACAGCTCATTTCATTTATTGCCTGATAAATGTGATGACCATTTTTTGGTTGTTTATCAGAAAATGTTCTGTGTGCACGTGTTGGAAACATTGAAGACCATTTTTTTTATTTTTCTGGTCATTCACCAAAAATGGTTGATGAAATGTATATTGTATATTCCTTGAAGATGAACACATTTTAGGAAAATTTGTAAAGGGCACCCAAGTTTCTTTTGATCTTGACAGCACTTTTTGGACACCAGCCAACTTACAAAAATCTTAAAGGGAACACTACACTTGAATATTAGCAAGGTATAGCTTGACCTTACGATACAAATTAAAGTTTTATCCAGGTTTTCAATCATTTTCATAACACACACTTGTCAGACTATTCATTGTCATCAGAACTGCCTAGTGCCAAAACCAGCTTAGCACCCAAAAGATATCAGCACCAGAACGGTGGCACCAGGAAGTACGCAACCTAAAATGAAAACATTATAGCAAAAAAGCTTTTAACTCACCTATTACAAATCCATCTGTTGGCATACAGCCCTTTCAAATGGAATGGCATGAATACAACAATTAACAGCAAGCTGTACTTACTTCAACAGACCTCTGGTTTAAGACATCAATGGTAATACCATTGTTGCAACTATTTTAATGCCCACCTTGTTGAGACGCCTGCAGAATGTGTCAAATTTTCCAAAAATGTACATCTCAGAAAAATCAAGGTTTCCTTCAGGACCTGTCTGCAGGCCAACCTTCATTTTGTGAAAACTGTCAACATATTCCTTGTACAAATGGATACAATCCTGCACAATTTATCAAGTGGTGTTATAACTTTTCACATTACCAATATGAGAAAATGCAAAACTCACAGCAATTTTCTTTTTCACCAAAGCACTATCTTGATCCCATATACGTTTCTGTGCATCTTCTGTAATGTACTTTCGACAGGCTGTAACCATCTGATTTGTAACCTAGATATAATCAAAACATACTCAATATACATCATGTTCACATGCAGTGTTTCCAACCAAGATTTGCTGAACACAAAACCTGTTATTTCTTGCATTTTCCTATGAACCAAACTACGGTACCATAACTATTCACACAGTTTCATCCATGCTGTTTCATTCGTAACAACAGCATACTTTTTTAGAAAAATATTTGAGAAGTCATTCTTCGATGAATCAGAAAGATGTGCATTAGCATTACAATCATATTCTAGTAACATACTTGCATTATTATGTGTAAAATGAATATATTTTTGTGAAAACTTCAATGGAGTAAATAATAAAATAATATAATACAGTAGAATCTGCTTAATTATCCAACTCATTCAATCCAATTTCCTTTAGGATGAATTTTTGTACAGTTATGTCTATTTGCCATATTTTTCATAATCACTTTACGAGGCTTCTCACTGCATTGGCACGCACCGAATCAAACATGCAGACAATTTTTATTAATTCGGTTCATGTCTAGCAGATTAAGCATGTGTGACAGATGAAACTCTCTCGCATGCAATCTGCCATTTTGCACCTCATGCATGAAAAAAAAACACCTAGCATTCAAAAATCAAAAGTGCGCCTTATGGCCCAAAAATATGGTATGTGTATATTTATCTTGTATGTGCAATTTGTGCATTATTGTGATGGTTATTAAATCCACAGTTGAGAACGAAGATGGATTTATCAAATGGTTTCTACTGTATTTTATTACCTTTATTTTTCTGTGATGTCGTTTTGCTCCATTTGCATGACTGCAACTCCCTTAATGTCTGTGATATGTGATTTATGTTGCCACTGATTCATAAATATGCTTTGTGACAAATTTTTTTACATTGTGAAGCTACTACAGCCTCACAAAATTATTCTTGTATGCAAGTTTCGCATTCAAAAACTTACAGAAGTTTTTATTTACATTTAGGAACAATTTTTAAATGTACAAGTGTTTTGTGGAGATTTGTGTGTTGCTGCCTGGCCGCCTTAATGTCTTTTTGCGGAATGTTGATTACTGCCACGACAGCTCAGGGCAGTTGGCCTTTGCATTTAATGGCGAGTGTTGAGCGGACCGTGCTGTTGTCACTATTACGTGTTCTTGACACCGCTCTTTGTTTCTGCAGATGGAAAACTGCAATTTTATGTTGATTAAAGCCTAGCGTACTAGTGTCGCCTCACAGGTTTCGTGTGTCACAATTTAATCAACATAAAGTTAAAATGGACAAGCAGTTACTTGGTCCTCACAAGCTACATATTTAACCTGAGCAATGTGATGCTACTAATGTGCTTAACTTCTGGTTGTGAACAGTCGAAGATTTCATCTCTACTCTGCAAGAACTGAAAAGACGATGATCCTGCAGTCAACACAAAGTGTATGATCATGAACTGACTTCTGCTGTCTATGCTCACATCAAAGAAGCAGAGACATATGATATGATCGCTGAAATTCTGAAAGCTCTCTATTACAAAAATAACATTGTCTATGCTCTACTTCTGTTAGAAAGCAGTTGTCAAGCTAGTGGTGAGTCGATTTCCAAGTTCTTACACGTCCTTAAAGGCCTTGCGAAAGACTGTGCTTTTTTTGATGTGACCGCAAACATGCGTCTCGAGGAACTCACTCGTGAAGCCTTCATAAATGGACTCGCTTCTTCTGCTATTAGTCAATGTTTACTTGAAAAGGAAGAACTCTCCTTGAACCAAGCTCTTGAACTAGCTGATAACTTTACCAGAGCTCATCGCTACTTTAGCTGCATGGGGTCCCTTGTCTCTGCTCAATCGTTGTCCATGATGACATCTGATACGAATGCTAAAAATTCTGGGGCTGCCGCCCCTACGAGGCAGTCATCTTCTCCAGTTGTTAAAGCTGCATCGTGCTTCTGTGGTCTATACCAGGGGTCCGCAAATATTGGGTCACGACCCAAATTTGGGTTGCGAGACCTTCCACTCTGGGTCACGTAATAAGTTAAATTTAACATAAATATTAGCAAAACAATACTTTTTTTTCGCCGATGAGAAAAATAATTGTTAAATGAAAAGAATCCGTAACAAAGTACCACAATCTCAGAAAAATCTCAAAAAGCATTGTATAAAGTGGCCTGGTTAATTGAAAAGAAAACAAATACCATCAGAGAAAGACTCATCGAACCTACTGCAATGACAATCAGTCAAATTTGAATGGAGACGGTGCAGCTGAGGAAATAACAGGAATACCACTGTTTGCTGATACCATTTGCCGACATATCACTGGGATGGGTCAAGATATTACGTTCCAACTGAATGATAGAGCGAAACGTGGAAAATATGCTTTGCAATTGGATGCCTCCACGGATGTGTCTGGTTTAGTGCAGTTGATTGTTCGCTATGTATGTAACCAGTGGGAAGCTTAAAGAAGAGTTACTCATGTATGTGGGCTATCTGGAACGTGCACAGGTGAAGAGATATTCTCAGCAGTGGACATGAGGTTACAGAATGATGGATTATAAATCCATGGATTATAATACAAACGCTAATACACTGCTCCCATGATAATTATCATGGGAGCAGTGCATTAGCATTTGTACTGATGGGGCTCAGGCTATGGCAGGAAATAACAAAGGCTTTTTAGCAATAGAGTATACAAATTGCACCCAATATCAATTGTACGCATTGCATTATTTATAGAGAAAATCTTGCTAGCAAAACACTGAACCAACAATTAAATTGTGTTCTCGATTCAGCAGTAAAAGTTCGAGGCCCCTTCAGACCAGACTATTTACCGTTCTTTGCGACGAAATGGACTCGGAACATAAAAGTATTTTTATTCATTGAGAAGTGAGGTGGTTATCACAAGGAAAAGCACTCACCCATTTGTAAGAGCTATGGAGTGAGGTATACTTGTTGCTTATAGAAAGAAAATATGAACTTTCTACTAATCTTACTGACTCTGACTGGTTAACAAAACTGCTGTACTTGTCTTGTATTTTTGAGAAGCTAAACAATTTGAATTTGTCATTGCAACCAAATCATTTCATTTTAACATCCTAACAGTGAATAACAAAATCAAAGCCATCAAAAATAAAATTAATCATTGGACTGGGCAAGTTGTGAGTGGAAGAATTGGTATGTTTTCTGAGCTGAGTGACTTTCTCGAAAAAAACGAGCTCAGTCAAAGCGTTGTGAAACAATCCATCAACAGAGTCATCTTCCTGATCTTTCTCAATGGTTTGATAAATACTTTCTCAAAGACACAAGACCACCACTGGATATTATCTCCCTTCACAGTATCAAATACCCACCATCTATCATCAAATTTGATTGAAGCATTGGATGACCTGTCCAAGTGACCGCAGTTAAATATTGCCATTATATTAAAATAACTTTGGTTGAATTTTGGATTTCACTTGCAAAAGATAATCCACAAATTTCAGTGGGTGCAATAAATGTTCTTTCACCATTCAGAACCACCTGCTTCTGTGAAAAGATGTTTTCTTTATTATCATACATTAAAAAGCAATGCAGATCACGACTAAAGTACAAGATCTTCGGGTTCCCATCTCTCAAATTAAACCTCGAATTTAACCTCGGTTTGTTGTATTCTAAACACAGAGCCCATAATTCTCATTAGACAGAATAAATACAATTATTTTACTGTTGTATGTGCAACGTTTCATACAATTTTGCGCAATCAGATTGCTACTGTTAATAATAGTGTTAAAATTTATATTTAGTTGTTAAGTATTTTCCATAAATTTATATGTTCACGAATGTTCGGGTCACGAGAATTTAGAACAATTTTTAAGGGTCGCGCCAAAAAGTATTTGCGGACCCCTGATCTAGACACTCACCGAAACCGATCATTGTGTCCTGCTCACAGTGCCTCTGTCATATTTGTGGAAAACGGGGTCATTTGACTTGTGTCTGTCGCTCTGAAGGTTCATCAAATGATGTTGCTTTGGCTGCTATCACTGTGCCTGTTCAGTCCGTGCACCGACCTTCCCTTGCTTCTGCTCATTTGAGTTTAGGATCTGCCGTCGTACCTGGGATGTTGAATGAATCACCTGTACAGGTTCTCATTGACTCTGGCACGTCGGAAAACTTCGTCTACCTTGATGTTTGTGATCGATTAAACTGACTGATTAAACTGGTATGACTTCGTTGGAAGTTTCTGTTGAATCCCTTGGAAAGACCACGGCATATTTAAATCTCCTTGACCACACCTACCTGTCATCTAATTTCAGAGTCCTGAAGAACCTTTCTGCTGATGTGGATAGTTGTTCAAACATCTCTTAGACAGAATTCTTCCGTTACAGTCATGATGAACGGAAAAAAAGAAGCCTTAATGATAGCTACCTTAGCTGCATCTCCTGATACTCGTCGCACAGCTGTCGCTGCGACTGATTTGGAACCTCCGCGTTTTTTTAATTCCTTTTCCTTGATTGCAAACCAATCACTGCTCCCTCTCGACAATATTAGCTCTGAAGATTCAAAGTTCATCAGATCTGAAGTGGTGCGACTAATGGATGTGGAAAATATCAAACCAGCCAGGTCCCCCTAGAGAGCGCAAATTCTTGTTGTCAACAAGGTGAAAGGAAAAGGTTGGTCATAGACTACTCTGTTACTATTAACCACTTTACCTTACTGGATGCATACCCACTTCGTAACACAGAAGGCTTGGTTTACCGAATAATAGGAAACAAGTACTTTAGCTCTATTGACCTTCGATTAGCATATCACCACAAGCCTCTGTTACCTGAAGAATGGCACTACACCGCCTTTGAAGCTGATGGTCAGCTTTTTCAGTACAAACACTTGCCTTTGGTGTTACCAATGGCATTTCTGCCTTCCAACGCTCCATAGACAAATTTATTAAAAAGCGCAATCTAAGGCAGGGGTGTCAAACATACGGACCGCGGGCCAAAACCGGCCCGTTGCGTGGTTGGATCCGGCCCGCGGGATGATTTTGTAATGCAAAAACTTCTTTGCTTGCTTGAGAAGTTTATATAGGTATACTTCATAAACTGGTGTTTAGATTTCAATTACTTGAAACCTTAACGTAATGGCTTATGTTTGATTGTATTTTTGTCACATGAAAATTTCCTGGTTTTTGCATATTTCCTTTGGCATGTTCACACTGGTTTGATCTTTCAAACAGGTAAGAATATGCAGAAGTTCAACTACTGTTGATAAAGTTTAACACTAGAACTCCAGGATTCCAATCCTCAGAATGGATGCAAGACCTTGCCTTTATGGTGGATATTACACAGCACTTGAATAATCTGAACAAAATGTTGTAAGGCTGCAAGAGACTTGTCACACAGTATTACGACACCATACGTGCATTCAAGTTGAAGTTGTCCTTGCGGGAAACACAACTTTCCGGTGATAACACTGCTCATTTTCTTTGTCTAAAAAAGTGTACGTGCCACGGGACTAAACAGTGACTTGAATCAATACCAAGAAAACAGAGTTGTTGCGGGAGTTCAAGCAACGGTTTCAGATTTTTGGCCAACTTGAGATGGACTTCCAAGTCTTTTGCTCACCATTCACAGGAAATACCTCTGATCTGCCCGTTGACTTGCAACCTGAAATAATTGACTTGCAGTGTGATTCAGATTTGAAGACCAAGTTGGCCTTGGCAAGCTTGGACACATTCTATCAGTTATCTTTTTCCAGGCTACCCCGAAGTGACATCCCTTGCTTCAAACGTTTTGTGCATGTTTGAGACGACTTATCTTTGTGAACAAGTGTTCTCTGTGATAAACATCAGTGCTCACACATGGTCACTTAAATGACATCCTGAAAATGGCTGCTACACAGGATTTGACACCTG
>JGI24022J15233_10006714_pt1 | contig 12527 bp, 9 predicted proteins | sample Ectturendosymbi2_FD_15233 | JGI IMG/M metagenome (IMG submission 15233)
CACTGCGTGCATATATCGGTTAGCCCTTTTAACACTTGAAACCAGGCCCGTAACCAGGGGGAGCGCAGGGGGATAAAGCCCCCCTAGAAAAATTTTTGACCCCCCTGGAAAAATGTATTGGACATCGTTTAAAATTATTGGACATAGTTCAAAAAATTTGGGCCCCTCTCAGTAGAGTCTTCGCCCCTCCTAGTGACCCAAGGTGGTTACGGGCCTGCTTGAAACGTTTCACTGGTTGTGTGTCTACGTGGTTGCGCAATTGCATGCAGTGCCGGATTAACAATAGTAGGAGATGTAGCAATTGCTACAGACCCCTCGCTTTTGGGGGCCCGCGGTCCTTTGTGTGAAATTTATTCTTTATTATATGCAAGGTCGGATCTTAGAATTTAGGTGTTCGAGCCGAACTCTAGAAACGGGGTCCTATATTTTACCCGTGATATATAGAAACGTTATTCGCTGAAAGAAAGTTAAATTTTGCATTTTGTCTGAGAATTTTCTTCTGCGTGAAAGTATAGCTCACACTGTAAATTTTTTAAGTCATTTGATTTCAAATTGTTCTTTGTTTACACATTAAAAGACTTTCTTTAGCCTATTCGCACATTTGCACATAATTTTGCTTTATTTTGACTAACAGATGACTTGTTTCAGAGCTTATTAAATGTGGCTCTAGAGTGATAAGCTTTTTGACAAAAGACTGCAAAAACTAAGTGAGAAACACTCAAAAGGGGAGCCCTCACGGCATCTCTAAAAAAAGGGGGTCCGAGGCGACCGCCTCGTTCGCCTCCCCTAAATCCACACCTGACTGATTATAATTATAGAATTAAAAAAACTCATTGGCAACTCTGGATTTGGCATCTAATCACTGGCCTTTGGGTTCTGTACTTGGACTCTTCTGCAAATTTGCGAAATGATTTGTGCACTTATTTATCTCTCATGATAACCAACTGCAGTGAAGAACGGTCTTTTCCTAAACTTAAGCCGTAGGTTTGCTGCTCTTGACAATCGACTTCGACACCTGCTGAGACTACGCTGTTTGGATAAAGCAAAGATCAAATTTCTTGATGAGTCTGGGAGCATCAGTTGCTGTCTTTGTACTGTACGCTTGTGCTGTACAGTAATGTACTCCTTAGTAAAAAGATAAGTATACACGTTTTTGGTAAAAAAGATAAATAGCCCATAATATCCACCAGCTGTTGTTTAAGATCAGGATTTTCGTACTTACGAAGTTCAATATGCCTAATGGTAGTCACATGGATGCCCACAGAATTGATGATTTAACAGTTTTCACTTGTTCAAGTGTGTTTTCCATTTAGGACACCGCGCTGTTAATACGCTACTTGCCCCGCGCCACCTTTAATCCGGCACTGATTGCGTGCGCACTAAAACAAATATTTGCACAGTTTAAAATTTTCTTAGAGGGAACACTGGGTGTGGCAAACCGAGCGCATGTTTTTTGGAAATCTACTGCTGCATTTTGTTAATCGAGCGGCATCTTGAAGACTTCGATGAGTCCAAGGAATCCGCTGTGCATTCCGGGATCTCTCGGAACAAGGACGGTACGCTCTCAGCAAAGGACTTTCTTACATCCTTGCTCGCCAGGTTCTCCCACGTTAGTCGACAGGACCTTCTAGATATGCCCGTTTGTGTAGGTCCCGTTGGATTTTTGTTGCGGTCCTTGCACAAAAACTGAGGCGACTGCTTAGTTGCCCACTGATTTTAAGTGGTTCCATCTTTTTTACAAACTGCTGCACATTCTGGGTCCACATAATTTTTTCCAGGGGGAAACGCCGACATATTGCTTATCCTTTTCAAGTTGCTGACGATGTAATGCAACTGGACATTCATAAAACGCTTTACCCTTGCTATACCACAAAGAAAATGCCCCATGTTACGGCAACAGTCACAAAAATTGCGCTTCGTTGGAAGCAATGCTTGTTTTGACACAGTATAAAACTACGTTGCTTACCGCTATCAGTATTCACTGTCAGGGATGCTGGAGCAGCGATACGGCAGTGAAGGCAATGGAAACTTATAAAAGACAAAATAATCGTTACCGATATGCTTGTTTCTCTTCAGCAACGATGTTGACCTCAAAATAATAACAAGAATTGTAGCAAACCATTCTGAACTTTTGGGTGCGTCAACAACTGCATAATTGCGTTTCGAGTCGACCTTGATAATTCATGAAATTACCTGTGATACTGATACGGAAAGGCACCTCCTTCCCAGTTGCCCCCGTTCTGAAAGATCAGGGGACATCTCTCCGCTATCCGGCGTTCCTGGTCACTGTCTCGCTGCATTACCTGCAAAATATGCCTGCGTTCAATAGTCACATGCGGCAAAACGCCTTCAACCGTAATTTGAACATATGATGAATCGTTGCCTTGTCATTGTTACGCATTAAAGGCAAACAGTAGAACAATGCGCTCACAAGTTTCGCGACATGAGTCTGCAGCCAAAAGAGTCGGTTTGATAGAACTACAAGCTCATACTGCACGAACCAGAACAGCCAACCTGGCTCATGTGTGGTGTGAGTTTTATACCAGCAAATAAGTTGCCGTTTCAAGGTTAAAATCAATCAATCGGTATTAAGCAGCTGACTTCAAGTTTTCCAGAAACGAGACAGAATTTCCAGGAGCCCGTTTTGCCTCCCCTTCCCCCCTTGCGGACGCCCAAGCGCACAATCGCTTGGAGTTTTGCTCTTCCTTTCTTGTAGTGCGCATAAGGGCGAAACCTGTCATTTAGTGTCTCTTGTATTTATGAGATTGCGTGTAAGCCTTTGCAGGCATCCTGATCACCGATGGACTTGGATGAAGAAAAGACGTTGCTGGCTTTGCACTAGATGAGGGGTTCTCAACCGGGGTTAATTTGCCTCTTGGGGGTAAATTTTACATATCCCGGGGGTAAATTTAATGATGCTAAAGTTACAATACTTTGTTTTTTCTACAGCGCTAGTGAGTAAACAAAAAATGGGGGGTAAATTTTATGTTGGGAAGCTGGCAAGGGATAAACGGGAGAAAATAGATTAAGAACCCCTGCACTAGGTACTGTAGTTGGTTCAGATTACTAGCAGCTTACGCGTTCTTAACCCATTATATGTGCTTTGATCCATATTGCGTTTCACAAAAGTGTTTTGTTTCGATCAGAGATGTCCCTAGAAAACACAAAAGAAGCCGTTTCAATGGGACCTAACAGACGTGTAACTTATAATCCGTTGATTAACAGATTTTATGGGGATTTGGATAATCTTCTAGCATCCTACGCCTCTCCAGAGAGAGGCACCTTTCAGATATTTTCGGTGGAAGAGAAACAAGCTTCAATTTTCGTTTAAAAGACGCAAGTGGATTGAAAATGACTTGTACACTGTGCAGTTGGTAAACACTTTTGAAAACATGGAAAAATCAGCAACTCTGCGCATGTAGTCTGCCATGATTCGTTTGAGCAGCTCATACGTGCTACATTATTCTTGTGCACGAATTAAACTTGGACTTTGAACACAAAGGAGTTTGTAACTCTCAACCTGCTCAGGTTTATTGTAAAATAAACAATGTTCGTATAATTTTCGCCACCTTAGCAAAATTGTTCAGACCACAACCAAAGCTTACAGAAACATTTAAGTTAACAGGTACGTCTTTGAACAGCCCAGAAACTTCCCAAGCTCAAATGATACTAAAAAAGGAAGTTGTTGCATATGGTGGAAAAATTTTATTATTTCAAAACCAAACACATGTTCTTCCCAAAAAACGCAGGTAGTACAGTTGCAAACGACACGAAAAATACACCAAAACGTCCGAAATTCCGCCAGTAGCCTTCATTGGCCGTCTTTACAAGATTCTATGGGGCGCCGTTCGTAAAAATATTATATCTGACAGATTTAGCACAAAAACTCCTATCTCTGCGCACATTCAGCTATCTCTGCGCAGAGATAGCTAAATGCGCGCAGAGATAGCTATCTCTGCGCAGAGATAACTAAATGCGCCCAGAGATAGCTAAATGCGCGCTGAGATAGCTATCTCTGCGTAGAGATAGCTAAATGCGTGCAGAGATAGCTATTTCTGCGCAGAGATAGCTATTTCTGCGCAGAGATAGCTAAATGCTTGCAGAGATAGCTATCTCTGTGCAGAGATAGCTAAATGCGCGCTGAGATAGCTATCTCTGCACAGAGATAACTAAATGCGCGCAGAGATAGCTATCTCTGCGCAGAGATATCTAAATGCGCGCAGAGATAGCTATCTCTGCACAGAGATTACTAAATGCACGCAGAGATAGCTATCTCTGCACAGAGATAACTAAATGCGCACAGAGATAGCTATCTCTGCACAGAGATTACTAAATGCACGCAGAGATAGCTATCTCTGCACAGAGATTACTAAATGCACGCAGAGATAGCTAAATGCACGCAGAGATAGCTATCTCTGCACAGAGATAGTTAAATATTAGGAGAGATAGCAGTTTTTGTGCTAAATCTGTCAGATATAATATTTTTACGAACGGCACCCCATAAGATTCATGTCGTGATGTGTTCGAAGCTGGTGGAAGTACATGCAAAAAAGCAAATTAGGCTGAGACACGAAAATTTGTTATTTTTGTGATATTTTTGTGAATTCTTGCACATTAGGTGTATTTTGCCCAAACTAGTCAAATTCTTTTACGACAATATGTAACAATCTGTTGCACACTGTCGATCAAAAAAAGAAAAAGAAAATGATTTCAAAGTTTTAGTGGCGGCAAAGCTCGTTCGCAGATGAAGCGCCTTTTACGAAATCACAACGGTTTTTACTGACAGACTAATGTGCTATTTTACTTTACGTCTCACAAGCCAGGGGCGGAATAAGGTTGTGTGGGGCCCCAGTCTGAAACTTAGAAAGGGGCCCTTTCTATATATATAAAACTGTCGTTAATAGGAAAAAGTACATGAACGAACCTGAGTATTTGTATTATTGAAACAGAAAAACCTTGAGCAAAAAACAACGAATCGTTAGCTAATATGGGCGTCACAAACTCATTGATTTCAAGTCTCCATTTTTTGCTAGAGACTTGAAACGATATCGATAAATGTTCACAAAACACCGGTGGAATGTTTTAAATATACGATGGCACCCCGTCGACGATCACCCTGCAATCGCGACCACTTTAACGCGGTGTTCCCTATGCTAATGCATTAACTTTTATTTCACTAACGCGACCCGGTATCCAGACCGCGGCCACAGTCCAGCTGTTACAAAACTCCTGATCTAGCACCGCGTAACACGACTGCGATATTCTATCGGCATCCTTACGCTGGAAAACTGGTAACCTGTCAGCAGCAATTTGCTCAGCTGCATCACGTTGTCCTGAAGCATCGTGGATACAGGGATTTAGTCGTGAGTGCAAGTGCAGTAAATGCCAATGTGAAGTAATAAACTCCCACTGCACACTCTTCTTGAATTTGTACTGCCGACATCGACTTTTTCTGTTGTGTGATCATATAGTACAGTAACGATAGGCTATAGCAGCACGTAAGACAAAGCTAAATAACTTTCAGTGAAGGAAAGAATTGTAGAAATGAAGTGATCACGATAATACATGAAACCTTTAGGAAAACAAATGTGATGCGACCAGGGACCGAGTTTAAGGGGGTCATATCCCCCCAACTTTTGGACAGGAGGGGACATAATATCTTTTGTCCCCCCCAACATTTTGTGACAAAAAGTAATGTAGTTGTGCAAATTTCATGTTACTTTGCTGTTGGAAATGTTTCCCCAGCATAAAACCAGGGAATAAATGAGAAAAAATGAAAATTATCAATAGATTATCTGTAGACACAATATACAGATTTCCTAGGTAAAGTGAATTGTCATGATTGTTGAAAATTGTGTTGGTTAATTTGACTTACCGAATTGATGTGCACATGAACTTCGCTCAATCACGAATTCCTGCGCTGGTCTGTAGCCGGCAATCCGAATACGGTTGCCACAAGGCGCATAGCCTACACTACGCTCAGGGCAATGCTCTACACACGCAAACTCAACACTAATCAATATACTGAAACCATGGAGTGGCGGCGTGCCTTTAGCGTTATATTCAACGTGATATGCTATGCCCCGTGTGTGACGCAATAATCGTCTCTACGATTAGTCGAATGTTGCGTGCAGTTGCGGTCGCTGTTATCATAATCCTAAACGTTCGTTGTTGATCGTGAGTACGCATGTGTTGCGTCTGAAAGCTGCCAAATATTTCCTAGAGACCAGTCAGGGAATTACTTCACTGAAAAATGCGGATTACGAGATGTGAAAAGAGCGAATTTTATCCGGTATTGGCGAAGATCCGGATCAAAAAAATCCGGACAAACGAATATTTTTATAAAGAAACACGTAAGAAATCATTCGTACCACCAGTTTTATCCGGTTTTGGCGAAGGTCCGGATTAACCGAATCCGGATTAACCGAGGTTTACCGTACTTCAATTCGTTCATTTAGTTATTCATATATACATATAGAAAGGGGCGCCTTTCTAAGTTTCAGCCAGAGGCCCCACACAACCTTAATCCGCCCCTGACTTGGAAGTCATCGCAGTCGTACATTATAACAATCATGATGACGTGATTGTTATACGTCATTGATGTGTGTGTCTCAAAAGCTTATGTTTCATCAAAGCAAATGTATTAGCGCTATCAAGCATATACTCTCTATTACCGCCATGTATATATCCTCGTCTTCTTTCATGAATTTGTGTTTTCCTTCTTACTGCGATGTATGTTTAAAGTCTCGCGCCTTGCTTGTTGAAGACGTTACACACACAATACAATACATGTTCGGATTTATCATAACATGTAATGTTCATAAACCTCGGTGTATCTTATGCTTCAAAATTTTTGGTAATGGTTCTACGAAACTGTCAATTTTTAGAGCTCATTTTACTTCAAGCCATCCCACACATGCACATGATAACCATGTGCGTTGTTCTTGCTGGTCCAAACGGGCTCGATTTCGTGCTACAAGAACTCTGCTTGCATTAGCATTCGTTTCTGAAGAAAAATCAGGATTAGAAGAGTCTTATCGCATTGCGTTTGGAAAAGCAAAAGAAAAGAAGCCGCAAAGAATTGGGGAACGGCTTAATACGTGAGCTGTGGATACAATGGAATTCGTCCGTGGAAGAGAACAAAAGAAGTTTGAGAAAACTTTTGTATCGAACAATTGAGTACGTTGACGTGTAAGCGATATGTCTCGTGTTTCTTAGATAAGGCACCAGACGAAATTCGAGCTGGCAAGGCAAGAGTTAGCGTTCAGTTCGAGAGTAAATTGACGTGCCGAACTGTACGTATTTGTTAATAGTGTCGATTATCCGTGCAGGTGAGTTGAAAGAAGAGTTCGCGATGTGCAGAAGTCTAGGAGACAACCAGCAAAACCGTTGAAGTTTCAGACAAAAATGGATAATTTCTTTCTACAAAATAATCTCTCATCAAATCACGTTGGAACGCTTTGCACGGACAGCGTCTTGTCCGTGCTCGTTGTTTCGACATCGATTTAATTCAGAGTTCATTTTTTAAGTCAGGTTGAACAACTCTGGTGAAAAAACGGTCACCGCACATTGTTTCAACCCACTTCGTCTTTCGCCGACATGCGCTGACAAGTAAAACCCTTCCAGAATACTTGTAAATATCTTTGAAGCAAGTAGCTGAATGTCTTAATTTTATCAGGGCACGGGTTCTTTAATCACTGTCGTTCTAAAGTGATTTGTGATCAGATCGGATCAGAACACTCAGTTCTCTTTCATCACACCGAATTTCGGTAGCTCGCTGGAGATCTCGTTTGTGCTGAGTTTTCAAACTGCGGGTTGAAATTGAGATTTTTTTCCAGAACGTAAATCCCTGTGGAGTAAGCACTTTAGCGACAGCGAATGAATTGGTGCATTAGATTACTTGACAGACAATTTTCAACGTTTAAGTCAGCTAAATGTATAATTGCAGGGAAAGGAAATGTGGAACTGCAGGGAAAGGAGTGTTATGGTTACTGACGTACGGGATACAATTTCGGGCTTACAGACAACATTAGATCTGTGGCGCAGGAGAAATTAGAAAGGAAATGTTCCAAATGTTTGATGATTGGAAAGTCAGTAAAAGCCAGAAGGAGATTTCCGACACTGTCGTTGAGATATGTTGCCCCTGGTCACCATGAACAACTTTTTACGTTTACCTTAATGGTGCAATTTTTAACAATGATGATCCTTTATAACTCATACCTTCGAAGACGAGCCACAAAGTATTGCCGACGATGATATTACCATTACAAAGATGAATTGTTTGATCTTCATGATTCAACAATGATTTACTGCAAATTTATATCTTGCGGTGGAGGATTTTTTTAAATTTTGGTGCGGATTGGGCGAAGATTTTACTACGCTTACTAAGCGGACATTTGGAGTTATTGTACCTTCTCCAACTAATTACCTGCGTGAGCTACGGTTCACCTCACTGATGACCATAGAACAAAAGATCGATCTCGATTTGTTCCAAAAATGACATGAGATTATCTCTTTCTGCCACTGTTCCCAGAAGCTCAGATTTTGTGCGTTGAAAACAAATATAATACTATCACTCAGTGACTGTCCCGTTGAAATTGTTTGCCAGTTATTAATGAAAGAAAAAGTTAAACATAGTTTTGGATTCCTTCTTCCAAATGTTCTGTGCTGCCTTGATTCAGAGGTATGCCTGTTCGTACGAACGTGTTGTTAGAATTTCAACAACCTCAGCGAAAAACTTGTTAAAAGCATTCATGCTTGTTTGTATGAGAATTTTGCTAAAGCTCTATTGCGCAAATTAATTGACTCACCAGCAAAAAACAAGCGTAAATTCCTTTTGCTGCTTTATTACGGTTTGAATGAAATTACTGATGTTTTTAATAAGCGATATGATCGACTTTGTTCTTTATTAACTGTTCAACGCATTTTGGCATCGATTCCACAAGTTTTTGGCAGTCATTAGCAATTTTTCATCACGGAAACACATGGCCATAATAGTTCCAATGAGCTTGTTAAGGGTGGTACAATCTTTCTTCACTCGCCTTGTTTTGGCAATTCTACACAAAATTTTCGATGGGTTTCATGTCGGCTGAGTTCCCTGACCAATCAAGAACTTTGACATTACTCCTCTAAAATTGTTTCACTTTTCTTGCAAAATGACAGAAAGCCAAATCTTGCTTAAAAAAACCCTCCAGCTGGAAGGGTCCATTCCATTTCTCTAAACACTTTTTATCTCACTACCTCGCTATATTTTTGGCATTCATCATTTTGTAACAGGGTAAAGTGATCTAACGCCCTGGAATTTGAAACAGCCCCAAAACATTTTCTTTTGGGGATGTTTAACACGAAAACCAGTGGATGATGATTACCTTTTGTGAAGTTCTTGCCATAACTTCTCCTGGTATGACGATATTGTTGACCTCTCACCAAACACTGACTTTCGTCGGAAAATAACCTTTCTTCCAATCTTCTGCACTCCATTCTTTGTAATTTGTGACATGAATGCCTTTTCCTTCGCAATGTCTCAGACAAACGTTGCTTTCGTTGCGACCCTCCGGCCTTTTTGTCAGCTAAAACCAGCATTCTTCTCACAAGAGACGCACTAATTTTTACTTCAGAACACTAGAGTCTACTGTAAATCTTTTGGAGGCCACTACTAATTTTTCTTGGACTGATTTTTGCTGTTTCTCAAGAGATACGCATCATCTTTTGGAATTGATTTCATTTTTGACCACATTTTTCCTTTTGTATTGGGGGTAAATGGCTCTGTTGCCTTGAACTGTCTACAGTAATAACGCGACGTACTGGTCTTTGACTTTACAATGCTGATGGAGGGTTCAATATAGCTTTTCGCTGGGTAGTGGTCTGGTGTGAGTGTAGCGCTTCGGCATTTGCTACTCGATTCTTGGGTAGTAAGCTGTTGATGAGTCTCGTATGAATTGCAGAACTTATTTTCTTTGTAAATAGTGCTCGTCTGAATCCTTTCCTGTAGCTTCGCACTTCGATGAAGCACTCACAGTTACATTTGGTCCAATTGATATTCATGAAAGTAGAGCTTGCAGTAAACGTAGGCTGCTTGACACAAAGCGCGAACCACGAATTCCTCAGCTGCACAACATGTGCGTCAAAAGCGAAAAGGACAGACCAAGACCGGCGAAATCAAAACGGCAAGTGACCGGAATTGGCTGGTACCCGGTCCTAGACGCTACACGTTCAACATTCTGCAGCCAAACGTACCACTAGAAAAAGCTTGAAAATTGAAATTTGTGTGAATTAAGTTTGTGGCTGGTTTTGTTTCAGTTTGTTGCAAAGAATCACTTTTCTGAGCAATGTATTTTATGCAGTTAAGTGTGATGTTTGCGTGTCATAAAATAGATACTTATCAATAAAAACGTTTCAGAAAAGTTGGTGAAAAATTGATTTTAGTGCAGAAATTGCTACTTCTTGCAACATATCTGAAACAAGTCAGGGAAGAGTTGGTTGGGCAAGATAAGATGTTTTAGTGTTTTGACATTTCACTTTGCTGTTGCATGAACGTTATTGTATATGAATCAGCTCATATGAATGGGCCGGATGAGATTTGTCAAGATATATGTCAATACGTTGGAGACCTGCTTAATTGGAAACACCACTTGCCAAAACTCTCGCAGCTGAAAAACAAAAACCAGTGTTTTACATCGTTGCGGGCAGATTTGAAGGCACTTTTCCTCAAGCTTGTGCAGAGACACTGTAACAAAAGCTCTTGAATGGGCATTGGAGAAGCATTCCTATTTAAACAAGGACCGTAAAATCATTGTCCATCTGAAAAGAATTCGCCTTAACAACATCTTCATCCAATATGGCGACCAATTATATACCCAAAAAACGGAATTATAGCCGGTGATAGCCACTCTGTTTCAATGGCAAACATTGCAGTGCACTAAACTACATTCTACAATCGATTGCTGGGATGCTAAGTGAGGCAGAACTTTTCCGCAAATTATATCGATGATGTAATTTGTATAACTGCATCAGAAATATCAAATGAACTTATTAAAAAAGCACTGACTTCAGCCTTTGTCAACAATGGCTTGAAACTAACATTTCGACAAGCTTGCACAACCCAACAAGCGGGGGAAGTGACATTCCTTGGCGTAAATCACTGCATAACCCAAGCTGTAACCAGGGGGGAACCAGGCAATTGCTTCCATCCCCGAAATTTTCAAAAATATGTTTAGTTGTTAGGTACAAGAAGTTGCAATCATTTTGCTTCCCCCGAAAACATCAGCTATTTGCGGCCCTGGCATAACCACTGACGATGATTTTGGGTGAGTCACTAAAGACTTCGTAAACCTATAGCGAAGGGAAGACAGTTTAGAGTCCATTAACATGAAATCACACCATCCAAAGACGACATTTATGTCAATCTTGTTTGGAGAAGCAATAAGATTATGGCGCCTCAACCAAAGGAAGGGACAATTACCTCAGCAGTTTAAACCGACTCAGAGAAAAGGCGATCCACTTAAACTTCCCTTTGGACATGACAAATGATATAATAGTAATGACATCAAATTGGGAGAAAGACTGCGCCCCTCAAAATGTAGAAAGAAAGATAACCCACAAATTTGGGGCTAAATCTTTCCCTCACCTATTACAAGCCCGTGGCCATGGGAGGCATTCAGGGCAGTGCCCCCCAAATTTTTGTGCCCCACCAAATTTTGTTGTGCGCAGAAACTTTTGTTTTAAACATACAAGAAAAGCAAAAACTTTGCCTTCTGAAAATTTATTTTGCCCCTCCAAAACTTAAAACCAGGCTACGGGCCTGACCTGCTAACTCCATCAGAGACAGAAAAAATTTAAGCACGAGGGCAATAATTACCTACAAACTACCTAACACAATTAGTAAAAAATTAACAAACTATACAGGTGTCTTGCTTCAAGCAAGACAGAAAAAGAAACCGAACTATGTTGAGGCTTTGCAAGAACTCTGCACTTTGCGGTTGCCATGAAAAACAACAGATCCATGGTGCCATTTGTTAACAAATAACGACAAAAACAACACTTGCCCACTGGACTGAACCAAAACTTGACGTGCGCAAACAACGATATTTATGTATTGACTTGTGTAATATGCCACGAAGAGTATGTTGGCCATAATAGCAATAAATGTTCCGTGAGGTGGTCAGTGCACCATGTTGCAGCAGCTAGCCTTAGATGCGAACCGTGGAGGAGCTAGTCCGCAGAAAATTAGAGAAACGCGCGCCTGACAAACATTCGCCTAAACCTGACCCCTACGAACTCCGTGCACCACAAGGCTGTAGTCCCTACAGCAACGGAAACGGAGGGCAATCAATCGGGGCAAACGTTGTTGTCACAAATCCAACAGGCATCAAACTTCAACGGCGATTGATCGTCAAACACGGTTCCTGAAATACAACAGAAACAACAAAGCGATTCTACCAAACGCAGCAACAGCAAACTATCAGACCGCACTGTCGATTAACTCAGCGTGGCAAGACAATTAATCCTTGAAAGCGCGACTGCGAATT
>JGI24022J15233_10006715_pt1 | contig 12527 bp, 7 predicted proteins | sample Ectturendosymbi2_FD_15233 | JGI IMG/M metagenome (IMG submission 15233)
ACTGGATCGGCCCGTTGCAGGAATCGAACACATTCCTGTGTAAACCTTGCGTTTGTGGTTTTCTTGCCACAGGTCATACCCGTAACTCCAGGAGCGTCGTGCAGAAATGGCGAAGACAAATGCCGTATTTTCAAGCGAAGGACATTGACAGCGTATGCGGCGACATCATGCGGCAAGCGGGATACATCCCCGTCGGCGGCGCGACAGATTACTACAATCTCAGCGTACGCTTGTTTACAGACAGGCTTCCGTAGTTTTACTTTAATGCCTATCGAACAAAGCTCGCGTACAAACCGGTGTTATCATTAAGATGTAAAACAAGCTGGACATATAGTCGAACTGTGCGAATATGTTGGAGTTACAGTGAATCTATGACTAATTTGTAACCCGTCGCCGTCGTATTGACTCGGCCAGCGTTTTCAATGAGGTCTCCCCTAGTCGCCACTTTGACGTGTTTCGTGACGGCATAGACGGCGCCTCGTGTTTTGTAGTTTCAGGTATTTAGAGATTAGAGAAGTAGTTGCAATACATTTTGAAATGCGCTGCATCTTTTGATTCGAACTGCTTTTTATTCTCATGACACACTGCTATTTACTTTGCGAAATATTCCGAATCCTTCCCAGTCGTTAGTTCGTGGTGCAATTTATTCGACAGTATCCGTGCTTATTTTGGTAATCATTTTTCTTAACCGCGTGTTGCTGTTGACTAATATCATGTCTGTAGTTTCCATGCTAATCGTTGGCATCATCATCATCTCTGCTTCTGAAAGTTGATTTTTTTCTTTAATATTTTTGTTTGTCTGCAATATTAGTTGCTGAACATGACATTGTTTTTTTTTCGGTTTTATTGAATATCATTCTTACTATCGCTTGAACCTGGCACGCTCGTGAGGATTAGCAAATTGCTGTTTTGAAATTGGTTTATTCGTTTTGGGGTCAAATAACAGCGAATGTCCTGGTCATTGAGTGTAGACCAGTTGTCCGTGCGGTTTGGCAAATAACGCACGGGCTGCGAAGCTACTACAGTCGTGAAATTCATGCGCAGATAAAAAAGATATTTATGTGAACCCGCGCTTGCACTTTTGATGATCCTGTTAGAGATTCAACGCCGCAGTTTGGTCGCACGTTCGTTTTGTTCTTTACAAAAGATCTGACATGTCCATACAGTGTGAAAGCTTTTTTTTGTGAAAAAAAATGTTGGTCAGACCCAAATAGTCTTATGCATCTTTAGCAGATCTCGCCATCGCGCACACGTTTGCGATATTGCTGTCGCTGTTCAGTGACCGCTACGTCAAATACACTTTTCTTGATAAGCTTGCTCTGCACCCACGCTGAACTTCGAGCGACCAACTGCTTGCGCGTTTTAATCGTTCCCTGGTCCACTTTTCGCTTGTATGTTCGCCTGTTTGACAAAGACCGCGACATTCTATTCTACACCGAACAGACCAATCGCTCGTGTAGCAGACTCTACAGCACCTTATCTCCACCGGTGTTTCACACGATGCGCTTTACGTCACGTCACGTGGCTATATCGCATCATTCCGTTATCGTCATTGTATTTTGCCAAAAGGCGAGCGCACACTGCCCGCAGGTTTTGTTAATTGCCAGTTGAATTCTGTTGCTACCCACAATGAGACACAGACGTCTGTACTCAAACTTTTCCTGATGCCTCACATAGTACACAAGCAGTTGTTATCATGACTCCGTTGTTTTTTGCTGTTGCACTGTGAGTTTTTAGGCTTCGTTAAACCGCTGCGTGTTGCCGTTGTGCGACGTGAATACACATTGTGCTCATGTGGTCCGGATCAGTGCTTCGTGTTCACATCATTTCGCTTCTTACACTTTCTGTTTTTGCGGACAGCTGATAAGGAGCATCTGTCCGTGCGTACTTGGTTCCAGCTTCTTGCCGCTTTGTCATGTTTCTGAAATCAAAATAGCAATAGAATCTGATGTCGTCACACGTGCGACGTTTCAACACACTGTGTTGAGTGTATCGTGTTTGCCGAGACGGCAGCGCCGAGTTGATATAATATCTTAAGAACGTGTATGATCCACAAATCGACATGATTAAAATTTTTTTCAAGTTCAAAGTCATAGTAAATTATTGCTTGGAGAGTACACCCAGTCGAAAGAAAGAGCCGGGGGTTGCCAGGACTTAAACAAGGTGTGTACTTCGCGTTTGTGTTTCCATCGCTCCTGTGCTGTGCATAGATAGTCTTTAGAGATGCATCTTTAGACTTGAGCGATTCATTGCATTATATTTTCGCGCTTGCACCGTCAGTGGTGTGAGCGCATATCGCATAGAACTAGCGTTTCATCCTTTTTTTAGGTTCGCATAACCTTGCTTTGTCAGCCAGCCGATCCTATTGTGGCTCTGAGATGCTTAGAAAATTGTTGTTGCAGGTTTCATTTTGTTTGTTGCATGAAGCTTGTGTTCGTCCTTTACGTCTGTGCGATGTTGTGTTAATGTCAGTCTTTGTGATCTGGCGAAATAATGGAAACAGTCATGTGTAAAATTTTTTACCGAGAAGGCCAAGAATGCTGTTTGGAGTAAGCCGGTTCTATCCGGATGCACAAGGTATGCCTTTGCCGCGTTTTGTAAGCCACGCACCAAAAAAAGCGAAAATTGGCAAAGCGAGGCTGTGATTAAATTGAGGCCGATTCCTAAACGATGGTGTTGGTTCATGTCGTTTGTAGAAATGAAGTACTTTAATAGATAAAATCAAAACTGCGAAACTTCATCCACCACCACACAGGGGCTTGTTTGCAACGTTTCCGATGAAGATATGATTATTCCCATGCCTTGGTAATTAATTTTGATCGTCGGTTAATGTTATGCCCTGGCTTAGTGCTTATGGTTAAGACAACGAATTGTCATGTTATTGCACGTTTCGCCGTACCTGTGCAGTCTTCTTTGTTCTAGAAAAATTTGTGTATGTCGTATCTCGGCCACAGTGAGTGGCTCATTCCTGTGAAAAACGCAAAATAAAGAGTAAACAAATGCAATACATGGTTGTTTCTGACATGCGTGTTGTATTTCATGTCTTTCTGCCTGACTTGCAATCCCTTGCGTTAGATGCGCGGCATATATCATGCAGGCCAAGCACATGCGACTCTGAATTCTCTTGAACACTGACAGTTCACATATCACAACAAATAACGCGCCCAACCAAAGTCGCTGGCTTTTCACAGGTATGACGGTCAGGTGACTTTGTGGGGAATGGAAACTTGGCATCAGCTTACAAAGATATGCAGTAACAGAATTAAACAAAATGGAATTTGAAACAACGATGCAGTCCGTGGTGTAATTGAAGGGTAATGCGAGAGAAAGCCGTTCTCCCAAAGATATTCACAGGGAAACTTCGTTACCCAAGTAGTACCAAAGCATGTCATTTTAAGTGAAATTCGCCACAAGAAATTTTCAGCTGTCGTGGTTCTACCAAAGCATTTCTTGTTGGTAACAGTAGCCTTCTTTTTCCCGTATCTCGCTTATAACCACTGGATACAGTTCTACGTGAAAGTTTGTGATATACTTCAACTGTAGAAGTGCGACTGTGCTTCGAAAAAGGGGAAATGCGTTGCCGCTTCTTTTGCCCCAAACTGTGAGCAGAAAAGATCCAAGTTATCGTGTAGTGACGTATTTATGCACCCGCATGGATTCGTTATATAGCCTGGCTGTTGTAGCAGACAGTATTCAACAGACAAATATTTTGTTTGCTCGCCGTACAGGGGCTCATTCAGGGCAGCAGAGCCATTGTGTAAGTAAGACCTCTTTGTAATGAAACGCCAAACATCGTAAAGCAAACAATGGCGTAAGGACCGCTCTTTGAAAATCTACAATTCCGTTGGAAGTTAGTGGTCAGACTGCTGTCGAACGGGTTGGCGGATCATGTTTGTATCAAGCTAACTAAAACTTTGCAGCAGTTTCAGACAAACTGAGCAAAATTATGACGTTTGTGTACTTGTTTCGTCACAATTAATATGATCCACTGATGTTCAAATTGCTTGGCAATAGATTGGAGACACGCCAATGGCAAACGAAGCGTTGTGGCCAGGTCCAGGTACGACCAGATCGTTCACATAAGTTCCTCCGTATTAGTGTATCTTTATATCCGAAAAGTTTGTTGTAGCTCAAAGCTTTCTATCCGTTCGTATAGGTCAGTCCGATTGCTTTCTGAAAGAGCTGACTGGTGATTGTGCCACTGTAATGGGCAAGTATAATGTTCTTTATTCTTGTAGACAACTTCTGTAGCTGTGGTCAGGCTATGCTACTGTGAACCTGCTGCTGTGGTAAAATGAGATAAAAGTAAACTGTGAAGTTACTAGTTTGATCCTGTTCGACTGCTACAGCGCTTCACATGCTATACTTCAAACTTGCCAGCAGTTTAAATGCTCTGTGCTGTAAGGTAGGCCTGTATTCTAAAGAAAGTTTGAGACCAAGATGTTTTCAATATTTTAAAGTCCAGGGTCTTCAAACTATGCCCCGCGGGCCAAATCCGGCCTGCGAAGCTATTTCATCCGCCCGCAAATACACTTTGTCAACAATGAAAAAGATAATTAGGAAAAATTTGATGCTTTGGTGGAACGCAACATATCCTGAAACAATCACATCACGTTAGATGTCCGACCCTCGAACTGTTGGGTAATAGGTTGTGTGGCCCTTGCATAGAAAACTAGGGGCCCCTGTTTTAAACGAATACCAAAATATCTGAGCGAGGTTGGAAAATATTCGAGCATCCTGAAACAATACTGGATCCATGATAAACAAGAGGCAAGACCCTGGTTTTTATAACTTTTAATGCATCACCCGATGGTCAAAGCCAATTCCCACGTTATGAGAGATGTGTTATCAATGTGATTGCGAAAGCCGACTTCAGGCTTGACTACAGGAAAACTGACGTGCGTTTTCTGCGAAACGTTTGCGTTTGCGCATCTCTCCGTTCACAGTGGGCACAAACAGGGGCGGATCCAGCCAGTAAGGCTAGGTGGGGCGATTTCAGTAATATTTTGTAGACAAGTCTCATATACTTCACAACACTGCTGTGACAAAACAATGGATGGCAAATTGGCCTTAAATCGCGAATACTGTATTCCGAATGATGGTAAAAAAACATGGTGAATAAAGTTACTTTCGTAGGTTTTAGGGGGGGCGATCGCCCCCCCCCTTGGATCTGCCCCTGGCAACAAATGTCAACAACGTTCATACAGACAAATGCATTTGTTTGAATGAAACATTTGTTTGAATAAAATAATTTTGGGCTCGCTACGCCACTGAGCAGAGATACTTGCATATAATTCCCTACTTTTTACCATGATGCTTATAGTACGAGAGACATAGGCGTAGCTAGGGGGGCCAAGAGCCCCGTGACCGCCCAAATTTTTAGCATATCTCGTTATTTTGTGCTTTGAGAGGCAGTGTCCCAAAAAAATACTGTTGCTCGCTTAATGTCAAAAGATTTGCCCCTAAAAATGTGGGCTGGCTACGCCACTGATGACAGAAGTGATAATGTTAAATGATTTGTACAGAATGGGATTGGAATGTAGACGATGAAACAACGGACATTGAAAAAATTCCTACGGTCACTGAATGGTGTGAGATTTCACTTGAATCTGATAATGAAACCGACAAGGCAAGCGAAAACGATACCCATTCAAAATTCGCCTCTCCAGCAAAGACAGTGGACACCGCTACAAAACTTCACAGCTCTCAAGTGTTTCACGGTAGGTGGGAAGAAGCGGTTGTTTCTAATAGCCCTTTGTGTTGTTGTATCTTCGATGTATACCAAGGATCTCAAACACGCGGTCCGCATGTGGCTCGCGAGGGCGTTTTGTGCAGCCCGCGATTCTTTTTGGGAATTTTCAAACTTTAATGTTATTTAGGTCATTCACCGTTAAAAGTCCTCGGTTAGCGAGTAAACAAGTTTCTTTTAAACGAACGTAGAGCCGTCTAGAAATAATTTGCCTAGAACTCATGATATCTTTCGCAGTAAACATGATGGAAAAGCTGTTTCTATTAAGGTTCAGGTACCGCCATTTGCGTCACAGTGCTGCCCTCGGGTTGCTTCATAGGTCCTCATTTGGCTCTCGGAACAGTTTGAGTTGAGACCCTGATGTAGATCGTACCTTTTGCGTTAATGAACCAATTAGAATAGGAACATCCCATCCAACAACTGGTAAATTTAACTGACTTGATATAAAATAAAAAAAAACTGTTTTACCGCCAACCTTCTGCAGCAAAAATGTTGCTCCCAAACATCGTGATCTGGTTGTTGCAAGTATGCAGGGTCGGACTAAATTTAAATTTACTCACGCCCCCAACAGAGGTTACCTGGTTTGTTCAGGCCCTCCCGCATCAAGCAAGCATATTTTTATTTAAAGCCGTAACCGCAAATGCTTTGAGAAAATGTCCTGTAGCAAGCGAAGGTTTAATTGTAACTTTGCGAAAATTCTAACAAAATCTGGCATAAACTAGACAATTTGGGCATTGCAAATATTATCCAAAGCTTTTCGAGATTTAAATATGCGATTGTTTTCGATTTTTTATGAGTGTGTCGAACAGCACTTCATAAATTTATGCCAGATTTCGAGCAGAATGTTTTCAAGGCTGGCCGTTGATGACCTTCTTAACTTTGCGAGACACGCGAAAAATACAGGTAACAGTTGGGGAAAAAAAACTTGTTTTAATATAATTGTTTCTTGACATGGACATCTTCGAACAGATACTTGAGAACTTGTTTCTCATCCCAAATGATTTTGTTTCCCTACGGCAGGGGTCGGGAACCTATGGCTCGCGAGCCAGATGTGGCTCTTTTGATGATGGCATCTGGCTCTCTTGATATTTTCTTAACACGATTGTTACGGATGAAACTTTTTCTGTAATTCCTACAAAGCCATCAGCAGCACCATGCAACGCCAGAAATCGCATTAACAGCAAGAAGCATGTTATTAAAGAGAAAATTCAGACCTTTACCATTGTTTAAAATTGTTGATTTTGCTTGAAAATGCACACATTAGTTAAGTTAGTTGCATTAGGTGTTGAAAAAATATTATATGGCTCTCAAGGAAATGCAATTAAAAATATGTAGGTTTCATGGCTCCCTGAGCCAAAAAGGTTCCCGACCCCTGCCCTATGGTTATAGTTTTAGCATTGCTGCTTTCTGAAATCTTTGCAAACTTGTGGCGCGGCCTATAAAGCCTCATTTAATTTCGCGAGGGGCGTGTAGGAGCACGTCTGCGTGTTGTGATGGTTGAAATCGGTTGTTGTGATACTGAAGTTGGAACTCTTCCTAGGTTCTCCATTGCGATTGCACAACATTAGTTTTTCTCTTTAACAATCTCTTACACAGGTTCGGTTTAATTAAAATTTTGTTCTCTTCCACCATTTTTGTCCTCTCTTCCACCAGGGGAATCGACTGAGACGCTGAATGCCTCCATTGCGTACCAGCTCGGAATGATGGTCGTGTCTGGTGCCGCCAAAATGGTAAACAACGTGACTGATGGGGCGAAACATGCTAAAGACACTGATGAGCTTCAGAAATTGCGCGAATTACTCGACAATCAGCAAGGGCAGTACGAGGCCTTACAGCTGGAATACGGCAACGCAAAGGTTGAGCTGCGTTAAAACAGTCTATAGTAAAGTCCTTAACCAGGCCCGTACACACGGGGGCATTCGGGCATTCGGGGGCAGTGCCCCTCCAAATTTTGTTGTGCCCAGAAAAATTCGTTTTAAATACATAATAAAAATGTTTCTCCCATAAAATGCATTTTCCCCTCAAAACTTAAAACCTTGCTACGGGCCTGTGCTCACGATTAAATATGCGTGGAATTGCTCCGCTTTAAATACATACATTTATTAAAAGCTTTTTATATCAGTTATTCAGCAACTTGATCTTTTATTGGCGGTGATGGTTGATGATGCGTATATTTATGCGCTGCTGAAACGCTATTCGTCTGATTGAGCAAAAGTATCCTCTTACAGTATTGCAGTTTCGTCAATAAACCGAACGCTGGAGCAAAGTACGTGATGGACCAGCTGAGGAACAAACTGACCTCATTGGTTGTCACATTCATTCCATTTTGAAACAGGGATTACCAAATTTTTCCGTTTGTACAACAGTATCAGATGCACAGACAACTTTGACTGCAAGTAAAAGTGAAATCAATGATTGACCATTTCCCCTAAACGTAACCATTACATTTTTTGAAGTTAGCTTCTAAAAAAGCAAGCTTGGAGATGGAACGGCACCTATAGAAAATCAGTGCAGGCTTACATGCTGCGACCGCACGTGTTGCTTGTACTTTTCAAGACTCATAGATTCGGAATAGTGGTTTCCACTGTTTCATTAGTTTTGTGCTTGTGAACGAGCGGTATGGTTCAAGGAGTGTTGGGAGTGCTGACAATGTCCCTACCACAAATAAAGGTTTTGTATTTTTTACTTTTCTCTCGTTTTAGCAATGGCTTGACTACTACGAGAAGAAGCAAATTAGTTTAGAACAGCAATTAAAAGAATCATCAGAGAAGTACCGAGCTGTTCATGCTTCTATCAACGAACAATTTAAGGTATGAAGTATAGCTGGTAATGCTATTTTGTATCCGCGTATTTTTGTTGGGTTCAATCAAATTTTGTTCATGTTTGTTGATGGGCATCGCTTCGGTTCTCCTAAAGGTGTACGTTTAGAGTTTCGTATGTTTTTGATCAGGGGAGCCAGAGTGAGGTGAAACAGCTTTGTGATCAGCTGGCGAGTGCGTCGGATGAAAATAAAGAACTGAAAGCACAGCTTGCTGCTGCGCAAGATTTGTCCACTGATTTGTACAACCAGGTAGCATATTTCTTGTCAATAAATGTCACGCTTTAATTCAGTATTGCTGCTTTGTGGTGAGTTGAGAATAAAAATATATTTATCAGATTCCTCCTCACGTGTAAACGGCGCATTTCACTAAAATTAGTAATTTTCATATAAAAGAATCTCTGTAAAATCATCATGGATGCGATTTGTCTTGACAAAACCAATTTCATGCAAATCGAAGCCGGTTTCTTGCGTACATACAGCTATCGGACTGCGCAAGAGTAGCTACTTTGACCCAAGGCCTAGGGTAATTTTCTGCTGAAGGAACGGGTTATGTTGAAGCAAAAACCGAAAGTTTTTGGAAATTCACATGTTAATTGCAACTTAAAATCAACGAGGATTTTGCGTTTATTATTATTGTTGTAATTGGGATATGCTTGCCATTCAACATCAAGACCGGAAAAGCGTCTCATTTTGCTTGGCTGTTTCGGTGCTTCCGGAACATTTTTTTGCAAAGTCAAAGTTCCCAGGACTTCATTATCTCTGCGTTGCGCAAAAAGAAAGAAATCTCTCTTCATGCTATTGGAAAAGTTAGCGTTTTTTCAAATTTCTCTGATCGTTCATCTACTGCTGAACATTCCTACTTTCTTGCTTTTTGCAGGTCAAAAAAGCTGAGGAAAAAGCAGTCGAAAGCAAAATTCAACGAAGGGAAGTTGAAGATTTACTTGAGAGCTCTTTGCGCCCATATACAAATAACACCGCGGATGTTTCGACGCAGGTATTAGCTGGTGTATATTGATAGGATCAGTAGTGGACTTGCGGTTGGGGGTGGGGCGAGGCAAGGCTATAAAGGGGGGCGCTGATGACGTCGTCATACTCACCCAACCTTTTGATATGACCTTTTGATCAAGTCTAGGAAGGGGATATGCGGGCCACATTAAACGTTTCGCTAAGAACTTGTTGAGGCGGTCTTACATCTTCTTCAGTGAAAGGTACCAAATTGGGTTTTCTGTTACTTCACAATTTGTGTATTTGTTTATTGTGTTTAGGTATAAAGTCTGTAACTCTATGTGTGGTTGGACTAGCGTGTAATAGTCACGAGATTAGTGAGATGTCAATGTGCAAACACAGCTTTATATTTACAGTGCGATAACAGCAGCGTGGATGTTTCAAATAATGCAGCTGGCGGGTTGAAATCAACCACTGATAGAAGCAAAGACGAAAGAACCTTAGCGTCAGCATTGGCAGTCGCCAACTCACGCTACGAGAGTATGCGGCGCCGACTCTTGATATCACTCGAATCGATGCAATCTCAAACCAGTCAGATGAGAACCTCACGGATAGCGCTTGAATCTGCCTTAAACGAATCGCGCGAATTGAAAGAACTGCTGGAAGAAGAAAGCAGAAAGGTAGTGTTTGTAGCAAGGAAACATGCAGAGATTGTATATATATTTTTATGATACATTCGAAATCCTGAAGATAATATCATCAAGATGTGTTGAACTTTTTGTGGCTACTCTCATATTTCTATTCAAAGCACACCTCAAACAGATTTTCTCAGCATCGTGATTTNGTTATTTGACCGTTCTAATATGTTTAGTGCAAACACAGGCCCTGTTTTGTTTGATGATNAACGCAGGGCCAACTGTTGGTTGTATGCCAATAATCAGTGGTGTAATGGGGCGGGAACGCATGGGAACGGCGTTCCCACACCTTTTTCAAATTTTGCTTTCAAGTTAGTTTGAAGCTGTTTTAAAATGGCTAGTGTTTGGGTGGGTTCCCACACCTATGTTGTTAGCACTACCTCCTTGTACCAATAATATTTTTTGCCCTTTCTTTGGCTGCAGCCAATACAACGAGAAAGTTGGTTGGATTCAGAGGCTTAGCGTGGCAGAAATGCTTGGGAACGGCGTTTCCACACTTCTTTGGAGGTGGAACGCGTTCCCGCACTTTTTTCATGTTTTCCTTTGTTATGTAGTGAAAGTGGATATTTCATTAAATACTGATTTAAAAATGAGTTTGAAGTGCTGTCGTATGCGCTGAACCGCGCGCAGCTTCCCGAATTACAAAGTAACTGACCGGTGAATATCGAACATGATTGTCGCGTGATTTGTCGCAGTGTCACCCATATAATCTTCACCAACCTGCCTTCACGTGCTTCCTCTATTCCTACCCCTACGGCATGCGGTAGTTGTTTTTTTACTGTTGCAAATGCACGACGAAACGTGTTTGTTCTTCATTCATTTGCAACCTTGACTTAAGCTTGAGCGTGGCGCTTATTTAACGGCGTGCTTTTCTTGCATCAGGTGAAGAATGCAGAACTCCGACTTGCAATCGCTGAAAAGCGGAATCGAGAAACCGAAGAGAAACTGAACGAGAAGGAAGCGATTTGCGCTGACCAGGCATCAATGCTCGAGAACATCAGGGAAACAATCGAGATGCACAAGAAAGAAAATGACAAAAATGACGCTGTCGTGTCGGCTGCTGAGCACTTGGCTGCTCGCTGCATGTACGAGGCGCTGTGCGATGCCAGGATCGCCACTGTGGAAGCTGAACGCGACGACTTTCAACTCAAGTGCAGGAAACTTTCCAAGCAGCTGAAATCGCGCGAGGAATCCGAAGCCATCGTGCGAGGCCAATTGATCGCCGTTGAGGACAGAGCTCGCATTTTTGGAGAGCAACTGGCCGCCGCCAACGATCGCGTTTGTGCCTTGACCGCGGCATTGGAAAGGCAGAAATGTGAGCTTGTGCGCTGCGCCCGGGAAGCGGTCGTAGCGGATAAAGATGGTTCGTTCCGCAAACTCGAGAACCAGCTTCAAGAATTGATCAACTATAAAAGACAAGAAGCGGGGAAAATTCTTGAGAAGTTACGTCTCTTGGAAGAAGAAAACGCTTGTCTCAAATCGATTCTAAGGAAGCACCAGGATGCAGAAAAGCAGAGTCGCCAGAGTGGAGATTTGTCTCAGAAGTTGAGTGAGGAGGTGAACAAGCTCACAGCTGAGCTAAATGCCGAAAGACGCAAGACTGTTGCTCTAGTTGAAAACCTGGAATGCACGCGAGGGGAGATGGATGACTTACGAAGAGAATTTACGGAAGCTGAATCCGCTCACGAAGTCAAGCAAGCCGAGCAACAAACCGAACTAGACCGTTCGGAAAATTTAAACCGTGAACTTCTTGCTGTTACTGAACAGGATCGCGATCGAATCGGTTACTACCAGCACGAGCTGGAAACTCTGCGTGAAACGTGCAGAAGATTCGACTGGTTTTGTCGCGAGCAAAGCGCGAGAATTGCCAATCTGCAACAACAAAATCAAGCTTTGCGAAGCGTAGCAGCACCTTCGGAACTTGAAAGGACTCCTGCTGCTGCAGTCAGGACACTCAACTACGAAAAGAAAAGCGAGTTGGAAAAAGGAGATGCATTGGATCGTCTGAGCATCATCGAAGAAGCCGACGAGAAGTCGTCCACTTTTCAAAGCCAAAGCCATTCGGCCGATTCATCACCCATCTCCAGCAATTCACCTACTGCGGATGATATAGCGCCACCAAGTACTTTTGACGATCACTCGCCTCATCCGACTGCTGGCGCCAGAGATAATCTCAAAACGTTGAAGCCGACGAGGGTCAAATCAAAAGCTGCGTCTTCCAGGCAGTTCCGACGCAGGAAATCCGAAAGGAGCGGCCCGTCAACGTCAGCAGTGTTTTCTCAATCCACCGCAAATGGCTTCGATTCGTCTGAGGTCA
>JGI24022J15233_10006721_pt1 | contig 12522 bp, 7 predicted proteins | sample Ectturendosymbi2_FD_15233 | JGI IMG/M metagenome (IMG submission 15233)
CCAGGCAAAGTGGGCCAAGGTGGCCTAAAAGTCCTCCACTTATGACGTCACTCACAGACATCCCCCACCCCCGACACAAAAAAATTTTTTTCGAGTCTAATCTACTAGACTGGCCGCATATTTTGAGGCTTTTGCCGAGTCGCTAGAGCGAACAGGAGCGGAGAAATTCCCGCGCAAAGCCACGTGCGAATCAGCTATTTTTTTTTGAACCGCTTGAATTAACCTGGTTCTCAAAGTGTTAACATTTTCATATCCACACTGTTTCGAGCATTTCGCGCCAAAACAGTTGGATTGAACGTGGCTCTGCACAAGCATAACTCTGGTGCTAAAAGTGGTAGAGAGCTGTTCAAACACTCATAAGACTCGGCAAGTCTTGTAGTTCGCAATGAAAACATTTCTTGGGTTGGGGGATGTGGATTTTTTGTGAGTGACGTCATAAGTGGAGGACTTATAGGCCACCTTGGCCCATTTCACCTGGCCCTGGGCCTAAACCATTTGATGGTAGTATTTTACTGAAGTTTTTATTGGAAACTAAGCTAAAATCCGAGTCTTTTGATACTTCAGGTGACCTCAAAAGTTATGATCTAAAGTAAACAAAATATTCATTAATCCCACAATTAGATCATAACTTTTAACCCAGAAATGCTAGAAAGTCAATCAATGGCTCAAAATACTGAGACTCGTGCCTAGTTTTCAATGAAACCTACAGTGAAATACTTTGATCTAACGGTTGGACCCTAGGCCAGGTAACATAAGCCAAAATGGCCAAAAAAGTACTTCATAAATGACATCACTCACAAAAACTCCCAACCAAAAAATTTTTCAATGCAGACTAGAAGACTTGCCGAATCTTTTGAGGTTTTGAACAGCTCTTTAGTGCAAGCAGCAAAGGAGCTATGGCGTTGGTAAGGCAACCGAAAACTGCTGGTTTTGAGCTGATTTCCAGGCACAAATGCATCATACAGCTCTCAAGGTGTTTAAAAAAACTCTGCCCATATATATGTGGTACGGACAAGCAATAATAGAGTGATCCTGTAAGAGTGACCTCTAATAATGCTTGTGAACCTCGTGAACACTTGAATATACTTGCTCATGGTGACCACAAGAGTGATCTCATTAGGTGAGCTCTGTTGTTGCCTGCTGCCTCGGTGTGAAGCTTCACGCACTTGCCGCTGAGACTTTACGATGGCAACACTGACATTGACTTGCACCAATACAGCATTCACTATGGTGGTACCCATGTGACCCTGATGCAAATATGGGTGCTCAGTAACTACTCGTGACACTCCCATGGAAGTGCTATAAAGAAAATATATTGTAATTAAGCCCAAAATCATGGCAATGTGCACAGCCTGCATTGTGTAGTGGTGTTTGTGTAGAGCAGAGGTGACGAACATGCGGCAAAAGAATTTTGTGTGGCCCGCGAAGCCTTCAGGCGAGACCAACAGTCTTGAACTTTCTTTGACCCGCTTCTAATCATTTTTGACAGGTTTCATAGTATGACTAAAAAGTTGTGCGGCCCGCTTACTCAGTGGTAACTGACAAAGTGGCCTGCGATAGCAAATAGGTTCGTCACCCCTGGTTTAGAGAGTGGTGTTATTACTACTCAATAGCAAAGGGCTTCAGAGGATAGTTTCCAGCTTTGTGCATATCGATGGCAATGGGTTAACTTATCAGCTATTGTGTAATGAACAAATTGATTTGTAAAAAGGACTTAACACTTTGAGAGCCGGGTTAATTCAAGCAGTTCGCAAAAAAACAGCTGATTCGCACGTGGCTTTGCGCGGGAATTTCTCCGCTCCTCTATGCTCTACAGACCTGGTAAAAGTATCAAAAAACGCGGCCAGTCTAGTAGATTAGACTCGAAAAAAAATATTTTGCGTCGGGGGTCGGGGTTGTCTGTGAGTGATGTCATAAGTGGAGGACTTTTAGGCCACCTTGGCCCACTTTGCCTGGCCCTGGGCGCCAACCGCTAGGTAGTAGTATTTCACTGAAGTGTTTACTGCAAACTAGGCTACAATCCAAGTCTTTTGATACTTTGGGCGACCTGCTAAGGTTTCGGGTTTGAAAGTTGTGATGTAAGTTAGTAAAAATATTTGACTAATAAGATAATTAGTTAATTAATTAATTTGTTTATTTTAGATCATAACTTTTGAACCAGAAATGTTAGAAAGTCGATCAAAGGTTCAAAAGACTCGGACTCGAGTCTAGTTTCCAATGAAAACTTCAGCGAAAAACTTTGGCCTAGCAGTTGGGCCTAGGCCGGGCAACATGAGCCAAAATGACCCTAAAACTACTTCACTTATGACGTCACTCACAAAAAATCCACACTCCCCAACCAAAAATTTTTTTTTTGAGTGTAATCTACTAGGCTAGCCAATCCGTTTGAGCCATTAAACAGCTCTCTAGCGCAATCGGCAGAGGAGCTAGGGCGTTAGTAAGGCAACTGAAACTGCTGGTTTTAGGCCGAAATCAAAGTACAAATATATCGTACCCCGGCTCTCAAAGTGTTAATGTGATAGAAAATTTAGGGTTACAGTGCTATGTGTTTTTCCTTCAGATATGAAGTTACTTAAAAATTTCATCTCCTGTATCATATTTGGTTATTGACACTTTGAGAGCCGGCATACGAATATATCGTAACTAGATTTTGGCCTAAAACCAGCAGTTTTTGGTTGCCTTACCAATGCCATAGCTTCTCTGCCGATTGCACTAGAGCAGGTGTTCCCAACCTTTTTAGGATCTCGTACCACTTGGGCACCTTGTATTGTCAATGCGTACTACTTCTTCCAGAACAACTAATTTTATCTTAGTTTATTCAGAAGAATAATATACATTAAAATAACAATACAAGACCACAACTAAATATTTTAATGAGATTTTGTTTTTGATTGCCTTCCATCAAATGGTCGATGGAAGGCGTAAATTTACTAACAGGGCATCGAAAGTCATAATGTTACAAAACAATAGGAATAGCAGGCTACAAGAAAATTTATTTATTTATAAACAAAGCCTGATACGTAATCCAGGTTTTCGTGAAAAAATGGAAGATACTCGCGTACTACCTGGGAGACCTTCGCGTACCACAGGTTGGGAAACCCTGCGCTAGAGAGCTGGTCAATGGCTCAAACGGATCGGCCAGTCTTCTAGTCTGCACTCGAAAAAAAATTTTTTGGTTGGGGGTTGTGGATTTTTTATGAGTGACATCATATGTGAAGTAGTTTTTGAGCCATTTGGCTCATTCATGTTACCTGGCTTAGGGCTCAACTGCTAGGCCACAAAGTATTTCACTGATTATATCATTGGAAATTAGGCTCAAGTCTGAGTCTTTTGAGCCTTTGATCAACTTCCTTGCGTTTCTGGTTCAAAATGTATGATTTGAAATAAACAAATAAATTAATTATTGAATTATTGGATAAATCAAATATTTTGTTTGTTTTAGATCAGGGTTTTTTAGGAAAATGTTAGTTACCTGGTACAGACCTGTAGTGGCCTGATTTCTCTGATTCTAGGAATCAGATGATAATTTTCTCTGATTCTAGGGACCCGAATCGGGTCGCTGCAACACCTTTAAAAAACCTGCTTTAGATCATAACTTTGGAACCCAAAACCCCAGCAGGTCATCTGAAGTATCAAAAGACTTGGGTTGTAGCTAAGTTTCCAACAAAGACTTCAGTGATGTACTACCATATAACGGGTTAGGCCCAGGGCCAGGTGAAGAGGGCCAAGGTGGCCTATCAGTCCTCCACTTATGACGTCACTCATAAAATCTGCAACCCCCAACCAAAAAAATTTTTTTCATTGCGAACTATAAGACTTGCCGAGTCTTTTGAGCCTTTGAACAGCTCTGTCCTGCTTGTGCAAAGCCACGTACGATCCAGTTGTTTTGGTGCAAAAGTTTTTGCTCGAAACATACCTGACACAAAAGAGTCAAGTTTGCCTCATAGTCTGAAAAATACTGTAGGTAATTAATTAATTTGTTGTTTTTAGGCCATAACTTTTAAAACAGAAATGTCAGAAAGCCAATCAAAGGCTAAAAAGACTTGGATTCTAGCCTAGTTTCTAATAAAATCTTGAGTCAAAAAATTAAATCTAGCGGTTGGTGCCCAGGGCCAGGTAACCTGAGCCAAAACAGCCAGAAACCTATCTCACTTATCACCAATGTTCCCACCAAGCTGCGTGGCCGTGCAGCTGCTAAATCCCTCTGCGCAGTTGCAACAATGCTTGCAAACAATGTGCAGTTGCAACAGAAGTTGTGTTTCAGCACACCCACTTCTTTCCGTGCAGCATTATTAAAAATTGGAGGGAACATTGCTTGTCACATCATCCACAAAAAAACTAGAAACCCAAAAGCTATAATTTTTTTTATTGCAAACTAGAAAACTTGCCAGATCTTTTGGGCATTTGAACACTCTCCAGCTCAATCGTCTGGTATCTTATAGATTTGCTAAGAGACGCTAGAAGCCAAGATTCATTTGGACTGCCAGCAGCAAAGGTGTTAAGCAAAAAATTGAATTCTGCTTTGTCTACTTACACATCCACATCAAGTTTTGTTGTAATATGTCTACATTTTCCCAATGTAACATATTTTTTGGACTTTAAGTTGCACTTAAAATCCGTAAAATCTATTAATTTTCTCAGAATACAATAGTGTGCCTAATGTATGGATCTGATTGTGCTTTCTCATCTAGAACCAATTTTATGTTGTAAAGCAGGAGTTCCCAAACTGGGGTACATGTACCCCTAGGGGTACATTTAACATGAGCTACTGAAGGAAAAAATATGTTTGTATATTATTCATTTCCAGTTATTTATGCATAAATCAATGAATACAATGAGTGTCTATATAATATTTTCCAGGGGGGACAACACTGGCCTTTACCTTACCCTTTTTAGGTTGCTATAGATGCAATGCAAATGGATGTTCACAAAACACTTCACCCTTTCTACACCACAAAGAAAATGCCCCTTGTTATAGCAACAGTTGCAAAAAATGGACTTCGTTGGCAGCCATAGCCAGGTATATTATGGTAATTTTCTTCATAGGTTATCTACAGGTTTTCAAATCAGGGTACTTTTTTCACAAAAGTATTGCCATTACAACTAACGAAACCACAAGTTACGACTTTATTTTACCTAGCAAGACTTGTTAGCGTCATTTAGAAACAAGAGAGTTGCAAACGTCTGAGATCTCGTCCAAAGTGATCAATCACTCCTTGAATAAAACCTTGCTTGTCATAATTTTTTTATTTTTTCATGTGGAATGCTCACAGTCATCACAAATAAACCGGACAAGTAGACTGGTATGTTGACATGACTATCGGACAACTCACTGAATTTAGGATATCATGTAGGCTTAAAAAAATTCAGCAGATGAATTATGAAAAGTCACCACAACAAATGTAGCTTTGCATTCAGTTCTCAGTCAGAAGTAAACTTTAACAATCAAGATGTATTCCCACAAACCTGCATAGTTGTATTCTAACAATTCATGCAGTTTCATACTATGTGAAAAGAAGCCCGCATAAGCATAGTTTGATTAAGCTATTCACTCAAGGCAAATTGTCCGCACCTGTTATTTTTTTGCTGAGACATTTCGGTCATTTGTTCCATTGTATTAAAACGCACCGTTACAGTGTTCACTAGCCTATTTGTTCAGGATATATAACCGAATGGACATAAATTTTTTTATTTTGATCTATGACTTAAAAACTAAACCCAGGTTCACACTCAAAGTCTCCCACTAACAATGGGTTTTTCAAACCTGTGGAACCATTGCTACAGATTCACCCATGCTTTTTTTCACACAGTGTAAAACTACATGCATTTCGGCTATCAGCGGTCACTGTCTCGCTGCATTACCTGCCACAGATTTCTGCATTAAACAGTCACATGTGGGCTAAACGCCTACAATTACTTACACTGAATCTTTGAAGACTTGTTGCCATGTTATTGTTACACAGTAGAGACCAATGATAGAATAATCTGTCGCAAGTTTTGCAATCTGGCTCTTGTGCAGTGTGAGTGTCACACTGGCAAAAAAACTGTCAATGCAAGAATTAAATAAATTCATCGGAATTAACATGCTGACTTCCTGTTTTTTAGAAACTTTTGATTCTTAGTCCACATTTCAAAGAGGGTAAATGCTCGTTTTGCCCTCCCTATGGGCGCCTGTGGTGAATATTGTTGAAAAATGATAATATGCTTGTTGGTCTTTTATTATTTTCCTCAGCCTTTATGTCATAAGAAATTTTAGGGGTACATGCTCATCTATCAAAATGCCGAAGGGGTACATGGCCAGAGTAAGTTTTGGAACCCCTGTTGTAAAGGCTGGTATTTATTTAATTGCTTGTTATGATTTTTTTGTAAAGAGACCATCATGTTACGTAATAAACCAACAACAATTGCAATGAGCATCTTATGTGGTTCCGAGAGTAGCTAGCACATACCACAGATCCTACTACTCCACAAGGCTCCTGACTACATTAGTGCACGCTGAATCTAACATGCGCGCAGTAATATTTTATTCTATTCCTGTCTAACGGACTAGGCATGTGTGACAGATTAAAGCCCCTTGTATGTACGGTAATCTGAGGGAGTTTAATCTGTCTATTAAACTCCCTCATATGTTTTCAGAGTTTTGCCTCATTTAATGCGCCTTATAATCAGGTGTGCCTCGTGAAGAAAGAGGTACATAAAATTCCAGTTGTTGGAAAGGCTTTTTACATGTATACTTTATCAATACAGAAGCATCCTTTGATGCAGTGGAACAAGCTGGGGAGCTGCTTTTTTGTCCTGGTGGCCTCTTGATTTTTTCCATTACTAAGTAAATATGATGTAGGGGATTGAAATTTCAACAATATTATTTGCTCTCAGTAATTTTTGGAGAGGGCTTTTGTATGGTGCATGCCTATTATGTCGAAATTGGTGGTGGCATTGTAGTACACATTATTGCATTTTTATCACTTATCAAATATCACCTTGCTTTATTGAAACCAATATTGTTTTTTTTGTGAGAATATCACACAATTTCACACCAATAACCAAATTAGTTTGTGTATACTGTTTTATCACATGCTGATTATATGCTTGCCCTCCACGACAGAAATTTGTCTGGCTTACTAGATCTGCAGTTTGGATGTGAAGCATGTTTTCTTTCTTATCCTTGGAAACGCATGGTCTATCTATTTTAAAGCCTTGAAGAAAGGCACTGCCAAATACAGTAATAATTACATTGGTTCTGTTGGTTTTAACTGATGAAGTGTTGGGCCACTGCCATCAACAGTACAACTTTTATCATTATAGTCTATGTCTCCCTTCTCAGATCATAATGGTTTGACTACATCGTTTGGCAGATGTGACAATTACCTTAGAACACATGGCAAGGCTTGACACCATAACGTTATAAGATCTTGTTCGTTTGTTTGCCAAGAAATGACAGCTTTTGCTTGCATTGTTTGTGTGTAAATTGAATGAGATAATACGTCTGGAATCGATATTGATCAATACACTGTGTAATGTTTTGGATGTTTCTTGTACTGTGAAACCAAGAGGCCATTTGCATTGCCTTGAACGAGACTGCTGATAAAATATTGGAACACAAACCTGAAGATAAAGTTTTGTTGAAGGAGTTAGCGGGTTCAGCCTGAGTTAAGAGATTTCGAAGCCATAGGTCGGCCATAACAGCAATGTGGAGAGATCGATCAGTTCAGTGTGACGGTGTTTTATTATATGCAGTGCTTGTCTTCGAAAACAAGCGTAACTAAATAGGACCACTGCTGATACGGCTGAGAGAGTAAGCGCAGTGTCTTCGAATAAACCTAGTTAGTTGCTCTTAAATTGCTCACCTAGCTAGCGGTTCCATATCTTTCTGAAAAAACTCAATTTATGGTTAGATATCGACATCCGCCAAATAGCTTGATGTGCACAGCATTGTAGCTTCTGGAAGCATGTGTGTCAAAGTTGGGGAAAAACCTGGCTGTTGGGCAGTTCAGGTTGCGTATCGGATGCGGTTCGCTTGTTTCTTTTCTATCTAAGCAGTTTCCCTCAGTCATCTTTGCGAATATCATCATAGCTTCAACTTCGAATTTTCACTTTGGCATTTACTTCTAGAACGGCCAGTGACTGCAGCGGAATCGCCTAAGATGACTGACACCAACCGGAGGTGTGTGATGCTCTTTAAGTAAATATTTGGTTTTCTTTTCTTGCGTCTCAAATCTTGTGTATCTGCTTGCGAACGAAATTATTTTCGTTGTGATGAGTTTCTGCTGACGCAGTGTCCTATACTCCGAACAAGGGGGTGCAAGGGGGCACAATTACGCGGGCTCCGAATCAATGCGGGGAATGGGCGCCGAAAAGTCCCAACAATGTCATAAGTACTTTCTTCACCTACAGTGCATTTGCTTCCGAATCACTTCAGTTTCAAATATGGGGTCGCCAAACTTGCTTCTTGCTCCGAGCGCCTACGATCATAGTTTATCTTCACAAAACGTGACGTACAACAAGTCTTGGCCCAATTCATGCAGTTGCCTGTAGATATGGTGATCATAACTTTTTCAAAAACGTTTTGGAATGTTTTTTTCAAAAGCAATGCTATAGCGATTTTCTTCTAAAAGACAAAGCGAAGAGCAAGAAAAGGTTGACAGAAACACATTTTTATGACTTATTTCCATCGTTCCATCCCGCACACCCTCCTTTTCGCCGTGCAGCCGGTTCGTGGACAAGCGCAAGTAAACAACATGAGCACGACCCACAACACCTGGACTGTGCATCATCTATCAATTGTGTTTTAGCCATTTTGGCGCAATGGTCACCCACAGTCCCACACATAAAGGTTATTTTGAATACAGTTGTACACGTGCAGTTCAAGTCTGATTTAGCCTATGTAGCACTTGACAAACTTCTTTGATACACGCGCAAAAGCAATTTTGGCTTATTCTAATTTCCATGTAACTTTCCGCAAGTTTGGTGTATTTCCAAACATCTTCAAAAACGGCAATGGGGGCACCAGGCTTTATGAACCATTTTGTGTTGTAATTTCGTTTCAAATGTGTGCTGAATTTGTATTTATCCACCCAAAACAAACTGAACGATTTCATTTGGGTAGTTCCGCTTAGTTGCCGTCTTGTTATTAGTGCGGCTGGTGGAGAGGGATATGCCAATGGAAACATGGATTCGTCCAGTGCTGCCGCCACCCCAAGGTCCACCACCACCGTGATCAACAACAACAACCAAAAAGACTCGGTTAGTCTTGCTTTATGTTAGGAAACTTCAACTTCATTCTCACATACTCAAGTAGAAAATGCATCGATGTAATTACTTGAAGTTTTAACTCGAGCGTATTGGAGGTGGAATTGGGTAGGTGTGTTTTTACGGAACATGTGACGTGTGTGAGCGCCGAGAAGACGCACTAAGACTAAAGATAATACCTTCTCCCGTGTACATTTCCTTGCCACGAATAGTTGCTTATAACAGTTTCCGTTTTGAAGATTATGTCGCGGATTTCACTAGGTTTTTGAAGCATCAGCTCAGCGTTGTGTTTTTGTGTTGAAATCAGTCGACCGTTCCAAAAGCGATTCGTGTGTTGAAAACTTTTCGATTTTTGTGTTGCAAACTTTTCGACCGATCCAAAAGCGATTCGTGCTACAAATATTGTCTTCTGTTGTGTTAAAGAGAGCTAAACTCATTAAACCCACGCTTTCACGATGTAGCACTAACGAAACCTGCAATATTTCTGCCAGTCCTCTGGACGAAGGGACGTCGACACCCTGGCACTTCGTCAGAGCAACACATCTCGTTCAGGACCTCATTCTTGTGAGTTTTTTTTTTATTATTAGTTGAAATTTTCCGTGAAGATGTAGCGTTGAGTTTTCATGACGTGATCTGAATCGGTCCTGTTGTTCTAATCTTTTGCTCACCACATCCAGAAGAGTGTTCCAGACATATCGTAATAAACTTAAAGAGTAATTTAAAACTAATGAAATTCCTGCGTTGCTGATGGCGTTCAAGACAGTGCAGATGATAACTCGCGAAACTCGTTCGAGATTATTTTTTAAGATGTGGGGGTTGATTGTCCTGAATTTCGTCGATTTTACTACGTCACACCAACTCATGTGCATCAAAAGAAACTGATTGTGAAATGACTTTTCCGTGCGTAGTCAAATATTTCTCTCCCTTATTTATTTTCGTATGGTTTATCGCTAGTCAATTGTTCGATTTGCTGAATGTTCGGAAAAGTTGTTAACGTTAAACGTGCAAATATGGGAAATTATAACCTATAAGCGTATGAAATTTAACAGACTGGTGCGTAGTAAAACAAGATTTATTCATAAAAATTAGAATGAGGATTGCGAAGATCAATCCCGTCGCCATGGGGGCATTTGTGGGCTTAGATCAAGTTTGATTTGTTTGTGAAGTAATAACCGTATTTGAGGCATGAGACTGCCCAGAGTTTCGTTTGTGAAATTAGCCAATATGCCTAGTTGTATTCGTGCAGAAGTCTGACTTGCTCTTGATCAACGTATTTCGTGTAGTGATTGTTGTGGAAAAAATGTATTATGGCTAACCCAGATGTTTTTTTCTCGTATTTTGTACTGCATACAAGCATTACCTTAGGGATAACGACCAAAGTTACACATTTGTGCAGCCTGCTGTTCAAACAGCAAGATAGAGTTAATAGTGTAGTTAGAAGAGCTTATTTAGCAATCACTGCCAAGCTTTTTCCGACACAGTAGTGCAGTTAGTAGTGGATCATGGATGTTAGGCATGTTGCGACCACGTAGGCCTTAGTCCGTACTTGTATTTATGTAGCCTATTTGAGCCATGTAAACAAGTTCACAAGTCTTGGGGTTTGCAGACCTTGCTCTAAACTTATGTCATTTACAAATCTGCGCCGCAGTTAGTGCTGTTTTATAGAATTCTTTTGTAATTGCACCCTGTAAAGGCTTGTTTGAATGTTTGAGCATACTCGTAACACATAAAATGCCATCTCTGTTGAATTGAATGCAAAAATAAACGCATGACACCTAAAACAAAATTTTGAATTATTAGTCCACATTCTGTTAAATTTTGATCATCTAAAAGTTGGTCAAACTAATAGATGGCATAAACAACACCATCTTTTCGTTTCACAATAATTGTGTTGCCTAGTACCGAGTACGCCTGGTAAGAAATTGCACAGGCTTGCTTTGAGAAAAACCATGTAAAGATCTGATTTGTTTTGAGCTTTTTTCAGTCAGAGATTTTCAAGTTTAATATCCTTTAAAAAAATGAACTTACCAATTCAGCGCAATCTCTTGGAGCTGCAGGCATCCTGTCCTATGGCAGTATAGTAAGTAAAAGATACACGCAAGACACCAACATACCAAGAAAGTAACTGGTCTCCACAGAGACTACGGGTTTGAACCAATCTGCGAACTTTTGCCAAGAAAGCTACAATTTGTTTTAAATACGCTTAAGAGGTTCTTGGGGAAAAAGTAATTTTGCTGAAGTCAGCCACGAAAAGGAAAATGTGTTATAAAACGATTGCATTCTTTAGGGCAGGGTCTCCAAACATTTTGGTCGGAGGGACACAAACTATTACACAACAGTTCGAGGGCCGGACATATTACATAATTAGACCAAATCAATAAAGTCTTCGTAAATATATTATTTTTCATTATTGACAAAAGGCCTTCGCGGGCCGTAGTTTGGAGACCCCTGTTTTAGGGACTTCACCGGTTTTGCAGTTCAACTGCGCGTCCTTGATTTAAGTTGGCCTTGTTGTGCCGGTGCTACTTTGGTCAATACCGTTACGACAGTATTTCCTTTCGTATGGTATCATGCAGGATATCAAAATTTGCGCAAATGGGTGCAGGGTTCCTACGGAGTCTGGAAAAGTATAGAAAAACTTTGGTCATTTTCCAGCCTGGAAAAGTCTGAAAACAATTTTTTGTCTGGTAGTACGGAAAAAGAAGATAATTTTCCAGACATGTACTTTCATAATATTTATTCAAGATTGATAATTTTGCTTTCAACTAGTTAACTAGTATAGTGCCTGTATATGAACAGTGTATGTAATTTGGAAAAGTTTAAATCTGGAAAGAGTCTGGGAAAAGTCTGAAATTTTTTATTTAAAATTGCGTAGGAACCCTGTATGTGTGACAGAAATGCTGACGTTACCTCTCAAGATAATGTTCCAAAGTTGTTTCCAACAAAGAAAGCTCTGAGCAAATTGGAAAAGCACCCAAACGAAGCCAATTTATCCAAGCGCTAATGCCTTTAAAAAGCGTAATACACGAACCGCATCGTTTTTTGGTATATTTCAGTGAACATAGTCCTAGATATAGGGCCGTAATCAGCTGATATTTTCGGGGGTGCAAAATGATTGCAGCTTTACCTAACAAGTAAAAACGATTTGCCTTTTTCAAAATGTTTTTTAAAAGTTAGGGGGGGAGCCATTACCCGGTTGCCGCCCCCCTCCCCCCCCGGTAGCGGACTTGCGTAGACAAACTCCATATTTACAGCGGTCGGACTGAATTTTTT
>JGI24022J15233_10006728_pt1 | contig 12519 bp, 5 predicted proteins | sample Ectturendosymbi2_FD_15233 | JGI IMG/M metagenome (IMG submission 15233)
TCACAAAAATGATGTCAAATTAGAATTCCTGGCTTTTTCCCCTTTTCAAAGATACCTTACTTTTCCAGATTGGACCACTAGTTCAAAAGATATGGTGTTTTAAAGTTGGGCGCTCCCCTTATTTTCTCAATTTTCAAAAAATTAACCCCCATGTCTCGGAAACCGATCATCTGATCACTGAAAAATTTTATATTTGACGTTTGGGGGCTGAAACCAACATGTATGCCAAATTTCATTAAATTCTGAAAGGGTAGGGTTTAGAATTGTCTTTTTTTGGGTGATTTGACATGGAATGACCCAATAGTGACTGCTTGCACATTTTAATTTGAGGGACCAGTTTTTCTTCACTTTTTTCCAAACTTTCCAATCTTTTCACCTTTAGGGGTTAGCGTTAAGTTAGGGCTAAGAAGTGGCTACGGAACCACTTATGGATCGTCTTATTTTAAAACTCATTGAAACTTGCTATGGAGCCACCCAAGGATCTTGTTTCGACCATACCGCCTTGTGTAAAACAGTTACTTGGTAACTCGATCGGTGTCACCGTGGTAACATAACAGATATGTCTTAAGTCTAGTACTCCAATGGTTTTTACTCAGTTCACCTCTCACCTTCGTGACTTTCGTTTTAGTGATTGCATGATGTTTCAAATTATTACATCACTTTTTCTTTTCTTTTTTCAAAACTTTTCAAACTTTAGGTTTAGGGGTTAATGGTAACGATAAGCTAACCTAACACTAAGTCAGCATTGGGGTTAGGGTGGAGATTTGCGTTTTATTTTAAGAAGTGACGACAGATATGCTTGTCCTTATGAATTCAAATAATATTGTCAGTTTTTCAGGAAAACGGCATACTGCTCGTAGCGTAACGGTTATGCGTTACAACTGCTATGCGAATGGTTTTCGGTTCGACTCTCACCTTGCCGACTTTCGTTTTGTTTTTTTTCTTTACTTTTTTTCAGGCTTAGGTGTTATGTTTAAGGGTTATAGTGTAAAGTATTAAGTCAAGGTTAGGTTAAGGCTATGGTTAGGGTTTATCTTTTGTTTAGTTCCTTTCTACCAAGCCTACCGCATTCTTGTCGTGCATTACTGTTATGTCACAGGTGACATATTAATAAGTTTGTTACATTTCAAGATCCACAAGCGTATCTGTAGCCACTGCCTTTATTTTATCGATAGCTTAGGGTGGTGCCCTATAAAAGGCGGAGCTCCGTAAATAGCGGAGCTTGGTTGTGTAGGTTTGATGACTTAAGGTCGCTAAAACTGAAATTTTGTGTTGAGCAATGAGAACTAAACGGTAGTTAAAATGATTGTACTGCAAAAGGTGATATTACACTACAGTAAAAAAGTCTATTTTGAAGTTTGATAATTTTTGATTACCTGAGTTTCACTACGGTTCGGGGACAAAAAAATAAGTTTCAACAGTTGTGAATGTGTAAAATCTTTGAATATAGCAAAACTTCCATGCATTCCATGTTTGGGGGAAACGCATATTAAGTTCAGATATTTCCTTCACTTTTTTTACTTTTGCATCACAACTTTTTTCTACTCCGGTTACATCATCGAACCTCTGCAACCAAGCTCCACTATTTACGGAGCTCCGCCTTTTACAGGGTACCCTTTAAGGTTAGGTAAGCATTATGTTTGTACAGGTTCACATTTCACGTAGCCTACTGCATTCCCCTTAACTTGTGCGTTACGCAGTTACTGTCACCTTGCAGGTGGTCAAATAAGGTTTCAAATTTGAAGATACATGGGTGGTTGTGTTTGTAGCCACTGACTAATGACTTCACTTGAAAGATGTGTGGCCTATATCAGGTTAATCCCAGACCCTACACAAGTGCTGACTGAGTATAACTACTTGCAGCCTATTACTATGTTAGTAGGTACTGTAACTAATTTAAATAGTCCACTGGCTGATCAGGCTAACCTGGTCCAGAAAACACCTTCCAAATCCAAGCTTGCAGCTTGGTCAGCGTCAATAGTGTACCTTCCTTGTTTTTAATACACCTAACACTCACACTGCACTGCAGTGCATAGCTGAATATCTATGGCATGCTAGCGTACCTTCCGGCGCATGCGTCTAATACCAGGAAGGAAATCAATTCAAACAACTCTGCTGATGTGAGTTTGACTTACAAACTACAGTAACAATTTTTGAATTTCCACTTCGCCATGCATTTCACATCATGGCGCCAAAACTGAAATTGTACACTGAAGGCTAGGAAGGTTAGGCCATCAACCCGCTTATGCTGGATCCAGTTGAATCTTCACTATAACGAGATCTGATTGGTTACGATTGTATACGGTCGATGGTCTCGTAACAAAGGTTTTGTGTGATGCACAACGATGCAGCTGGTTGCAGCATTGCCATGACTTGTCCAGCAGAAAAATATAGAGAAAGAAAAACATCATGAACGTGTTCATTTAAAATATGTTTTTGGAAAAATAAGTGAACTTCCGGTGTTGGATGCTCTGAGCATTACCCAAAAGGAGAAAAATTAAACGTGTGATCCTAGCAGCCTAGCCCATTTCTGCTTTAGTAGAAGAGCTTCATTAAAATACAATAAAATTACAATCGAACATAAAAATAGCCTACTTTCACTTAGTGATGAAACTGAAATACTCCCTTTGCGGCCTATGTGAAACGTTTCCACTTTTTTGCAGATACTGTATTTTTTAAATCTAATTTTATGTCCATTTTTTTGTAAACAATGAACATCTCTCGACAAAAACTCTGCTACAAAATTACAACGCATCTTTCAAATTTATCCCTTTATTTATAGATGAAATTCTAATCAAACAGATGCAGTGATAGTGACCGACTGCCTGAGGACAACTACGCCTGAGATAAAATGCTTTTTTTGACAAGTGTAGCAGTTGTGATGTTGTGCACGTCATGAAAAATTGTTCCACAAGGAAAGTTGGTTTCATTTAAGAATATTCGTCAATATTGTTGAAGATGGGTTGAGGATAGGCTACCCACCCTGTATGCGAAATATATACTCTGATACATTCATAATGTTTGATCCTTGACTGTGAAAGGATACCTTTCGACGGACAGTTCTTTGAAAACAGTTTCAAAAACTTTTGTTGACTCACAATCAGATTGATTTAAGTATTAGCCTATTTTTTTGTTTATGTGAAGTATGTTGGATGTGACACATTGCCTATACTTGAATAATTATTATTTGTTGTTGTTAGTTGCCAATACATTTCACACTTGTTCCAGACAATATCAAACTTGAAGATACTGCGGATTTTGCACGAACGTCTTTGCTGTGTCTTGCATGATTCTATACGTCGTCCTGTTGCGCCCCAAGTGGCCATTATGGAAACTGAAGCGTACAGGCTGCGTTGCATGTAACGTTCTTTTCAGGGTAACCGTACTAATAGCCATGGTGCAGAGGTAGGTCGTATATTTTTATCTGTTGTAATCTCTGGTTGACTGCTATCGTATTCACTGCAGTGCAGTTATTCAGAAGCTGTTTTTCTAATACAGTTGTTATTCTTCTAATTAGCGTCATTTCATTGAGATTATTGCTGCAACAGTAACACTAACAGACAGCAACTATTTTTAGGAATGTCTACCGACAGGAAACTATTGATTTAAACATGGTTATCTTTTATTTTCTTGAAATGGTTTATTATTAAGTACTTCACTCTGTACCAATTTCATTTTTACACTACAGCAACAGTATGTTATGTTTCAAGAATAATTTTTCTGTCATCTGAACCTGTCAAAACACCAACGTTTGCTTGCAGTAATTGTGCGATAACCTTAATAGGATACTTGCAATGTCGTTTAAGTTTGTTTTCAGCCATTAGTTCCATAAAAAAACTGTCACAACAGTGTGTTAGCAAAACTGTTACTTATCCGCAATGCCACATTGCCAAGGTTTTTGTTGCTAGATGGTGTGCTTCTGCTTTTTTGTGTAATGTGTCGACATGAATCTGAAGGCAGTGTCTATTTTGCCACAAAAGAAAAGCATTGCTGAAGCTACAGTATTTTGCTATTAGTCAAAAAAAATTGTTTGGTTGGGGGTTGTGCAATTTTTGTGAGTGACTTCATAAGTGAAGTAGTTTTCGGGCCATTTTGGCTCATGTTACCTGGCCTAGGGCCTAACCACTAGGCCAAAGTGTTTCGCTGAAGTTTTCATTGGAAACTAGGCTCGAGTCCAAGTTTTTTGAGCCTTTGATCAACTTTCTAGCGTTTCTGGTTCAAAAGTTATGATCTAAAATAAACAAATCAATTAACTAATTAATCAAGTATTTTTATTACTATAAATCATAACTTTTGAACCCAAAACCCCAGCAGGTCATCCAAAGTATCAAAAGACTCAGATGTTAGCCTAGTTTCCAAAGAAAACTTCAGCGAAATACTGCCATCCTACGGTTTGGGCCCAGGGCCAAGTGAAGTGTTGCATTAACACTATTTCTTGTACAAACCCTAACCTGTTGTCTCATTGTATCTTACGTGTCACATTACCACTTGAACCGATCGTTTTCAACTACTGTAAAGGCAAAATAGCCTCACAAGGTAAAAAGACACCACCAAATGTTTATGTCGACACATTTGCAGTATTCACTTGTCCACCTTGTGTCAATTTTCATTGAAAACTTTCCACATTAACTCTTCACTTTACCCCAGGAGTTCTCGATCTTTTTTCTCCTGCTTACCCCTTGCCACCTTCCTAATATAAAATTTACCCCTTGTTTTTGTTTGCTCACTAGCGCTGTAGAAAAAAACAAAGTATTGTAACTTCTACATCGTTAAATTTAACCCCAGGAAAGGCAGAATTTATCCCCAAGGGGTAAATTTACTCCTGGTTGAAAACCCTTGCTTTACCCTTTTAAGACCTTTGGTCTACACAGTATTGTGAATTTTCGCCTGATCAGCACCAGCTTGCAGTGTCATTGTCACATTGTTAGGCTGACATGCTTTGAAGTTGTTGATGCATATCCAAATAACTCAGAGTTCTTGCTTGATTTAACTCAAATTTTCAGATCAGATTCATTGCCACAAGAAGAACGTATGTGCAAAATTTGGTTGCAAACAACTATGTACAAGAAAAGTTTTTGCATCTCATAAACCGACTTACTTGAACTGAACCTTACCAAGACAGCCTGTTGCTAGCGACTACCGTTGCTCATTTAAAAAATAAATAACTCAATAAGTACTAGCTGTAATGTGTTCAAGTTTTCAGGGAAGAAATGCATGATAACATCAAGAACATCCTCATCTTTGGTAACAAAACAACCAGTTTTAATGTGCCACACATCAACATGATTCGGGATACGATTGGGTGTGGTTCACCACATGTAGCAAATGTTATGTGTTCCTCCGAAGCACTGTGAACAGAATCCGGTTGCTCCAATTATAAATCAATAACTCGGAAGGTTCTTCATGGATTGAACTCAAATTTTCAGGAAGGATGTGCTACGAACCACCCATGGATCTTATTACAAAACTTATTCCACCATACCACTTAGCATGACATAAAGCGATCAGTTTGGCAGTCAAGTGGCATTGCGCTGATAATGTAACATACATTTCAAGTCTGCCATGCCAATGGTTGTGGGTTCACCTCTCACCCTGGTGCTTAATGGTTTTGTAATAGTGACTGCTAAGTTTCAATTCGTGGGACCAGTTTTCTTTTCTCAAAACTTCACAAACTTTTGCTTTGGGGGTTAGCATTAGGTTAGTTTAGCATCAGCTTATTGTTAAGTTAAGCTTAGGGTGAAGTTCTAGGTTTATCTTTTGTGTTTACTATGTTTCTACCAAGCCTACTGCATTCTTGTGGGTTACTGTCATGTTACAAAAGGTGATCGAATAAGGCTTCAAATTTAAAGATCCATAGACGGTTCTGTAACCCCTGCCTTTCAGAAAAGACATAAACGCCAAGAGCAACATTTGTGTAAATTTTAGTTGCAAAACAACCAGTTTGAAAGAGCTGTGGTATTTTATATATCAACTTTTAAACCCTGATGAATAAGATAAATTTTTTTGGCGTTTGCGGTACCATAGTTGCAACGCGATTGCATAAACTCCTAAGGTTTTCATAAGATTTACTTCAAAATTTTAGAAATGATGCACATAGGTATAGAGACCATTTGTGGGAATTTTCATTACAATTTGGTTATACACAACTGTCAAGACTGAAGTGTTATGCAGAAAGTGCTGTAGGCTAGGCCTAGCAAAATGTTGCTGGTCTCCAAACTACATAACTGAAAAAGTACTTGCTCATAAAACATTAAAATTTCAGGGGTTGTGCAGGTAGGTATAGAGAACATTACTGAAAGTTTTCATTGCAAACAAACGTGTATGAAAAAAGTTGTGGTGTCACATGGAGCAACCGTCTGGATTTAAGTGTTTTCAAAAAAGTGTTGTAGCCTGGGCCTAGCATGGTAATTGGGTTTACAACACCATAACTCCAAAAGTTTTTAATGGAATGACTTCAAACTTTAAGGACTAATGCGGCAAGGTATTAAAAACATTCTTCTGAATTTTTAGTGGAAACGACCATGTACAAAAAAGTTGTTGTGTGGCATGCAACAATTGAAACAACTGATTGTACCTTGCTGGGGTTTTGGGTTTAAAAAGACTCAAACCTGAGTCTTTTTAGGGTTTGAACAGCTGTCTAGCGCAATCCGCAGATGAGCCATACGGTTGGTAAAAACAACCAAAATATGCTTGATTTTAGGCCGATTTCCAAGTATGATATATTCGTACACCAGCAGCCAAGTTGTTAAAGTATGTTCATTTTATCTTATCATTCATCTACAGGTAACACATTTTAAGTACATTGCATTGAAAAATTTAATGAAATGCAGTCAATAAGTCGTCAATTATGTTCAACTATCACAGTATTGTTACCAAAAATGTTAGAACCCAATACTTGTTGAATTGGTTAAACAATACTCAAAATACCAAAATGCACTGATTCAACATCAGCCCCATACTGGTAGTTCTTTTTCACCTAGATGTTTTGGTCATTTTTTCTTGGAGGCATTTTAGTCATTTGTACCTTAGTAGTATTAAACTTTTGAAACTTGCCCCAACACTTCATGGTCTATCTTCCTCACTGAATTGACTTATTTTTTTAATTATTTAAAAAAAAATAGTCTGTGACCGCAAAAAAGCCTCTGCCTAAAAAGGATGACTTATGCCACCATAGTACATTTGTTCATAAGGCTGCAGAATTACATAAAAGGCTGTTTGAAATACTTTTGCCCTCCTACAGACTACCATTGCACTGTACAACAGTGCAGGCTGCTTTGAAATGACTTCAGCAAGCCTATAGACATTCATGCTGTACAACAGGGTGGCTGATTCATCATTGTTTTTAAAGCATTCCATACTTGTATCAAACAGCTCAGTATAATGAACATCTGTAGACCACCAATTTTTAAATCATTACCTTTAAGTTGATCAACTGTTTTGCACTTCCCAAGTGTATAAATTTTGCCAACAACAGCAAGCTACAAGTCAGTTGAAAATAGTTATTACTATGTACTATTGAGAACTGCTGAATGCTGTTAGAAAATGTTCATACTGATACTGATAGGCAATGTAATATTTTTTGGTATAAACTACAACGGGCAAGCAAACATTGGCCCAGAGAGCATTTTGTACAGCCTGCAGGGCAGCCACGTGTGCATAGATAGTACGTATTTCAAGTCTATGTTGAAGCAAGCTTATTAATTTAGATCGGAAATCTCAATTTTATCTCACATGCTTCATTCGAAACTGCATTTTTACTAAACTGAAAGCGACTATTGTGTAATATACATGGTGCCTGGCAGCAGTGTGTAATATAAGTGCTCCCCTGGTAGCAATAAAGTTTTCAATGTGGCCCTTCATAGAAAATGCTTGCTCATCCCTGTCTTGCAGTGTGCTTTAACATCTTCACTTCCAGCCTGTTTTGAGGCTAAAACCAGTGGTTGCCATGTGCGTTGCACAGAAATATCTCCCGAGCTGAAAATGCAAGAGAGTTATTCAAACTCTCAAAAGACGCAGCAAGTCTTCAATGAAAAAAAAGTTTCCGGTTTTGGGTTTCAATTTTTTGTGAGTGACAACATAAGTGGAGGTGCTTTAGGCCTTTTTGGGCCCACTTCATCTGGCCCTGCCCCCAAACCGTTAGATGACCTTTGCTCAAGCTTTCATTGGAAACTAGGCTAAAATCCATGTCTTTTGATACTTTGGATAAGTTGCTGGGCTTTCCGTTTCTAAATTTATGATCTGAAAACAACAAAATTAGTAATGAATCCACTAATTAGATATTTAATCATTTTGTTTTATTTTAGGCCATAACTCGTGAATCAGAAATGCTAGGAAGTCTATCATGGGCTCAAACGACTCAGATTCTAGCTTAGTTTCCAATGAAAACTTGGGTAAAATTGGTCCTTCATCAGGTAACCTGAGCCAAAATGGCCAAAAACCTAACTCACTTATGACATCACTCATAAGTAAATATCTATAATTAATTATGGGATTAACTGATTTGTTTTTAGGCCAAAGCTTATGAACCACAAATGCTATTAACACTTTGAGAGCTGGGGTATGATATATTCGTGCTTTGAAATCGACCTAAAACCAACAGTTGTCAGTTGCCTTACCAACGCCCTGGCTCCTCCGCCGATTGCACTAGAGAGCTGTTCAAGGGCTCAAACGGATCGGACAGTCTTCTAGTCTACATTCGGAAAAAATGTTTTAATTGGGGGTTGCAGATTTTTTGTGAGTGACGTCATAAGTGAAGTAGTTTTTGGGCCATTTTGGCTCATGTTACCTGGCCTGGGGTCCAACCGCTAGGCCTAAGTATTTCACTGAACTTTTCATTGGAAACTAGGCTCGAGTCTGATTCTTTTGAGCCTTTGATCAACTTTCTAGCGTTTCTGGTTCAAAAGTTATGATCTAAAATAAACAAATTAATGAATTATCTAATTAACTAATTAGTCAAATATTTTTATTAGTTTCAATCATAACTTTTGAACCCAAAACCCCAGCAGATCATCCATAGTATCAAAAGACTTGGATTGTAGCTTAGTTTCCAATGAAAACTTTAGCGAAATACTACCATCCAACGGTTTGGGCCCTGCGCCAGGTGAAGTTGGCCAAGGTGGCCTAAAAGTCCTCCACTTATGACGTCACTCACAAAAAAACTGCATCCCCCAACCAAAAAATTTTTTTTTTCGAGTGCAAACTGCAAGACTTGCCAAGTCTTTTGACACTTCAACCAGATCAGTAACGCTTACCAGACCAGAGATATTCCTGTGCAAAGCCACATGCAATCCAGCTGTTTTTTCGCGAACCACTTGAATTAACCTGGGTGTCAAAGTGTTAGTAAGTTTGAATGAAAAACTTGGCTCCTGGCATTGGTGCCCAGAACCTGATAACTTGGGCTGAAAATGCCTAAACCTATCCTTGTGACATCACCTATAAAAAAACCAACATCCAAAACTTTCTAATACTTCGTTTTGAAAATATAATCTAGAATAAAGTGTGTAGAAAACTAAATTGTTTTGTGAAAGCACCAGGATTTTCACTTGAGCAAAACCTCATCACAAATTCTTATTTGTGTTTACATATTTTTTAAAGTTAAGAATCAAACAATTCAAGTTTGGTTGATCATAACACACTTGTTAGATTTAATAATTGAATGCCTTGTTTCTTCATTTCTTTTATATTCTGACAACATATGATACTGTCAGAATCTTTAAGTTGATAGGTTTTTCAGGGAATAATTTGAAGGAAAACAGTCCTTTCTATTATTTATTTTACTTTCAATAATATTTGTCATTTAGGCATGAATGAGCCTAAAACCAAAAGTATTTAACAAATGGACAAACTTCTACAATCTATGCTGAAACTGCATGCCTGAATCAAGAAATACATGTTGCAGTTTGCAAATACTGTCTCATCTGTTGGCAATCAAACATGGTTTTGCTATAAATTTTGATAAATTGTTTTAACAAAATTGAATGGAAGCTGTTATTGGTAAACAACCAACTATACATATAAAAATTTCACATGAAAATTATTAAGGTTAAAAACGTTTGTAGACCATGACATTTCTGCAAATCAGTATGCTTACCCCAATTTTGTCCAAATTGCAGAAACAGTGCTGCTGCCCATTGAGAAAAACCATAATGTATGACAATGCTCTTTTATGCAAGAATCAAAATACTATATGGTGCTAATGTTTAAAAGCTGCTGTATCATCTCAATCATTGTTAAACAGTTCACACTGAAAATACTGAGATAAATATTTGACCTGTCATAACCTTAAGACACTTCTATAGATGCAATAGTTGTGGTGTATCCATATAACCACTGGTGGAGGACTAACTTTTTATGGTAGTCTCTAATGTTCATTCAAACTTGGTGATTGTAGTGTGGTCCAGGCCTCCTTGGTAGGTCAGGAAACTTGCTGGTAAAATGACATTGTGATTAAAGTTATTGCAGATTTTGATGAAGTGTTTAACTTACAGTAGTGATTGTTGATTGGTGGATTATCAATTACTCATAAAATCACCAATTTTAATGGCAAAAATCGGCATTTTCATAAAAACGTGACCACATCAGTTGTGATCAGAGTCAAAACTTAGGACAATACAAATACTGCTGTATCTGTCATGTTACTGTGACTGCCTGGCGATCACAACATTTCGTGGAAGGAAAAATGTGTACAATGGTAAAATGACTTTGTGATTAAAGTTATTGCAGATTTTGATGAAGTGTTTAACTTACAGTCGTGATTGTTGATTGGTGGATTATCAATCACTCATAAAATCACCGATTTCAATGGCAAAAATTGGCAGTTTAATAAAAACGTGACCACATCAGTTGTGATCAGAGTCAAAACTTAGGACAATACAAATACTGCTCTATCTGTCATGTTACTGTGACTGCGTAGTGATCACAGCATTTCGTGGAAGGAAAAATGTGTACAAAAGTAACGTCCGTCAAAATTTTTTCATTTAAACGCAATGCCCCACATCTAGATGTGCTTTCAACCAGACAAAGCTGAAAATAATAAAGACACGAAGACACAAGAATTGCTTCAGGTTGTGGTAGCCTGTTTGACTTCGGTTGTACAAGTTGAAAGTGACTTTGTCTATACAATGCTTTGCTTTTTTGAGCTAGGCAGTAAAAAAGAAGGCATTTCAAATAGAACTAGAATCTGTTTAATTTAAAATGATTCGAATTTTATTCAAATAGAATAACAATTAATATGAGAAGATCTGAGGACTGAGGGTGCATAGGGTAACATGAATTTGATTTCCTATTTAAAAAATTGCGAATGGGTTCAACTCATTCGCCTTAGTGGAGCCCAGTTGCTCAAACCCATTGTTTGAAGTATTATTCTTTTACCAAAAATTTTGGGCTGTGTTCCTCCTTCAAGCAGAACAAGCCACTGATGAATTCAGTACTAACTGAATGCAAGTCTTGCACATGTTGTCAGAGTGATTGTGTGTAGTTGAGAATTTTGCAGCTTGTTAAATACGTAGTGATCATAACTGGAGTAAATGTGGCAGAACTTATGAAAGGCACCAAATCTTTTTTACGCTTTACCAGCAAACAAAACGTCGTTTCGATACTCTACTGGCTGCACTATAAAGTAAAGACTGGTATTATGCTCAAGACAATTTCACAATGTGCTGAGCAAGGAAAATTCAGAACATATTTAAATCTCTGCCGTACAACAAGGTGTATGGTGAGGAACAGTACCAATTGGAAGTTTAATTTTATACAATTGCATGCATTAGCATTTAAACAACCCATTAGAATGCCTTGACTAATAGTTTATAGCAGATAACCTAGAAAACTGTCAGTAAAACTAATTTAACTTTTGCGGTTTCTTATCGTTGTTGTTCTTGCTGCTAAGTGACCGGTTCGTATTTTTTGCAGCAAAAAGCTTCCGCGGGTGCCGGAGTCTCTTCTCAAGAAGAGGAAGGAGTATCAGGCCTTAAAGGCTAAACAAGCACAGGCTGCTCTTCTGCAAAGAAAGGTTATACATTTTGAATACACTGGATGATGGCAGTTGCTGTGATGAATGATTTCCTGATCATTAAAATTTTCAACGAGTCAGTTCCTTTCAGGATAAAAACTTGATATTGTTGCCATCGGAAATCCCGAGCGGCAAGTGCGCGAAGCTTTGTACTGTGGCAGCAAGCAGCAATATAGATAACATGCCACGGTCACTCTATTGCTTGTTCGCGCCACTTATGTGTGGGTGTTGTTCTTCGCGCACATCCCATTCGTGGTGACTCGCACATTCAACGCAACGGTTGCAACAACATAATATGACTTGCGTTTTAAGTAAACTTATATATGAAAAATGTAAGAAATATCATTTAAAGTTTTCAAAAATTTGTAAATTAAAGAAATGTAATGTTATTATGGTTAGAATTAAAAGCATATATATATATAAAAGTTACTCACGCGATCCTACAGAAAAACAAAGAAAAGCGCAAGCTTTACTTCAAGCGGGCCGAACAGTACGTCAAGGAGTATCGCATG
>JGI24022J15233_10006729_pt1 | contig 12519 bp, 9 predicted proteins | sample Ectturendosymbi2_FD_15233 | JGI IMG/M metagenome (IMG submission 15233)
TAANCCAAAACAGCATTCAAAATAATACACTGGCTTAAAATATGTCATTTATATTGAAATGACTGACTAAAAATTCAGTCCAACAAGTCAATGTTACGAAACAACAATTTTGCATGTCATGTGAAAGAAAAATGCTATCTGGTCTGGTATCATCCAACAACCAGTCAATGCAGGCTCACATAGAATAGGTGTGAAGACTGCAAGGCCTGGTGTAGACTACAGACGCCATTAAAAGAGCTAGCGTGCTCTTGCTAGTCTAGACTACAGATCACAGTAGGCCTACACTAGCTAGCCTTAGTCCAGGTACGCAGCAAACAACGTCATTAATGTATACTGAAACAGCCCTGTCCAGGGTTACCAGGTTCAAGTGAACAAAAAATGCCAAACCACTTACAAAAAAATGCCAAATCGCTTCAGAAAAGACCAAACAAGCTGAAATAGGCTGAATGCTGTTGGTTTTAATATTACCAGATAAGTAATTTGGCAAAAACACAATGGTGCTTGTGAAGAAGGCGTTGACTATAGCATTCAAAGCAACAAGCAACTATTGTACTTTAGAAAAACAAATAGAATCAAACTAGAAACTGTAGCAGTCACGTTAGCGCGACCGCTACATGTGACCAACGACGGTCAAAGCAAGGAGAAGGGAAAGACCAAGCAAGCGACACTTATAAGTGACTTCCATGCACATGGAAGTATGAGCTCTCTTTGGCCGATTCGTGTAGGGCGGAGTTAACATCGATGACGTCACAATCCCCATCCTTCCCGAGATTCGAGGATCAATCCCATAATGAAGGTGTGCGAATACAACCAGGTCGCATGCGCTTCAAAACACTCTTACTCATTTTTCACCCTTTGATATACAAGGTTTTGTCCTTGAAGTCAGAGCGAGAACAAAATATGCTACCATTTACTTTTGCTTGAAAATGCTGAATAGAAAATAGGCTACCTACGAAATGCCGGATTGCGCTTGTTTACAAACAGTGGTACATCTACCACTAGTGGTACGCGAAGGCATTCAAGATGGTGCACGAATAGGCCTACTTTTTCTAGACAAAAATTGTATTCACAGCTATAATTTTTATTCTTTGGATTCGGTTAATAAATTCCTCAATTTCTGTGTTCTGCCCTTGTTGGTTTTGAAAATGGCTACAAAAATTCTCACACCCATTTTTTCATGTCGAAACTGTTTCCAAACTTTAGATCGAATGATATTTGGCACACTGACTTTTCCTGGAACAAGGTGGTACATGCTGACAGTACGGGAGCCACAAATGGTGCGTGATCCAAAAAAGTTTGGAAACTACTGACTTAATGCAAACAAGAAGCTGCTAACTGCTTGCTAGCCCTGAAGCCATCAATACCATCATCCATGCATGGGACTGAGCTGTTACAGATGTCATGGTCAACTAAGCAGGACATGCGTTCCAAACTTGTCATTTGACTACTTCAATCAATCCTGTTCAGCTAAAGTCAAAATAACTCTAGCAGTTATTTTGCCTCATAGGGCTATTTTACCTCATTAGGCAAAATAGACACAGCACAAAAACTGTATGTTGTGCATCACAATACACTTTCGGATAGCTTTCGGATACGGATAGTATGATTTCAACCAAAAAAGGATTCGGATCGGATTTGGATATTATTTTACAAAAACAGGATAGATCAGATAGTAAAAATCCACTATCCGATCATCTCTGAGTACGTGGCAAAATTTTCAAAAACTGCACCGCGAGGAACGTGGTCGCGGCGCGATTGACATCTCTATTTGAAACCATCATTAGTGGTGAAATGCGTGTTACTCCCACCCAATGATCACACTTTTGGGATATATGACGACAATGGGCAGAAAACACGTCTCAATTAATTTCATTCTATTTGACAACAACAAGCATCATTACGGAAATTTGGTCCCTTAAAAATTTTGATAGTCTCCTGCACAGACCTAAATGTTGACTCCGGCTCTTGCTCGAACCTAAAATATTGACTCCGGCTCCTGCTCCAGCCCAAAATGCAAACTCCGGCCGGAGTCCACTCCGACGCTCCCGCTATGTGATCATCTCTACTATAAATGAAAGTGTTTGTTGCTTTGAATGATTCTTAACATGGTTCACTGGTTTGCGTGAAAACAAGTGAAACAGAACATTAGCAGAACGGTAAAATGGAGTGAACAGCAGTAAAACATTTCCTTGTTAGATTTTGCAACGTTGCAATTACGGAAATTTTCGCCTAATTGGCGAGCAGATTGCAGCTACCCGGAAAGACGTCACCCCTAAAAATGTTATCGGACTGTTGCACAGCCTCTAACGGACTACCCGAAGACTGAACTGTTAGCGGCCCGTGCCATCTCTAGATGATAGCCCCTGCGGTAATTCCCCGGTACTGAGAGTCTTGCAGACTTTCTGCGATTTTGATCATCATGGGTGTACGGTTAGTGGTGACCGTCACAGATGTTGTTTTTCTTTTACTGCAGGTATAATTTTTTTAATTTGAACATATGAACGAAACTTGGCACATAGCTGCTTTATTACTGTATTGAGAAGCAACATTCTCTGTCGACATATACGCCAAAGAAGTTGTGCAAGTTTCTGGATAATTTTGTAGCGTAACGAATGTAATATGAGTCTTATGACTTTGGAAGCCATCGTATACCAACAAAAGAATTTGAAAATTCTGAATCAGTTGTTGCTACCCCATCAAACCGTTTATGAAGATATATCGGGTGTTGAAGATGGATGGGTTGCAATTAAGCAAATGAAAGTAAGATTACCTTAAACCAGTCCTCGGTTTGAATTTTATGTTTTTTAAGTTGTATTTTTGATTTTTTAATTATATTGTTTTGTTTTGCTTCTTGAAAGAAACAAACGCATGTAGAAATACACCAAATGAGCAACACACAAAATGTGGAAAAAACATGTGCATTTGGAAAACAACAACAAATATCATCAAAATATATCAGACATTGATTGTACAACGATACAAATATGGAAAATAAGTTTAGTTTAATCCAGGAAAAAGTTTAGTTTAGACCAGGGGTTCTTACCCTGACATCTGTGAACCCTTTGAGGTTCCATGAAAGTGTATTAGGAGGTCTGTAAACCAAAGTTTCTGTTTGCTCATTTGCAGCTTGTGCGGATTAACACAACTACACAAACACATATTAATATATGTCATTTGTTCAAATGCACCTGTTACGAAATGACATATGTATGTCATTCACTTTGCAACTTCCGGACTTGTCTGTCAGTGAAAATGACAACGTGTTAACTCTTTTCATGCGCCTTCTTTTGCAACAAAAATTTCTACAAATGTTCTTTATGCCTAAACACATTAATCTTGAAAATTTCATGCAAATTGACTGAAAACATTTTGAGTTATGAAGTTTGGTATCTAACCAACTTGCTAGGCCTAGTCTACAAGACGTTTTCAAAAAACATTTGGTGCCAACAGTTGTTTCATAAAACACAATGTGTTTTGTACTCATTCCTTTGTAATGGAAATTTACAATAATGTTCTCCATACCTACCAGCATAACCCTTAAAATTTTCAGGTAATATGAGCACGAAATTTTTTAGTTGTACAGTTTGTTATCCAGCAACAATTTGCTATCTATGAATAGGTTACCACACTTTTTGTAAAGGCAGTGGCCACAGGTCTGCCAGTGGACCTTCATATTTGAAAGCTTATTTGTCTGCCACCTGTAATGTGACATTAACGCATGACAAGTATGCAGTGGACTGCAGTAGGCTTGGTAGAAATGTACTAGACCTAAACCTAACCCCTAAAACTAAACCCTAAAGCTGACCCCTAAACCTAAACCCCAAAGCAAACCTCAAAATGTAACCCCTAAATCTAAACCCACAACATAGACCCTCAACCTAAACTGTAAACCTGAACACAAAAGTCTTGAAACTTCAATAATGTGACTCAAAACTCACTGCTTTAACACTACAAAGCACAGATTATTCCTGCTAAAAGAAGTGAAAGAATCTTCCCATATATCCTAAGTAGACAATAATAGTTGCAGCAATCTAGTGATGTAGAATGAATGCTTAATGTAATGGTTTTAACAAGTAATAAAATCTGTTTACTTTGAATGTATCACCTGCTTTTCCTCAATTTTGTTCTGTTTGCAATTCTGAAATCATTTGTGGCTTATGTATAAACAGCTCTCAGTGCTTTTAAGCATTGCAAAAGCCTGTGCTTTTTCTTTATCATAAAAAACAATTAGACTGTTGACATACTTGTAATATAAGTGTAACAGTTGTTTTGTGTGCCACTTATTAAATTATTTTGATTCATGTGCTGGCATGTATTTAAATAATGCTCAGTGAAAATTTTTATTTATTTTATTTACATGTTTGGTTTAGACCGTGGTCTGAATAAAAAACAATAACAATTTGTGTATTATTGTTTACCCACCTCTTAACATACCACACTTTGTTATTAATATTCATGTTATCTCAGCAAATTCAAACTGTGTGCCAAGTTACATCAACTGCAGCCAGGATAAAGTTAAAACCCTGCTTCTAGCCCATTGTGGAACCTAACTTGTTCCCTACCAAAAGTCAGAATCATTAGCTCAAGTACATAATGTTTTATAAAAGATTGTGAAAACCTCTTTCCTCAGGTCAGAGGTGCCCCAGCTATAGCTATTGTTGGATGCCTGAGCTTGGCTGTTGAATTGCATTCAAAAGAGTTCTTGTCAACAGAAGATTTGCTGAAGTTTGTCCAAACGAATCTTGAATACTTGGTAACTGCACGACCTACAGCTGCTAATATGAGCAAATCAGCCAAAGAACTTTTGGATCATCTTTCCAAATTAATTGAAAAAAAACTTTCTGCAGATCTGATTAAAACCAGGTATGTTGATTTTTAGGATTTATTTTTCCAAGTGGTGCTTTGGTCAAATTTACGGCGTGTTCCATTCATTCTAATGGTCTTAACAATTTAAAAATGCCAATGATCATTTAGGAACTTAGCTATCAATGTAGTTGAGTTTATTTGCACAAAAATTAGATGATTTCATACAAATTAAAGTTGAAGCACTCAGACCCTGCAAAAAAACTTGTAAACTGGTTGTCTTGTTGGGAACCCCTTGAGAGCTTCATAATTTTTTATCATGGTTTAAAGTTTATGCTTGAGTAATTGGGGAATTTAGAGTCATGCTAGGGTTACATTTTCGAAAGGGGTCCGCTGGATGATCAACACAGGTGTGCTGAGTCTCAAGCACTGATACTCATTATATTTGGAGTCATTCAAAATCACAAACCACATTATTTGTTTGACTTACTTGTCAAATCTCTGCATTGACCTCACAAGTAATAATACCATGTGGTTTTCCATTCTTATTCTATGCTACATTTTTTTCACTGAAAGTGTGGCTATTTCATTGTAAATTGTGGAGTTCACTTTGTTAAAATTTGTTTTCTATTCTGACATATTCAACCTTTTGTTTTAAGTTTAATTGAAGACATAGAAAGAATGTTGTGTAAAGATATTGAAGACAACAAAAGCCTTGGGAATTTCGGAGCACATGACATCAGGCAGAAATGCAAAAGAAGTAATGCTGGTTACACTGTCCTGACTCACTGCAATACTGGCTCCTTGGCTACTGCTGGTTATGGAACTGCATTGGGTTAGTTTTTCTCTACCTTTTGTTCTAAAGTCAGCCAAAGCTCTTTCAAAAGTAAGCATAAGCCTAAAAGTTTTTACAGCTGTTGTAGAGACAATGATTCATTATCCTGAACCATTTGAATTTGTATGACTGCATTGCTAATTTGCCCAAATTTGGTCATTACAGAAAGTGCTAACAAGTTGTAGTTCAGTTTTGATATGTTGGACATCCCGGCAAAAATGGCGCCCAGCGTTTGCAAAAAAACACATGAAGACCTTTTTTAGAGGTCATACCAAGAAAACGTCTTCATGATCTTTGTGGGCAAATCTAACTGCTTGACGTTGTTCCGATTTCTGAGCTTGTGTTATGATACATTCATTTTGGTCCTGAGTTTGTTTGTTGATCTCTGCTGTTACTTTTGCCTTTCAATTTTTCACCCATAAGCTTCGCTTGCAATTTTCAGGATTGAAGATACGTAATTTTGCGTGAAATCGATTTCCTATTAAAATTTTGCTGATCGATTCCTTATTTACCCCCATCGTGGAGAGCACTTACCTCAATATAGAGGTGTGTAGTTAGTTGAATACAGACAATAAGACATGTGCTGTGCAAGTTTGAATCATCGAAAAAAGATGAAAGCGAAGCGCATTTGACTGATTCTTCGAAAGCATGCAAAAAAACTAGTGCTTCTGTTGGCTAAAGTCGCACAAAAACTTTTCGGGGAAATTCGGGCAAAAATGCTTTGCAACCTCAAAAATTTGCCTGCCCCTGTACCAATGATCAAGGTCGAACTACTGCTTGCGAGTATGACAAATAACTCTTGGGAGGAGAGGATCGACATTCAGGGCTTTACAAATTTTACAGCTGCTCACCCTGTCGCGAAGTGTCACAACCCTTGAACGTCTCCACCTGCTGCAGTGTATAGTCGCCTATGTGCAGTCTACAATGTCTTGCGTTTCTGGAGAGACAAGTACTAGCATGTACCTATTAAATTTAACTTCGTTTGAAGCTTTGGATGACAAATTTTTATTTGTAACCTGTCAGTAGTTGTTTATTTCTTCAGGTGTCATTCGAAGTCTTCATGAGGGAGGCGACCTGGATCACGTTTACTGCACGGAGACTCGACCCTATAATCAAGGAGCCAGATTGACAGCTTATGAATTGGTGCACGACAAACTTCCTGCTACGTTGATTGCCGATAGTATGGTTGGATTACTTATGAAAACAAAAGCGGTATCAGGTAGTGAGATGGTTTTTGCTTCACTTCTACCGTTTCTCTCATGTAACTCTATTTCGAAACACAGGTTTATTGCTTAATGTTTAGTGCAGTTTTTTTTTAAAGAAAATGTGAAGTACCCGGTATGGACTTGTAGGGGCCCGACTTCTAGTGTATTATTTTGAATAAATAGATTTGAAGTCAAAAGCAGACACATGTTTATATATGGTGCAAGAAACCAATGTGTTTCTGATGGCGAATAAAAGTAGTCGAAACTTAGGAATATCGAATGAAATGAAAAAAAGCTTTTGATGAAGGACCAGAACCCGACATGTGCTTTCTCCAGTACTTATAATTTTGACCCCTCTGATTTCGCCCCCTGGTCATATTTCCCCATTTGCGACAAACACCACTTTCCACGCAGCTGTTGTTGTCGGAGCTGACCGGGTGGCGCGGAATGGTGACGTCGCCAACAAGATCGGGACTTACCAGATCGCTCTGCTTGCGAAACATCATGGCGTGCCCTTTTACGTCGCCGCACCCGTCACGTGTCACGATGACGTCACGGAAAGTGGTGACGCCATCATCATTGAAGAGCGACCTCCGAACGAATTAACGACAGTGGGAGGAGTTCGGGTCGCTGCTGAAGGTTGGTTTGAGTTAAATGGGGGGCAGTGTGACGTTTGAACTTGAGTTGTCATGAAGACGCTCTTTGGCATACACTTGCAGTGTACTGCAGTTGTCTTGATCTAGTGCATATCTACGCCGATCCAGAGAGAAGCTTAAGTTATCAATAACAGATGTTTGAAGTTGGAGAGACCTGGGCTTCATTCTTTGTAATGAAGTGTGTTATGAAGATATTCAAATCAGGCGTTATATTTTTGTAAAAAATTACATTGCGTTGATAACAGGCGTAGGCACGGGTTGGCCAAGGGGTCATGCTCACCAAATTTCTAACATGTCGTGTCGTTTTGTGCTTTGAGAGGCGGTATCCCAAACAAAATACCGTTGTTCGCTTAAAGAACAAATTTTGGCCCCCTCAAATTGTCGGGCTGTCGACGTCACTGGTGCTGGAAACATGAAGTCACCTCGTGTTGTATACAAACGAACAAACAAGCCAATTAGCTACTTGTCTATGAAAGCAAATAGGCTTTACTTTGACGATTTGGTGGTTCAAGTCTCATCATCCTCAGGCCAGGCTCAGAATTAATGTTATTTGTTCCAGGTATCAAATGCTGGAACCCCGCTTTCGATGTTACACCACGTGATTTGATTACTGGAGGGATTATTACCGAAGAAGGTGTTTTTATTCCGTCACAGTCGCCTCGATTCAATAAAAATGTCGACTGAGTCAAGTACTACTACATTCGATCGATCAAGACGAAATTATTTCAGTACTAGTGCGACGAAAGCATTTGCCTCAATTCAAAGTTCTCCACAATTCAGCGCAAGACGAACAACTCCCGCACGTATCTTCACCTGGCGCCATAATCGTTTGGCTTCGTTGTCAGGAGCAGATATGAACGTTGTCTTGCTGCCACAGACAAACGTTCTAAATGCCGCGTTTCGATTCAACTCATTTAATTTCGCAAGTGCAGCTCGTGTCGCTGTTTGAAGCCATTTCAATTCATGAAACTTGTGGGAGGCCCATTTCTGTGGCTTATTTCATGTCAAAACTTTTGAAAGTAGTTTTCAATCGCGAAAGAATCTTTGCTGGGCGGTGTTGATCCTCATAATGATGAGTGTCGGAAGGGAGGTGGGCATTAGGTGGCCTTGACCCCCCTGGATTAAAAAATTTGACATATTCCTATTGAATTTTTAGCAAAAACAGGTTGTTTTCTTAGTTTCGAGTGGGTGAAATTTTATTTCACCATTTTTGGCTCCCCTGGAAAATCCACTATTGCCCAATGCCCCCCCCACCCTTGGAAAAAATTCTTCCGACGCTCATGACGTTTCATTCATAAATTTCCGATCGTTGCTCAAAACCAAAATCAATGTTGCAATATCATGTTTTGTGCCTACACTGCCTGAAATAAACGTTTTGTTTCTCTCGTTCCGGAGTCTTGTTTCAGCCCAGCTGCTTTCATCTAACTCAAAAAAATAAGTCAGATGGAAAAAAGCTTTTAGGAAAAAGCCCAGAAGAAAAAGTCAAAAAAGGTCACTTCTTTGCTTTTGACCAAATTCCACTACTCAAGCATGGAGCAGTCGAGGTTTCAACTCGAAATGTTGCTGTTGGCGGACAACAGTGAATACTCCGAATTTATTGACATTTTTCTGTAATTTACCTTGCAATACAATCGTGATGTTAATCCCAGAGGACAAATAAAGACGAACTTTGTCAACACCGCTGGCGTCCTGGGGCTGCTACCCGGCATGCTACCTGCTCAGTCTTCGGCCGCTCACTCGTAGGCTACTATTGTTATAAATACTATAAAAATTATATTTAAGTGTGACAGGACGTCAGAAATATGACGCCACAGCTGCTTTTTTCGCTGAAACATTTCGGTCATTTGTCTCACAGTTGTATTGAAACTCACCGTAACAGTGTCTATTAGCCTAAACTTTCTGACAGAAATCACGAACTTTTTTCGGTCATTTCAAAATCATTACGGTCTGTGACTGAAAGAAAAAACAGGGCCACAGTTGAGTGACGTCATCCTGCGATACAAAAGCAGAGTTAAGGTGCGCGCCACTTAAATGTCAGTTGCTCAGGATGAGGATGAATGGAGGTGATTCACGCGGAAGTAAATGGCAGCAAAAATGTTTACCGCGCCCAGGTAGTGAATACCCGTTGTGTACTCAGATCCTCCTTGACCGTTTGTCAGTTACCACCCAAGGTTTACGTTTAACAGAACTTTCCCTCTACCGCACATGTTTTGCACAGCATAACTAATCTGTTTTGCATTCTTATCTCCATTCGCTGGAAGCTGTTTTTTCGCTGACACATTTCGGTAATTTTTTTCTTAAGGCGTTTTGATCATTTGTCTCACAGCTGTATTAACATTCGCCATGTTGCAACCTCTCCGGTGCTATTGCGTTGAATGTGCGATTCACCACGAACGGGATGTGCGTGAAGAATAACACCATCATATGTGTAGCGCGAACAAGCAATAATAAGAGAGACTGCGACGCATGATCTCTATTGTTGCTTGCTGCCGCAGTGTGAAGCTTTGCGCACATGCCGCTCGGGATTTCCGATCGCAACAGCCGTAACAAAGTTCTGCCCATTAGACGATGTTTTCAGACATTCTGACTAATTTTTTTCGGTCATTTCAGAAACTTTTCGGTCTGTGGCCGAAAAAAAAACAGGCTGGAAGCACGAATTCCCCCCCACCCCTGTCATGTGTGGTCAGTGGCGCAAGTAGTTTGAGCCAGGGGGAAGCGTTGCTGAAGAGGACCACCTAACACTCAGAAAAGTGTTGAGAAATAGCGAATCCGAATGTCTATGCTAAAACCCGAAAACAGCCTGAGAAACAACAATTTACTGAAAACCGAAAGCGCACTAATATCAAAATACAAGCTAAATAGGGGCCCAGGTTTTACAATTAGCTTGCCAGGGGGGGGGGCGCTCGTCCCTGTCAGTTACGTCACTGCGTGTGGCGGCCGGAAGATCGGATAAGGAGTAACAAGTCACTCTGATTTAAGTTATCCCTATTTAATAATACTGCACCGTGTTGCTGGTTGCATTCTTGTTAGTTTTATGCCTCGAATTAACATGCTCACCTCATCAATCACATGTTGAAAGCAGTACAACTGAGATTACCATTGTGGCGAAGTCAGTTTCAGCATTTCCTGCAACTCAAACTTTTCCTGTATTGTCTACTAAACAAAGTCACTACTGACCTCAACAAAGATTGCGCGCAAACGAAAATTGCCAACTTACACCAAAGTGGTCATATGACACTTTGTATTGCGGAAGTACAAATGCACATTGGCAGAGAGATCAAGTACTTTTTTCATGTTTAAAAATTTGCACAGTGTCCTTCCTTGTGATATAACTCAGTCCAGAGCATACAGTGGTCAAGGCAGTTGCTGCCCATAAGCAGTGGAGCAGTCGGGGGTCAATGAAACTGAAAACCGGGCTTGCAACGGAACAAGATATCAAAATTATCTGCAGCGCAGTGTTCACCTGCGAAGAAATACAAAGTGATTAATTATTTGTGCCACTGCACAATCGCACAGAGTTGACACGTCACCGCGGGAAAATACACATTTTTTTTGACTGTGAACAAATCAAAAGCAACAGATAGTTTCTTAGCGACAGGAGACCCAAGACCACAACTTTAGTTACGAATAACCGTTGAAGGCAAAACGCAAAGCAGTCTCGTCGCCACGAGGGGCTTACCCTCCAAATTAAAATATGAAGCATTAAATCAGTGGGATTTTTGTTAAATTCAAATGCCAAGCCCACCACACAAACGTAAAGCCTCCTACTGACGACATGACGACACAGGAGGTAAACTGTTTATTAGCTTTATCTTACTTAAAACAACGACATGATGCGAAAACAAAAAATCAAATTCACAAATACAGAAGATAACTCTCGACACACCAGCGCACCGTAAACCTGAGTCTGGCAAACAATCACCGATTGATCCATCGCTACCGCATTTGGCGCCCACATAATCACATCACAAGCCACATAATCACACCACAAGCCACATAATCACACCACAAGCCACATAATCACATCACAAGCGATCAACTACTTCTTCCACAGCAAGTTTAAACAATTAACAGGCAAGAGTTTGGGAAATGCGTCTGTCAGGAAACGCTTCCTAATCTTTTCGATTGAACAATCGCAAAATGTCGGCTGGCCTCAAACGTTAAGCAAGGTAGGAGTCAGCTAAATCAAGAGGTCAGAGCGTTGTGACCAAATTTCTTGCCCCTATTGACCCTGGCCTTAAGCTGGGGGAAAATCTCTGCTCATCATCGGGTCCCACGTCTCACAGCTAAAGGTAGAAGCTCAGATCATGTTAACCCGGTGGTAGTGGGGCTTGCTTGCTGACCATTACGCAAAGGCCCACCAACTTTCATCATTGTGAAGTACTAAGGAACGACAAGGAAAGCGGTTCGGCCGGTAATCCCCAAATGTTAGCGTCGAACAGTCCCTTCTCATTTCCTGGACGCACACCTGCTATTCTTGAACTCGCGATCACGAAACATGTTAAAATTTTTGACTAATCGAAGACTGCGTGGTTAGTTACACTCACTACCGAGACAGAGGACAGGAAGAGAACAGTTTGTTGCCGGTCTCATTGCTTTTCGTGGGAGGTTGCTGGAATATGAGGATAAATAAGTTGTTTCGAGACGAAGTGAAACTTTGAAGCCGCTTTGACTTCCCGCTTGTCTTCACTAAACTCCTGATGAGGTCAGAACCAAAATCTTTCATTGCAATGCGGCGAGTGCTCACAGAGCCGTGTGAAAGGCTGTTGGCCCCACCCTAGTCAGTTGTTATCATCAAATAAAGCGAAACAAATATCTCTTTTTGTGATGTGATAGGAAATTATTTTTGATGTAATTTACCACCTGTTTGATGTAGTTGCCGTACTTGATGTAGTTGCCGTACTGTACTTGCATCAACTATAGTGTACGACAGGGGTGAGCAACCTGCGGCCCGCGGGCCAAATGCAATACAACAAAGTGGATTTTTATGCCGGTCACTAGTACCAGACAGCCTGTGTGA
>JGI24022J15233_10006730_pt1 | contig 12519 bp, 5 predicted proteins | sample Ectturendosymbi2_FD_15233 | JGI IMG/M metagenome (IMG submission 15233)
GGCGCCCCTCGCAGTCATTTAGCGCCCCCCGTAGTGATTCGGCGCCAGGGGAATTGTGCCCGGCCTTGCCCCCCTCGTTACGGCCCTGGTTGCAGGGGCAATGTCTGGCCAGGAACTGGTTACTCAGCTGTTGATTCGAACTCCTGCCACCGAACTTTCAGTGATACAGATTGGTTATAATGAAATACAATTCTGATCACCTTCCGACCGAAAAATATTTAATTACAAGTCGTTTGAGATGTTTCTATTATGCGAGGAGTACTTATCGGTACATCCGTATACAGTTTGCGGCAATTACGTCAGTGTATAAAATGACATGCTTTGGTGCGCAAAATTACTCTGTTTTGTTTAGAAGAAAGCTTTTGCAAGGACTTTGCCCTCCAAAACCCTAAAAAATTGGGCAGAACTTCGTTCCATTTTTCTGCTAAGAACCGAAATTTTCCCTGAAATCCCAAACCCGTAGAACGTTTGACGTAACGTGTGTTAGCGAGAGCCGTAGCTCTCAATTTAGAGTCCAAAAATCTACGTAAAGTTTGACAGAATTTCATTCCAATTTTGTTCTTTCCGAAATGTATAAAGGTGCTTTAACAAGTTCCTGAAAACTCCCAACTGTAATATCCCTACGCTAAATCTAGTCGTGCAGCCACGGCCTACTTAAGATATCTTAAGCATAGGCCGTGGTGCAGCTAACAAGCTCGTTAATTTACGCTATCGCGCTCGATAAGCGCGCGGTTGCTTTAGCGTCTAAAACGCATCGTAAAACCAAAGTTCTTGTATTTTTGACACCGACGTTGTGAAGAGGTCTTATGCCAATTTGGTATGACGCAAAATTATTTGAATTAAAAAAAGTGACCATATGCTGAAAGCAAGGCCTCCCAAACCACTGTTATCTAGGAGGCCTTGGTGAAAGGTTTTTGAAGACAGGCGTGAGCTCTAACTTTTTCTCGCGTCTTGCTTGTGCAATCTCATTGAAGTAGGCTTAGAAATTTCTCGAACTTTGAAGTTCCAAGACACATTTGGAGTTGTTCCTATCGCTTGCATGCGTTGGGCAAGCTATCATAAGTTGCGTGTAAATCTATTTTGGCAGCCTCTGGTGATTTAGCAATATGCAGTTGTCATTGTTTTTGTTCTCAGTTTCACTATCGCTGTCAAATTTGAAAAGGTTGGACAGCGAAGGGATAGAAGCTGTCTCAACATAACGTTTTTCATTCATGCTACAAGTGCCAGAATGTTGTAGTGGGGATTTAGATATTACATCCTTATTGCCAATAATGAAGAGTTGAAATATGACAGGGAAAATGCGAAAGTTGCTACCCTTAAAAATCTCTCCAAGTATGTGAAGTAAGAGATAAGGAACTGTCAGAATAATTTTTAACTGTCAGGATAAGAAAAAATGAATAACTAACTGTCAGAATAAAAAATTTTCAGAATATATTACTGTCAGAATAAAAAAACTGCCATTCAGAATAAAAATCTGTCAGAATTTTAACTGTCAGAATAAAAGAAAAAAACTGTCAGAATAATTTTTTGCAAATAAAAATTTAGTTCTACATTCGCATTTTGCTGAAAAAAAACATTCGCATTTTGCTGAAATTGGGAGGGCTTGCCCCTAACATTATAAAATAAGTAAACGTAGGTTAATCCGGATCTTCGCCTAATTCGGATGGAATTGAAGGTATGAATGATTTATAATGTTTTTCTTGATAAAAGGCTTCGGATAATGCTGATCTTCGCACATTTCGGATAAAAGTTGCTTTTTTACATCCGGTAACCTGGATTTTCCTGCTTCACAACTGTGCATTCGTACACCAATCCACGCTGGAGTCACATGATTATTCATAACAACTGCTTACTGTTAGATACTTGCCTAACTACATTGTGCTTTTTACAACATTATAACATCGTAATCGCCCGGCTGACTAAACGCAATTACAGTAACAGCCAGCTGTCATTTATTACTCAATGCTTTTCGGGTAATCAGTGCGAAGGTTAGAAACACGTGTTGCACTGACTTTGGGATCTGCACTTTACAAAGATGTCTGAGCCGAACAAAGTCGCCGTCGATACCGAAGGTGAGCGATGCTTACTCAGCCATATGAACGCTGCCAGCGTTATGCACTTGGCGGTTCGTACCAAGGCGTGGAAGACTGTATTTGCAAATAATGGCTATGCTTATGGAACAGTCGCTGAAACACATGACAGTCCAAAATTACTGATTTCTTCGTTTGATATGTCAGTGTAAATACCTACTGTATCAATAAATATGCTTCATATAAAATAATTCTCTCATCATTGGGTCGCTAATATGTTCCATTAAAGTGATTTTCATCGATATTCTACTATCTCGATAACATCAGTTTTGAAACAAACATTTTAGGATAATCCGTATCTTCGCCTAATCCTGATGAATTTGTTTGTCAAATCGAATTCGAATTAACAGAGATTTACCTGTAACCACTATTTTGCAGTGTTTGTTTCGGTGATGTGGCAATAACAAACTTACGACGAACCTTTTCAAGTTTTGCCGTTCTGGTCACATGTGCCATAACGTTTGAGAGCTGCTCTCATGACCATTTGTTTTCTAAGTTACTTAGCCTAATACAACAACGTTTTAGTTGGTAAAATAGTCGAATTCAGGTTTAATAACGTTATACAATTTCAGCTAAACTTGCTCCTGCTTTGCTACGATCCATGCGATCGATACTGGACGGCTGAGGTAGGAACTTATCACCCAGGACTCATGGTCTGGTTTGCATTGAAAACTGCAGACTTATCTGGATGCCTGCAAATCGTGTAATTAACACAATAACCGCTCGTTTCGCGCTGGATACTCTTTGCGCATTGCAGTAAACGTGCTGTCAATGCTTTTTGCTTTCCCATAACGAGAACACTGTCACCCAAGTATAACGAATCACACAGTGAAAAGAAATTGTTGGTAGAAAGGAATATGCCAAACAGATTCGTACCGTGTGTGCTTTGGGATCATAAATTGCTGAGATAGTTATTCTTCTTGTTCTTTCCAGCGGCTCAGACAACTCTGAAAGTAAAGATTCGCGTGCTGATGCCCTTGCTATGCGGATATTCGCCGGCACAACAATGGCTCCAAGTTATTAAACAAATCATACCGGGTAACTTTCACCTGGAGAGATGTATGGCCGAGTCATTTCTTGTAAATATCAATTGGAAAACAAGTAATTTCAATTAATAAATACATCAGCATACTTCAGTTAAACCGTTCAATTTTCCATGAGATTCGTTTAATAAAAACATTTGCTTTTTCGATCTACTTACCGTTTGTTACTTCTGGAACGTAGACTTCACTAAATCTTCTACTGTATCCTCTGTGCGCAGCCATCATTCAGTTGCAGCTGATTACATGAAAACATTCAATTACATTATTTGCTAACACCGGTGGTTGTTTTTGCGTGTCTGCAAATGGTTGCAAATCTTCGTTTTCCCCTTTACTGCTTGCATGCGGCCCAGGAAAGTACTATACGTTGCAACCAGGGGCGGATCCAGGGGCGGCCGCCCCCCTAAAACCTAGAAAGTAACTTCATTCACCATGATTACATTTCTGAAAACAGCATTCGCGTTATAAGGACATTTTGTCGTCCACTGTTTTGTCACAGCAGTGTTGTGAAGTATATATACTTCAAGTATATATATCGCGTTCCTCTTACAGTAGCGAAGGAGTTATAAGACTTGACCACCAAATATTACTGAAATCTCCCCCCCCCCTAACCTGCCCCTGGTTGTAACCAGGTCAAAACTTGCAAGAGGTTCCTCAGGGGGGGAGAGCTCAGGGGTGCTTTCAGATGTTAGAAACTAATCGGGAAAATAGTGCGGATGTCATTGCATAACAAGAAAATGCTAACGGGGAGTGCAAAATCAGAAAAATACTCTTTTGCCCAATGAAGTTTTCGTATGGTTGACCCAAGCACAAGAGCACAAAGTTCAAAATAAATACTTGCTGCAAAATATTATTGAAAACGGGTGTTACCACGCTATTGTTGTCAGGGAGTAGAATGTAACAAACTCTTTTTTGTGAAAATAGTTTAGCAAAAAATGAGTTTATTTTCTTGCAAACAGAGATTTTAGGAAAACTATTTTGTTTTTGTGCATTTTAGCCAAAGTTTTTTTAAGACACTTCCTACAGCCGGTCTTTGCAACATCGGTGGTTCCAAGAGCATCAAAAATGTCTGTGTTGTTACTTTAAAAAAAACGCCCTGATGTCGAAACACCTCTGAACAAGCTGCTAACAATCATTGCCCCCCTTTTGCCCAAAACTGTAGGCAGCGGTCAATTCCCTCCCATAACGTTCGATCGTTCGCAGTACACAGAACACGACGCTTTGCCAAACACTTCGCTGCTTGACCTGAAACTACTTAACAACCCTTGCTTTCTGACAACGAAACCCTACGATAAACCAGACGAGGTGCAAACAGGGGTGTGGTGCTAAAAATAGAAGTGTGAGAACGGCTTCCTACACGAAATGAAAAGGAAGACCACCAAATTGTTCGAATAAAGTGAGCATTCGCATACAAGAATTTCCACACTGGGTCTTCCTGTTTCACTGCAGACTTTTGACCAGCAGTGCGTATCTGCGTGTCGCTATAGCGCATCTGTGAGATCGCAGCCATGTGTTAATGAAATATAGTTCAAAAAGGTGTGGGAACCCCGTTCCCACGCGTTCCCTTCCCACCCCACTACACCCCTGGGTGCAAGCTATTCACATAGAACACATAGAAGATTTTCTAGACTTTGTGCGAAAGTAAAAAACTGTTAGCGCCAGGAATTAGGTTTGTCAGAGATGATCGTGACTTCGAACATACTTTCAGCTGCACGCAGTTCGCGAGTTAAGCTGTTGATTTTTGTTCGAGTTAATACAGCTGCGCTTTTTTCGGATGTTGTTTCACCAAGAACAAGAAAATTTTCTAGCTTTTTCTTTTATCTCTGCAACCGCTACCCACATTTTCGTTGATCTCTATAACTGAACTCAAAATTTACCTTAACCGAAACAGACGACCTTACCCGGATTTTCTTAGAAAGCATACTGGAACAGTTATAGTAGCCTGAACAACAGTAACTAGTTGCCTACTTTCTTTATCCATTGTCCTTGTCCACTATGTGATGCAGTGAAGATGCAGCATCAAGACACAACGAGGGTGCCTCAACGTATTTTCTGTGCTACGTTTTAAATTCAAACAACTTTTTGACGACTTAATCTATTTGAAGATGGAAATGAAATCGCTACTTGCCACTTAACCTGACAGTAGGAAAATGTTGCCTTTTTCGCAATTTGACAATCTTTCATAAAATGTCAAACGCATACGACCGTTTTGCTAAAAACACACGGATCCCCAGAACGACAGCGTACGATTGCACCATCAAAATATTTAAAGCAGCCGTTGAGGGATTCGCTGTGGTCCAGCTTCCTTTGTTGGTGCGCTGTGACTCCAAGCGGGTGGTCGTAAAAATTGCCGTGAGTCATCAACTGTTCGCTCGATGATGAAAGTTGCCCAGCTACCAGCTCGGTTACAACTTATAAAAGATCAAATGGATCTTTACAGCCACTGAGGTAACCACATCAACTGTCGCTTTACAACTTTTAATAACCCCAAACAACGGTGACATTCCCAAAGTTGCATGAACCGTACTGCAGGTTTACGTCAAAAACGTTTGAAGAATTTTCTATTTCTTATAAATTACCAAGTCTTTTCTGCCCAGGGCATTTTAGATTTGATGTTAAAGTGTAATTTGAAAAGATTTAAAAAAGTTGTCGGTATTTTTTAATTTCACTTCGTATTGTGTCCTTTCTTTCAGAAAGTATTTGTTGAACCACACAGAACATTGTGAACCTGCTATGGATTGCTTTTATCTCCATCTAAGTCGGGTGACAATAAGACGAAATGTGAAATCTTGCAAACTAAACACCAATGCTGGAAAGAGCGGCAATCACTTAAAACCTAACTTTCAGTTGTGCTTCACAAAAGTTTGTATGTTCAAGTCTTGAGCAAAGTAAATTTGTGATACTCACCAAAGGTTGTGAATCCAGAGCATGTTGTCAACACTGACAACCAGGTTTAGAATGCTTACATTCTTTTGATCTGTGTGTTTGCTGGCTAGACGACAATCATGGTGACCGTAAAAACTTTAGCCTAGCCACCTGTTTAAATGGCCTCGGTTTATGACGGGTGCGCTACCTGGTTTCACATCCTTTCGGTCAACTTAAATGCTTGTTAACTCCCAACTGAAATGTCCTTTGTGACAAAGCAGCCCAACTGCCTATTCCGATTTATGAACATTTGCTGCTGATGTTATTGCCATATCAACTGCAAGTATATCTTCAAAATAACTGCTTCTGCTAAAGAGGAAGCCTTGCACATCTCGTATGAGGCTCGATCGCCAAGCAAACCAACTTCCCGGTGCATGCTTCCAAGCAAGGTTTACCACTCTGCACCCCAGTCTCTCTTCACCTATAACAATTGCTGTTGATGAAATGTCGACTAATTTTTGTCTATCGATACACTGTTAATTGAACACACCTAACACACGAGATGATTTGCAAAACGTGATGGGTAAGCAGTGGTGCTCCAGCTACGTTCAACGTCAATATTTGTCGAAGGCAATCTAAGCACGTGCTATTCTCAGCGTGAAAGTTCGAGCTAGTAGAAGCAGGCCTGGGTACAGATAAAGTCTGCATTGAGCAACTTACTCTTGCTAACAAAATATTGCATACAGACCTTTTTGGAAAAAGAGAGCTTCATTGCAATTCTAAAGCTGAATAAAACTGGGAACATCAGCAATCGTCAAATAGAGCATTTCTTTCGGTCTAGCTAGAGACACGTTACAGCAGCTACTTTCGGCACTGTTTCACACCCGACGGTTGCATCAAACGATGTTTAAACAAACACTTTCGCAAGGTAAGAAAGGTGCTGAAGAATTCAAACCCTTTTTGAAGATTAGCTGCTTTCGCAAGATGTTGCAAAAACAGAGGTTAGTAGCCAAAGGTTTATCTTGGCCACCAAACATAACTTTAAGATTAGCAAGATGAACTTTCCTCACAAAATCAATGACAGCCTTCTATCGGTGTTTGAAGGTAGGAAATATTACACACAGATGTAACAAAACTTGTCACGTTCAGTGCGACAGATTTTTTATGATGAACTCGTAGCTCTTAAATACACCTAAACCGATATGTAGAGTTCGATATCCAAAACACATATTTGAATATGTGATAAAGAACAAACACTGTATTAAAATGTGATAGGTTGTCAAGTCAGTCACAGGAAAATACATACCTATCAACACCTAATTTATAGTATGCATATTGACAAACCTTCTCTAAGGAGCCCTCTTACTTGATTTGCAGACAGGGGCAGAACAAGGTTAGATCGGCGCCCGGGAGAAGAAGCAAGTCTGGTGCCCCCATGTTCGAACCTGAGGTCTTTCGAAAGCAAAATGTACTCTATTGGAGAAAGTGCATGTGACATTGTTGGGACTTTTCGACGCCCCCCGCAGTCATTCGGCGCCCGGGGAATTCCCTTGTGTTCCCCCTTGTCCCTCTAGTTACGCCCCTGATTGCAAGAACTCTCCATAATTTCCAAACTTTAGCTACGTGAGTATGAGCTCAATATAGACTCGTAGAGTCGTGGTATGGTTTATTCATGCATTTTTGTGACTCTAATCACGAAATAACACGAATGCAGCAAGAGGAAATACAATTACATAAAAGATCACAAATTGATTTCATGTCAATGAAAATATAAAAACATCAGAAATTTCAGGTTTCGCAGTTGATCGTATTCTAACGTGTTGAATCACAAAGGGTTGGCGAAAGACCACCTTGGTCAAGTTCTCAGCCAGACCTGTTGCTAGATCATGACAAAATATTTTGTCATAAGAAATTTTAGGGGTGCATCTAGCTACGTTTCAACGTCGATAGGCTGACTGCAATTGCGCGCAAATTCTCCGACAACAAACAAAAAAGTGTGCGTACCAACATCATGTGAAGTTCACAGTTAAGATACACGGTCTTAAGTTTTATCAGAAAGCTCGCTGTTTCGAATGGCATAACGTAGGCTACGCAGAGCCGGAAAATGTCACTAACGGAAAATAGAGAGAGCGGCAAATTTATAGCGGCACGAGAAGAAACAGAAAAACAAGTCATAGAGTGGTCAGCGTCGCAAAACTCTGCTAATGGGCACAAAGGGGTAACGAATAGATGAATCCGGTGTGGGGCACTGTATGTCATTGTCAAATAGAGCCATCATTCAAGAAGGCGAAATGAAGTAAAACCTTTTGACCCTGAAAAGTGCACGTGTCAATTCGGTTCATCGTCACTGCATCCGCGCTTTGAACGTCTCCCGCAATCGCAGGACGCTGTGTAACGTTTTTTAAGCGAAACAAGAAGCGCACGCTCACAAGTTCCTGAGAAGCAGGAGGTGATTAGGGGTCAGTGGTTCTTCTCCCGTTCGATCCCATTGCATACTGGCTCTCTCTTTCGGTATCATGGGTGATCCAGACCCCGATGTACTATGGTGTTTTCCCATTGCGTTCTATTACGTGCAGTCTCCTATAATTTCCCAGAACTTTTACATAAACCTTTAAAGTTATTGATAAAAGTAAAACGCTGTGCACCCTTTGCACGTTTTTCTGGGGTTCTAGCACTTAGAGCAATATCTTCAAGTTCTCTTCTGCGTATAACATGGCTCAAAAATTTGAGCTGTTTTTGTTTTATACACAAGAAAGTAGTTTACGCTCTTGTATCATTCTTCGAAGGACTGACACATTAGTTTGGTGTGCTGTCCATGGAATACGGAGAATTCTCCGGTAGAACCATATTTCAGTTGCTTCTATGTTTTTCCTGGTCTATGCTGTTCGTGTCCAGGTTTAACAGCCATGCATGTGAACCGGCCACACGAAACATTTCAAAATCTTGTTTTCAATTTTATGGAAAGTTGTCGATCTCTGAAAATGTTTTTCATGCTGTTGAAAGTTGTTCTTGACAGATGTCGATATGATCCGTCAAAAACACATTGGTGCTAAAGGTATATGGATGCTACTTCTATCATGAAGGTGTTAAATTTCTCGTAGGAAACAAGTTGGTCCCGTAACAAGGCGTTTAATATTTTGCAGGTGGATTTAATCATCCGCTTACAACAACCACAAAAATGGTTGCCGAGAAGGGAATAAAAAGCCCACTGAATTCCCTTCTGTCGGAGAAATGTTCATCAATATTCTCTTGGTCCAAACCACGACCGTAATGGCTGAGAACGCGGTCCGGTTCAACAAAGCACCCCGCGCTGTCGCTAGAATCATCAACGATTTTCTTCAACAACCGATGAACCTACGAAATGCCTAAGGATTGAGTCGGTTGACAGAGATTAAGTCATTTCGATGTGAACAGCTCTAGCAGTGTGGTCAGGATAAATGCAACCGTAGCACGTAACACTACGTCTGCCTTGTTATACCAAAAAAGGACCAAAAAGTCTGCCCCAACGTGAGCAAAGGGAGGTTAGTCTGTAGCGGTTCGTTCCTTTGGCAGGTCTGCCATCATTTATTGTTTCACTCAAGCTCCTCGTTTCCGCCGCAAGACACTGTTTCCTAGGTCCCGTGGTACAGCCACCCCCCTTATAACCCAAAATATCTGTCGCAAGGCCGTTTAAATGTGAGACCCGTTAATGGCTTGCACAAACACATGCCTTAGTTTAGCTCTTCATATTCTGCTGGCAGATGAGGGACATCTTCTGGAGGCTGGGGCCTGATTTTAGTTGTTTCCCATTGAAACTTCGGAAGCTTTCAGCCATCGCGATCTTGTCGCAAATTTGAGCATAATTAAGCCTCTCGAGCCTTCATCCCCTGGGTGATGTTCGTGGGAACGTATCTCTTCTGGTCTGGTGGTGATACTGTCACAATTTTGGAAAGTTCGCCACGAAGGTGGAAAAACACTTGGAAGTGTTTTTTATGCTCAACGAAACCGCAGCCGAATCACTCAAACATGTGAACTCACCCGGTTCGATGGCCAGTTACCTTCGTAGGAACTGATCTTGCCGAATGTTGCCGCTTGCAGTTCCAACCGAGGAACGTTGTTTTCTTTCAGTGTAGCCAGGCGAGTTTTTCCCATCACGAACGAGCAGCCGTTGTCAGCCATGCGCAGATAGGTTACTAACGGCATATTTGCTGGTTGACGCATCGGCGAAACTGCTTGGTGGGCGCTGAAAGCCGGAATAAGTTAAGCATCGACAAGTGTCGAAGGCCTTTTTGCCACGTGCTGACGTAGTCCTGCGCAAGCTCTTCGTCCCAGCCGCATTTTTGTTTACACAACTGCTGTAGTAGGATTCCAGCCTTCAAATCAACTGGAGCAACCAACCCAAGAAGATCGAACAACGAACAGGCGATACTGAGGAAACCTCTACATGTTGATGGGCTTGTCCTTGAAGTTCACAGCAAACTCTAGCAAGTCGTTATAAAATTCTAATCAACATCTATCAACAACTGACGCAGTGACAACCTTTGGTTGCATGGATCAGTTCTCTTGCCATTGTGTTTCCATTTGTTCTACTGTTGTTTCCACTGACAGCTGCTTATGGTTTATTCATGCATTTTTGTGACTCAAATCACAAAATAACACGAACGCAGCAAGAGGAAAGACAATAACATCAAAGAACACAAATTAATTTCATGTTGATGAGAATATAAAAATATCAGAAATTTCAGGTTTCACAGTTTAATGATCGTGTTCTAACTTGCTGAATCACAAAGAAATGGCAACAAGCCACGTGGGTCAAGTTCTCAACCAGCCCTGTTGCTAGCACAAACCAATTTTTTAATTCAAGACATTTCACAAGTAGTAAAAAAAGTAACAAAAATGCATCGAAGCAACGTCAGGTAAAACAAGCAAAAAAACAGTAACAAAAAAAGTGGGGAAAAGCATGCCTATGTACAGGGTTACTTCCTTGCATGATGGCTGTTTGCATGTTTCTGCTTATTAGCCGAGTCATGTGAAAAATTAAATCAATTCAGTTGATCAAAACCTAGCACCTAGGTTTTCTTACCACCCATGTTGATATGGATCGCTGCAGATGCCTTGCCGCTGACTGGGATATATTACTCAACACGTGTTTTTCGTTGGACATCATCCTTCGAGCAGCAGGTCACGTTCTTCGCCAATCAGGCGAATAGCTTAGGTCTTTGCTGACACCGAGTGGAGAAAGTCGTCCACGTAGAATGGTCGTTCGACATCTCTGGTTGTTGTCCGCGGTGTTGCCTTTCGCTATTTTGTTTAAAGAATAACTTGCACACGAGAGAGAGAGATTTATAGTTTCATATAACTCTGCTAATAGGCAGAAAAAGTGCAAAAAACCATCATGCTATAAAGCAACTAATTAATGGAAATTAGAATAAATGAAAACACAATGGGAAACGTACTGATCAATGGAAACAAAGATATTGTAACGATTGTCATTGTATCACATGGGATTGGTGAAAGACTACCGAGGTAATCTAGACCAGTGCTCTTCAACCTTTTTGTTATGGTGTGCCCTTAAAATGTTTTGATGATCTCATGCACCCTATTTACTTAAAAGGTAAACCGAGGTGAAAAGCGATATGACAATCATCCTGGAAAGAGACTATCACACTACAATATTACATAAAACACACAACAAAATCAAGGAAATAATATTTAATGGCTTTTTTGTTGTTGCATGTTATTAACCAACAACTCTCAAACCGGGGAATAATCTCCTTTTTAGTTGCACCCATCATCAATGCCGTCGATGTGTGTGATTGCATTTCTCTTAGTGGTGCACCCCACGCCTATTTTGGTGCACCCTAGGGTGTACCGTGCGCACCGGTTGAAGAGCGCTGATCTAGACAACCAACCCATTTGAAAGTTGTTGACTAGTGTACGAAAACAACAATTGAAACTACAGTAAAATAAGCACAGTTAAAAAACAAACAAGCAAATGAACAAAACACGGAACACGGTGAGGAAAACTTACAGATGAAAAAGGCATGTCTATGTGCACAAGGGAGTGGTTGCCCTAAACAAATGCACATGGCGACTTTGTGAAGTCACCACCAGATCACCACAAAAAACGGGAAATCCCTATCTTGGTTCTTACGTTCACCCTGGTAAAGCATCTATGTCCGACATGATGGCCACTTGGTTTTGACGGAATCGACGAATTACGCCAAACATAATGCAGCTCAAAGTCTTGTCCATGGTTAATCGTTCGTTCAAGCAAGTTACATCATATGTTGCAGCGCAGTCGAAGACCACTCAAACCTTTCCCTGTTTTTTTTCACAAAGCACTGGACGGGTGGAGAGGCAAGTACCACACTTCACCTGTCGCTGGCACTTCGTTTGCGGACGTTCGTATCGCGTAACCTTTTTCGACATAGCCTTCCACAGTTTCGACGAACTTTTTTTGGACCGTTGCATTCAGCAATTCTTAAACAGAAAATACGGTGTCACGCAACAACGTGGTGCACCGGCTGAACCCTCTCCCTCAC
>JGI24022J15233_10006732_pt1 | contig 12518 bp, 7 predicted proteins | sample Ectturendosymbi2_FD_15233 | JGI IMG/M metagenome (IMG submission 15233)
GGNNGGTTGTACAGAGCCCTGCGACCAAAGTTATAGGCCGCACGCAATCAGGGGATATATGCCTTCCTGAAATCACACCAATAATTATGATGCATACATGGTGATGATGCATTTTCCTTCTCTTGCTAACCTTCAATGTACCTTTTCAGATGGGCAAATGTACCACTAGGGGCACATGTACCCCAGTTTCGGAACCCTTGTTCTACATGCATTTCAATTCGCTTATAACTTCAATTCGGCAATAACGTTCTTTATACTGTACAATACCCTGGATGTGCGGTTATCGGCAAACTCTGTAGTTACCTTGCATGTTAGCTCAAGGGGATGAAGTTTCTTGCGTGTTCTGTTCTCCCAGACAAGAAACTTTACGGTAATTGCCTTTATTGGCTGAATACACTGTATTGAAATTTTTTTCACCTTGCCCTGGAAAACAGAGTTTGCCGTGACATTTTCCACTGTATTTAATATATTTTTTGCCATTCGGGATTTTTGAGCAACTTGCGCTTGCCCGGAAAAACACAAGTTACTCTGAAATGTTTCACTGTATTGAAATATTTTTATCATTCAGGATTTTTGAGCAGATTGCGCTTGCCCTGAAAACAGGTTTTGCCCTGAATTCACTGCATTGAACATATATTTTTTATCACTGAGGATTTTTAAGTAACTTGCACTTGCCCGGAAAAACACGAGTTGCCCTGAAATGTTTCATTGTATTGAACATCTATTTTTTATCATTCAGGATTTTTAAGCAGCTTGCGCTTGCCCGGAAAAACACGAGTTGCTCTGAAATGTTTCACTGTATTGAAATATTTTTATCATTCTGGATTTTTGAGCAACTTGCACTTGATCTGAAAACAGAGTTTGCCCTGAATTCCCTGTGTTGAATATATATTTTTTATCATTCAGGATTTTTGAGCAACTTGCGCTTGGCCTGAAAACCACGAGTTGCCCTGAAATGTTTCACTGCATTGAAATATTTTCATCCTTCAGTATTTTTGAGCAACTTGCGCTTGCCCTGAAAGCAGGACTTACATTGAATTTACTGCATTGAATATATATTTTTTATCATTCAGGATTTTTGAGCAACTTGCGCTTGCCCTGAAAGCAGGACTTGCATTGAATTCACTGTATTGAATATGTATTTTTTATCATTCAGGATTTTTGAGCAACTTGCTCTTGCCCTGAAAAACACTAGTTGCCCTGATATCTTCCACTGTATTGAAATATTTTCATCCTTCAGTATTTTTGAGAAACTTGCGCTTGCCTTGAAAGCAGGACTTACATTGAATTTACTGCATTGAATATATATTTTTTATCATTCAGTATTTTTGAGCAACTTGCGCTTGTCCTGAAAACAGAGTTTGCCCTGAATTCACTGTATTGAATATATATTTTTTATCATCCAGGACTTTTGAGCAACTTGCTCTTGCCCTGAAAACAGGGTTTGCCATGAAATTTTTCAAGCCGTGGCAGCGGCCGCCAACCCCACCCACCCGCCTCGTACGCCTGTGCTTGTAGTCTACTCATTCAGGTTTTACCTTCGGTATGGCATTATCGTATCTTCTGAGGAGTTGACACTGCAAATTTTTGAGGAACATTGCAATCTCTTGAAAGATACTCCGACCAGGTCCCGTTTTAAGATACCTGATTTACAGCGGTCGTTTCAGTAACTGCCGCAACCCTTTGCATAATCCAGATTCATTGCGGTCAGGTGGGCTTAGGTTAAACCAAACAAATTTAATACCCCGTTTTTTGCGTTTTAATAGTATTTGCGATTTCATTAATAATAGCACTCAGCTTGCATTTTTTATTGTGTCACTGTGAACATTTGTAAGTTACACCACCGACACACTGCCTAGAGCCCCAGATTGAAAATTACGATATGTAATTTTTAGTAAACAAAACATATTCTATTTCATAAGAGCTGATAATGTCCACCTATAGGCGAAACAGATGCTCTGATAAGACCGTGGTGTCTGATCCTTGGCTGTGAAAGGGTTCCTTTCCTAAGAGCAGTGCTTTTCAATCTTTCGAAAGACGGTCACACTCTTGTTCAACGAAAATTTCATTCGCACAACCAACACTAGGGTTGCTGAAGTGAAGAATAGCCGCAAAATCAGATTACTCTAAGAAACGATGTAGAATTTTTTAAATAACCAAACTAACGAATACCTGCTGCAAAATAATAAGCACAAAAATGTGCATACAGCATCATCATTTATTTATTCAAAGTATGCAATTATATTAATGGCTTGGTGTTCCTGAGTACTTCTTGTAATTTTAGACCAGTTTGGTGCAACATCTTGCCCAACGCTCCTCACATTGGGTCATCTAGGGTCCCATTAAGAAGACAACTCCATATTCTTGTCTTGATATCAATCAATAACCAGAGCACTAAACCCTTTTTCGGCAAAGTAGGTGGTTGGATTTTGTCGATGAACTTGGAGCGCTTGGATTTCGAGGCAGAACCGTCGCCAGAAAGTCTTCAATAGTGGGGCTTTACGTTTGTGCAGTGGGCTTGACACTCTGCAATTTGGCAAAAACACTGATTTATAGTTTCATATTTCAATTTGGGGGGGCTTGGAGCTTTGTTAGGGAGGCTAAGCGCAACAAATCCCCGGGGCTACGCGACTGTTCCGAGGTCTTTGCGAAGGTCATCGAGGGCTCTTACCCAGATTCAGCGTGTTTTATACGGCTTCTCCTTCTTCTTTTGAGCCAGCTGTTCTAACCACTGCTTGGCCGCACTAGATCTCGGGGCAGGTGTTGAGCAACCATTCGACTGTCTCATCGTCCAGAAACGTCAGGCCGTGTAGTCCATGAGGAGGTCGATGGATTGGACATTGGAGGACAACATGGTCGACGGTTTGTTCTTCTGCGCCACACTCACAGGTGGCTATGTACGGCTAATAAAAGGTTGATGGCAAAGGTGGTTTTGTAGATTTGTGCCCAAATGCTCCGGTGGATGTTGTTCGCCGAAAATTTTCAAAATACATAAATTTGATTGTAAATCTGTAGCCTGCTGTCTGGGAAAGTAAGCTTCAAAATTATCGATCAGACTGTGCATAAGGGAGCTGGCTGTTTCGGTGAAACTCTGCTCTAGATTATGTTTCTTCCCATTTACACGCGGGCATGATCGAATGTCTCTAGGGCAATGGTGCACAACCTGCAGCCGTACAGCCGCATGCGGCCTTCGATAACGAAATTTGCGGCCGTCCACATGTAATTTAAAATGTAAGATTTGGCGGCCGTGCTGGCGCATATTGAAGCAAAACCAACGTAAGGCAAGAAAATCAGTCGACACGATGGGTAACAATCTGGATGGGGATGTCACAAAGTGTTATAGAATGAATACGCAATTTATGTTTGAATGTGTTCTGTGTTGGTTGGAACTTGGCAGTATCTCATAAATATAACTCGAACTCGTTGGCGGCCGTACTTCACATAAACAAAAGTAATGCGGTCGGCAACAGCAAAAGGTTGTACACCCCTGCCTTAGGGTCTTCAAACTCATCAGGTCTTCTCGTCGATAAGTTCACACAAGAAATTCCTGTCGTAAGTTCCACTATCTACATTATTCTTTATCTACAGATACACCACATTTCAGAATGATAAAGAAGATGCCATCGCCTCCCACTTCTATGACAAGTTCATCAAACTCACGACTTTTTAGGGCTGTTCAGTATTGCATTCACAATTTTGATAATATCAGAAATGACATCAGCTAGTTGGTAATTTTTTATGCATTTCCTAGCGTCTTGCCTCCAACGCTTCACGGTGTATGACACAGTGGATACTCACAACCTCTCGTGCGACTTGCTCTATGAGCGCAACAACGCCATTTCGAATACCGACCATCGCCCTTGCACAATCTATGGACACAGCCTTGAATTTCAACCACGTCACACCGTGTTCTGAAACGTTATCGGCCAATTTTGCAAAGATACTGGCTGCAGTGATGTCTATGCCAGTAGGAAGATAAAACAGATAGGCCTAATGATCGACGACTTCATGCGTTCCTTGTCAGGAAAGCGAACATATGCAATCAGTTGAGCTTGCCAATGCAACGGGAAATCATAGGTAAGATCAGTCTTTTAATCGAATTGAATCTCGAAGCAAGGCACATCACGAAGATTGGCTAAAAGCGTTCGAGACAGGTGGGAAGAAGCTGACGTAACAATAGGACAAGCGGATAGAAAGTTTCGTAGTGGCTTTCCGTAACTTCTAAATCATTTCTCTGTGGAGATGTTCAAACTATTGAAATATGAGCGCAACTTCAGGCAATTTTTCGTTGTGCGCGGTACCATGTTTTACAAAAGGGTGACTAAATAAAGATAGGATTGTTTAAAATACGTTTACAACAACACAACATTTTCACCATCTGCATTCGTCCGCACGGTGTTTGTCACTCGCACCCAGTGGTGTAGCAAGGGGAGGCCCTCGGGGCCGCGGGCCCCGGGCGGCACTTTTAGGGGGGCGGCACTTTGCTGATTAAAAATTAATTTTTGAAAGGAGTTTAAAATTTATAGATTTTCCTTATTGTTGAAAAAATCTTTTTTTAGTTTTAAAAGTTCCAACTCTTCAAATTTTGTGTTTGGAAGCCCTAGACTGGTAGGCTAGCCTAAAAAAAAACATGTGGCTGTGGAGTGAGCAAATTGATGAAACGTTTACTCAAAGGTCTGTGTCAAATCCAATGTGCTGAAGTGCCCCGTGCAGTGTTTTGTCTTGAAATGAGGACTTTTTTAACGCATTACACTTGGGGGGCAAATGTGCCCCAGTCCCTACACCTTCCTCGCCAGAAAAACTATTTCCGCCATCGCAGTCAAAGGTCCTTGGAACAAATGAAAGAAACGACATTCGACGACAGATTAGCAAGTGTTAGAGCTCCGGTTGTTCGCTGCTTATATTGCCCTTCTGCTCAAAATCTGATAAAAAGTTTTGCATGATATCATGGTAAATAGTCAAGGCTAGCTTAATCTTTTTTCTCGTATCGTTGGTTCCTCAGTAACGCCCCCACTGCACATCATAACATCACTTGACATCTAGGCAGTGGCGACGAAGATCTCGCTGAGGCGGCGATAGTTCAGTGGACGAGCCCGCCTCTCAGCTGGAAGGTTGTACGTTCGATTCACTGACACTGAGTGAATAGCCGTAGCGCTCCTAGGGTAAGATCGTTCGCTCCAACTGCCCCGGCAAGAAGCATATTTCAGGCGTTGGCATGCACCTAATTGCCGTATAAAGAAAACACTTCTTGGCACATCTTATGTTATTTTTTAACGTTCAGTTGGATATTTTCAATAAGTGCCATAAGCTGAAGCGTAGTATTAGGCTTATCAACATTAAATTTTGGCGGTTGAAGTGAGGAACTCTGCAAAGGCAATGTTGCTCAATTTCAATACAATTGCAGTTTTTCTGCATGACGTAATGGTGTCGGAAAATGACGTTCTTGAAGCGGGGTAGTGCAGTTGGTGTGTATGCGTGGGTAACTTTGAGCTCAGATTGTCGGTTTGAACTGCAAGTAGAGTAAATCAGAGCCAGCCGATAAGCTGCGTGAATTTGGTAAATGTCTCCTTTGTTCAACAGTATACGTAACATTTGCGATCACAGAAAAATTTATTTCAACAAGAAAAGCTTAGAAAAGGATGCTTGGATATGATTGTAGTTTAGGCTTTTATTAAAAAGGGCGATCGAAATGGTAGTACAACTTGGCAATGGCTGTGCTGAATAAAGATGTTCAACGCAATTACCGTCGAACGTAAGACGTAGTAATCACTGCTGAGCATCCAAAAGGCCTATGTCCCACCTGACATGGTTTGGTAATACAGTTTTCGAAATAGACGTCTAATGGTAACCAGTCCAGTCGCCACGGGGCATTGGCGGACTTAGTCCCCCAAACAAAGCTCCAAACTTCCCAATGTGAAATGTGAAACAATATAAATCAGTGGACTTTTTGCCAAACTTTAGAATGTCAACCTCTCTGCCCAAACGTAAAGTCTTTCAATTAAAGACCTGGAGATGGTTCTGTTGGTATCGAACAAAAACAAGAAATAACACTATGCACATTGGAAGAGGTCCAACCCAACATCTAGACCAGCTATGTCCAGGCCACGGCCCAGTCGAAGGTTTTGTGCGGCCCAGTTTAGGTTTTCGCTGCAGTAAAAGTACCCTGCATTATTGACAACTTGTCCTTATTTTAATAATCTTGAATTTGAAATTTTTGATGCAGGTGGTCCTCAGTGCCACTTTGTCACTTCTGTTACCACTGCAGTTAGGATTCGAACGCTTTCAGTACATTAGCTTTAGCTAAATTTAATTTGCTAAGATCAAAGTAAGCCATTTAATGTCCGGCCCTCGTTAATATGTTATTCAATGTTCGGCCCTGGTTGAGATAGTGACATATTTTTTGGCTCAGTAAGCCATTTGGGTTGGACACAGCTGATCTAGACCAAGTCCGCAAATCACGACGAAGACTGCAAGCCAGCGCTTCTCAACTATAGCCGGTTTTAAACCTGTGATATTTTTCAAAATGGTTCCCCGCAGCTATAGAGGGCTTCGCGCAAGTGCCGACAGAGTTAACGTTTGAAGCCTTTGATATTTTCTAAGCGGATTAAACCACTACTGAAACGTGAAGTGAACAATGACACGTTTTTTACATCACTGAGATCATTTTATCAGATTTATTATTATATTCTGCTACATCCAGTGCAAATACTTTTTTTAGTTAAAGACGGGGATACTACACGAAATTTTAACAAAACAAAAATGTTTACTAAGTACGTATGCCACCATCACATCCCATGATTTTTTCGTTTGATCCCCTGGAATAAGTAAACATTTGAACAGCAATGCGGTGGGCTTACCGGAGATTAAAACCAACAGGGAAGAAAATTTGACGAAACATGTCGGTTCGTACAGTATATGCATATGTAAAGAAAGCAAAATATCGAAAAATTAATGATGAGCAAGGTGGCAATAAGCAGAAACAGCAAGACTTATAATCGACAATGAAAACAAGACTTTCAGTCTGTGAGTGCTTGATTGTGATTTTCAAGATGATTTATTAATCCTTATATCTTTTAATAAGCACGAAACATGATTTTCTCTCATTTGAAATTTTTGTAAGCAAATTTGCAGGGTGGAAAGGGCGGCACTTTTATGATCGGCCCCGGGCGGCACTTAGCCTTGCTACGCCACTGCTCGCACCACACGGTTTTCTCATCCGCACAAATGCGTACTGTCGCACAGGTTGAAGAGCACTGCCTTAGAGAGTTTTACTAAACAACGCTGCCTTGTGAAGTTTTTTTGTTACAGCAACATGTGGTAATTAAATTACTGGTCGAGCTATGTACTCACAATCCAATCACCGCCGTCTGTGTCGAAGTCGCAGTACACTTTGACAACTTCTTCGTCAGAAAAAGGGTATATCTCATACACACCACTTGTTTTTGAATCGCCATCAACATCTTCGCAGCTTTTCGGCTTGGGCTTATCCACAACTGAAACGGCTATAAAAATATGCACAGCTCTACTTTTTGTTTCAGAAAGTCATTTTTTGTGATAGGTTGTTCACACCTCATCAAAGGTAACAGCGGTAACTACTAGAAAATTCAGCAATGGCAGTTAGCAAAGAGTTTAATTACAAGAATGTTATAAGTATTTTCTTATACAAGGTGTAGCTGGGTGATGTTTTGCAAAACATAATTTTGAGTTAAAACAACTGTAGCTGGTAGTTGGTTGTTTTTTTGGTAGTGTGCATTGCATTAAAAACTCTAGTGAAGGCTTTACTTCGTAAAGTCAGCAGCATGCAGCGATATCACATGCACAAAGTAAAGCGCATGTCTCTGAAGGACTCAATATTCGACCGAAATCTCCAGAAAGTAAACTGACAGTCCACTTGAAGTTTACATTTCGTAGCAGGCAATAGATTTGTGATTGCATTGACAATTTAATAAACGTTGGTTTACTTTTTGAAAAAGGCTTTTATGTGCAAAATATTGACCTCCTTTCAACTGCATCAGTGTAATATGCCAAACAAATCATCATTATGTTGTAAGCAAAACCAAGCACGAAAATTGAGTTATTCTGAATTTTAGGTCAAGATTATGGAAAATAATGATTTTTTTATGAAGACCATGATCCAGCTGGATAAACTTGCAGCTTCTGCTTTTATTATATTTTGCACGCATTGTTGTAGGAGCCACTTCCATTCAGATCAGTCCCATCACCACGGGGGGCTCTGGTGGGCTTAGCCACCCCGAACAAAGCTCCAATCCCCCAAATTTAAACGTGAAACTCTATAAATAAGTGGAGTTTTGGTTAATTTTATAATCTCAAGACCCCCCAAACAAACGCAAATCCCCAGCAGAACTGTAAAGCCCCCATCTAGAAAACTTTCTGGCGACGGTTCTGATTCAGATACGAAGCTTTTTTCGATAGTGAACGTTACATATGTTACTGTAGGTTAACCACAACCATAATTATTATTAGACCAAATACATTTCACTTTCTGCCTAGTCTAGAACAAATCATTAATCTTGAAAGAGGGTATAAGTTTTTCCTTGACATACGTTTGCTCAAGTTTAAGGTTTTGATAAAATCTTCAAACTCTTTCCGCAGTTCGATGAAATCTTCTTCGAGTTGTGTGCACTGGCACAAGCTGACATCTTCACTACAGGCGCAGGCACTGAAGAAGCTTATGAGAAGAATCGTCCTCACAGTCACTGCAATGCTGAGAAATAAACCTTTGTTTTTTTTGCAACGGATTATTAACATCTTCTCAGTCAAAACAACCTTTTCTGTTGCAAAATAATTTCCGAAAAAAAATTGCGAATCTTTGTTGACACGTTAGGGAACGTCTTGGCTTGGAAACGTTTTTGACGATTTTGTTTTCGAAAAAAAAATGTACAACAATTTTTTTGTACTTCCCACGTGTTTTGAAAACCAGGTTCCTCTGTGCAACGTAGAAAGAGCGCACTACTCGCTTCCCCTCCAGAGCCTTTTATAAATGTGTCGCAAGCCTGCAGGTTCAAAGTTGGTTGTTAGAAACCATCTAAAGTGCACGGGCTTTACAAGAACCGATTCGTTTAGAAGGCGTCTTGCGGCACTCGCACATGCTGCATTTGACTCGCTGCATATAAATTTTACAAGCTAGTTTATATTTACAACACATGAATTTTTGCGATCTGAAGAGCGGAATTTGCTATTCACTTTTACAGGGCATATACTCAGGCGTGTAGCCAATGAAGAGGGGCAAGTGGCCCCCAATTCCAAAAAGTTGCACCAAAATTTTTCAGTTAATCAAGCGTTTGATGCGTAAGCCAAAGAAATAGTTCAGCGCAAATCAACGAAACAGCTTACTATCCCACGTCAGCATTTTAGTCGAATCTGATCAAAGCCGTATGGTTGACAAGTTGTGTATGATTAAGCAAACGTTGCCTATAGTGGTGTAGAGTGTAAATGCTAGGCTAGCGGTGGGCAAACTACCGCCCGCTGAACGTTTTCTACGGCCCTTGTGTACACAATGCACACTTATGTACTGTATTATAAAATATGGCAATATAAAACTGAAAAAAGATGTAATAAACACCATCCTCTTGATAACATAAACTAAGTTTGAATATTAAAAACGTAAATATATTAAAATTTGAAAACATTAAAATATATTACATTTTATGTAAAAAGCTGCATAATTTTTAAAAGCTGGTCCTTAGCTGCGTACTGACCCAACAATGTGGCCCTCACTGAAAAAAGTTTGCCCACTCCTGTGTTAGGTAATCCGTATCATTGCTGCCCTTTACGTGAGGTTTAACCTCCGGGTGGAAGTTGGTGATAGTGGAATACAAACTTGTATCTAATAGCTGACAATAACTAACCGCAATTAAAAAAAGGAATAACGCTTATCACAGCTGTTTCTGGCGCACCATCTTGCTGTGTCCCACCTAATGGTGATGGCGTGATGCAGTCTAAGCATTAGTGCAAGACCATTGCGAAAATTCCTCTCTAATAACTCTGGCGTGCTACAAATATAACTTATCTTTGTCTGCAGTGTCAGCCGAAGCCTTAAATGAATATCGTAGATTTTCGTTTTTGTACAGTTTTGAAACTAAATGGGTGAATATGGCGGTTATATACATTTTACATACATTGAAGCTCAAACTTTGGCTAAGAAGCGATCCTGCTTTACAGTCTTTTTTACGCAATTACGCCATAGCCACATTTTATCAACAATAGCTTTCATTCCAGATATTTGTTTGTGGTGATTAAACATGTGCTGTGACGATTCAATCACAATTATGAGGAGCCTTATCGTTGTCATCAATGATTTCCCATTGCCTTCCCGGCGAGTAAAAATCAGTCATGCCAAGTAATCAGAGTCCCCTCTGCGCATCGTCTCAAAGTGGTTCAATTTTCACTGATGTTAAATGCCACCATATCCTTCTGTAAATTTGAAATCGTACAGCTTCAACGGGAAGAGTCAGCAGCAAAACCTAACGTGAGTAGGAAGATACTTTTTATTTTGTAAGTGCAGAGAGCATTGACTGCCATTACTTATAGATAGCTTGCAATTTGTTTTGTCGATGAAACGCTTGTGACTAAAATGACACTAAATTGATTTTTTTGCACGCTGTTTTGATTTTGGTTTTAAACACTAATGGAATTTTTTTAAAAATTCAACTGCTTACGCCGGAATGGCGAGATCAACCAGCTGTTGTGTTCAGCTGCGGCGACAAGTATTTCTTAACTTACAATGCAGAACCGTGGTGATAACCGATTTTGGCTTGGTTTTCACAAATACACAAATAACCATTTTCACACTTTGTGTAGACTGAGTGTGTCAAATATTGCAAGTTTGTTTAGAGGACATATGCAACTTTTCTCAAGTGGCAAAGTTGTCTTTATCATATTTTTGACTTATTTTGTTAAGTTTAAATAGCTAGCTACAGTACATAGCTAATCGTTTTTGGTCAGAAAGCTTCGTGCAAGTAGTGTACAGAAATGTTGCCGCAGTCGCTTTTCATAGCGTATCCAAACATTTTTCAAACGCGTTGAAACAGTACTGTTTAAGTCTATCAGCTGCATACGTCAATTAGTCGCCCAAGAAGTGGACGACAACAGGATCCACGTCTTATATGCGCACAAGTTTTGTAGGTTTACTTCGGAAGTCGGTGTCTTAGAGCAAAGTCGCTTCTCGGCTTCAATTGAGCTTGTGTTGGTGTACATCAGAAGCGTGTAAATATAAAAAGCGCAATCATAGTGGCGGCCACGGTGACTTCTTGCTCAACTGCAATATTGACTGCAAAAAGCATATTGCAGATGAGATCTCGCACTTAAAGTATCGAGATTTTCACTAGCGCTTTTGCAGAAATGCTTTACGAGTAAGTGGTGGCTTTCATCCAAATTAGAAGTTTGGAACCTTAATAAAAACGAAGTTTTTAAATTGTCAATTCAGTGAAAGTAGACTTTTTATTTGCCGCCCTAAATCTGAACACAATTGTTCAGAAAAAAACGCTAGAAAAATACATGTTTTATGAATGATGCTTTGAAAACGAGGGGCGTTAAATATCTAAGTGTTGAGACTCGGTTGTTGTTTGCCCCACCTATCAAAAGTTCTGGCTACGCGCCTGACGGGAGGTGAGGCTTGCAACAGGAATAATTCTAAGTTCTAAAGAGAAAGATATTTGCGGTCTCATGCAGATACGGCCGTATTGTTTTCTGGATGGACGTTAGAATCAGAGTTAGGGTAAGAATCAAAGTTAGCGTTTAGAAGCAGAGTCAGAGTTAGGGTAAAGTTTAGAGGTAAGGATTTAGAGTTATACTTTCCGGTAGGTTAAGTCAAATGTTTGGGTTAGACTTCTACCCAGCCCTAACCCTAAGCTTTAATTCTTAACGTAATCCAAAATAGTCAAATGCCGATTCCTCACGGGGCCCAGTTTTTGCTGTCTTCCTCAAGCCACTAGCCTCAATCCGAAGATCAAACCATTGCATTCATTCAACCTCATTTTGATCCATGATTGGCTGCTCACGAGTGAAGAGATAAAAAATTTAAGAAAAGTGGGTTTCCTTTTAGAAACAAGAAATTTTGTCAAAGAAAAATCTGGAAAAAACAAAAAATGGATTAGAAATTTCAAGCGGCGCGCGTCCAATACGCGGTGGCCTTTATAACTGGCCTATACGCGGCGCGGGAAAAAGGCAAAAAGCGGCCACCTATTCTGCACGACATGGTTGACAGAGATGAGCACGGATCAGGACTGGATCGGATTGGTTCAGGACTGAAGCCAATTTTGGCCGGATCAGAACTGGATCGGACTGAGAAAATTTTTGTTGTTTTAATGTGATTATTCTAAAATATCAAAAATTTTAGTTGTGATCCAATTTCACAGGTTTGCTAAATGGTAGTGTATATTTTGCCATCAAATGCAAAAACTCTCCTGGGACTATTTTGCAATTCGAACTGTATCCACCGTTGTTCACACATAACGTTGAGTTTTAGTAGCAACGTGAACATAGTTGAGTGGTTAGTG
>JGI24022J15233_10006736_pt1 | contig 12517 bp, 6 predicted proteins | sample Ectturendosymbi2_FD_15233 | JGI IMG/M metagenome (IMG submission 15233)
GACACTAAGATCTTGCGGGTAGTGGCATAACTGACGGGAGGGCAGGAGTGAAAACCGCCCCCACTGACAGGCTAAATAAAAAACGGGCCTAAATAAAAACTTAGCTTATATTTAGGTATTCAGTATTTTTTTACTTTCAGTACGGTGTTGTTTTTGTGTGTCTTTTGGAAGTTTATCGGAGTATTTTTCAGTAATTTCGGATTTTAGTACAGAAATGGACATTCGGATACAATTTCATTTCTCAACTCTTTTCTGAGTGTTGTCAAGTGGGCCCCCTACTGTTGCCAGTGGACCCCTTCAGCTGGGTTTTTCCCCCTGGCTGAAATATCTAGTTACCCCACTGCTTGCAGAGTGTATATTTCGCCTACTAGGTACGCATCATCAGTTCTTAATCAAATAGAACCTTACATAACATTACTAAGTGTAATCAAACGGATTACAATTACACAGACGTATAAGCAACTACGGTAAGATGTGGCACATAGATATAAAAACGGATAGCTGTATCAGGAACAGATTGTTTACATCAGTAGGAATGCGAATGTTCACATTCGATTGTCGTTGCTAAGGTGAAGTTGCTGAAGTCAATGTTTGCTAGTGTGTAAAATAGTTATTACAAACAAAGTATTGGATTGAAATGCAAAAATATTTTCCCATTGTGAAATTCAAAGTACAACACCTGAAGAGGGAGTTACTGTTAGTTTATTGATGATGCAAGCAAAGGATAACGGAAAAAGACTTCCATGGATCTTCAATGCATGACAAAAGATGCATTGTCTTCGAATTCGAAACATGATTAAAACAACAAAGTGCAACCAATGGAACGCCCAAAGGAACTTCATATCCTCTAATGTTTGCAGAATCTGACGAGGGATACCACTGCATTGCGTACGTCGTATTATAATCTTAACCTTTCTTTGCAATGAAGGGGCGGGAATCATCGTCAGATCCTCCTCACCAGTTGTGCTTTCGTCTTTCCACCTTTAAAATATGACGTATAACAACGCACGGGAAGCGATCTGGCGAAGTTGCAGCTTTCCCCGCTCATGAGTGATGTCTGACATGTGAGTGTCGGAAGGGTGTGGCAGGGGGAGCCTTGTCCCCCTGGATTTTGCAAATTAATATTTTCCTGTTAACGTTTTAGTAGAAAAATGCTTTTGTCTTAATTTCCGCCCTGCATACCCCCACGCCTCCACATTAATCCCACTTCACACAGGGACGGATCCAGGGGGGCCAGTTGGGGCGATCGCCCCCTGAAACCTAAGAAAGTAATTTTATTCACGACAATTTTGTACAATTCGGAAAACAACATTCGCGATATAAGGCCATTTTGCCGACCATTGTTTTGTCACAGCGGTGTTGTGAAATATATTTCATCTCTCTTACATGCATTGAACCCTTGACGACCACATATTACTGAAATCGCCCTCCATAACCTTCATGGCTGGACCCCCCTGTCTTCACATGAACAATTTTATTGGTGTCTAGCACATCACCTTTTGTGAATACACAAAGATTACTCAGCCGCCGAAGTGGCACAAAAATCCCCTCCAATCAATATATTTTGCTTCAAAATGTTTCCCACTATGATTGATTTTTGGGGGAAACGACAGAACAGTGAACAGCCTTCTCCAAAGTTACCTTTAAGCAATTACCGCTTTTCTGTGAATAAGAAGATAAAAGAGAAGTGTCGGTTTATGGGGCTTTGAAATGCTGGGGCAGCATATCTACACAGATCATTTGGGACTTTAGGACTCTGGCGCACCGGACATTCGAGCAGATTACTGAACTCAGTTCAGTCAGAGTAAATCGGGTTTCTTTTTCTCATTGAAAACTGACGAAAGGATAAAAGATTCGAGTACGAAAATTATTTCCGTTCCTGTTGATGAATGATGCGAGAATGTGTAACTCATCGGCGGCGGCCTCGTTAGCAAAGCTCCGTGTCTGTTTCAACTTTTGATAAGTTTCCCGTTTTTGTGCAATGATGGGGAAAAATCTTTATCTTCACCGAACCTACGTGGGAGTTCTGCGTCACCGACATTTATTCTACACTCCATGACCTTCTTGGGGCCCATCATCTATGAAGGTCTTTCAGGGCAACTTTGAAGCTGGGAGGTAAACATTTGTCAGTTGTATCGCATACCTTGCATATCGCTTCATAAAATGAAGGTTGAAGATCGATTTTGGAGGTCAACTCCAGAGTCCACTGTAGCGACTTTTGTAGACGCTTTTATGTCATAAGCAATTTTTTCATCACATTGAAGCTGTTTAAACTTTAAATATTTACACATTGACCGTTAGTTTTTGCCAGGGATATCTAGGAGCTTCTATATGTGCTTGCTTTTTGCGCACAAAAAGTTTTCATTAACTCTTAAAGTATGAAGTCGGTCGATGCTTCGTGGATCTTGTTTTTGCCAAACATGCACTTTACATATCTCACTTGTTTATTGCGCCATTCCATCATTTGCCATAAATAAAAAAGCTATTCTACTTTTGATTTATTTTCATGTACTGAAAAAAAAATCAGAAATGATCGGACAGTAACTTCTCGTCTTGAAAACTCCAAACCAGACATACGTCAAGAGCGCTTCCGCTTAGATGCATCAAAACTATTCAGTGAGAACACATCCGTGTTGACGACACTTTTTGTAATACTCCACATACATTATTTTGTCTTGTTACCTTTCACTGTGTCATTTCATCAGTGCCTCATGCATATGTCATCTTCACGTTGTTTTGTCTCCATGTTTCAATTGCTTTGATTTGTGTTTTGTTTCCGGCAAATATACGGAATAACCTTTCGGCGACGTACGGAATAACCTTTCGGCGACGTTCCGCTGCTCATCCAGAAACATCCAAACGCAAATATTTTCCGGTTAATTTTTGTTTTTTTCATATCTTACGAAGATCAATCGATTCATTTCGTGCCTTGCTGCATTTAAACGACATGGATGGTTTGCACTGTTTAGTTGTGATTATGCAACGATTATGCAGAGTGGGTCAGAGCGGGTCATGGCCCACACCAGGTTTTTTTTTAAGTAAAATGTTAGGAACCCGGTTTGGATTTGTAGGGACCCGATTTCTCTGATTCTAGGGACCCGATTTTTTCTGATTTTAGGGACCCGATGATCATTTTATCTGATTCTAGGGACCCGATTTAAAATTCTAAGGACCCGAATCGGGTCCCTAAAACACCTTAAAAAAAACCCTGGCCCACACAAATGCATGAATAAACTGGTGGCACTCAGGTGCAAATGCTGCGTCATTTTTAAATTGCTATCAAGAATAAAAGATCGTTGTTCTTTCAAAAGATAAATTACCTCATTCAGTCAATTAAAAAATTTGTTTGCAGCATCGGCGCAAACAGAAGTTTTCCATGAACTACATTTTAATATGATAATCGTATCTTTTCTTTTGGGGACAATAGGTGAAATACATTCACGATCAAAAAGACTGAATTTCGTTGAGTACTTTTCACCAGAGATGATCGGATAGTGTTTTTTACAATCCGATCCCATCCTGTTTTTCAAAAATGATATCCATATCCGATCCGCTTCTTGTTTTCTTTGAAATCATACTATCCGTATCCGAAAATGTTCCGAAAGTGTACCTTTCAAAATGCATATAGATAAGAGGTATGGCACAGAAAGATACTTTCGAAGATAATAAATAAATGATTGTGAATCACGCAACTTTCTCCAAAAAGTCAAAAGTGGCCAAAATTTATTTCATAGCCTCAATCCTCAAAATATCAAGTAAAGCGTTTCGGAACGGATATTCTTATCCGTATCCGGTTCCCGCTTGAAAGCAGTTTTTGGATATCCGTATCCGGTTGCAAACTCACTATCCTACCGGATATCCAACCGGCAAACCGGATAGTGATCATCTCCGCTTTGCATCGTGTACCTGTGCATTGTGGCTGGCTCCCGATCTTGATAGCGCTGCTACTTTACGCAGTGTTTACTCCAAACTCAGGCTTAATCGGCTTACAAGTTCATCGCCAGTGGGTAGGAAGAACGCACAACATCGCGTGAGTGACTGTGCTGTAAACACGTGGTTCACTTCAGCTTCTTCCGGAATTAGCTGTGATTTCTATTGTAGCGGATGACGTTCACAAGTTCTCGAGAGGCTCTGATCGAACCAGGTCAGCAGACGACAGGGCGAGAGTGTCGAGTTTCGCTGCAACTGCCTTCGCGGCTCTTCTTTTGAAAGCTCTGACACATCGCGGCTTAAGCCTCCGACAAGCTGTTATCGCTGAGTAATTAAAACAAAGTCCAGCCGCTGTTGATGCCTTGTTTGCAAAATAATCTGCAGTTACTGCAACTGATCAATCGAAGTAGATGGCCTCTCACCTGACCGCCAGCCAGCCAGCCATGCAGTCAATAGCACTGACTCGCTCTGAGCCTTGTTTTGATTGCGTGCCGATCGGAAACAAGCAGTTGTTGCCGCACGAGTTGCCTACCACGTCGCGTGCTGTCGAATATCGTAAACTAAAAACGAGTCCAATAAACCTGTTGATGCGGCTTCCCTGCCATTTAAAAGATGGTTACCTAGAAAGTGGCTTCAATGTTTTATTTATTGGTTCGTAACAAAGGCGTTACAAGAATACAGACATACTGAGAAGTAACACATCGTAGGGTAAATATTTTGTGCTGTAAGGAGTCAATGCTGAAGAGGAGCAAACACTGAATCAAAGCACCAGCAACTATTGCGTTCTGTCATCGTTATGCAAAAGCGTTGAGTAGCGACAAAAAATAGATTTGCAAAAAGCATCAGGTGATTGAAATGAGCGGATAAAAAAGTTAGATGAAGATGCGCATCGTTTAATAAAAAGCATACAAATCGTTTCTATTCAATGCATCAAGGTCCTGACGAAACAGGTAACTAGATGTAGGCGAACACTTATGTTCCTTGGCATGCAATACAAAATTCCGTAGGCACAGATACAGGGACCGTGTTTAAGGGGGGAGTCCCCCCTAACTTTTGGACAAGGGGGACACAATATCTTTTGTCCCCCCCAATATTTTGTAATAAAATATAATGTAGTAGTACAAATTTCTCTGCCAAGACATTGCCAAGGAATTTGTGAGGTCCAGTGATACAAAGGTGTCGTGTGTTTGGCAAAATGTAAATAGACTACTATCTCGATGTACATGACAAACAAAAATAATTTAGGTGCACGTTTGGGTTATTGCAGGGCGCAGCCATGCCAGTTTTCTGGAATCTCAGAGATACATGTTTATTACTTGGATAATTGCATTATGTAACCGCCAATTATTTGAATGTCAGAGGTACATGTTCATAAATTCTGCAAGAATATAATTGAAGTGTGCGTTTGTTTTATCTGCTTTGAAAAAGAACTCTTCAAGTGCTAATAGTAAAGTTTTGTGTACATACCTAATAATAATTGCCAAGTACTAGCACAGTACTCTATGCAACTGCCATAACACCATGGGCGTAGCCAGGTGGCACTTGGGCCGTGGTCCACAAAATATATAATCTCCACAGTTAGCAAATTTTACAAAAAGGTCATACTACCGTTGTTTGAACATGATGTGTCTCCCTATTTTGTTAGCCTTTGCGTTGCCAATCATTATTTCAAGCCTTGGCCTGCCATCATTAGCTGTTTGTAAATATATAAGTAAAATAAAAGAAATAAAGGTGGTGACGTCTTCGAAAGGCAAGCAATAATTTCCCCCCCAAAGTTTTCTAGCAAACTCGGTCCCTGCACAGTTATACATGCACAGTTATACATGCACAGTTATACATGCACAGTTATACATGCACAGTTATACATGCACAGTTATACATGCACAGTTATACATGTACAGTTATACATGCACAGTCATGCAGGAAAGGCGGGAGGTGTTTTATACCAGACTGTCTTTACTTGTTCCACAAACGGCAGGCATATGCTGGCATGCAATAAGCACGAAACCAAATACATTGTACTCAGGGCCGGCGTTAGCAAGTGCGGGACCCGACTGGAAACACTTTGCGGGAACCACTCAGTGGTGTGTAGAAATTTTTGAGGGGGTGCATCAAGGCGCAACGATAAAAAACGGTGATGTTGAAAAGGCGAGGGCCGAAAGGATGAAGCCAAGACATCTCCAGCAGAGACTTCACTGGACAGCGCCTAAAAACACAATAGGCTAAATCAAAGGATTACAATCTTTAATACTTTCTCTCTGGCCAGGTATCTCCCTGACTCTCCATCACTCTCGTTTCTAGAGAAAACTTCCATTACCGTATGACTGTAGGCGTTCCTGCTCTAACTAAATGGTCTAGGTTAGTCCCTAACATTCCGACTCATGACACCTGGCTAAGGAGCAGGATCTTTTGTTCATTCACATTATGGATTTTCGTGCCCGCATGCCTAACCAGATGAACCATCCGACGAGGCTCCTTCCGTGTCAGAATCAAATATCGTACTTAACGTACATAGACTTCCACTTTGACTATCTGGCGGTTGGCGAACCATGGCCAGGCTGGCTACCTACGTTGTAGCCATCTTCAACGTGGTGTGGTATTTAGCGTTGTTAAAATATTTGTCCAACGCAGCTTTCTTTTTTCTGGTTCGGTCTGTTTTTGCCTTAGCTTTAGGTTTCTTTTGGCAGTCACTTAATATTTGCGGCCTATGTTTCTTGGTCTTTGACTCATAATATTTAGCTTAGTTAGAGACAAAACATATTCTTAAATAAATAGCACAAATTCGGCTGTTAAATCCCAAAACAAAACACCTGCCTATCAATATATACTTTACACGTGGAAAAATGATTACAGTGAAAACCACTGAATAGAGCACCGATTAAAGGAGTACAAACGTTATTAGAACAGGTTTTGAATATCCCGGAGGAAGATAAAAATTTTTTTCTCTGTTAACACTGAAGAAATATATGAAGCGATTGCAGATCTCCGGATAACTTTAAACCTACTTTTAAATTTTTTAAAACACGCATGTACTGTAGTAGCCTCAAACTTCCATCGAAGTGATTCCATTCTCCACCTTTTCAGACTTTTTGAAACTTTCAATTTGTTAGGTTATATCTCAGAAATTACGATGCCAACCTGTGAGAGTGACGACACAAGAAGATCAAATTCCACCACAAGAACATCATGAGGCTTACAGTATTTCACTTGAACCAAATTATCACTTCTGTTATTTTGCAAATGTCTTAACTGTTTGTAATTTTCTGTTAATTTTTAAGGAACCGCTATTTTTTGCCCACCCGAAATAGTCATTAAATAAAACTAGGTTTATTTCAAACGTTTTCGCCAAGCTGAGGTTGCTTCTGTTGCGATCGGAAATCCCGAGCGGCATGTGCGCAAAGCTTCGCACCGCGGCAGCAAGCAACGATAGAGATCATGCTCGCAATCTCTCTTACTATTGCTTGCTCGCGCTACATATATTATGGTGTTATATGTTCACGCACATCCCGTTCGTGGTGAATCACACAATCAACGCAACACCACCGGAGAGGTTGCAACACCTCAAACCTTTTCCGTGAGGGAAAATGAACAACGCTATTAAAAAGACTGGCTAGGCACACATTTGCAATTACGAAATAAACGTTACCTTAAGAATATATTAGACACGTAGTAGCAACTATTGAAACATGAACAACTATCGAACCGTATTTTGCAGAAACTTGAAACATGACTTGCCAAATACGAAACGGCACTGTTTACAAGCAGTTTCGATTGAAAGTGTAAGTTTGCTGTGGTTAGTTGGCGTAGCGCGGGGCCCCCTTTGGCGCGGGGCCCGATAAGAAGAAATCGGTCAAATCGGTTAAAACCGGCCCTGATTCTACTGCAGCTGAGCGCTGATCAAAGGTGCCTTGGAAATTCTGCATGAGAATTTATAATTTCCTGTTTCATGCTTACAGGTTTGCAGTTTCAGGTTACTCTTCAACAAAGTCCAAAAGTTTCGAGAAGTTCATTAATGGAGTGAGCTTTATTCTTTTCATGTATAAAATATATATATCTATTGCCTTTTAAAAGCGCGTTTGGTTGTTTTAAAGGTGTCGTTTTGTATTTATCTTTAATTTCGTTTTTGTTAAGGGTTGATCCGGCCTTTTTTGCTCATGAGTACCTGGCAACCCTGGTGGCGTTGCAGGCTGTTTATACATGAAGGAAAACTACATTGACTGTCCTGTTGCAAATCAAAGTAATTTCTTTTTCAGTTGTTGCATAATCACAACAACTGTTCCGGAGGCGTCGAACCCACTGAGGTTGGGACCAAACACACATGAAGATAAATCATCAGCAAACAGCAGGTGATACACAAGCATGTTTCCCACAGTCCACCCCATTCTGGCTGTGACCAGCTGGACTGAAAGCTCATCAAGATAAACAGCGAATAAATTTTGACTCAGAGCTTCCCCTTGTCTTACCCGGTTGGGTTGCAGTGAAACCAACATGAGAGTTCGTTTAACTTAATTTCACAAATAAAGTTGTGTGTGTTCTAACGATTATAAATTGTTTTGAATTGTAAAACGCAAGTGATTTTATTAAAATTAAATCAATCTCGAAACATTACATCCCTTTTTAGTTGAGGGCAGCAGCAAACCTAGAAACTAAAAACGCACCACACAATGACCGAAACAGCATAGTCAAGGACGTGCTGCAATCGCGTTAAACAGCGACCAGGCTAATAATGAGGTCACTTTGTGGCTTCCCGGCATTTTAGTCTTTTCTCATTGGAGCTCAATCAACTTTACCAACGTTTTCCAGGGTGTGCCTACCTCGGTTGAAAAGGTTAATCTCGCAACTACGAATATCAACGCACTGGTTCACAAGCTAGCGATTGTAAGTTTCTTTGATTGCGGAGGAGAGTCATAGGTCTCTATACACATAATTGGTAAGCACTTAAACACAGACAGACAGGCTACGCAATCGTCAGATTTGGCGCGAATTTTGCAGGCAGAAGGAATGGATTGGCGTGGGTGCCGCTGGCAATTTGACATTTTCATGGCCGAATTCTGAGAATGTGGCCTGGTTGTGAGGAGCCTGTAAATCTGTTGTCCCACAGTCTATGATGCCGGTAAGTATACATTACTGCAAAAGTGCTGATAGCTAGGGCTTATTAGTCATAGCCTACTTACTGGTGCTGCGTGACCAGGTTTTGGTGAAATAAACGTTCATACAGCCTGACGTCTTCACACCATGACATTTGGTTATTATTGAAAAGCTAAAAAATTGTGTACAATGCTTGAGCGTTAGCTTCTTGTATTGGTGTTATGATCAGAATTGTGACAACGTATCAAAATAAGTACGTCACGGACAGGCCCGTACGTCACGGACACCATGGGGGCGGAGGGGAGGCGAAGCCCCCCCTGCAAACCTATTCGCATCCCCTGGAAAAATCTGTTATGTATAGTTCAAAACTATTGGACATAGTTTGAAAATTTTAGCCCCTCTCAGAAAACTCCTTGGTGTCCCAAGCTGGTTACGGGTCTGGTCACAGACCGCATCACATTAGAACTTGGCGTGCACCACTCGCACGTCGTAGGGGAGAATGAAAAACAATTAAAAGCTCTACGCTTGCTGTAAGCTTTCGAGGAATCAGCCCACTAGGCTCTGCGTTAATGACTTCATGACTTTGGGGTGATTCAAACTTGCACATATATGGATTCTAGAAATTAATCTCCACAAAAGATGACTCATTCGAATCAATCAGCAAAAGTTTTTTAAAAATAGGAAATCGAGTACAGCCAGATCTACGCAACCTCAGTCTTGAAATCTTATTCAAATATAATCGAGCACAATGACTTGAATGTATAAAGTTATACACAAATGTTCAACATCGGGGAGCAACACAACTGCTGCTTGCACAGCGCACCTTCATGTAAGTTGTCAAAAACACATTAACCTTCCTGGATTTTCTTCGTCAACTCTGCTGGGCTGGGCCAATCAGCGGTCTCCGAAAATTCGTGCCAAACCCGTGTGTTTTTCAGTCTATCCGCTTGGCTTTAAAAGTGCTCACCAGCATGGTTAGATTGAATCAACAGTTTTTTGTCAATCAAAACATAAAATTAAAGCAAGATGCTTTGCCCAGAAACGAACGTGCATTGAGATGCAAGACATGGAAACAATTCTAAATTTGATGAAAAGAAAAAGGTTTTCGCACAGCAGATTAAGTATAGTCAAGGACAGCAAACCTTAGCAGCGCTATACACTGTTTGACGCAGTGCATTCTTCCTTCCGCACAACAATGTACTTTGCAAAAAAGTGTGCTACCTGAAGTAAAGCCACCTTCCTTTTTTATTATCCTTTAAAACTCTTGAAAAGTTCACCACTTTCACTCGAAACATGGGTGTCGGAAGGATTTTTGCAGAGACCAATAGTGGATTTTTCCAGGCATAGCCAAAAATATTTTTCCAGGGGGGACAAAAGTGGAAAAATTTCAATTTACCCACTCGAAACTAAGAAAACGGCCTTTTTTGCTAAACATTTAATAGGAAAATGTCAAATTTCAAATTCCAGGGAAGGCTTTGCCCCTCCCATGTCCCCACCTTCCTACGCCCATGACTCGAAATGCACCAAACACGCAGCAGTGTTCCAGCCATGATACAGATCTGCCATTCCAAACTAAATTTCAGGACTATGGACTTTTTAAACACGGCAGCAGTGTTTGAAGGCACAATCTTTGTTTCCAATCATTTCCTTTTTGTTGTTTGTAATTTTTGCATCTAGGGTCGACGAATTACTTTGCCTCACTCAGTGATGTGGAGCGTTGGCATTTTCGATAGTGTGACAACTCCCGTGTTTGGTTTGCGTTTGTGCAGTGAGCACTGCGTGAGCAGCGATGCCGGGCACATCATTCGCTGGTCCAGGCTGTTTTTGTACAGGACATGCTGAAATAACCTGATCTCCTACTGCTGCAAACTATTTGCAGAGCTTTGAATGTGCATTTAAAAACTCACAGATCTCCGTTCTCGCTCCCACCTGCCCCAGTTACTTCGACCAAGACCACTCGTAAAGTACAAGCAATTTTCCCAATCTCCTCTTATTTCTATACTTCCTTGAGAAATTGTTCTGTCCATTACCGCAGTGTTTGTCAGTGATTATTGTCTTTTGCTTAAACACCGCTCGTTTCGACCCAGCACAGAGTCAACTTCACGCGCGCCTAGCTCTGATTGTAATAAGCAAATACATATGTAACGATTGGAAAGTGCTTTAAACTCAGTTTTATGCCATGCGGATGGATCATATCATGCAGATGTGACAAAGTGAAATGTATTAAAGACTTTCAAAAGATTTAGATTAGTTTCTTGAGCGTCAGGCAGTCGAGTTTCAGCGACGCTCCGTCACCTCCGTCACCACTTTGAACTCCTGTAAAGTGTGGAGCAAGTTCCGGCAGTGACGTGCGACCTAGAAGAAGCTGACCTTCGATGTTGATCGTTCCAGCACCTGCTCATGCATTCGCTGTGCCGTGAGTTGCTGCATAATTGGGTCACAGAAATTAGAATGAAAGAACCTCAAACATGGTTTATTTCACGTGGGCGGATTAAACTTCCTCAGCAACTAAAAGCAGTGAACTGGGTCTCTAGCTTTCTGTAAGAAAGTTCAGTCTTTTACAGGCGATTTACACGCTTTCATCGCGCCAGTAGGTTTACAGGAATCATTCATGCTTTTAGATGAGACCACCGATATGTTGGTCGTACAGACGCAAAGACCCATTGTCTAAATGTTTGTACCAAAACAGTGTTATAATTATTACGAAACAAACAGTACAGGCCTGCAGGGTTTGAGACATCAATGAACAGAGCTTTTTCAAGTTGCTGTGGTCATGGCACTTCTGTAAAAGCTGGAACAGAAATTGCTGTTAAGTTCGAAAGTTTCTCGCCTTGATGAAAGCAACAGGTGTTAGTGTATAATGCAGTATTGCCCATCATGATCTTTGCTTCTGAGAACATGCTATACGGCAAGCTGTATTTGGCGTAAAAACAACTTGCCAATATTTGAAAGAATCAGAACTTTTACCCAACAAAAGGTGTCCTTGTACAAAACATAATATTTTTGTCCAAATCTGTAACATTTTTTCCAGCAATCAACACTTCGCTAAAAATTAATTATTTTGACCGGAGATTGACTTTCATCTTAAAACTACGACATTTGGTTGATGTTTTCATTTTTATACGCAGTTAGTCAAATATATACCCGAAAACGAGCATATTTTAGCCAACAAAGTAATTACAGGACAGACTCATTTACAATTTATGTTTTACAAACAGTTGTTACTAACTCAAACAAATTCATCACATTTTTGCCAATTTTCTCAATTTCGTCCAACCAAGCGCGATTATCCAACGCTCTGGGGGGGCTGACCCCCATGTTACGGCAACTAACACTGTAGAGTCACAGCAGGCAAATTGTTAACGAGCTCCTTTTCATTTCTTTACGAAAACAAAAAGACACAAACGTTAAAGAACACCGGCAGACGACGCGCTCAAATACCCAAGACTCGCTTAACTGCTTTTCAGCGCTTCAGCGCACTAATACGCGAGCTTCCAGG
>JGI24022J15233_10006737_pt1 | contig 12517 bp, 5 predicted proteins | sample Ectturendosymbi2_FD_15233 | JGI IMG/M metagenome (IMG submission 15233)
CTAAATCTATTTTTCAGCTCGTAACCTTGCAATTGAAAGTAGAGCATTGCTATCAATCTTTCCCTGGTCATGGAATTTCTGAGAAATGTTTTCACTAATTTCATTTTGAAAAACTTCTCTCGCATGAAGCGCTGGTGACGGGAAGAGTTACTTGCAGCTACAGTATTAGTAACAACTTGTATAAACAATCAAATGCAGCTTCGAAAGGAGCTACAAATGAAATAAATTATTCGAGCGATGTGGGCAGCTGCGACTCTCTCCGAAGCGAATTCTTTGCCAGATGTGTTTCACATTTTAAATCATTTTAGCAAATTCAATATGCATTTGCGAATTCTAACAAGTGTTCTTCTGATAGAAATGTTTGACCTTTCGGGTCAAACAAAGAGCTGAAATGCCGGGAAGAATTGCTCCCAAACAGGCCCGTAAACAACTTGGGACACCAGGAGGCGCGAAAGGTTTTATAAAGGTGTCCAAATTTTTTAAATTATGTTTAATAGTCCTAAACTATGTCCAACACATTTTTCAAAGGAGGCGAAAAAAGTTTCAGTGGGGCTTCTTCCCCCAAGTTACGGGCCTGCTGCTAAAACCAGGCCCGTAACCAGGATGGGATACCAGTGGGGCGAAGTGCTTTCTGATAGTGGTCCAAATTATTTAAACTATGTCCAATACTTTTGAACAATGTCCAACATATTTTTCCAGAGGGGGCGAAAATCTTTCTAGGGGGCTTTGCCCCCTGGCTACGGGCCTGTCCTAAACCATTACAAAAAGTCATTGCAAAGTTTTATGAGGTTGCAGGACATGTGTGGGTTGGCCTAAAACTGGTCACGAACCGGTTGTGTTAGATGCTTCGAAGTCATATGCACAAGGCAGCAGAACACAAGCCTACAGTCAGGGTAAATTCGGATAAATTAACTGACCTCAATTCTCAACGCTGTCGCAAACATTTTGCAACTAGGACAAGCAACAATCTACTGACAGTAATATAATCCAGTTCTACCTCACATTGAAATGCACGATAGATTAATCTTTCCATCTCGACGACCGTTTATTAGCTTCGAACTGAACCTTTCACAACCACGAGCGCGGTCTGGCACACTTTCACGCAGGATCCAAGCAACCACTACTATGTGTTGTCATCAACATCTCCCATCATCCGGACGACAAAACCAACATCCCAGCTTATCATGCATTTGGGAAATATTGAATGCAGGCAAGAGGGCTTCTACTAAAATTTTGCTGGCTGAAAGTTATCTGCTGTAGCCTATATGTCAAACCAACTTGAACGTAAAATCAGGCAAAAAAACTGGGGGACCAAGAGGGGGGCCAGCCAAAAATCTGGGGGGAATGGCCCACCCATGCCTCCCCTTAGAATCGCCACTGGGCCTCGCGGTCACGCCTTTGCCCGGGGCTTCGCGTTCATTTAATCCGGATCTGCCTAGAGAGCACTTTGAAACTGGTGATAACCCTTGCAAAATGCATCTGAGGCATCCCCTCGAGCAGACCACCGGGTATCCGATGGGTGTTTTGGAACAAGGCATTCAGGTTGTGTTAAACAACTATATTCTTTTGTCCTCTGCTTGCATTAGCCTCACACGCCTTTTGAGAAGGCGACAGAGGTGAAGAAACCAACGACGGAGTTGTGCCGAAAAGATCGATTCTTGACTTTTTTAAAGAAACGATTTCGCTAGATTTAGCACCTAGCAAGGATGTTGATTTCTTTTGAAGAGCTTAAATGAGGGATGCTTTGATTTCGACAATCAGTGTGTTTGGACATTGCTTCTGCAAAAAACTAGATGCGAATTACAAATGGATATGTCTTCCCAGAGTATAAGCAAAACTTGCCACTGCCTCTAATGCGCGGAGACTCTTATTCTAGTTACTAGCAAGCAGGGCCGGCCCAAGATAGTTCTGCGCCCTAGGCAAGCTTCAATATTCACGCTCTCGTGACACAACACACTAAAACTTGCACTAGCTAGAAGTTTTAATCATATTTCTCGTAATCTGCGCCCCCTGACGGTTGTGCTCTAGGCGGCTGCCTAGTTGGCCTATAAAATAGTGCAAAGGCGGCTCTGCTAGTAAGACTAAAGGAAGCATATTATTTAGTGGCCTTGTAACTTGCAGCTTAGACCGTTGTGTCGAGTTCATTAAAGGGTTAAACCTTCAATTAAAATTGACTGCGAGTTATTTGTCAAGTATGATTTGCTACGACACCAGTACCTCTCATTCGTACATATCTTGTCTCACTCGGTAAATTTGGCTTTTGGGCCTAAATCAGGCTATACAAGCAAATGTCGGGCTTGGTTCCATCTTGTAATCTTGGGCCGGGTTCGAGCTCTTACAAATGAGGCCTGTTTCCAAATATGATTCAAAGCGCCTTTGACAACTGTAATTTCTGACTGTAATTAGTTGGACCTTTGATGACTATTATGCGGAGTTGTCCGTTAGGTGCATCAGGAGCCCTCGACTTTGTTCAAACAACTTCGGCCTAGTGGTAAAGTGTTGCATTTTGGTAAAAAATGAGATCTCTAAAATTTTTTTGTTTGTTCTTTTTCGTTTTGTTCTTTTGCGTTTTCAACGGTTAGCTGCCTTGTTGACCTTGCAATCATATCGTCAGCCCTCACGTTTCTTCTTGAAACACGCAGTGGCGTATGGAGAAAATTTTCATGAGAGGGTTCATTCAGTGGCATATAGTGGTCATTTGTCTTTTGTGTGCGCTGTTTGTGACGTCACAATTTGACGGCATATTCACGTTTCCAAACTAACGTTTTGGCGAAGTTTGTTGATATGATATGCATATTCTTCTACACGCACTCGTCTTATTTTATGTGTCACTGTACTGAAGAGAACTATCAGCGCTCCAAGTTAGGATATCGGAGGAAAATACAATCAACGCTATGACACAGCAGTTCATAACCTCCAAATATCAGGCTGCGAGTTAAAACAGAGGAGTAAAACACACTCATCACTGCGTCAGAGCAATTTTCAACTGCAGAATCAGGCTGCGATGATCTTGTCGAATACGAGCAGTCCAGCACAGAAAGCGTGCGGCTGGACTGGTTGACTGGAGCACCCCGGTTTGCAAGATCGAATCTTGCTAAAATACGCAAGAATTAAGAATGCGCATAAAGTACCCGAGAAAACATTCGATTTTATTGTTGTGTATAGAAGTCCAGCAAACTTGTACCTTTACTTTTTCCCTGCTGAGACATTATCAAATGCCTGAATGCTTCTATGTTAAAAACAGCTGATTTTGAGCTAGTGCAACAGTTCTATCATGCTACAGAATTGGTGATGCAGCCAATGCGGTCAGCGCTTGCGCTGATCAGCCTTAGCAGACAAAATAAAGACTATTGTTTCGGATAAAGTGAACTATCGCGGAACACAATGTTAAACATGCGTAGTGGACGGAGGGTCTGTAAAAAGTGGTGAGATGGTTTCTGGACGCAGACGTTAACCCAAATTCCCGCCAAAACTTAATTATTACTTTTTAGCCCATTTACAATGCTCCTTGAAATTTGCATGCAAATTTATTCCGAAGTATTTGCATTCAGCCGCCAAATTTATAAGCAAAATGTATGTTTTTGTTAAAAATCAAGCGCAAGAGGGGGTTAACCCCAATCCCCCCCTTGCGTACGCCCTTGGAAGTACGCGTCTACACTTCGCGAAAAAACAACTGATTCATTGGCAGTAATGAAAAGAATATTTGAAAAAATCTCCGTATTTGTAGTGTAAATAATGCTGAGTTCGCTCCGCAATTTTGGAAACGCTTTGTTTCCTGCTACCATTGCTTTTAACCAATTCATTACTTCTCAAAACAACTTAGGCATGTCATCGCCTTCTATAAAACTGCTCACTTCGTTAAAAGCATTTTCATGCTTTAAAAATGCCCTATACAAATCTCGCGTACAATTTATCGTGCTGAAAATATATACAAAACAATACAATTATGAGCACTCTCTTCATTTTGGTTTTTCATGTTAATCACTCCTAATGCATGCACAATTTTCGTGATGTCAGTTTAGTCTACTTCTTTAGTGTTGTCAGAATTTATTTCAGCGTTGGGCATGAAACTGGTACTGGCATATTCTGTTGTCATGTCATCACATAAGTCATTATTGTCAGCCACTGTGTTGGGGCTCAACGAGTCTACAACAGTAGCACTAGTAGCCTCCAGATGCCTTGGAACGATTGGTTATGATTTCTTGTGCAGGTTTCGTGGGCAGAAAAGTCAAGCAGGAAGCCGAATGTCGATGGCATTAAACCAATCGATATGATGGCGGCCAAGAATCTCGTATTTGAAACAGAAATTAACACCTGCAACAAGTTTCTATCGGTTCTGTTGACGTGATGACATATGTTTCTCGAAGGGAAATTGTTGGCAAATCGTTTTTTGTTAAAATAGCTCACGTTTCATTCACATTGGACCAATCGCTCGTTCTTCCATCAACAACGCAGCAGCTGTAGGAATTGAGTTCTGTAGGAATTGAGGTCCTCAGCGGTGCTCTGTTATTAAATTCAAGGTAGATCCTTAATGCTTAAAGAGTTGTTGCCTGTATTTGTTGAAGGCATTTCGAAGCTTACATTTAATAATACATATTGTTCAATTTGTGATTCTCTGAATACTTTCCCTATGTTTAAAAATTAAAACGTTTTGTATTTGTTGAGTTTTTCAAATCGGAAGATTCAATGCTTCTTTTATAAAAAATAAAAACATTGAAGGGATCATTAACCCTTTAGTGTTTTCAAGTACTGACCACAAAAGATCGTCTTGGAAAGAGCAAGGACTATTATGACCATTCTGTTCTTCGCAGGGATTTTTGGAAAATAACCAACGAGCTTACATTAAAGACAATGCAAATTGTTCTTTTTGCATTAGTTTTGGTCGGAATCTGTACATCCGTGTACTCTGGTAAGTTGTATGCAAAACAATCTAGGTATTTAACACGCACTTTTCGTTTAAAGATTAAGGAGTGTTGAAAAATAATAAGAAGCGAATAACTCGTAATACGATAGAGCAACAATTAGGTGATTAATCGCAATCAGTCGTAACAAAAATGTATGAAGAATGTTTGAGATTATTTAGCATTGATTAAAAAAGTAATTTGAAACATATTACCACAGTAGAGTAACACTGAACGATTAATCACACCTAATGTTTGAGAAATGTGACCAAGGATAGCTTGCACGGCCAGAGTATGAAATAAGGAAAAGGAAGCCAGCGGTGTGTGTCAAGTAATCGGCTAATTCTGCATGGTTTGTTTTTAAAGTCGAAATATGATTTGCAGAGTTTTCGGCTTTATCTCAGAGTAAGCTAACTTTTTTGCTCTTACCTCCGAGTTTTCGTCCTCCACAGAGTTTTAGAGTTGTGAAGAAGATTTTGAGTTTCTATAAACGTTTTACTAACAAACGACAATTGAAAGACGTTTTGAAGTTCAGAGTTTTGTTTACCTGTTTTCCCCAACATCCAGTAATTTTAATATTCAAAATGAAACTCCTGTCAATTGCAGTATTAATAGGCAGTAATTACAAGTGACGAATACAGCAACGTTTCGCAGTAACAAAGGTTTTCTATATCGGGTTTTACAGGATCGTTTTGGATCTAACAAAATAACCGCAATACCGTATGCTGTAGTTTAGTGACTCATTTGTTTAATTTACAATAGTTTGTTTTCCAAACTTTTCAAAAAAACTTTTAAACTCTTAGTCCCGTCCCGCAACCCTGGGGCCAAATAACCGCGAGCGAGTTTGAAACAGTAAACAAAACGGTGACGTAAGATGGACAACAACTCATAAACCGCTGGAAAAAAGGCTTTGCCATTTTAACACCGAAGAAAAGGTTCAGAAGGGTTGTAACACGCCCAAGTACAACTTGTTTATCGTAATTTTTTAAGTTATGCCCTGTTAACTTGCACGTGAAATATAAAAGTAGTGAAGATCAAAATGATAGCATGATTCATGACACTTATCTTCCATTTTTTCCAAAATCAATTTGTAATTTTGTAAAAAAAGCGATGTCACTCGAATATTTGCCACACAAACTTACAAAGATAAACTGCAATCCTCGCTCTGAAGAGAATTAAAAGCCGTCTACGAAGCACAATGACGCAAAAACATCTTGAAGTATTCATGCTGATGTCTGTAAAGAAAGGAATTCTGTTCAAACTTGAAAATAAAGATATCAGCGATAGCGTTGCTGCCAGGTGTGAATTGCGTAGACACTTGCTTTGCTGAACTATACTTGTTTCAACTCAAATAAATTACGTTTTAGTTGATAAGGCAGTCTTTTTTGGTCCAGTATTTTGCGTATTGTTTTAAACAAAACACGAACTTGGGTTTAAGAATTCACACTTCTGTTTTCGTTAACCATGAAAAATTCTGGGTCATCAAAGTAGGCTATGGGAGCAGTCTCAAATGTTGCAACTTTTAGTTTAATATACGGCACCCATTTATCGCTGTTTACCAGTTACTTTGACAGGCACACCAATTTTTATGATCTTTCTATTAGCCGCAATGCCCTTTTATTGCTCCTCGTTGCACGGGCCAGGGCCGGCGTAACAAGTATGCCCGGGCCGGTTTAGAAGCCCAGTCCGCCTCTAAGCTGGTTACGAGCCTGCATAAGACACTCGCATTTCTGACATAATCTCAGAGTCTCGAAAATTCTGACGCAAAACAACTTTGAAAAGATGTTTAGCTGCGAGCTTTGTCTACTTTTGTAGAGTTTTGGGAAGAGACAATGTCGCTCAGTACATTGCAAGAAGCAGATGGTGTTAACAAAAATGGTGAGCCTCCTAACACTCTGCGCGACCACTGGAGATTTCGTCGCTCTTATCCTGATACGGAAAGAATTCGTTTGGTGAATGCTGTTTGTAATGCTAATTTTGTTTACAGCTACGTTTGCTTTGCTGATCAAGCTGAATTTTCAAGCAAATATTTTTGTTTTTTATCTTGAAAAAAAATAAATTTGGCGTTAAAATGCACCCTTGTTTAATTTTCTGGTTATATATGCAAAAAGTCAACCTTTTGCGGTAGGAGTTCGAAAACAATAATGGTGACTCTCTTGAAAGCGATTTCCAGATAACAATGAGCTATATTGTTTAAAGCCAGAAGTGTTAAGGATGAATTAAAACAATTTTCATAGAGTCGTCTGCGTGTCTTGATTTCAACATGCGAACGCTACAAATGCCCGAAGGGAACAGAACCCGAACGGATAAGAAGTGAGTAGAATTTGTACGGTTGGCGGTTGTAGTTTATTGGACATTCAGTATCTGGTTACAATGCAACATACTTTATATGCAATGTTTGCACCAAACGCCACAAAGACTTGCCCACTAGTTTTCACGTTTCTTTGTTTCTAAGTAAGTATGAAGTACTGAAGACTATGTTAGTTTGCTTTTTATTTTAAAGTCAGCATAAGAAACGACAATTTTCAAGCAATGCTTTCCTTATCTTTTATAATATGTTGTTCCCTAACAGTTCAAAGCTCTCGGTTTGCCGTAAGCTTTCGAGGAATCAGCCAATCGGACTCTGCACATGGGCGTAGGAAAGAAGCCTCAGGGTGCCCCTAGATTTTGAAATTTGATATTTTACCAGGGTTTTTCAAGGTGTTTTAGGGACCCGATTCGGGTCCCTAAAATCAGAGAAAATGACCATCGAGTCCCTAGAATCAGAGAAATCGGGCCCCTACAGGTCCATACCGGGTACCTAACATTTTCCTTAAAAAAAACTGATTTTACTGTTAACATTTTAGTATAAAAATGTTTTTCTCGTAGTTTCGGAGTTGGTAAAATGAAATTTCATCACAGTTGCCAGCTGAAAAAATTCTTTTTCGTCATCGATGAATAAATCCACTACTGCCCAGACCCCTGGAAAAAATCTTTCCGACACCCATGGCTTCGGTTCCTTCTTTTTTTAGATGATTCAAACTAGCATATTTCTGTATCGACGTAACACGCCTCCACACAAGCGACAAACAAAGGAATCAATCAGAAAAATTTTATAGGAAATTTATTTCACGTAACACTGCGCATTCTTGTTCCTAAAATCTTGTCCAAAGAGCTGATGATGCCTACATCGTAGGCGAAATATATACTCTGTAATATCTTAAAGTGTCTGATTCTTTGCTGAGAAAGGATTTCTTTCCATAATAGACCTTATCCAAATATGTTCTACTTATTTTGATTCACGCTTTTTCAAATTGAGTTAGCAATCTTTTATACGTTGCCTCCGAATCGTGTCTAAAAATTTGCTCAGTGACTTAATTGCAACAGTAATCGGACACTAAATCAAATCATTCTCTACAAATTCGTATTGCACCTTAAAATCATTGCATTACATTACATTTGTGAAACTCAAGTTAGTAACAGAATAAAGTTGAATAAAAAATTCAATGAGGCAAAACTGGTGTGGTGGCTCATCAGTGTCACCGCAAAATAATTTATTCTGCTGAAAAAAAATTTTGTTATTTGGTTGTTCAAGAAAAGATTTCTTGTGGTTGAAATTTAATTATTTTTCCTTTTTTGTCTTGCCGTGGCTCATCAGAGTCAACATTGTTTCTCCTTCTACCTACAATGCGTGCCGTAATTCCATATAATGGCAACGCATCGCAGTTTTGGACCACTGTTTCACACAAAAAATCGTTTTGTTTTTTTTTACTGCAATTGCGTTTAAATAGAACTCGTCGGTGCCGTCAAACTGATGAACAGCAACAAACAATTTTAAAACCCCCAAAACATTTTTGTTATCCGATGACACACATGTAGAGGACTCATTGTTTGAGAACTAACATTACAATGCATCAAAAGTAAGAATATGTAGGACTTATGCTTTTTAAGACATGTAAGTTTCTGTTTATTTTGAAATACATTCGCAGGTTAGTGAAAGTATGGTGCCACATGGAAACACCAGCTATGCCATAGTTGGCAGCCGCCATGTTGGAACGCAAGCAAATCAGTAGAATTGGTGAAAAGGGTGCTTTAACGTTTGACAAAAATTTGTGAACAGTTGGTAAACGTCATCAAACTCAACGAGGTCTTTCAAAGTTTTTTCATGTTGTGTTTCAAATGTCTGGGCTTGTTCTTGATCCACTTTCAACCAAATGTTTATAAACTTTATTTGTATTTTTGGGCATGTAGGCCGGATACCGCTAAGCTAGTGTTCCAGTTCGACCTAACGCACTTCTATTTGTTTATTATTGCATCCGGCCTAATTGTACTTGAACTAGCGTCAGAGCAAGACCAATGCCTCATTTGGCATTCTTTATTCCTTCTTCGTTTATTCTGTTACATTTACAGTTGTATGATTACACAAGCTCAATATTCTGTGTCTTTCCCAACCTTACAATCAGTCTTGGATTTAGGGTGAGGCAAATGAGATTCTACCCTTGGCCCCTCTTTTCTGAATTAACGTAGAGGTCCCCCTTTCTTGAAAGTTCAATTAAATTTTGCTCTTAACAAAAATATCTAGGTTTTCGTGCCAATTTTGTTTGACAGCAATGCTTCAAATTCACTCAGGTTTGAACATATTATCACCAATGTATTACTATTCGCAAGATGCAACCCTGAAATGGAGTTGAGCAAGAAAGGTAAACTCAAGGTACAAGTCTAGTTATGATACGCATATGGCCATTTACATTGAAAAGTGCAAAACGGCCGTTTGAGTAGACCTACACATGAATTCGCAGCGTGTTCTAAAAATAACATGTCTTTGCCTGCACAGACAGAGGCATTTGTTAAATCAGAACATAAAAATATAAAGCTCGAAAGATAATAACAACGTTGATGATGGGCATAGACAGTCTTCCAGGATTTGAAGTAGCAGTCTGCGATTAGCAGCAATTGCTGTACAATTGATTTTTTAAATGGTAAAATGTATAATAGCCATACACTTCGATGTGTATTTGAGTTTCATATTTGTTGCGATTTTTCAAGTAGCCTGAGTGCCTACTTGCGTTAAAGGCACTCTTAAAAATCTTTACGTTGTGCCCCCAACTTCTTGGATCCACCACTGCTTAACACTGTTACTTCACGTCACAAATACTCAATTTGTGCGTGTTAGAACGACCCATATCGGACGACGTCTGTAGATATTTGTGTGCGGGTGGCTGGGCTAGGATTTATTTCAGCGCGCGGATGGCTGTGCTAAGGTTTATTTCAGATTTTCTCGTTAACGGCTGCAAATGCTGCCGTCAAGTTGATGTTATTGATCGTACACTTCGCTGCAATTAAATATGTTTTCTGCAAAAAAACGTTCGCACTGTTCGGTTCTGAATGTAGGTTACAGCGCATTTGTATCCCACACGGGCTTTGGCAAGGGTCCAACTCGTATGGGAGTTGGAAATGAAGTAAACCAATATGTGTATTTTGCATTTCGTGTCGGACTCATACAACAAACTCAAATCCCCTTCTTTGAAAACCTTGTTTCTAATGGCCTAGCGCGCCTTCGTGGCCCACTGAAGTGGCCTAGTAGTCTAAAAAGGTTACCGACCCCTGTTTAAATATTAAAGAGAGTACGTGTAAAGATTTGTCACCGATGGTTCACAATTTTTCAACAAAATCATTGTATTAATGAAAACAGTGCATTCCAAAACAACAAAAACTGTTTTATACTTATACGGTTAACAGACGAGGTGGCTATTACTGCAAACGCATGACGCAGATGGAATGCGTCAGACCTTTGGTTATTTTCCTAGTTACAGTCCCTTCCTTAACCTTAACATAGATATCATGATTGCAGAAAGAGGTGGTTGCGAATTCTACCTAGCCGCAAAGTACAGTGTAAAATCTGGAAAGCGGCACAATTTAGCCCACTTATTCGACTGTTATTTCAAATGCAGTGACTTCGTAAAGATCAAAACAGTCGCGGAAATCACGTCGTGTTTCCACCTTGAAGGTGGATCTTTCCACATTGCGTATTAGTTTGAACCAGGGGTTCCCAACCTTTCTCTTATGAGCATGTACCCCTACAACCAGGGACGGATTTAGGGAGCGCGTGGCCCTAGGCCAATTTAGTTTTGGGGGCCCCAAGCACGTGTGACCTATTTGCAGCCTCCCACTCTTCATGCATTTTATAAATTAATGTACCTGGAAGTCATCGCAGTAGTACATTATAACAATGATGATGACGTCATTCATGTGTGCGTCTTAAAAGCATGTTTTTCATCAAAGTAAATGTATTAGCGCCATCAAGTGCATACTCTCTACTACCGCCATGTATGTATCCTCGTCTTCCTACATGTATTTGTGTATTCCTTGTTACTGCGATGCATGTTTAAAGTCTAGCGCCTTGCGTGTGGGAGTGAAGACGTTACACACAAAACACAAAAATTATTTGGCCTTTTATCTGATAAGCGTGAAAGTATGCCCCTCTTATGTGTCGCGCCCCCTCAAAATTCTATCTTTTGTTGTGCCGACTTTGGTTCTACATTTGCCTTAGATGTTCAACAGAAATTAAAGGCTTTCCTACATTCTTATAAACAGTAGTGGGTTTAGGGTTGGGGGGGCCCGAGGCAAGACTAAAAAGGTGGCCCTCTGATGACGTCATCATACTCAGCCAACCGTGATAATCACTTTTGATTTGCCTAAGATACGGCCACCCAAGGATATGTCCCTGAGACTAACTGAAATAGCAGAGGAAGAAAATGCAAAAGGGTGTTCATGATACACAACTTAGAAAACACTGAAAGTTGGGAAGACAAGGCTGGCAACACATAAAAGTTAGGCAATAGCATGTTGGCATCGCCCCCGCTTCTTTATTTTTGCGCCCCATTTCTCTGCATTCACCATCAATAAACTACAAATTTTGTCCCTTTGAAAGTTTCACACCTTCCCCCTTTGAAAATGCTTGGTAGTTGGTATCCTGAATTTGTTCGCATCCATGCCTTTGTGGGAATCCCTGAAACTACAAAAAACAACCAACAAGATTTAAAACACTAAATTTGTTTTAAATTTCATCATTTAACTGCATGAACATAGCTTACAAAAGCATCCAATTAGAGACTTGTTTTGGAAAGCTTTGAGGCTGGATGAGTCAAGGCTGCCCTCATCTTGCATTGACATTAGTTGTTTCAAAAATGTGCAAAAGTAGGAAATAATTCATAAAGTACCTTATCGCAATCATTTCTACTGCAGCAAGTAGCCTACACAATTGATGAAATGTGTGCTAAGAAAAAAACATTTAAAGTTATATTGGCTAAGAGCTGGCAAAAGAGCTTAAACATCACCTATGAAATCTACCTTAAACTAAACATTTACTAGTCAAGCTTCAAATAACCTGTGACTTCACGCATAGGCTAAATCAAACCACCTAAAATACCTGAAATATCTGTGGAAAAAGTGAGTATTCATGATTCTCAAAAATTGCCATTTCTGCTACGTGATAAGCAGCATGAATGTAGCCTTGCTTATTAACAGTCTTTGCACCGCAACAGCAATAATACAAAATTACTTTGTAAACTAAGAAGAAAATGTCCTATAAATTAAAAGATGTAGTGTGGTCCCTGCTATAACAATTGCATGTTGTC
>JGI24022J15233_10006738_pt1 | contig 12517 bp, 8 predicted proteins | sample Ectturendosymbi2_FD_15233 | JGI IMG/M metagenome (IMG submission 15233)
CATGTAAAACGAAACACCATTTTCCGTACACAATTGTGCTAACCCCACATGAACGGAAACAGCTGCACGAAAGTGAATACAATTCACATGAAAGCGAAATGGCTCCTCTTCCAACCACCAATTCCATCTTGACACAGAGGTAAGTAGGCTGTTGGTAGCCAAGTAGTTTCGTCAAACTATTCGTACTACAAAACACATAAAAATAAGCCATCTGCCAACGGATTGCTGACTACCAGTGTTGCCACACTGTTGTTATGGAAAAGTACTAGATTCCATGATAAAAAACACTAGATTCACAAAAAATAACACTAGATAAAAGCAAAATTGCACACAGTGAAAATGGCCAGAAAATGCGTTGCAATGCTAACCACAGAGACATTGTGCAACCCATGGTAAGCCAGAGACAAAGAAAACGGGAGATAGCAACAACGCTTGTGTTTGTTTGTACACGTCACTGAAACTTTTAACAGATGACCAAGTGACTTCGCAGCGGTTTAACTCAAAACATATTATGTTGTCTTGTGCGTGTGCAATTTAAGATTTAATTAAGGTAGAATTTTTAGCAAATTAAATTGCACTAAATCGAAAGGTCTCAATTACAGTTACAATCACACAAAATTGTGCAATTAATTACATTCAGCTCGCTCATAAAAAACACCAGTTGGCCATAAAAAACACTAGAACACTAGATGAAATGAAAAAACACTAGATCTAGTGGAAAAACACTAGGAGTGGCACCACTGCTGACTAATCCGTTTTGTGGTAGCTTATGGACATTTTGTGATTGTTGTGTAACAACAACAATGTTACGCAACTACTATTACGAGTGTAACGCCCATCTGCAACGTGGATAGGGCGAGGACCAGTGGTGCCACTCCTAGTGTTTTGAGAACCACTGGATGTTAATGTTGTGCCTTCAAGATAATCTTGTCAAAAATGTTAGAATGAAAATTTTGAAGAGCTTTAACTGTTGCTGCTTCCACCCGGGATGTAGTGTTGAAAGAGATGTTTGGAAAACATTTAAGAAATTATAATGGGTAAATATTTATAAAAAAATAAATTTGAACGTTGGCGATGAGTTGCGCAGCAGAACTTGTACTGCTACTGAAACAAATTCGCTGAAGTTTTATCTCAGCTTGAAAAGTTGCAAGTGGTGCTGCACTTGTGAGCAAGAACTTAAAACGACAACAATAGTTGTTGGACTGAAGCTGCTTTTGGTTGGAGTGTGCTCTGCACGAAGGAAGGTTCTGTGCGTGCGTGGCCCATGTAGAAAATCGTTGGCTTTTTACTTCGCATTACTAAAGTTCAATGAAATTAAAAATGAATTTGCATGTTTAAAGTTAGTAGACCTGACCTGATTTGCAAGATATGCGATTGATGAAAAGAAAATTGTTTACTGGCTTCGTCTTGACGGCATGTTCCGATATCAACAGGCTCCACCCATGGATCAAATAGCCTTTTTCAAAGGCGGGGTGCAGAGCTTTTGGGCTATGGAGACAACCAATCTAAGTATGGGGAATTAATAGGCAGGTGGGGAAAGTACATTTTCCCACTCTTTCACCGCTGCAGCTTAAATTAGCCCCAACGTATTAGCTTGGCCTTTTCCAGGAACTCTAGACTGGGATGCTAAATGAAGTCTATTGATACATGGCAACTCAGTGAATCTAACCCTTGCCTGGGATAATTTTAAAGTTTTCTTAAAGCAATTGTCCTTTTTTGTAGATGGTCTACTGTACACACACACTCGCCAAAAGGTTGAAAGGCCATCGCTTTTAGTATTTAAACGCTGTTACCGCGGCATGCGCAATCATAATTGAGCGTGTTGGCACCATTGTAGCGGTAGTTCCGAGTCCGGAATCGTTAACCTTCCATGGACTCAGAATTTCGTGGTTGTACTCTGTCTGGAGTCCTTCGTAAAGTATTGAACTCGAGTTTCTCTGCTACGTACTTGACTCGGACTCGCCAAATTAAGCCTATACAACTGGTTTTAACAAAGGTTACTGAATCCTTTGGGAACATCTCCTCTTTAAATGCTGCTGCCCTTTGCACGTAAAAGTCAGCGAATTCAGACGAAGTCTGTAGCCCCTCATCTCTTTGTGATTAGACGGACAGACAATTATTGTTTATTTTACATGGCCAACGAAAGGACCCGGGGGTCATCAGGTCAGCTGACCATGGGTCAGTCATTATGCTTACTCAGCCCTAACAGCAGCGATACGCAAAACACAGACGCAACTTTTGAAAATTAGCAACGGCAAAAGAGAAAAATATTAGTAATGACAAACTGATGTTTCAAGAAAAGAGGCAACAGCAACAAGAACCAAATAGGTACAGAACATCCAATACACTGAACGTTTACAAGAAACGGAGCGTATGTCAAAACCATAAGGATCAAATTGTTGATCAAGATAGAAGGTGTTTTTTGACCTGTGTTCAAAAACTAGTGGAACCCAGGAGCTTGATATCCAATTAAAAAGACTGCTATGCATCTATTACTCCATACTAAATTGATTTCTTTCTGATATTTGTATTTGCTGATGGTTTGAAGAAATTTTGATTGGATCGAATTCGAGTATCGTAACAATGTGAAGTTTCTTGATATTTCAATTGGTTGTCAGAAATTTTGGGCAATGTTTTATGGTGGAAAGAGTGCGCGATTGTAATTAAGGCCAGTTTTATCACATTATCCAATGTCAAAATTTGGAAGGATTTGTATAAGCCTGATACTGGAGTCCGCTGATCACTATAGGTCATCAGTCGAACGATTTTATTCTGTAGGATTATAATCTTTTTGAGTGATGTTTTAGTGGCATTACTCCAGCAAGCCAGTGCATATGAAAGATGTGGATTAACCAGAGCATAGTAAACAGTTTTAAGAGTGGAGATAGGTGAAAAGGCCCGCAGTTTTAAGTAGAGCGTACGAAGTACATGCACGTTTTTACACACATGATCTATGTGCTGTTGCCATTTTAATTGGTTATCAATGCGGACTGGGCTCCAAGGTATTTAACTTGATTTACTTCTTCAACAGCTCCAGCGACAACATTAATCTTAATTTTTTGAAGTTCGTGACTCCTGGCTAGTACCATAAGTTTTGTTTTACTGCAATTTAAGGTACGTTTATTCATATTGGATACCAACCAGTCATCGACATGTTTTATTTCGCCATTTACAGCAGCTTGTAGTGTACTCATGCAATTAGATTTTGAAAAAGGCAAGTGTCATCTGCAAATAATACAGTTTGGCAACAAATAAGCTGAAGACACTGCAGAACCAATATAAATTTCCATTAATCTGCTACCAGGCTTTTTTAGTGGAGTAGAAAGGCAATTTGACGTCCAGGGAAATTGCAACACGTGCAAAATATTTACATCAACAAACTTATTTTTGGGTGTTCGGTGTGCGATCTGGTTAGCAAAACTTGCTTCTCAATTTGGTTTACACCACTTTGCCTAGCTCCACCAAAATATCCTACACTGATGTAACTAAGAAAGCCACAATAGGATGGTCTTAAACGTTTTCAGGATCATGCACGTATTGGAGAAAGTCATACGTGTTTCAGGTAGCCTGCATTTGTACAAACTATCCAAACAAAGAATACGTGACTGTTAAAAGTGGCTTGTTGATTTATGACAAAATACAATGCAATCTATCATCTGCTTATTCTGAAATAATTTTCACCAACTTTTCGCACCCGCTTTTCCTCTCAAAAGAGTCGCGGGAGTAGCAGCCTCAGGAGGTCTCGAAATACGTCACGGTTTTCAGCAATCTCTGACAGTTCTTGCTCCACACCAAGACGGGACCAAGCAAGGTTGGAGATGTAATTACATGGCCTGGCCTTGTAGACCTCTGGGCCGCTTTCCGATGGGTGTAACCAGCAGGACTTGCCTCGCCAGCTTCTTGGAACAATTTGGTCACATGGCTGAACCAACACAGCTGGGATCTCTCTATTTAGAGAAATGTTTCGATATTCAGGACTTTACCATTTTCGCAGCTGCGCACTTTGTCGCGAAGTGTCACACCGTGAACTCTACTACACAAATATCCCATCTCCGCCGCTTGTACCTAAGATATCGCTTTCAGACATTACTCAACATTCATGACCACAGGTGTGGTTCGGAACAAAGACTGGTTTTAAAACTGGCGACTTTGCGGTGTTTGAAAGCTCCCGTTTTGTCACCATAGAGCGATAAAACTCACGCAGAACTGCGTTTGCTTTACCAATCCATGTATCAATCTTCTGTTCCTGCTTCCCTCACTCGTAAATACCACCCTGAAGTACTTGAACTTCTCCACCTGCTGCAGTGTATTGCTGCTTACTTGCAGTATACATTGCCTTAGGTTTCTGGAGAGACATAATACGTTGGTCTTTTTAGTGATGATTTTCTTTCCAGCTTGGTTGCACAATAAAGTGCATGTTGAAGACGCTGTTCAAAAAATGCTAACAGGACGAAATCATTCATAAAAAGCAAAGGGTAGATTCTGCACCTTCCAACAGTGACACCCTTGTCGACCCGGCTATGACTGTCTATCTATCCCATTCGTATGGACAATGAAGAGTAGTTACAAGACGCGCTCTTGCAGGAGTCCAACCCGCACGGCGAACGGTTTTCACTTAACGCTGCGGGCACGAACACAAACTTCTCGTGTTGTGCAATTGTTTTGGTTTTCTTAACGGGACAAGGCGAACAAAATTTTGGTCCTTTCTGCTTCATACCCTTCTATACGATCTTTAATTTTTCTACATGTCAATTATTCTAAATTTTCATATGTCGTTACGCGCGCGTTTAGAAAATATTTCTGAAATTTTATCAAATGTGTCACCTACACACCATTGCTGTCACTCACGTTGATTGTACGACATTGTCAGCAATGCTCCAAAGTTCTTCTTTGCTTTATAGCAAGAACTAGGATTACTTTGCTGGCCACACCAAACAACTCAACTTTGCCTGATTATAGCCATTCTTGGATAAACGAAGCTGTGTTATACTTCCCTACAGCACCTACCGAACCAACACTCTCATGCATTCTACTTTATCATGGGAAAACATTGCAGCACTTGGTATTTACAGAATATTATGATCAACAGCTGCTTCCGGGTGCCATTTTTCTGATACTTAGCCTTACAAATCTGTTATGAATAAGGCCCAAGGGTGAACAGGCAAAGAATAAACAGGCGAAAATCCAGGTAATGCGTAAACGCACCACGGAAAAAAACTGTTTTTGTCGCTGACTGTTTTTCTGCGTTAATTGTAATGCTGGAGCTTCCGAGAAAGATATCGCGTTTACTAGACTATTCTTGAGTTAAAATACCTCCTTAAACACATCAGAATTATGAACGTAACCACACTAAAAAATGGCAGTAACATGAAACATCGAAGTGCACCTGTTTGGAAAACGTAGTTTCATGTGTCTTGAGTTTGCGGTTGTAAGTTTTATATGCATTTCCTTTCCTGGAGGTGCGAATAATTGCCGGCCGGGACTTCCCCCATGCATACGTCCTTACAATACGTTACCGATTCAGGCATTAGATGCCACTGTTGGCTTAGCATATTTATGATTCACTAATTCCTTTCCGCTGGGAACCTACCGATTTATTCGCCAGGGGTGGGTTCCTCACATGCACGTAACTAGGTTCCAACCATCCATTGCCATGTGGCCTTACCTGTGGATCACAAAAGTTTTGCAACCAGTTTTCCGGTACTTGGACTGTGTCCGACGGTGATGACTGGAATTGCGTCATTAAATTTGATTGGACTCGGATTTTACTGGCAAATAACAAACACTGGTGTACGCTTCCTAACAATAAATCTATTATGTTCAGGTAGTCAGCGAGAAAGTGTGTTCTTTCCATCTCTGGGGAATTGAAGAGTTAATCTGTTCTTCATCATTTTATAGATGAATAGCAATCGATGAAACGTGTGTTTTCGTAGATGGAAGCGAAATAGTGGCATCGATTTTGCACCATGAGGGGAGACACACTGGGCAGGAGCCTCGGAAGAAATTCCCTGATGACGAACTTATTGGCATCGTTGATGATATACTGAAGTTCCAAGATGCTAACCGTGATGGAGCGCTTGATTTCAAAGAATATACAACTCCTTACCACCCGCCACCAGAGGCAACTAACAGGGAGTAAACCTTTCACAACAGCAATGCACTTTTCTGCTATTATGTAACCATTTGTTGTATTACTAACATATGCTTAGCGTTCAGGGACGCCGGAATAGCGGAAGGGCAAGCGGGGGATGCGAAAGATTTAGGGCATCAAAAGACTGGTTTTCGCAACGATGGTGTTTGTAGTGCTCAGTTGTTATAGTCATGGAATTGCAATTGGATTCCCTGGTTGCTGTTTATACCAGTTTTTCAAACATGTTTATCGCATCACAGTTATTGCCAATCTTGCTCAAACTGTTTGCGCGTTGCTAGACACGAACACAACCCATTTTCATGGCATTGTAGACAAGAATGAGCAGTTTAAAGGTCGCAGCATCTGATACTTTCACAATGATTGGGACCGACGCGAAGAGGTTTTCTGGCTTGTAGTGGTTCGGTGCGTTATTGTGTCCGCGCCGCACCGGTCAGTGATTGCGACAGTAACACCCGGTAAAGTATCAGGTGTTAAGCGAGCAAAAAGTTTCGAGTTGAGGCAGGTATATCAGCGAAATGTGAGTTAAGACTTCGCCCATTTTTCCCACAAAAATCAATGAAGGGCACAACAAATTTCATCAATGTTTAGATTCATCGAAATTACCAAACCCCTTCTCCCAGACCAGCGTGGTCCAAATACTATTGACCTACGGGCCATTTTACAAAAACGTGACAACTCGCGGGCTACTTCCCACAAAATGATGTATAAAACAATAGATTCACAAGATTTAAAATTGAAAAGTGAAAACAGGTCAGTAAAGTCAGTGTGTCGTTGAAAATGATTACACAATGGCGATGAAGAATTTATTGCAAATCTCTATCAGTTCAACGCTTGTGATTGAAGCTTCTCTGACACTATCGTTCCTTTAACAATACCAATATGCTAGTGGTAGCAAGTCGGAGAGTATGGTCTGGTGTTTCGTCTGACATTCGATTTCTGTTTTTAGATTTGACTTGTTTCATGGTACGTACTGTCACACACGTATGTGCTTCCAAACGTCGAGTGCATTGTTAGTGCGAAATCTTTCAGTTTGGGAGACCTATATTTGCTGACTACTTTTAGAAGCTCTCTAGAGTATCGCCGTATTGGACATTATTATTAACAGATGTTAATTGTTCTAATTAAAATTGCCTACTGTAACACACACACAACAATCAATACTGAGAAAGTTCGCGGGCCTTAAATATTCTGTCCTGTATTTGGACCACGCTGTCCCTGACTATCCAGTTTCGCACGGCTATGTTTGTGGACATCCAAGTTTGAAAAGTCGTGGTATGGCGGCCTTCCCAAGTTTCTATTGATACGACGCCATTGCTTGCCATGATAAGTCAAGCCTTCCTTCATAAAGTTAGAAATGCCGATTTCTGTGTATTGGGGGACCAGCATCTCCTTATTTGTCTAACATCGTGTCAGATCTGCGAAAGTTTTTACGACATGGGCAGTGTTAAGGTCTCTTTTGGAGACGCGAACCCAGAATACAGGACATGGGAGATTGCAGCAGCAGAAACAATAACAGTTCCTCGCTCGACAAGGTTCACTCTTTATTTCTTGTGTTGCACTGCGCCCATTATTACTAGATGACTTCCTATTGGCGCTGTGTGATATGACGTCACACCTGACGCAGCAACAGCTTATCAACATCGTAAAAATTCGTCCGATTTTGACCCAAGAATATTCTCTTAGTTTTCGCGCTTGGCAACAACAGCAATGAGCAAGTGGTTCGCTGTTTTTTGTGACAATGAAGATTGTTGCGTTTCAAAACGTTTTGCGTTGTTATGTAACAGTTCTAAAGGCCAATCTGCACTGAGCAGTTGCCAGGAGTAGCCGCGCACGATTCGTTGTTTGTTTTATTGCTGCCAGGAGTTGCCGTGCCGAGCCGTGCACGAGCGCAGAATTACCGACGCAACAAAACAAACAAAGGGTTTACTCCTGGCACGTCCTCAGTGCAGATTGGCCTTAACTGTAAAACAATTGTCCACTTTGAAAGGATTCAACCTACAAACGTTTAGGCTCTATGTTGGAAAAATATTTACTTTTGCATGTTTTGAACTATTTCTCCAATGACAACTGAACATTCTTGGAGTTGCGTGACTCTTTGCAATTAGTTTGCTTGAGATGGATGAGCATATGATAAATATGATTACCATCTTCCTTGTCTTAAAATAACTTTTGCCCCCGATATCCCCACTGCAACAACGCAGGGGGTAAACCCCCGTGTTCCGACATCCCTGCATGTGCTCGCCCCATCGCAGGTACTCTTGTTTTTGATGATGTTACTGAAATTGAAGTCTGTATTTTAAAGATGTTAAAAGAATTGTTCAACGTACTACGTCTGGTGAATCAATGCGTTTTTAGCTTTCCAGTTGAGTTTCTGGCACACAGTTCAGATTTTTGCGTTATTTGTTAATTCCACAGCTTCCATGTTATGTTATCTCAAAGTTTCATATGATATATTGGACGTACAGCAGTAGCGCCTCAATGCAATGGATGAATATGTTGCAAGCTTTTATTGACCTTTATCGAAAAATCACTGCCTGAGCAAAATGTTGTCGCCACTGTTGGATTATTGCCTGCTGTTTAAAACCGTAAGAGATTCTTTGCTGTGTTAGTGAATAAGTTTCAGTACACCACTCGTGACGCAAGTATTACTATTAATCTGCAACGCATCAAATCGCTTGTACTAATAACAGTGTCTTGTTTTGCGAAAGTGACTTTTCCCACTTCCGTTCATACTTTCATACAAAAGATTGCGCAACGCTCATCTCATCATCGCAGCCTAAAACAAAAGCTGCAATGATGAATGAGCATTTTGAAACCTGGATTGTACTAAGGTTTTGTATTTTGTTTGGAAATACGAGATTTTTTCATGGGGTTGCGTTGTTCCTTTGCAAACCGGATCTTGACAAAACTTGAACGCTGAGTGGAAGAACTGTTAAATACTATTCGCGTTGTGTAGTCAAGAGATGTAGTCGTCAAACGTTGGGAAGTTGTGTAGTTGTAATGTGGCTTGAGCTGGCTGATTTAGGAAAAGTGTGCAATTTATTCAAAAAAGGTTTCTCTAAAAGTTTTTTTTGAGTGATTCCCAATATAAATATCAGCATACGCCGTTTTTCTGAACTTTCAAAAAAGTGCAGGCTACCGCATAAATCGGAGCACACCCTTGACTGCGTCCCATCATATGGTGCTGCCACCCGAGAGGAGCCTGTTATTTGATCTTTTCGAAACGGCATTGGGTTTTATGCTCGTTTACTTGTGAAGTTTTATCATATTGCGTTCCAAAAAAAATTAAAAAACAATATCGCAAGTTTTTCCGAAAAGGCCGTTTTTAGAGAATTATTTTTAATAGCGTCAAAGACCATTCTATAAATGATTCTACAAAGATCATTCTATAAAAGTGCCTGTTGCATCCAGAGAAGTTTATTTCCGCTGGAGCAAATACTGCGTCACCTGGGGGAGGTAGTAGTTGCAAGCTGTGTGTGTTTTTGCATTAAGCAGCAAATGTCTCGTGAAAGAAACAGTAAGATGGTGGAAATTTCCCAGCACGCGGTATAGTGTAGGGTATTCTTCTAGCCAGTACCGGAACATCATTCACCAACAGCCTCCCCATGTTGCATCGTTATTGCTCAACACACATGATCTTCTGTATATTGTTTTCTAACAAGAAGCTCGATGTGGTACAACCTGTACTCAAATGTGTCGCAAAGCCACATTAGTCTATTTCCGTGGTTGTACTTCGTAATAGCTGAGTGCAAATGATAGTTTCGTGTATGTTGTCGCAATGTCAAATCTGTTACAAGCGTCTCCAGCTTCAGTGCAATTGTGATCGTTTTTTGTCACAAATAGTAGTTAATCATTTCGTCGAAGGCAATCGAGAGATTAATGCTGTATTTTTGTACAATGCGTCACTTGTTAGCATGCCGTCGTTTAGAGGTAAAATCGGAAAGTCATTCGTGAACTCATTCGCATGTTTTGGCAGCATTTATTTTTTGAAATTTTTTTCAACGTTCCTTTCGATGCTACGGAAAAATGAATCATAAATTCGTATACCTTGTGATGAGTCTCATCCTATCTGCACAACCTTCTGCTTTCGTTGCGAACGCATAAACCGCAAGGAAGTTGTGAATCGATACGCGGTGAGAAAAAACAATTGCTGCTTGCACCGACAAAACTGTCTTTTCGTCCACGATGCACTTTGCTGGTGTTTCTTCCGTCACTTGAAGTTTATCGAATCTGCCAACGTATTTCCACCAACCACTTGCACTGCATGTATTCTATAACACCTTCTTTACGTCAAACTTCAGTCGAAACCGCAGAGGATCAGAAAAACCTGCTTTTGCGAAAACAATCTTTGGCGCTTCTTATTCATAACCGTCTATCGGTGGAAAATAAAATCTTTGCTAATGTTTAGGTCGTGGGTGAAGTTACTTTCCTTGGGAGGAAAGGGTTAAATATATCGTTACAAAAGACTTGGTGGCACATTTCGCAAAAAAATGCTGAAAGTTCATATCTTGTTCATTTGATTTGTTTTGAGTCAGAGTATTGGAAAGTTTATTTCAAACAAGGTTTGTTCAAATGATTCAACGTAAAAGATATAACAAGACCAGACAGGAGACATGACTTATTATTCTGTCTTGTAACTAATCGAAACAGTCCTTATGTGGAAACGAAGCAGTGGAATGCATTCAGTGAAGATTGCTGCCAACGAAAAACAGCAATTTCACCAAAACCAACCGCATTAATATAATTATAACCGCTGATAAACAAACGGTTATTTAATATTTGGATTTGCTGACCGCAAAAACGTTTTGGGAGACTGCAACTATTTTATTTGAATAACGAGATACTCGTAAAGCAAGGTTTTAGTGAACTTTGATGGTGCTAGTTAGGCGAGATTTTACTTACCGTTGGAATTTTTTGAGATATCGAAACGGTGTAAACGTATTTTGGTGGAAGTACATGAGAGAAAGCAGCTACTAATGAGCATGCAGTTGTTTGCAGGTGTGCGAATGCCATCAGCAGTAAATTTAATCACAATATTTGAGAATGTTGTACAGCGTTGGATACCAGTTACGTCACTGACACTTCAGTGAACCCGCATACACACCTATTTTAATGTCCAGCAGGTGATCAACCTGAATTCTGAAATGGGGTAAGAATACTTTTGACATAGTTTCTTGTATTGATAGCTTTCCCACGCAATTTTATTTAGAAGGAACAAACAAGCCGGCGAAAGCGTGATCCTTACGAATTCTCGTTGGTCAGCTCACAAGTGAATCAGAATCTTTTTTCTGTCCGAAATGGGGAACCTGAACTTTAAGAAATGTCTGAGACGTATGTCTCTGACGCACTAATTAAAATTCGGGACTCTATAAACTTGAAAGGATAATCTGCGTCATAAAAAATTTAAAAATATGCATCACCCTCGCCCGAAAAAGCAAAGCATACAGCCTTTTGCAACTCAACACAATATTTCTCTTGAGATGTTTTTATTTTTGATGCGTGTGTGTTTCTATCGACTTACGATGGTTAAGAATTAGTACACAAGCAGTGTGAAAACGTTTGCTCTCTATAAAGCACAGAGGAAGCGTTACAGGGCAGTACTTACACACAAGACAAATTGAAAAAGAACAAACACTGAAAGATGAAGACTGTACGTTGTGAGAAGTATTAAGATATTTGAAGCGAGCGGATAACAAGTAAAATGAAGATGCACATCGACATCGCTGAACCATTGGATACAGCTTTCAAATTAAGGCATCAGATGTCTTGACGGTTTGGATAACGTGATGGTAGCAAACACTCACTTTCTTGAGAATAAACTATAAGATTCGGTAGCAGTCCAGGCAGCCTTAGATACTAATAGATGCATTTAGTTTCCCACAAAAAAACACAGGGACGCAAAACCTTTTAAAATTTGAAACGAAGATAACAGTAGTAGCCACATTTTTTAGATTTTTTCTGCTCTGCTATGTTAAAACAATTGTGCTGAATTTACTGCAAAATGAAGCAACTGCTACCCCACGATCATTGCGTTTGTTGCTGCCTGTGACACAAAAGCGTTAATGACACGGAAGTATGAAAATCGTGTTTGGCCGGGCCAATCGTGTTTAAAATGACCAAACAAATTAAGTCAATTCGGTCATAATGTCCAAAATATCAGGTTAGTGAATACTATTTCAATAAGTTTTAATACTATTGCAAGAAAGACGCCCAAAAGGTCTCAGCAAAAAACAGGCTTTTGCACGTTCCTGTTGAAAAACGTATTAACCACTCTAAAGCCACATTTTAATAAGATCTGAAGCAAGTCATATGCTTTTTAAAATAAAGCAACAATTATTTGCAAACGTGCCAAAGGGGGCTCCTCAA
>JGI24022J15233_10006739_pt1 | contig 12517 bp, 10 predicted proteins | sample Ectturendosymbi2_FD_15233 | JGI IMG/M metagenome (IMG submission 15233)
AATTCATAATAATAGGCCAATAGCGTATGGGGGGCCCCACATGAAATTTCGGGGGGGGCCTCACTTACCCTTGCCACGGCACTGCAGTCCTAGCCATACCTACTGGCCCCAAAGATTGTCTGTTTTGGCGTGTAGGTATTTCATCCAACATTTTCCTTTGCATAAACATTGGTAACGCCTTAGATGTCTAAATCTCTCACGTTTGCCTATTCATTTATTTTTCTTTTATCCAGATATTGTACAGCTTTTAGGCAGCATGTTTCGAACGCTCGGAGTATGGCTTCAAACACAAAACAAACAAACCCTCGAAAGTTTGCATTTCTAAATTTGCGGATTCACCATAGAAACCTGTGAAAGGCTTGGCTTTCTGCCGAGAGGAGGAAAGGTGAATTCAGGCGGAAGTTTTTCGTCCGCACTGCTCAGTCGCAAAACGTCACATCTCACGAAAAACTGCTGAAACGCTTTTATGCTGACGTGTCAATATATTCGTGTGACGTGTTGGAATTTCTCTGAGGCTTAAAGTGTTTTTTTTCCGTAATCTGCGCTTACTCTTTCATGTGTGGGCTGAGCACAAAACGATGTGTTTTCGGAAAGGCAGAGATTGCACCCGCCAACCAATCACTGTATAATTTTGCCAGCTCAGTTCGCGAAGACTCTGAAAGCCGCACTGATAACTATAAGTTCACGTCTAGCTTCTGTGAATGGGGAAGCTCACACGGCAAAAAAACGAAAGTTACAGTATTCGCTTGACTCATTTAGGGAAACTCATATTCCAACGAGGACCTAATGTGTACATGTGGCCAAGTGCTGAAAACCGAAACAAACGACTACAGTTGTACACATGCTGCGATCGGCTAATCGTATGTCACATTTGCTTTTGATTTTTTGGCTCGTTTTTTCGCTTTCGGCCATTGTAACTGGCTGGTCTGTAATGATCCGATGAGCTAAGTGGCACAGTTGGTTGAGCGCATGCCACCAAAACCTTGTATAGTGGATTCGATTCCCGGTCGGGTCATCTAGAAGATTTGAAAAACAGTGCTGGCGATCTGTTCAGCCGCGTGCTCGGCGTGGATGGTTGTGCAAGGAAAGGGTTCACCCACGGCGCTGCCACTGACCCCCATTCACTGCGAAAGCAGCCGCGTGGCCCACGGCGCAAGCCAGCGAAGATCGGCGCTTCGCAGACCACACTTGACACTCCCGAAAAGGAAAATGAAAAGAGAATATACCCGTAAATGAAGCTGAACTGACGATAGTTCATCGATGCCTTTCACGATAAACCGGGATTTACAGAGATGCCAGGGAATGGTGTATAACCCTTGGTGCGATTATGGTTAGTACAAAAAAAATCCGCTCATTAATTCTAGCCTCTCCTGTAACATAACAGATGAGGTTTCGAGTGCACCAGGGCTCGTTTCTGAAACCATGACACACTAGAAAACAGGTTAAGATATGTCTACCCACTAATCACAACGTTGCGGGTAACATAAACCGAGCGCATTGAGAACAAGTAGTTTAGGAAATACGTAGTAATCATCTTTCATTGGGTACAAATTACGACTTCATTTACGTACTGAATATCGACTGTTTTCGTCACGAATAAGCAGTATTGTCAATAGCTCTTTTGTGCGTAGTAGGTTTTAATATTTATATACGGTCCTTCCAGGAGGGATGTTTTGAACAACTTTTGGCTTACTGCAGTGGTTGTCAAACTGTGGTACGCAATTGGCGAAGTCCTTCACGATGGTAGGCGAATAGGTCTACTTTCTGTTTTTCTTAACAAAAAAATATATTTACAGCTGTAGTTTTTACTGATCGGGTCCTGTTAGTAATTCCTGAACTATTGTGTACTTCCCTTGTTGGTTTTCAAAAATGGCCGTTATAATTTCTCACAGCCATTTTGGTCATGTCGCATTTGCGTCAATTCTGATTTTCCAAACATTTGATCGAATGATATTTGGAAGATTGAGTTTTCCTGGAACAAGGCGGTACGTGTTGACAGTACAGGACCCACAAGTGGTACGCGATCAGAAAAAGTTTGGGAAACACCGGCTTACGGTTTTAAAAGCTTACATTCTCACAATCGTGCTACCGTATAGCTTTTCTTATTTTTCTGTCTTGGGTAAGTTTTGCGTTCCCGTTGTCAGTTCCCTACACGTTAAAGTACTCGGGAAGATTCCATATTCCGCATGGATACGCAATGCGCACTCTGGCTAGAGTAGTAGTTTTGGCATCGTAACGAGAAGTCCTTTCTTAATGTAATCAATTTGGGGTAACACTGTCCCTGCTTACTTTTTGTCACGACTTAAATTTTGTCTTAGGCGATTGCGCGTCCAAGCCTAGCTTTGAAGAAGTTCTGAACAATTTCCAAAATGACGGTTGTGTAGCGATCCGAGTTGTCTTTCCAACGCCCAGTTGCCACTGTAAACGGGAAGGAATTGCTTTGCGTTTACCAATGAAGTGCCTCAATATGCTGAAACGGCCTTAACTTTACCAATGAAGAACGGGTTGCGTTAATTCCTTGGAAGATTACGTCGATTCTGTTTGCAAAAATTTTTGAAAATTTACCTGCGTGGCCCTGCACAAGGGGCAAAAATAGAATTGCCGCAAAGTACGGAGCCTCATGCAAATTAATATACGTAGATTAGGTTTCGCGAATAAATTTTCTTAGCAAGAAAAAAGGTTAAGGAAATTCTTAATTAATGCAATAACTGCTGGCATGAAGCTCATCCTCATTTCGGTCACGCCTTTGCTGCAGTGAAACGCCTTTTTATTAATTAAGCCATAACAACAACACCCGAATTTGCTGATATAAGATCTGTAACGGAAATAAAGGTCAAAACTCGCAGATGCTCGATTTGAGGTCGTTCACCTGTTCGCCAAAACAAACTTACCAAAACCGTCCATGGATCTAAAAGATAAAATAATGAAAATTATAACAAAAGGTGTTAATTAACATGCGGACTGTGATAGTTAAGCCTGTTGCTAATAGAGCAAGATTTGCTTAATGGCAGTACATAGGAAACAGACAAGCAGCAACGCGATTACAAAATATACACTCACACTTAACCACAAGAAAGAATGAAAAGAACAGCAGAGACACAAAACGCTGGTACACAATCACACAAGAACACATTTTATATACAGTATGTGCCAGAGACAAACATACATAATATGTTGGTTTACCCATACGGAGTTTGCACATAACAACAACCAAGCATAAAGTTTAACAAAAAGCATGATGTAGATTGGCGTCCTTCAGGTCAAACTTATTAGCAGAATACTTGATTTTGATTATTGGGTCCAATGTTTGAATTCAGCGGTTAACAAGATTTTCTTGTCGCTGCTCTGCAGCTGCAAGTTTTACAACAGTGAATATCAATAATGATTAAAAAATTGTATTTGGTCTTGAAATTGATCCCTCTCGGCGCAGATAACAAATAACAAAAACAACCAAAACAAGGAAGCTACAGCGCTAAACACTCACACGTATGTACAACAATGTTACGGATTCGCAATACTCAAGGAAAAAACAAAAGAGAAGAGCACTTGCTTTTATACGTCAGGGCAGCCAAAAGTGCAAATGCCCGGTCAGACTTTGCTTCATAAAAAGTGGACGTTTTGCACCAACAACAACAAACATGATAGATCAAGCCGTGTTTATGTTTGTAAAAGTAATCCATGAAAGTGTGGATATGATTATTTTGTTTGAGCCAGGCAGCATAGCTTTATCAGCAGAATGGCTAGCGGGGAAAGTGCGGTTAATGACCGTACCACACTTTGTTTTTCGAAATGTAGCAAGCTAAAATTGACAAAACGTTTCATAAGCGTTACAACCGCGCGCGCACTTGAAACAGCTGAAACTTGAATAAACCGACGGCAAAATGCTACAACAGGCGAGCAAACAAAACATACCTCAAACGTGTATCTTTGACTTCACGATGATATTTGTTCTTTTAACAGAGTTAGATTTCCTTTCATTGTAAAAAAATAAGAATATGTTTAGTGCAAATGGGTAAAGTGACATGAAGCAGTTTTACAATACCTTCTTTCATATGGTTTGTTTTTTTCGTCAAAAATATGAACTAGAACAGTCTCTACAATCCCGAAATTAAGAAACGTATCTGTTTCGGATCAGTGAAGTAGCCAGCCAGAAAATTTGGGGGTGTGTTGACTTTAAGCGAGCAACAGTATTTTGCTTGGGACACCGCCTCTCAAAAGCACAAAATGACAAAGCATGCCAGTAACTTGGGGCACATGGCACCCTTGACCCCACTGGCTTCGCATGTTTCGGATAAGTTTATTTCGAAAAAAGGTGTGAAGGCGAGTTTTACTCTATGTTATCTTAGGAGAGGAAAGCATCTCTCATCACAGTAAAACATTTGCTGACTTACGCAGCTACCAATCTTAAGAGGTCTAGGTGGGCAATCAAACGCGTGCGTCAGAAAGTAGTTTGTCTGGCCTTTTGATTGTCTGGCCACCTTGCCAAGGAGCGTAATTTTGATATGCAATGGCCTCCCCTCAACACCAGTTTGAAATATGTTCTTAAAAAGAGCTTTGTCGAAATCGAAATGAGCTTTGTCAAAATGCTGCAGAAATGCTGAAAGGGCGCATGGTCAGAGAAACGTTGGGAACCCCTGTACTGACGATAAAACCAAGATGGCGAAACGGATCAAGGCTGCCACCAAATATAGACTTGAGTGATTCCTCTCAAACCCGATTTTAACTTTGGTAATGGTTTTTGTGTTGTTGGAGGCTTGGCATGAAGCAATTGAGAAAAGTCTAAACACCATACAAACATGAGCATTGGGAAATATTGCTTTGTCCTGAGGTGTTTATAACGAGAAAACCATGTGCCAGTGGACTGGCCTTTAGACCATTTTGAATGACAGCAATGCTTCTTCACTAAACAATAGCAGTTGTTGCTGTGTCCTCAAGATGTTCTGCCGATGAAGAAAAATTAACGAGAACGGGGAAAAGCATTAGACAGTAAAACAACTAAAACAACAGAGGACAGCCTTACGATTGAACGGAAAATCAAATGCACGCCTTGTAATGGTAGAGAGCTGTCTAAGCATTCATGACCTGGAGCAAACATATGTAGTTGAGCATTAAATGAAAAAAAAGTTTTGAAGCCAGCTCTGATGGCTTTAGAATAAATAAGCGGGAGGAGCAACGATCAACTGTATGAAAAGTTGCACGAATTTCGGTAATATAAAAAAATTATTTTAGTGGCACTTGGTGTCGGTGGCAAAAAAAGCGCAGATGCAATGTTTTGTTCAAAAGGCTCGATTTGGCTGATGCATGCTGCAGATAAGATTTGGAAAATTTTGATGTATGTAAGGGTCTTTTTTGAGGTAAATAATGAAAATTGGTCGTGGAATCGCCAAGTAAAGCATGACCCTTTATCTAGTGAGGGAGACAAAGTAATGTGCTTAACCGTCCACTCGCATCTGTCTAAAACCAGTATGATACGCAGACAAATTTTAAAACTACCATGATGTAGGGACGCGTTTTTGCCATACATTTTGCTATACCTTCAAAACAAATGCTTATACAATTCGAAATAACGCTTAAACAAAATTCATTTGGCATCTGATGAAATTATCGCCAAAATTAATTCTAGCTGATCAACGTTTTTACGCTTCAACCAAAACAATTTGACGAGCAAACCATTAAGTATAGCACCGCAAAGTACGTCTGCGTATAGTAATGCTTGCATTAAGAACCATCTTTACTTGCTGTATCACTGTTGCCCAACACAACAGATGTTGATCGTAATGAAAACAGCGAATTTACTGCCAACTGGGCTTATATTTTACGGCATACTTCACAAGAGGCGATTTATGCATTTATAGACATAAAATACAATGCCTAGAAAAGATGAAAAATAGATAGTAAAATGATTAGTGAGAACGCTTAACATTGAGACGCGTTGCGCTGTCTTTGAGCTTGACTTGTTAAGCTAAATATTGTTATATTTTGTGCGAGAGGCCTATATCAAAACGGCTAAAGATTTTGTACCAATTTAGCGTACAAAATTAATTCACATTTTTATTGGCTCAGTTTTCACTTAAGTTCATGAACGAGGGAATAAACCGTAGAATTACTATAATATTCCCCACACAGCCTGTGGAAAACCCAAGTCAAATCATGGTGTATTGATTTGGCTTTAGCAATACATAAATGTTCGTTCAGGCGACTCAAGACCAAATTGCCAATGATTACTTTAATCCAGAAATTGATGCACTCCGAGTTGGTGCCTTGCAATGATAAAGTTTCACCACAACGTCATGTCAATCTGTTTTTGATTGTGGCTTCGTGACATACTTTGTCACAGGTTGAACAAAATCTAAGCGAAGGCGCCAACGCATTGTTAACATTTTTCACTTCTTTCTACTCTTTGGTGCCGATTTCGGATGTCTTTCCGGAATTTTCTTTTGCTTCCTTCGTTTCTTCTTCTTTTCCAGGAGACACTTTTGCTTCCTGCTTCTCGTCCGCTTTCAAGTCTACTTTCGCGATGTCGTGTGTCACTTCTGTGTTTATGACGTTGCTCAGGGGCGAGTTATCTTTCGAAGGCGGCTTAACCGGCACCATCGGGATAGGTGGTGGCGGTGGGGGTAGAGAAGGCACAGTGCCACTTATGAGGGTCATAGGGTTTGGGTGATAGTAGTATTGAGTGTTGGGCACAGCAGAAGAGGGTGTTTGGGGTATGAAGTGGTTAGAATTGACCGGGAGCGAAGTTGCTTTCGGAGCACTCATTATCGAGTAAGTTAGTATGGGTTGCAAGCTCCCGGTCAGCGTGATTGGAGTGGTGATCATCCCTTGCTGGGGCCCGAAGCTGGCGGGAGGGACGACTGTTGACGAAACATCTGTATCAGAAGACGGAGTGACGCTGACTGGTTTAACTACAGTGACAGTTGTCGTCTGAGGAGCAGGAGTGGTATCACTGGTGCTCGCGACTGCCTCTGCTACTTCTTGTTGAACGGGAGGCGCAGGAATGGCCAGAGGAGCATGGACGAGACCACTGATGTTATACATTGATTTTACAGGGCGTGCCTGCAACGCAAAAACGGTGGAACTTTGCTTCACGAACGAAAATATTCCAAGCCAAGCATTTTCAGTTTTTTGTTATAAAAAACATCAATTGATTACTTCGTTGTTTTGGTAACGGATTGCAAATAACCTACTATTAAAAGTTGTTAGTTGAAGGTGCTGTATCTTTGATTGGCTTGCAAGTTGAGACACAAGAAAATTGAACTTAGTTTCACTATTTTCGCTGATTCAGAACTGTAGAAGTCATAATCTTAGTTTCTGAGGCAGCTTTTCTTTGCTGGTAAAAAGAATATTTGCGCATTTTGCAGTATAGATTAATTTAATCTATCCTTATTTTCGTTTCGGTTCGCAAGGAGAAACACCACTTATTTTAACAAGTACAGAATTTAGGAGACAAATGCAATATTAGTTGATAGAAAAGTAATCAAGGAACGTAAAAACCAGCAACGCTGCAAACAGAGGTGGATCCAGGGGGGGAAATTGGGGCGATCACCCCCCCTAAAACCTACAAAATTATCTTTATTCACTATAAATTTTGTACAATTCAGAAAACAATATTCGCGACAATTCAGAAAACAATATTCGCGATATAAGGCCATTTTGTCGTTCATTGTATTGTCACAGCAGTGTTGTAAAGTATATTTCATCTCTCTTACATGGTAATGAACCCGCAATGAGACTTGACCACAAATAATACTAAAATCGCTCCCTCCAAACGTACTGACTGGATCCGCCCCTGGCTGCAAACGCGATAAAAACGAGTCTTTTTTATCATGAGCACTTTTTGCCACGAAGTTGTCATTGCAGCACTTGGAAGCGACCAGGCACGTTTTGCCACAGCTTCCCGCACCACAGCCCGAGAGACTTAAGCTCTAAGGAAACTTTCTTGCAAATCAGAACAGCAGCGTTTTCAGAAAAGGATCAATAAGTGAAGGAAGCCCTGGGAATCGCGATCGTTAGGTCCGATGAATTGTTTGTACCCAAAACAGAGAGACACATTTTCAAAACGCGGAAGATCTTACGAAAAGTCAGCCACGTCTTCACAAAAAGCCGCAATGCTTCTTGAAAAACAATAAAGGAAAATTTTCACTCATTCATTTCGGGGATGGTTTTCCTGAAAATTTATGAGGAATTTCCTAACCAAGGACACAAACAATGGCACATTACCACCAAACACAATAGAAGACGCTCGCATTTGGGCTACGTCACATGCTGATGGGAAGTTTTCATGGAAAGAAGAGTTGCAGTAAGATTGGCGCGGTAGCAAACCCAGGAAAGAGGGCTTATTTCCTTATTTGCAGCGGGGGCTAGCAATTAGGAATCATTTTCAAAAATGTAGCAGACTGCTGAAGCACTTCCAAGGAAGCATGGTTCGAGTTACACCACGGGCAGTGCATCGCAACGAATGCCTCCAAACATTTTTTACGGCAAACTTTCTCCCCAGCAGAAATGCACTTCCTCAACCATGAAAGAAATCGTTTGACTCGGATAACCCACTGGCACGAAAAAACAACTGGACTGAAAACACAAAGACAATGTTTCATTTTACCAAAAAGATGTTTTTGTTTGATTTGAATTTTGTTGATTTAAATGTATTTATATCCATATTCATATGTGGGTTTTGTACAATTTTATGAACCAAACGTATTTTTATCAAAAAATAATAATTGATTATGGTAATTTGAGTTATTTTAACAAGTACTGTTCTAATTTAAACGTTTATTTTTACACAATAGAGTACATTTCAAATAACAATATTTTTCAAAACAAAAAATTGCAAAATATTCTAATATTCTGCAGTTGTGTTCATAAGATCTGAATAACAATATTTTAGGTAGCAACAACAATATGCGTAAAACCAGGATCCAGCAATTACTTTGCCCGTTGCTGCGCTTTACTCTATCGGAACCTATAGACGTTGTGCGATGTGACTATAAAGAATATAGAGAAGCGAAAAAGCTCAGGAAATAGTCACACTGCAGCTAATAAATATAAATGTTTTTACTTGAAAATACACAAACTTATTTGGTTTCGACATACACCGTGTTGATTTGTATTATCACCCGTTTCATTTTAAGACAAACTCGGCTGTTGTTTCGGTTGTCACTGTCAACAGCCATTAGCAGAAGATGCAACCACGTGTGAGCTACCTTCTGCAAAAGATCTGCAGCTATCAGGTCAAACGCTGCCTAGCAGTTTCATGTAGCGGCTGAAATTGTCGATGTTTCACGTTGTTGGCATAGCCATAAACCGCGCCTTGCTCAATCTATAATGAGAGCTGTCCAAAGATGGTGTTATTCGAGCAAAATAAGAATGGAGGGAAGTTTCGAGAGTATACGCAAAGAAAGCATAAATGTTGATGTTTTAAATAACTTGCTGATTTGATTTTTTCTCAAGCTCACATATCCAGATTGCACTGCAAACGTTTCTAATCAGGTTAAGTGCAATCAAAAAATGAACTCAGCCGTCGATTTTCGCACGCCCGAAAAATACCTGGTCGCATTCGCCATCTCGGCAGGCTTGGCACAGTTCGGAGTTGTGCTGGTTGCGCGGTCGGCCAGGACGCCGGTCAATGCGAATTGGCGGCTGGAGGAAGCCGTAGTAGGTCTGACCAACTTTATTGTACACGTTGCACATCACCTGTTTTTGAATAGTAAGTAGATTGCAGCGCGGTCGGAGTGATAAAACACCTATGCTTTGATAAAACACGTATGCTCTGATAAAACACCTGTGGTGTTCATACCTGTCTGTTACGAAATCCAACTAGTTCCAAGGGAACTTACCAGTGCGCAACAAGCTGATATTTCCGGGGACGGGGAAAATTAAGTGTAACTTTTTGTTGTATTATTTTCGAGGAGGTAAATGCTTGTATCGTGTTGTTGTACCCAACAATTAAACATGTTTTTGAAAATTTAGGGGGGTAATTACCCGGTCGCCCGCCTGCTAGTTGCGTGAATGGGGCTTGCCAAGGCTGAAAACGAAATCCTGTTAATTTGTGTCGCAAGCGCATAAGTTTTTAGTCGTGGAGGTTCGTACAAACCATGTTGCAAGACGTTAGGTTTGTTGCAAAATAGAAGGAAACAATAACAATTAAAAGCATTTGAAACGTTTGAGTGAAGGTAGCTTTGTCGGTAACGAATAAGTAACGTTGCACCAACAATGCCCCTTTTTCTTGAACAGATCTATGTGCACGCATGACCAAATTGCTGCTAGTGCATATTGAGTTTGCTGACTGCTGCACTGAGCTGAAGGTTTCAAAGAGTAATTGAAAACAAAAAAAATTGTAAACTTTGATCCAACTCTTAATGAAATTAAACAATGCAGCCCCAGCAAGGATTGCCTGAAAGGCCTGCTGAGAACACACAATGCCGTTTGATGTGATCTTCAGATGCAAAAGAAATCCCAAGCTCGGGTGTGTAGCCAATAAATGTTTTAAGTTCGCCGGCAACCATTCATAACGCAGGTTTTTCCTCTAAATTAATTACTTTCATCGAAACTTATCAAACATTAACATATACAAAAAAGCGGGCGCAAAGTTTTGTAGAACAAAAACGGTTGAAAATGTTTTCTTTCGCAGTTGCTCGTGGGTGCATGAACATGAAAACTGATGATTTTCTAACGAGGGCAGATAAAAGTTGGCGTGACGAATAGTCAACTGTGACAATCAGCTTCCGGCAACGTAATGATCCTATGCGCGCTTCGTCAGCAGATGATAACAGAGCAGGAAACCAGAAAGCTGAAAATATTTACGGAAATTTTCGCATGGCATTGATGCCCATGCTGCCAGCATGGTCCTTGCACATTTGCAATATGGTCACTCACATTAAAATATGGTAACTTGAGTTGATGTAGAAGTTCCACTAGTTGGTTACATTTTCATCAAATTTTATGCTGCACACATGTTGTCAGCATTAGTTTAGACAAGCAGCCAGTGACTTACGCGTTCACGTTTTTCAAATTAGTGCACTTCATTTCACTACCATTTGTACGGCAATTACATGTCTAGACCTGCACTGTTTTGAAAGTCCATGACCCCAGGCTTGCCTTGTGTTCAGTTCCAGTCAAGCATGAAACTCCGATACGATGTAAATAAAAAGAAAATAAATCACCACGCAATTGTAATAAGTTCAGTATCGAAACCTTTAGTATTAATGATTGTTTGATCAAAGCTGAAGTTATTCTTCAAGACAATGTAACAGGCTTTGACATGATATATACGTTTGATCCGCGTTATTATTGCCCCCCTTGGTTACCTTAGGGCATTTAGAAATGATACTTTGTTAAGGGAATGTCATATTGAATCTCCACTGCAGGCACGGGTAGTGAAAAGTCTTGGATCTTCTTGCAGTTTTCGTGCTTTACTAGATGTGTTTTGAACTCGTTGGCATTTACTTTGGTTGCTAAAGCCTCCACACACAACACGTGGGCCAGCATGTGTTAACATGAGAGCTGATCAAAAACAAAACAAACGCCGGACGTTTTTTAGGATCGTCGCTCACACAATGCCCGTCGTGGATGCGAGACCCTCACGTAGAATGCTGGCACTAGAATGACACGGTATCACACTACACGGACCCGTCATTTGCTTCCGTCAATTGGAACCCAGCACGTTGAAGCATTTGTTCCACTTAGGTTGCATATCAAAACCTCCCACGCAACCTGTTTGCTTTACTCAGGTAGTAGTATTGGGCTGTTTGACAAGGCAACGTGCGCAAGAGGTTCTGCAAAACGAGGTGCCCAGTGAAAGCGAACGGTGAAAGGAAATATGAACAAGTCTGTAACACAAGGGAAGTCGGGGCCTTGCTCCCATTTGTGGTTGGTTGATATTTCCCACTGGAAATAGGTAATGCTTGTTTTCTTGTTTATTCTTTCATGTGGCATTCCCCGCTTTCTCGTTTCCCTCCTGACAATGCGGTTGAACGACTTGCGAAACCACAAGTACCATTCTACCAAATCGCTAAGAACGGGTAAAATGCTTCAGTTCGGCTTCGGACTAGCAACAGTACTAAGAATAATGGTGTGAAGGTAGTAGAAACTTAGAGAAAACAATCTCACACATGTGCAAAACTTTAAGTTAGTCATTATTGAAAGCACTATAGACTCTAGAGCAGTTGTGTCCAACCCAAATGGCTTACTGAGCCAAAATATATGTCACTGTCTTGACCAGGGCCGCACATTAAATGACATATTACTGAGGCCGCACATTGAATGGCTTACTTTGATCTTAGTAAACTAAATTTAGCTTAACAAGTATGCCGAAGGTGTTCGAATCCTAAGTGCATTGGTAACTGACGTGATAAAGTGGCACTGAGGACCACCTGCATGAAAAATGTCAGGTTCAAGTTTATCAAATCAAGGACAGGTTGTCAGTATGTAGGATACTTTTACTGCAGCGAAACCTAAACCTGGCCGCACAAAACCCTCGACTGGGCCGCATGCGGCCCGCGGGTTGGACATGGCTGCT
>JGI24022J15233_10006742_pt1 | contig 12514 bp, 8 predicted proteins | sample Ectturendosymbi2_FD_15233 | JGI IMG/M metagenome (IMG submission 15233)
GGATAGTAATGGACATTCTTCCTGCGATATACTTGAAATTGCTGTGGACGGTATCTATCTTGACCGCGGTACACCGCCGAGGTTAGGAAGAAGCTTTTTGATTCCAGGCACTCGAATGGATTGGTTGATTGTGTGCAATAGTCCCGGAGAATACTACGTGAGTTTGCAAGCCAGTTTGATTTTCGTTTCTTTATCTTAAGCACTTGTTTTTGCAGCATATTTCTTGTGAATTATTCCTGGAAATGGGCTTTTCGTGAGCATAACCACTTTCAACATTTTGATTGGCAAATGCTTATTGACATTGCAAAATAATCATTTCAACTAAAAATGGTCTCGATGACCTGGATTGTTCTTCACTAAAATTTGTTCACGTTTACCTTTCTCACAAAGAATTGGGAGAAGTCACTAACATAATCAAAGCGCGACAGTGAGTGAAAGTATGATTTTGTAAGTGTAGCTATAGCGCAGACATTGTTTTAGCCAGTTTTTTTTTATAATTACTCGAAGATCGCAGGCACAGAATTGCAAAACGTTTCGTTTTATCGTTTGTTTTTTTGATCAAACAAAAACATGTAAGTAAACGCATAAATTCTTACATAAAAATCATTAGATTTTATCAAAAAACCCACGTCACTTTCAACATTTGAAGTGCATTGTTGTAACAAGACACCAGCTTATTTCTTCAAGCGTAATATAAAGTATTTTTCATATATTGTTTTATTAAGATCCAATAACAAAACGTTTATTTGAAACCGATGTTTGTAGTGCTTTAACATTTTGCAGAACTGTTTTCCGAATTCCGAGACAAGTTTCCTCACAAAAAATCTTGTAATATAACTCATCGAGTTGTTCAGCACTCTTAAAGGTATTTCCTAGCAATTCAAAGTGAACAGCGAAAAAAGACTAATTTAATCATTTATCACAGAAAAAACATGTATTTTTACCATGTTTTGCAATGGGCTAAAATCAAAATATCAGAAATTATTTGTGTATTACCCTGATGCATTCCATCAAGGTGAAAAGGTGATCTTAAAAATTAGCATGAATTTAGAGTTCCTGATTTCAAAATTTTATTTAATACTCCTTTATTGTTCCTCAAGCGTCTCATTGCTATACGCAGCTGCAATCTTCCAGGACAGAAATGGACCACTTATTTACAGGAGACGAACCGCCTCACAATCAAATCTTACTCACGTTAAATGTGACCGGCCCATCTCAACAAACCAAACTGCAAACTAAGCTTCCGGCCAGGCAGGCATTTGTCGGGAATTTTCTCGATAAAACCGAACAAGACATAAAAAGAAGATTTGTGCTTGAAACAGATGCCAATTTGGTATGAACAGGAAAAAGTTTTCTGGTCCGAAATGTTACAGGTATTAACAGCTAAACAAAATTACATCGTTAACGCAAATGTGGAGGATTTTTTAACAAATATGCAACTAAATGAATCAATGTAACTTTGAAAATGTGCACGAAAGCGTTTATCACAAACAAATAAAATTTCATTCTGTCGGCCTCTTCTTGAGTTAAATTTGAAGAAAAAGCTTTAGTCTGTGTACTGCTCTGCTGGACGTACAAACAAAAATGTTGCACTTGGACACTTATCTGTTGATTTTTGTATTATCCGACTCCGAATGTTCCTAGCAATCCGACTCCAGCTCCGCAGCCCTAGGTTATTTTTTCCCAAGTCTTAGCTTTGTCCAACTCACTTTAAAAACACTGGAAAGCTGTGTGCCTAGAAACAGTGTTTGTGTCAATTGATCCCTATGATGACTTCACCAACTTCGCTTTGTAGTTCTAGTCTCTGCTAGACATTTCAAAAGAACGTGTTGATTTTTCAAAAAATCATTTTCCGCTTTGGCATTTTTCTCTGGAAATGCCTGCGCAAATTTTGTGTTTCCATCTGCTGCACACAATTGCAAACAAACTTAAGCAAGAAATCGGAACTTCACTGAAATAATTTACGAGTCGAACTGACCAAAAGTAAAACCTGCAAATGTTCATTGTGCTTTGTGTTAATAAAAATAATTTGTTTTCTGTTGCACTGAAATTGTGATTGTTATGTTTTTGCTATCTAAAAAAATAGAAAAGATTTTAAATTACACCACAAATATGTCAAATAGACCTTTTGTTTTGAAACGTTAAAATTTTCTTAATAACTGCCCAGGTCTTTTTTGGAACTCCACGATTTTCAGGTAATTTTGTCTAACGTCTTCCTTGAAATTCTAGATATAAAGTTGAAGTGAATACTCTTCAGGAATGGTATATGATAAACCCAAGCCCTATTTTTTCCATGCAATCCATATACATGTCTACAGTTTTCAGGTTAGTAAAAAAAAGATTTGTTTGACAGTGATACTAAACGTCACCCGTGGATGGTATACTTATGAGAGTTCTGGCTTATTTGAACATGTTATGCCTCATTTTGACCAAAGAGGTTTTGGCTCATTTTGCTTCATAGGGTTTTCTTAGTGCTCGGGTAAAAGTATCCACAATAGGCTAAGTCAGTTTCAGCTAAATTTTAAAAAGACTTGAAACGCAATTAAACATGATTCCTTCAGAAGCTGATTTTTTTCGAGGCGTTCTGTCGAGCAGTCCAGTCGAAATATCCGTAGCTTTTGCATTTTTTGAGTAAGGGAGGGGTTACGGCCAAGATGACAAATTGTCTTCCAAACAGTGATAAAACAGCGGTGCGGTTGCACAATATCTGGTTCCCAATTTCATTTTATCACAAACAAGTCTGACATTTTGATGGACAACCAAACTTCCTAACCCCATCCCATGAGGGATTTCGCTGATAAGACAAGTGGATTCGAAGCAGTTGGCTCACATTTAACTATGGTTGTACCTGTTAAAGAAATTTGGCCATTTTGGCAGAAATCACTTTGCGGGCTTTCTATGGAAAACATGTTTTTTAAAAAAAACAGTATATTTTGAAACATAACAGCTTTGCATTTTCGCGTCAGATAAGCCTGAAAGAAATTGCTGAGTTGTTGACAAATACGCCTGTGCTCCAACAACGTTACTTTCAATTTAGTCGTCAACTATTTTGTCAAGTCCAAAGAGTTAAATGATCAAGGTTGGACGCTTTTGCAATTTAACAATAACAACTGTATGCAAGTGTATGGACATCATCATTGAGTACCACCCTTTTGCCATCGTTTGCAAACAAGGCAATGTTGTTAACCTCTTCTGTGCATACCTAATGTTTATGACCCTTATACATATGTTTCGTCCTCATTAGTTATTTCTTTGTCAACAAACACTTGATGTAATCCTGAAACCTAGCGCATCTTTTCACAATATTGCTTTTCACACCTTTGCATTTCTTTTCCTCTTTTCCGTCAAACTTCTGGGACGCATACAACATTGCTCTCAACTCCCCAAACGTCTCAATAATCTTGCTATAGTTTCATCTTAAATCATTCACACAACGTTTTTCTTGATATCATAATGCATTTCGTTTTTTTCAACGTTGCTGGCGTTAAACGATTCTGAAATGTCTTGTGAAATACCTTTGCAATTTATGATTTTCGTTAAATAGACTGTCAGTATCAGTAGGCTAAATAACAACTTTGTTTTTCATATGTACAGCTGTGAGGTTTTCATCGAATACAGTCAAATGATAAAAATGTCGTACGTTTTTCAATGATTTTTCATTATTCACCAAACGAATGTTCACTCTTTTTCGATTAATTTCCATCGTTTTGCACCGAAAACGCTGTTATGCATTAGTTTGAAAAAAATCTTTTTCAGACTCATTTTTTGCTTTAGACCGACATCTGGTGCTTAGATCAGTATATGGCTTCAACCAAGGTTTTTCTTTGAAAAGAAATCCATTATTAATCTTTTTAAGCTTTAACCCTAGCAATTCAAACAGTTTTAGGCTTTGTGTTGCTGAACTATTTTGTTTAAAACCAATTTGCAACCTTGCGTGCCACAAGTTTTGCAGGTGCTAGTAGACAGTCATTGTGAAATTTTGAAAATGTTATTTTGAATATTCAAGATCCACTTCAACAATACACGGGATATTTGCCGATTCATCAATTTCAGTAATTTATTTGAGGCCTTTGAGAGGTAGTGGAGGACTCATTGCCTAATCGTAGAGATTATTTGCGTCTAAAAAGGTTTCATAGTTACCAGGCTCATCTGAATTGTACTTTACTTCCGTGTGCTTGTTTTGTAGCATTGACAGATTTTTTGGAATCGTATAAATTCCCCATCGTATACGATTTTCACACATCAGCAGCATGTCTGGGTCACTCAACAACTCGAGCTGAATTCCGTTTTTTTTGGATGTACATCCCAAGCGTATCCAGGAGTTGTGTCATACATAGCTGGATCCAGTTTATATTTTCCCACCACTACTAAAAATACAAATCACATCCTTCTGTTCTTTTGGTGTCTGTTTTATATATGTTCTAACTAAAAATTTGAACAAAAATTCTGTTAATTTTTTGTGGTTGCTTAGCAACAACATGATCCATTAATGAAACAGTGGTCCCATGTTGGTTCGCAGCAGCGTGATGACCTTGGTTGACATTTCTAATTCCTTCTTTTCTGTTTCTCCGAATAGATGACTGTTTAATAGTGATATCATTATTTAAAAAGTATTTTTTGTTATAATGAAGAATATTAATAACTTGCTCTCTACAAACAATTAAATTGATTTTTCCAACTGATTTCTTTCAGAGGCTTTCATTTTTTCTCTGCATAAGCTGCAGCTTTGTAAAGCAAACAACTCTTTTTGAGAAAGTCGGTTTCTGGTTTATAAAGCTTAAACTTTAGAAATTTATTTTTCAAAAACAAGGACTAATTACCAACATCGCCATGTGAGCAAATGACTACAGAAGCACTGCATGTGGATGCACGAAATGAACCATGATATTTCAAGTGAGAATGCTGTCTTACCCAACAAGCATTTTGGTTTGTTTTTGACAGAGCACTTGCTCCAAAACCAAATTAAACACTGCACTTTTTTCGTTTGAAACACGCATGTTTTGGGAGGGTTTCTGAGATGAAAACAATAGTTTTTCCAATGTGGGTTACAAAAGGTATTTTTCTGAAAACATACCAGCAATCAAGTAACAGTATGTTTGAACATTTTTTAAATCGCATAAAAAGCACACGAGAACACATAATATTTTATTGTACAAAACACGAAATGGCGCGCAATGTTTGCAGAAAATCCGGACAAACAATTTGCAGAGAATTAGTTTCTTTCATTAATTCTGTGTCTGTGAGGATTTCCGAAAAGGACTATGAAGATTGATTTGTCTGGTAAAGACTTTACTCGATCCTAGAATCAATACACAACTCGGTTTCTGGTTTGGAAAACTTACGCTGTGAACATTCCATTTGAAAATGAATTAGTTTTCAAAAACAATGACGACTGAATCCATACGCTTTTGTTCGTATGTAAAGTGCCATTAAGAGAGCACGTGCTCTAGAAAGAATGTGATGATTGATTCCATATACTTTCGTACAAATGTAAACTAATTTTGAAAGAGCACTTGCTCTGCATTTACACTAAACATCTTAAACATTTTATGTACCTCATATGGAAACACACAAAAATTGTGAACAAAATTCAAACACAAGATTTACAGAAAATTACTCCATTCACGCACGTTCTGTCTCTAATAAGATTTCTTCACATTTTCTTAGTAATGTAGGTGAATGCTAGCTGAAATGTCTCAATTAATCTTTGTTCATCATTTTCATTCTCTGATGTTTCATTATCGTTTGTAAAAGCTGAGAACAAAAAAGAGCATTGGCTTAATAAAACCGTGTAAAAAGACATGACTGTTTAATGTGAGGGGTGCTTTGAAAACTGAAGATGGAGTGGTAAACTGTTTTGTGTGAAAGACATGTCTACGGCTAAACACCTTCACATTGAAACATTGCTACTTGCGACTCGTAAGTGTGGTAACATTGTCCTCCAGCTATGCCGTTCTGTGCTGCAAGTTTCCACCCCGCAGTGAAGACACCCTCTACCACGCGAGTTTGATTCAACTGCTTGTAGTTCAACTACGTGTTGAAAAGCAGCTTTTACCTATGCTAAAAAATGACGTAATCTGGACACATTACGTTCCCCAGTGGCGAATTGCCGGCAGTATATAAAAACGACAAAAGAATAAACTATTCTCGATTAGCACAAAAAAGTTAAAACGTATAGTTAAGAAAAGTGATTCCCTGGGTCAATATAACCCAGAACACCTTGATCAAATGCAGAACCTCTGGGTCGCAACGAGCTAAAACCCTTGGATCAAATTGAGGCAAAATCTCAATATCATACCACTCCCGTGCAAAAACTGAAAGCGAAAAAATACAAGGCCTTGAATCAAAGTGCTTTTATATAAGCACTAAATCTGTCCAAAATGTACCTAGCAAAATTTACTTATTGTTTAAAATTTTTCACTTCCCACAGATTCACTTTGCCGTAATTTTAACATCTGCACTAGAAATTGTAAATTTGCGTTTTGAAAATAAACTTTAAGCAAGAAATTCAGTGATGATGTCAACGCGATCTGCTGCTTTATGCATCATTCAACATGTTGCTTAAAGCATTGTTTTTTGCAATGACTTAAATGTATGATCATTTTTAAAGTTTTTGTTTCTTTGGGCGTCTTTATGCCTTTAAAGCGTATACAAATGTTTGCGCAAAATCAAATGTCCGATGTTTTCCTGCGGCACAACTGAAAATTACAGTAAAGCAAGCAAATGTATAAAATCAAAATGCATTCCACTATATATTTTGCAAAAAGAGCAAATCAAAACAAAGCAGATTAGAAATACAATATAACAATTATATTCAATGACAGGTGTCTCGTTTTAGGTAAATAACGAAACAGTAGTATTTTTGATGCAAAATGAAAAAATATCCTGCGATTTTAGTCATCACTTGGGCAACAAAATAGAAACAAAACAACAACGTTTACATTTTGGAGCGCCCTGCCGACCACGGATACCTGCAGGAATAACGCAATTGCTCACTTAGTTTTGAAAAACGTTGCTTTTTTCACAAGATCCAAGAAAAAGGAATGGTGACTTCATTTATCCCAGTTCCACCGTTGAAGAGGCATTGACATGCTATGGAAAATGTCACTTTTGCGTAACAAATACACTCCTTTAAAAGAGTCTTGCTGCTACTGTTCATGTGAAATATGTTTCTTTCCATTTTGAAATTTTTGGTTTGCGAACATTTATTAATCCGACAATTTTTCTTTTTCTTGTGGCGAAGATAATCAGCTACAATAAATACATTGGACCTTATGGAGCTGAGAAATCGGGTCAGAACAAGCTGTGGAATCAGAATAATGAGACGTGCAAATTTCAACACGAGAAATACGGTGAGTTATGTAAAGACGTTTTAGCAAAAGTTGCCCTACTTGCATTTGCAAAACAAATCCAGCAAATTTCTTACAGACTTATTTGTTGTTTTGATGTAATATGGAAAACCGATCATGCTTTTTTTTAAGAAAAAACTATGTTAATAGGCTACAAACTCGAAGTAAATTATGAATTCGATGCAATTTTTACTTTGTGGTTTTGTTTCCTAGATCCCCAATTTGACATTCCGCGACCGACCAACTGGGATCGGTATCTCGGACACGACATCCGCTGGAAAGAAGGAGGTCCGGGAACAATCGGATACTCAGAAGCCGGAGTCTTTCGTGACGTTCTTGCAGTTCCTCCCTTGTCAAACATAACTGTGAGTGGGTATTCCGTTCAGAAACAAACACTCTATGCTTATAGGTAGAAAAACTCCATAAATACTAAACAATTCGAATGTTTTTACCGTTTCTTGAAGAGGTCTTTAAGCTGCACAAGACGAATGAATGTTTGTGACGGCAACAGCTTAAAATTTATCTTTGACTTGAATCCATTGTTTTTTACCTCAATACACGATTCATATGTTTGGGTTAAATTCTATTTTTGAAATACCCTGGGCTTGTGGTAGTCTTTTCCATTGTTGGGTAACGCTAATTAAGTTTTTCATTTTTGGTAATAACAGTTTCAAAACCGTCAGCTCCATTGTCAGTTCATGATTGCAAAGAGCACTGCAAATACTATACTTATTACATACAGCGCAAACGTTTTGCGGAGATGTATTTTTTGCTATGGTAAATTATGCTGAAGGGATAAACAAGTAACAGCTGCAAATTTTGTTACATGACACAAAACGTGTAATACCGCAACCATGCAAAGATAAAAGCGAAGGAATAAGTTCAGAAACTCTGCCAATCATTTAAACTTGTTTCTGTCGTTGCCTCGCAGACCAACTATAACGTTTTTTCGATTATGAGATTTTAGTTAAGATTTTGAGATCGTTGCTCGTTTCAGATATTTCAGGCAGCACCTGAAATTTGTGTTTTCATTAAAAGATTTGAAAGATCTTGCTGAGGTTTTTGGTTGATGGTTGATCGTTACGCTAGTTTAATCGTATTTTCCTGTCATCGTAACATTTTTCTCTCCGTTAAGAAAGTTGTCGGAAAAAGGCTACCAGATCTTACAAACAGGAAATAAATAATAAAGTAGTGAGAACATGACCGATCTTGCTTTTCCTCAATCTTACTCGTTTGTTAGATTTCATGTGCAAAAACAATTTTCTGTGCAAGTGAAAACGTGAACAAACGGTACAAAGTAAAGACTTTCGGTTGATTGTTTTCCACATATTTTGGAAAACGCACTCGTTGAAATTTGTTTCATGCAAACATTTGAAAAAATCATCGCAGCTCTTCCAATGTGTCAAAGTAAAATTTTTCATGGTCAACGTAATGCAATTCAATCTATGTCGATTTTGTCAGACGTATTTTAATCCTTTAAGCCAAAATGTTTCGAATATCATGGCCATGTGCGTATTCCTTTATTTTATCTGTTGGTAACTTTATGGCATTCTAATACATCTGGTTGCTGTTTGACTTCTGGCAAACATGGTTTCGGAAATAATATTGTAACTCAGTAAATCACAATCACAGATACGTTTCATCACCGACAAGTTCACCGGTCCGTTGGTCATTCACTGTCACATTTTAAACCACGAGGATTTTGGAATGATGATGGTTGTTGACGTTGTCCAGGAAGGTTTGTAATTTTGCATAATTGTGTCAAGTGGGATCGCAAGCAAGACAGGATCAGAGCATTTTCCTGCTACGAATTCTACATTCTCGACAACCTTTTATGACAACCCTACGCACAGAGTTTAACTTTGTGTGAAACACTTTGAGATAAAAATAACAAAACACGCTGTAGCTTTGTAGCCAGCTTGCAAGGAATCTGCCTGCTTGTCTCCGCATTCATTCTTTTGCGACGATTCAAACATGCACATATCTGCCTTTCAGTAGTTGTAAGCCACAGCAGTGACGTACGCAAGCGAATACATCGCAAGTTATTTCACAAGGAAACTAGTTTCACGCATTTAACTCATCTTCAGTCCTGCATGCAGTAAGAAAACTTACCAGCAAATGTTGACACCGAACAAGATTTGAAAAAGACCCACAAACTCCGGTTTGGAACACGATGCAAAAACGGAAAACAAACTTTTTTAATGCTGACCATGCTACTAGAACTCTGCAAAACTCAATTGCTAAACAACCTACGCCTGACAACGGCTAGAAAGCACTGTTAAAGCGAGGATGTACTCCTGCAAAGATAACAGTAGCGCTGGCAACAAGCGGCGTAGTTTATGAGTCAGCGCGTCGCGTTTTACGAAGTCTAGAAGTCACATCGCAATGTGGCAGACTTTAATAAATAACTATTTTGGCTTGATTAGATTTATATTGAGTTTCTCTTTTGTTTCAGCACAAATCGAACATTCCTATAAAGCTAAGCAGTTAAATTGTGGGCGTACAACGAAAAATGTCTTCTGTTTTTCCCTTGTTTTGCCAATCACAGCCTAGTTTGTGGCCAATTCTTTGAGATAACGTTAGCCATGAATAGGTTCCGAACTACACATCAGCTCCCTCTAGTCAGCTTTGTGGCTTTAATTTGGGTAGTGCACGTGCAGATAATAATGCACACTGCATTGAAAAAAATTTAACATAACGAAAGATCACTAAATACAAAAGAAACGACAATTGTATATTTCGCAAGCAAAATGTACTGTTCATATATATTCGAAAACATTATTTCTTTCTCAGATATGTGCCGATTTTAAAATCAAAACCAGAAATAAAATTGCAACCATCACAAACATTTTTTCTTTTTATTAGTGTGAAAATAATGGTCGGAAACAATTCGAACTTTTTCAGAAATTACAATGATTATAATTACAGGGATCATCATTACTCTCATTACAACAAGCAACCCATACAAAGCTGTAACTTTTGTTGACCTGTCAGTTATATGTACAGCGTTGGCGAACCACACAACGTAAGCATAAGACATACATCATTTGAAAGGATGACTGATGAAAAGCTTTGCACGTTCAGTGATTAACAAGCGCGGGATGTCATTTGTTATCCAATAAAGTGGCAATGCTTGTCTCGGGAGGGTCTAATTACAAAATTAGTTGTGAAAGAGTCATTACACCAAAACACACGTATGCGCAATCATTTGAAATCATTTTAGAAGAAAAATGCGAAAATTTTAAGGGCCACATTCCAGCCTTATTATTCCGTGATAAAGATCACGTGCATAGGCCACAACTTCTTCCCCCCAAAATTACGTTGTTTTGCACGTTCACTTAACGATTGATATAGCATCACAACTAAATTGTATCCCACATGTTTTGGGATGACTTTTTCGGCAATAACAAATTGCGTTTTTTTGAAGCACCGTTGTATTTGTAACATGAAAGGTTCAAAGCCTTGCTTTTGTTTGGTTTTAGCGAATTTATTTAATTTATATAGGGACAAGCGGAACAATACCCCCAACATATAGTTGACGGCATTCATATTACCTTGCATAAAAGCGAAAAAAACTAAACGGTTTGCATGAAATGTTGAATTTGGTCGATCAACATTTGCTTGTCCTCTCGTTAACTATATAGTTTTTTATTATTATGCAAATAAAGTGTAAGTCAAAATGATATATCACTTATGGAAGGTTTGGAAAGGAAAAGAAATAAGTGAGTTTAAAAAAATATTCTGCCGGGACCAACGAAGAAACGTCGCTATAGGCGAAGTGATGCCACAGCCGAGGTCATTATAGCCGAACTCGAATGCACATAAAAGATTCGAATTGTGTCGAGAGCGACGAAAAAGCGTCGCTATATCCGAAATCGCTTTGGGCAAATTCTACTGTAGTTCATTTTTTAAACATTTTGTTCGAAAGGTAATGACCTGGTAGGTCATGTTAAGTAGTTTTGCGTCATCCCTCCCGGCAAGGGTGATCGAAAACGAACATAAGTACTCTGTGTTGGCAGCAACACCACAAACGCGTGTGTTGCAGTCATCGCAAAGCGCGTATAAACGTACTAATAGCTTTCAATTTAAGCTATAGTTGGGGCCAACATCGCATGACAGACCAACATTCCGACGATTTGCTTACCCTCCTTATTCTGTAAGCTAGGAAGTTAGACAACATCACACACGCAAATCGCATTCCACACACAAACGAGCAACCGAAGGGTTCAGCTCTTAGATGTAAAAGTTCTTCAGTCACGTTTATGAATTAGTTGCGGCGATCAAAATATTATAGCGATAATGCATGAATTATGGTTATCTACCGTTGTTCTGTTAAAGAGAATTTGAAGTGTTTATAACCGAGTCCACTGGAACTTCATATAATTTGTAAAAGGACCTTACTGTAGCTTTTACCTCGTCTTCAGGCGTGTTGTCGAAGTTTCCATTGTTCCCGCAGCCACCATAAAAAAATAACGTTCTTTCAAAAAGCTCCTCAGAGTGTGGCGACTGCCACATACATAGTTTCCAGCTCAGCCTTCTAATTTAAAATTACTGACCGACCTCTTTACTGACCGACCTCTTTACTGACTTTTTCCCTAGTTTTTACCAACATTTGCTCTGTTTCTTCTTTGAATGGACGACTTTGCTTTTGGCGTTTTCTATTCGCCTGTATTCTTTTTGGAACTTCCAGATTTGCACCCGCCAACATTTCTTTGTTTACTTTGTTGAATTTTATTTCAGTTCGTCTTGGCTTGAAATTCGTTAAGAGTTTTTGATCTTGATTTTGCGACTGTAGCTTGCCTGGCAGCTTTTGTTTGCTTTACTTCGTCATCGATTTTGGTCCGAAACCTTGTTTCTCACGGCCATTCGTTCCGTTCAGGTGTCGATTACTTCTGCAACGCAAAATCGGCAGGAGTTTCGCGACGTTTCGCAACAGTTTCTTTCTGTTCTTGCAGTTTTGGGTTTAAACAGAACAAAGGCGAACACGCAGCCATAGGGTGACTCAAAAAGATGCGTACCCATATTTTGTTCGATAAAAAACCCATTTTCTAACGAATGTCTTTTCTGTTGGAGGACGTGATAGGTGAATCTATGGATGATCGTTTGCAGCTATAGTTGCCCCAAAAATGTCTTGGACAAATCAGCAGAAGATATTCTCCCTGGAG
>JGI24022J15233_10006743_pt1 | contig 12512 bp, 8 predicted proteins | sample Ectturendosymbi2_FD_15233 | JGI IMG/M metagenome (IMG submission 15233)
TCCTGAGGGCGAAAGGATGAGGCATGGTGTCGGCATTGCTGTCCGTAACTGCTTGATGACATGCATTGAGCACCCAAGAAACCTCTCCCCACGCCTTATGTCCATGCGTGTTCGCATCCCTCAAAGGTGTTTGACTCTACTGTCAGCATACGCCCCTGAGCGTATGGCGTGTAGCAAGGAAAAGGATGAGTTCTATCAGCTTCTCAACGAGTCACTCTCTACCATTTCCAAAGGCGATTATTTAGTTCTTGCCGGAGACTTTAACGATGGGGTTAAATCGGAATACGACCAGTGAAATGGCCTGCTTGGACCTCATGGCGTGGGTAAAATGAACAAAAATGGTCAACGACTTCTTGAACTCTGCACCAATGACAGCCTTGCACTTACTAACAACTTCTTTCCTGGCTCCCTCAACGCTAAAATAACCTGGATGCATCCACGGTCTCGCCGCTGGCACCAGTTGGACCATATCGTTATTCGGCGTAGATAATTGAATAGTGTAAAGCATACCCGGAGCATGCACTCAACAGACTGTGGCACGGATCATCCTTTAGTCCGCAGCAAGTTGCTTGTTGCACCTCCCAAATTTTTTTGCAGCAGCACAAAATGCAGTCCGTCCATCAACACCGCAGCAATGAAAAACGACTCAAGCATCTCGCTATTCAAATCTCTTCTCTCTATTAAAGCAATGCCAGATTACCCCGGAACCAATGTTGAGGACGCCTGGTCGAAGTTTAGGTCTCTTGTCATGGGCAGCGCAGTGTCAGCTTTCGGTCATCGACAGAGGAAGCAGCCTGATTGGTTTCGTGAAAGCGCCAATGTGTTAATTCCTGCTGTGGAAGCAAGACGTGAGGCCAGACTGCAGCTGAAGACACGAAACACAAGAGCTGCTAAAGCCAGACTACTCACAGCCAAAGGTAATGTTCAGCGGCTGGTTCGCGTTGCCTTGCGTAACTTCTGGAGAAAAATCAGCACAGAAGGGCAGATATGTTCTGAGATTGGTGACTTTCGAGGGGTATACAATGGCATTAAATCCACCATAGAACCACAACCAGCAAGGACCGCATCTCTTCTGTCAGCGCAAGGTTCATTGATTCAAGACCCATCTGTCCAGCTTGACCGTTGGGTCGAACACTACAGTTCGATCTATTCAACAGAAAAGCATTTCACAACGGACGCGCTTTCCCATTTACCACAACTTCCGGTTCTGCACAACCTCGATGCAGAAATATCCTTTTCCTAAGTTAAACAAGTTGTTCGATCATTAAAGAACTTCAAGTCTCCTGGTGCTGGTGGAATCACCGCAGAAATTCCACGTTGTGGGGGCGACATCCTTGCAGCTCATTTACACAATTTGTTGTTGCTTTGCTGGCGCTCACAATGCATCCCCCAAGACCTGAATGCTGTCACTGTTACTTTACGTAAAAATATAGGCAGCCGACAAGATTGCAATAATTGCAGAGGGATTTCCCTCTGCAAGGAAAAAAAGCTCAACGCGTTCCATTTTCGCTGCATACGATCCATCCTCGGTGTCTCTTGGCGTGACCGTATACCAAATACTACAATTATGGAGAGAACTGGTGGTCGCGACATATTATCCCTCCTTAGAATATATCGACTACGCTGGAGTGGCCATGTGTGAAGAATGGAAGATGGTCGGCTTCCGAAGGACATCATGTATGGACAACTATCCCCTGCTCCCCGACCTGTCGGTCGCCTCAAACTCCGCTACAAGAACGTACTGAAAAGAGATTTAAAGGCACTCAACATAAATACGGAAAACTGGGAACAATTGACACTGGAGCGAGCTCCCTGGCGCTCCCTTCTATAAGACAGACGAGCATATTCGATTCAAATGTACATCACGGACTGCAATCGTCGCCGAACTGATCGTCGGACACGACGGTAAAGGCCATAGAGAGAGACATATAATTAATTTGCACAATCTGCAAATGCTGTTCCTGTGGTGAATTAAAAGTAAGTTTTCAGAATGTTTAGCCCCCCTGCACAAACATGAACTCCCCCAATGGAAGACGTTCTGGCGACAGTTCCGCCCAGGCTCGCAGATACGGGGGGCATTCGGAGGCAGTCACCCCCAAATATTTTTGTTCCCCCCCAAACTTTGTTGTGCTCAGACAAATTTTTTTAGACACACGATAAGAACAAAAATCTTTCCCCTCTAAAAATGCATTTTTTCCTCCCAAACCTCAAAAACCTGGCTACTGGTCTGGTTCTACCAAAATGGTACCTGCAATTAGAATATTTTTTGAAGGCCATTCGGCCTCGAGATGTAACATAACATAACTTTTTCATGCATCATCATTAGGGGGGCCCTGCAAGCATTTTGGGGTGCCAGAATTGGGCTGATACGGCACTGAGCACAACCATGTAAATAGGCTTAATGGTGCACACCAAATCAAACACGGGCACAACTTTCATTTTATTCTATTCGTGTCTGCAGGATTAGGCATGCGTGACAGATTAAACTCCCTCGTATACGTGTAGTAATCCGAGGGGGTTTAATCCAGGGTTACAACCGTGTTTCCCAGTCTTTTTAGGCTTGCGGCACCCTGCAGAAGAGAAATATATTTTTCGACACCCAGTGGAGAGCCCATAGCAGTTTGCATTAAGATTTGTTGATATTTTGAAAATAGTATTTTCAATGATATATTGAAAAACGCATTATCTCGCGGCAACCCTGCGTACTGTAAATGGCACCCTAGTGTGCCGCGGCACCCCCGGGTTGGGAACGACTGGGTTGCCGACTGGGTCTGAAGAGACAAAATTCTTGACAGTCTCAATGACTACTTTCGCGACAAAAAGCGCTATGCGGCATTTTTCAATTTCAGTATGTTCTTGCACCTACCAATCCGCCATGAACCAGCATCACTATTACAGAAGAAAAATATCACAGAATTGTTACACAATTGGCTACAAGCGATAAAATACAAAAAGGCATGTTTCTTCTCTCCCAATCATATTTTCCAGAGGATCTAATTGTTAGAACCGCTGAAACTGTTCCAATTCCGGACATTACAGCATTTAGAAAAATTATTTCCGGAAACAAATTTTACCACCAAAATTCCGGACGAATGCAAACCCTAATTTGTTCGGACAGATTAAACTCCCTCATATGTTATATGAGTTTTGCTTCCATTTGATGCGTCTTATAATCAAGAGCGCCTTATGTATGAAAAAATACCAGCTAGCAGTCAATTTTTGATACTGCGCCTTGTAATCCGGTGCGCCTTATGGTCCGAAAAATGCGGTAGCTGTTTTCTAGTAGGATAATCATCCCTGTAGCAAAAATGAGAACAACAGCAGGAGATGGAACGTGGAAAACAATTGGGAACTATTTTGTGCATAAATGTTCCTAGTTCGTATACACACATTTGATTAATTTGCAGAATTTTGCATGAGTGTGATAAATCTAGCATGGGGATGTGAGCAGCTTTAGATATTTTATCAACACAGCAAATCGAATTGTTATGAAGTACATTCAAATGAGTTTAAGAATCTGCAACTTTTATTTTCAAGGCGAAAGAATGTCAAGAAAATCAAATGAAAAATGTGTTTGCCCCAAAATTTGTGAAATAGAACTGCACGTAAACCACGTTAAGAAAGTTTTATTTGCTGGTCTGATAAGAAATCCGCAGACACTTCGCCAAACAAAATGCAAATGTCCGAAGAAAAAATTGGACGCGAAACCATCCTTGCTGTTTGTGGTGAGAGGAAAACATTGCAGGAAAACTGGCACAGAGAACGCATTTTGAACTTGTGTGAGTTCATGCTCTCACACAAGTTGAATAACCTTTGCAATGGAGAAGGAATTGAAATATCTCCGGAAGAATCCGCCACGTTGTTTCATAGACTTGCCATGATTTACCGAAAACGCAGTCCCGATAAGATAGCTTTGATTAAAAGTGCTATTTTGTTAAACGCTGCTTTATCGAGAAATTGCGAGTGTGAAGATGTTAGAAAAGATCTTGAAGAGCTGTGTCAGCATGTTCTTGATACAAGTTGTGCAAGGTTTAGAAAAACTGACCTACTGCAAAGTGGTATTTCTTTCAAAGAAAGCATTGATGACTTCCGAAAGTCAATCAAAAATCAAGTGAAAGACGAAAATGTGTGCACTGACAAAGCCATAAAGAAAAACCAAGTAGAACCCAATCACACAACAGCCATCGAAAACCTCCAAAAGGAAATATACGAGTGGTATTGTAATTTGATGAAGCGCGTGATGGACCACTGCGCTTCTCTTGTTGGGCCTGCTCCTTGCAGTTATGCTCTTGTTGGAATGGGTTCCCTCGCTAGAAAGGAAATTACGCCATACTCTGATTTTGAACATATCATACTTCTTGAAGAAGGAGTTCAAAAGAGAAAGGATTACAATTCAATCCTAGAATACTTTCGATGGGTTTCAACAATCTTTAACATTGTTTTAGTGAACCTCGGTGAAACTATTGTTCCATGTGCAGCTCTTCCTTATTTGAACAAGTCTGGCAATAAAAACTATAATTGGTTTTATGATGTATTCACCAAACGAGGAATTACGATTGATGGAATGTTTGCACATGCTTCCAAGTTTCCATTGGGAAGATCTGGTGCGTCTGCAAAACCATGGAAAACTGAACTCATCAAACCTGTAAGCAAAATGTTGAAGTATCTTTCCGGAAACGAGTCTCTCAAGAATGGCTATCATCTTTCAGATATTTTGACATGCACATGTTTTATTTCGGGTGATCTAAGCATTCACGAAAGTTTTGAAACCGGAGTCAAATCAAATTTGGACAAACTACTGTCAAAGCATTTGCTGCAGCAGCAGTTGAAAGACGACATGATGAAGTTCAGTGCAATTAACAACCTCGATATCATTGGTAAAAAGGAAAAATGGAACATGAAGCAAGTTGTTTACCGAACTTTAACTTTATTTGTTGCTGCTCTTGGGAAGTTTCATGGATTATGCGAAGGATCTTCGTTCAACGTCATAAGAAAACTTACAGACAAAGGTGTTTTAGAAGCAAGTTTAGCTAGCGATTTTTTAGAGTCTGTAGCCATTGCTTGTTACATAAGATTATCAACCTACATTAAAAGCGATCGTCAAGAAGACTGGATTGAAAACTCTCAAAGCAACCAAACCCTTTTTCAGTTTGAGGACCTCCCATCAGGAACAGCTTTGAGGTATTATCAAACAGTAATGAAACTTCAACGAAAAACATGTGAAATCATTGGTCTTCACAACTGCAGTTTCGTGCAATGGTCTCCACAGCTTGACAAGCTTCTTCTTTTTTTTTGGTTTCACGAATATGAAGAAGTATTGTGGGAAGTTGATAGGATGCTGGAAGACGGTAATTTAACCGATCAAAATTTAAGAGCTTTGAGCGAACTTTTGATTGAGACTGGTTTGATTTATAATAGAAAGAAAAACTTTCATCGTGCTGTATTGTTTTTTCACCGTGCGCACATCTGTAACAATTTGGATTCCACAGCTACGGAAGACGACAAAACATATTGCTTGGATTATTTACGACCCTGTTGTTTAGCTTCAGAACGGTTCCAAGAATCGGAAATTTATTATCGTGGTTTATTGAATCATTGCCTCCAATCAGGTGTTTGTGAAATACGCGATGGCATGAAAAAGGACATACGTAGACTGTCGATTGCCTTAGCTGAAAGAAACAAGCATGAAGAGGCAGCAAATCTTTTGAAGCTGAGTTTCGCTGTTGAATCAAGGAATAGCGAAGACAACGACCTTCAAAACAAAATAATCTCAGATGCTTTGCCTGAATATTACCTAGGTGACGCTTTGCTAGACAAAGAAAAGTATGCCCAAGCTACTTGGCATTTCAGAAAAGCAGTAGATGCATTTGAGCAGTTCATCAGTGGCAAGCAAGAAAATAATCGCAGCAAACAGAATGAATACGACACGAACAACTCTGGCTTGGAAGACTACAAAGTAGTATCAGAATACTTAGTAAAATGCTACTGCAAACTTGGTACGTCCTTATTAAATGTGAAAAATTTTGAAAATGCTATCACATGCCTTGAATACTCAGAAGGTCTTTTCAAAATTTGTGGAACCGCTGCTTTTGCAAAAAAAAGGTTGCGTTTAGTCAAAAATCTTGGCGAGTGTTTGTACCAGCAGGAAAGATATGCAGAGGCATTGCAGAGATTTGAAAGAGCAATGCACATGGCTAACAGTGGAGTGATGAGCATTCCGAAAGTTTGCGAAGAGTGCTTGTACAATGTGAAAAAATGTACAGTCCGCATTCAAAGCAAAAGTGAAGCAGATATATCATCAAAGCGTGAGCTCGAAGCAAGCGCAAAGGATGTTGGAGATTATTTGTTTGAAAAAGGTGACTACGCAGAAGCTCTGGAATTTTACAATATTGCTACCAACCTTGAAATCTTAGTTGATGAGACAAAAGAAAACCCGCAAGCTTTAGCACAATATTTCAAAGCTGTAGGTATTTGTTTCTTTAAAACGAACAGTTTCCCTGAAGCATTGAAATATTTTTTTCATGTGCAAAGCATACAAAAAAAGTTCCGATTATTCACCTCAGGGAAAGAAATGGCCGATCAATTCCATTTGATAGCGAAGTGTTTGTTCGCTCAAGGCAAACATCAAGAAGCTTTTAAACATTACGAGGAGGCAATCACGTGGCAGAGAAAAGTGACGCAAGGGGTGAAAGCAGACAAAACAATGGCTGTTCTTTACAAAGATTTGGGTTCCTGTTGTTATCAATTGAAAAAATATAACGAAACAATAGTGCATTGTTTGGAATCGATAAAAGCTCCGGACCGAACAGATGATAATGAATCTAATGAAATTTTCATCAATGCTACAGAACTGATCGGTGATTATCATTATCAACAAATGAATACTAACCAGGCTTTGAAATATTACAAGGAGGCACTCTCGTTTGCGGAGGAACACAACATGCCTTGCGAAACGCAAAAGATTTTACATCAGCTCTGTCGCAAGATAGGTTTTTGTCATTTCAAGATGCAGGTGTTTGACCGCGCAAAATGTTGGTTCAATCTATCTATGGAGATGAAGCAGTGAATATTCGCGGACAAGGTTTATCGGTGTTTTGCAGCAAAGAAGTATGTTCATGTACATATGCTCATTTGTGAAGAGTATCATAATGAAAATCACTGCCAATGAAAATGATACAAACGACATATTCCAAACGTTTCGATAACTCCTGCTATCATCATCAGTGCATGTTTATTTGCAATAACTACAATAATCTCCAAACTTTTCTCAGCGTTACAGTTTGTTCTGCATTTCAACACTTGTTTGCACAATGATAGGATTTGAGACACACTGTGCTACAGAATGATGATATTTTCCAAAAAAAACTGTGTCATGTTGTGCGAAAATACACAGCTCAGAGTTTCTAATGTTTGTGGACTCGTCCAAGGCTCTTGGCAGAACTCACTGTAACATGACATTAAAAAAACCTGTAATGCAGGAGATTCCCTTGCACAAGGTAAAGCGTTTGGTGAGTTGGAAAGGGAACCAAAATATGTTGCAAGATACTGTAATTTGTATACTTCATTTTTGGAAACCTTCACGATATTCAATAGTTTCAGGCAAGGAGTAGTCTTAAGTCAATATCTATTTGTTGTTTACTTTGATGAGATCTCAGTTCAGATGAGATCAACCAGACTGTGATATTCTTGAAAAACATTTGTGAATCATGTGCTGTTTACTGATGATACATGCTGTGTATTTATATCAATGCATACAGTGCATACGGTACATACAGTCAGGTCTTGCAAGTCTTTTGGACATTTGTTATGACTCTTCGGCTAAGCATGAACTGTTGAAAAGCTCAGAAATTGATTGTGATGCTTTTAACTTCCAAAAAGTATAAAAAATCGAAGAGCCAATATTTTACATAATGCATTTTGTGCATCTGGAGCGTGTTGAAGAAGTTAATGTCTACGTGCTATGCTTTATTCTTTACTGAAATATGTTGCATGCCAATGTATGCATCGAAAATTTGGATAGGTGCACAAACTCCGTTTATGAAAAACTGCGTATAACTTGAAACAATTCCCTTAACGAATAACTTAAAACAGTGGCGACTCCGGCACTCGGGCTCCTCGGCCTTAGCACGTGTCTTCGATTACCCTTATATTGTAGAACGTGAGCTTGCTTGCTTTGTGTGTTTGTGCCAGGAGCCACTTCACTGATTAAGGTTGTTAACGCGGGCTCTTTGCATTGAACCTTCTCAGTGTTCGCATATTTTTGTTCCATGTCTTGCCTTTCGTGTTAATTTTGCAGATGACCTGAGTGAAAAAATATTATTCGTTCAGTAGGCGTTCTCTCGAATACCTTCGCTCGCGCTTTAATCGGACTCATACGTCAGAGTCGGAGTTGCTCTCTTCAATTAAGTATTTTTTCAAATATAATTCATATCAGATTGGATGTTTTCCTGAAGCAATGGGATTTGCATAGAATATTGAATTTGAATTCCAATCCAGTGGACAAATTTCCATTCGAGAACAATTTCAAACGAACGATAAATTGTCCGGTAACTCGGGCTAATACGAATAAACCTAGTACGCAGAGAACTAACTGTAGCGTTATGATTGTTTGGTGACATACCTTACGTAACAATAGATGAATTCTCACGAGAACTTCTCATTCATTGTTACGTTACTGACATCTCAGAGGAACAGCACTGCCAGCCAGAATGATGAGAGCAAATGGAAATTTCAGTGACGCAAGCCTCGAACGGTTGCATTCAGTCTGTATGGTCTAAGCTGCGTGATGAGCCTGAGTTGCGCTGTTGACCTGGAGTCGTCCTTGACCTGAAACATTCTCCTGTGCATTCTTAATCCAGAATACAAGTGTTCGTCAGGATCAAGTTATTTATTTCGTCAAAACTGACTCTTTAAATCGAAACAACTTGCACGATTTTGCTCAGCTATGTGAAGCTTTAACTGACATTTTTTCCGCTCATTCAAATAGCTGAAGCTTTGTACGTATTCGAATATTTTCTACTATGCAACACTTCTGAAAGTTGATAGTAGTTTCTTGTGTGTTGTTTCAGTTTTTGTTATTTTTTATTTGTTTTTTATGTACGTACCAATGCCTCCAGTGCGCTTCGCAGATTGTGAATGTTTTGTATTCCCTGTGAATTATTACTAACCTATATATAATATGAACATTAACTCTAGGTTAACAAAGTTTACTGCAAGCTTTCAAGGAATCATTCGACTGGACTCTGCTTTCATTGCTATGCGATGATTCGGATTGCACTTATCTGTGTTTAGGTAATTAATCTTAATTAAGGTGACACAGCCGAAACCATTAACCATTTTTTACAGGACATAGATTTCAAGCGATTCTACTGATCCCCAACCCTGAAATCTTATTCAAAAATTATATTTAATCTTAGGAGTGGTGGACAAATAATTTTTCAAGCTCATATTTCATTCTCAGCGGCAAATGTTGCGAAGTGTCGTTGGTTTGTCACCAACCTCATTGCTGCTTGCTCGTATGACTGTTGTAAAGGAAAATATCTACAAACTATAGGGGATCAAGAATGTTATCCAAAAGCATTGCACTCATTCTCTATTGTATTTTTCCAAACACGTGGGAAGTACAAAACGATGTAACAGACATTTTTGCTTCATGCCATGAACGTAGGTCGAATTTTGTTTGAAAATTGCATGCTCCACATTTATGCGAGTGGTTCGATGAATCGTACAGTTTAAAAATATTTTTTCACTTTTTATACGCTTTTCTTTTATTGATCCTTTCCTTCTTGTGATACATGATTGCATTAAGCCTTATCATAAAACACAGAGATATCAATTATCGTAACCGTGTTTTTAAACAAAAAGTATTTTTGAAGCGTACATATGTTCAACTTTTGAACGAAATTCAAGTTTACTGTATAGTTTTAAGTAAAGTTTCGTTAAAACCTGTGTCATATTCATCTATCAGGGCTATCTTTATCTTATTAAGTATCATAAAATATTATTATTTTGATGTAAGATATTGCTTTTATCAAGCTGTCTAACAATTCGTTTTTATCCTGGGCTGTACCTGTTGTTTTCATTCACACTTGAGTCTCGAGCCCATTTCTACATTTCCTATGTTTATTCTAATTGAACTTAGTTTCTCTCAGTTCGCCTTTTCCACTGTTGGTCGCATNCCGCCACATGACATATGCTTACCTCCAGGAAAACCAGATTATTGACATTAAAAATCTTTCCACATATATTAATCAAAATTTGTNTTTCTCGTTCCAATGAAATAAACAATCTTGTGATGCGAATCAGCTGTTTTGCGAAAAAGTTGGTCGATGTTTATTTTGAGCACTCAGTCAAAAACAATGCATGTTTTGTATGAATTTGTATCCACACACTTTTCGTTTCCAATTATCTACTTTTTGGCTCAACATTTACGTTGTCATGAAGCATATACTCTATATTTTGCGACTGAAAAGCGTATGTGAATGTATAAACCCTCTGGAAGGTTGCAACGTTTCACAGTAAATCAAATATGCGATATACTCCTAAACATAATGCTAGTTGTTTCACTTACTGCAATAGAATATATATTTTTTGTTATATCGTCTCCCTGATAGAATGCACATATGCCCTTTCTGTTAGGCATTTCATTGTTTCTCGAGGCTGTAACTTTATTATGAGAGTGATTCTTAGAACAGATCTAACACTCTGTTAATCAACAGCTGTTTGAAAGTTGTCGCAAAGCGACGCAATATCTGAGCATTTTTCTGTAAAGTGGTTTTTCCAGCCAGGGCAATTGTTGCTTGAATAACATTTCTTACGCTAACATAGCGCCGCGATAAAGGCTGTTTTTAACTCTGTGAATGCAGATTTTGTACGAGGTATGTTGCTCGAAGAATGTAACTCATCGCATTCACTTTCGTTTTGGTGAACCCATTGTTTGTGATATGACGAATCTCTAAGAAATGGATTGAGTGTTTTGATCAAACAAAATAAACTTGATTCTTTTTCCGTTGAACATATTTTCTATGTATTGCTTTTCTGTTGCTGTTGTATAATATTTAAATCAACAGACACGGTGGTTTCACAATCTAGGATATTTTTTCTCATTTCTTGAGATCTGCTCACATCCATCCCTCGGTTCAACATCAAAGCACCGTGAAATGTCTGTTAGTGCATTTGGTCATTTAATCTAGAAGGTCTTGTCGTGCAGGAAAGGTGCGCTCGTTGAAACCGGCACAGAGATTTGCAGGATGGTTACACAACTGCTCATCACCATGGGAACTTTATTAAAGATCTGATGCCAAGTTCGCAGATTGCCGTCATTCATTTTCTTTATGGGCGTGATTGAAGGAATAAGTCAGTTGTAATTGTGACTTCCTTCCAGTTTTCATCGATGACCTATCGACATCAAAGCCAATCACACTATAATGACGTGCTTATTGCAATGCATTTTTCAAAACTAGCTTATTGCAGTCCGATATGCTGGGCAAAACTCAGGACTTCATTATTGCAAAACAACTGTGTGTGTTACAATTGTGCACTTCTTTAGGGATATCTCTTAGTAATGTATGCATGAAAAAGAGCTCTTTGTAGAAAAAGATGCAGATGCTTTGGCAAGAGTATGATGACTTTGGTGAAACTTCTGTATGGCTCGTGTCAACCTATGACAGAAACAACAATCGAAACTGAAATGGTACAAAAGTTGTCACATGCTACAGGTTCTTTTAGCGTTTACAACGTTGACAACAACGGCCACACGGCCACTTTCGTAGTGAATGCTGCACTGGTGGCCAGTAAATCACAGCGCGTGATCATTTACCTTTGTTTTGCACCCCTTCATTAACGCCGGGTACGAGGCTGGACAGGTCGCAAGAACAGTTTTTCAAGTCTGTGGTGTGACTCGAACCTAAATTACGAGCTTCAGTGGCACGTGCTATATCCTACTGAATCACATAGTTGGGTATTCATGAAATTCAATTTTTGAAAATAAAAGACCAAGCAGTATGCCACATTTGTGTTTGCAGGTTGTCCTACTCGACCGCAAAGAGAGGCCGTTTCAGTCTATCAAATTTTCCAACGGTCTCTCGAACGACAGCAGAAGACCCTCACTGCAGTGTTTTTTTAAGGTTTTCAAAAGGGTGTCGTGGTACAGCTTGCGGGTGTAAATACCAGTTTTCCTTCTATGTCTGATACTTTTAACTGATTTTCACAAAAACGCAAGTTTCCGTCCAAATATGATTATTTGAATAGGACATTCACTTTTGGCAAACAAACTACAGACAATTTCATTTAGAAAGGTTCAGTGTAGGCCTACACATTCATTTATTTCCTCATTTTCAAGCCGCTTTTCCTTTGGGGAGAGTCGCGAGGACAGCAGCCCTAGGGAGGCCCGGAATACCTCACGATCAACAGCAATCTGAGATAGTTCTGCTGGCTCCACACCAAGACGTGACCAAGCAAGGTCGGAGATGAAGTCACTCCACCTGGTCCTTGGACAAACTTTGAGCAGCTTT
>JGI24022J15233_10006744_pt1 | contig 12512 bp, 4 predicted proteins | sample Ectturendosymbi2_FD_15233 | JGI IMG/M metagenome (IMG submission 15233)
TCCGTACAAAATTTTGCGCGTTATACTCGAATAAATACGGTACATACCGTTGTGAAACTGTTTTTCAACAATATGAGTATTTTGAAACCAAGCACCAACACCAACTTCAACCAGAAGACGACATCAGGTGAGCGTTGACGACCACAGTCTCTTAGTTCGACAAACTTGTGAAACAAACTCAGAGACAAGATTCTCATTGAAATTTGTGGCGATGAATCAAATTTCCTAAAACTGGTGCTTGTATCATTCTCGTAGTCTTAGTCTACCTTGAGTCCGCGAAGATTTATACTGGTCCGAAAATCGTCCGCGTCTTAAAAAGGTTGAGAAACACTGTTGTAGAAAAACGAGTGAGGAACGCTTTGTTATAAGGAAGACACGCTTTATGAAGATAACGTTTTTTAAGAGCATGTTTGTATGCGGCTGCGACGTCATAAACAGGCTGCGTGGGCCTGGCATATGCCAGCAAACATCAGAAAATCGTACTGTAATGTTATTGCAAACGAACAAAAAAATGAACAACTGCGGAAGTGAGCTGGTGTTACTACTCCATCTCTTATCTCTGTTTTTACAGTGGAAAAATGTAGTTCGGAGCAGGGAGTTGTTGACACACCATTCGTAGAGCCCATAATTACGGGCAACTTCCCGAGTTCTCGTAACTTTTTCATTCACTTCTAAAAGACTCCATTGTAAAGTAACTCACCAAGTTATTATTTGCTAACCGACTGCAGCACAAAGAAAAACTTCTGGTTTGTTACAAACGTAAGATTAGGAGCAAAATAAATTCCGTGACTAACTTCACGCAGTTTGTGAAGTTAACGATTATTATCAGGAGTGTTGTCGATGTGCAGTAGCTTGGAACCTAGTTGCGGTGTCTACTTCAGTACTTGATTGTCCCGGGAATCCGGACTGACTGTAATCAATAGGAAAAGTATGGGTTGTGAAAGGTAACTATGGGAACAGACCAAGGACATTTCAGTTTCTACTCAAGAAAACAATGACACTCGACATTTTGCTCGTCACTCCATGTTGAAAAAAGTTTTCGCTAGAAATCAGAGGATTTTACACACTTTGTCCAAATACCAGGCACACTTAAATTGCCATTACCAGTATTTTGAAAATTTTGTCGCGTGATTTGCACAACGTCACTGTGTGGTAAAAATTAACTCTAATTACTGATATATCATGTTGAAAGATACTGCAGAAACAAGGCATTAAACTCATATATCAGTCCTACTCAGATCTGTAATTCTGCTATTGGTCACTGAAATTATGTCGGCACGTTAAGTTAGGCTTGGGTTGTGAATCAATTCGGATCTACAGAAAGTGTTAGGAAGACTTCCATTTTGCTTTCTTAAACGGCCTAGCATAAGAATTCAAATCCTGACTTTTTGCATTTAAAATCAACTGAAACCCATCCCACACACCTTTTGACAAAGCATCCTGACAACCCGTTGATCACCGGTTAGAAAAATTGTCGTGATGTTTCGTGGTCGAAAGAAAATGTCACCCGATACTAAAATGGTGTTATTTTGAACTTTAGCAAAACGACCAGTGTTGCACAATATTCTTAAATTTCCATACTGCTCTCTATCATGGGCGTCGTAACGATTTTTTCCAAAAGGGGCCTATAGTGGATTTTTCCAAATGGTGGCCAAAATCATTTGTCCAGGAGAGCAACAATGGTGAGCGTTCATTTTACCCACTAAAAACTAACAGAAAAACATTTTTCTATTAAAAAAGGAAAATATTATATTTCTAAAAATAGGAACATAATAAATTTCAAAATCCTAGGGGCCAAAGCATCCTCCTTTCGATGCCATGGGAACATACCTTCAAAGACCAAAGAAGTTCTATCATCGATTTTGTATAGAAGGTGTATCTTGTTTCTTTTAAAGTGACACTGGTGACCAAGATAAACCATGGGCACCTCATATTGTCTACACGCATATGTAGAAAGCTTGAAAAAGCGGGATATAACGGGAAGCTGAAAAATCTTATGTTTGGCGTACTGATGTTTTGGAGAGAACAAAAAAGTCATTTCATCGACTGCTACATCTGTTTGGTGGACCTAAAAGTATTTTTACCGTCAGAAAACATACTTGGAATGACCCAGGTGTAGAATCTGCTTGGCCACCGGCGCCTCATTGTGACGAAGTGCCCGTGCCCTGAATTTATTGATTTGCCTGACATATCCATGGAATATTATGAGTGTCATTAAGAGGTTGAAAGTTCTGCCAGTGACAGCCGTGGAAGTGTGTTCCAAAAAAGTTCGGAAATTCCAGAGCCATTCTAACAAGAGCTGTGTTATCTTATCAGGGATCACAACGTATCTAAAAAAGCAGCAGATATTTGGCATCCCGACTCAAAGACAGAACCTGCCTTGGAACCGGGACTTCAAAAACATCGTCCCGCACGATAGAAAAAGAATTACTTCCGCATTTTTAACTACATAAAAGACTTGTTTACTGCAAAGATATCGAAGGGCTTCTGTTGAAAATGAGAGTACCACAACATAGAGCTGAAAAGTGGCGGATAGTTATAGACAGTTCGAAAAGAAGTTAAAATGTGTGTAGCTACTAACGGTATGCATCTTTCTCAACTGGCCATGTACCAAAGCTAACAAACAAACTTTAGCCTTGCGGAAAGCTTCTGAGGAATCTGCCTGCTTTCTGCTTACATTCTTCTGCGACGATTAAAACTTGCAAGCGTAACTATTTTTCATAGTAAAAGACCACAAAGATGGAGGCAACTAAAACAGTCACAGTTTATTGATGGGGAAACTAGTTTCACGTTTTGCAACGCATCATCAGTCCTGTAAATGTAAGACAAATCTTACAGGCAAAATGTTGGCACTTGAAAACAAGTAAAGAAAAACACGCGAACTGTGGCTAGTTACAACGATATTACTAAATATTTTTCGAAGCTAAAAGCTGACCTTCCCAGAGCTTGACAAACCTGTCACTGCTAAGAAAATCTGCATTTGGTTGCGGTCAAAGAAGGACACTTTCCCAAAGGTAAGATCAGAGTTTTACCAAAGCTATGATCAGAGTACAACAACATCAAAACCGTATTACCAGTGACGGATTAACACATAGGCCAAATAGGCCATGGCCTAGGGCCTCGCGCTTTTGGGGGCCCCGCGCAACTCTTTCCTATGACGACTCAATATTAACTGCAAATATTTGAAACTGCGCAGAGGCGTTTTTTCACAATTTACCTTGAAACGAGCGGAAATGCAAATGTTTGCTGTAGACTCTTATGTGTCTGTAACCCTATGGTTCTGTCTTCAATGTAGTTGCAAAAAAAGTGTCCGTAACCCTGTAATTCCCCGGCTCCAATGCCTTGTACTACGTTCTGTTTTGTCTGTTTTTATAGATCTGTGTTCTGCAGAGTATGTGTGTTCGTACTATGGATTTCGTGTTTGGTCATAAACAAATAAATTAAATTAAAATCAGTACAGTAACAACACGACAATACTGTGCATCTGGGCGTGAGAGAAATGCAGGCCGTCTCTATGAAAGCGGTTACAGTAAAAGAATGAAAAAGAAAAAACGGTACTTAATTGATGTTAAATTTCCCACTGACAAAAGGCTGCAACAACGCAAGACCGCCAGACACTGCAAAGCCCGATGAAAAGCAAGATTGTCAGTATTGGATCCTATGTTTGGTTGTTTTTACAAGATTTCCCGCAAATCGAGATTGGTTGTTGAAACTCTGCATGTTAGTTAAATCAGCTCGAACCGTTTCTCAACGTGTCTACTTTTGGCTTACTTCATATGGTTTACTGAGGGCGTTGCGACAATACTTTGCCGCTGTGCAAACCTTGTCTTCATGCTGTTTACCGTCAGCTTATGGCAAAGATAGAGGATTAAAAAAAATATATTTTGTATGGCTTGGAAAATGACAACGGCATAAATAAGCTGTGTCTCCACTGAATGGATTGTGCTTGTTTGGTTCATAAAATATACGGTTGTTATTACTATAAGGAGTTTACGTACAGATAATCAGATGGACAACTAGACGACATTTTCGAGGGCGGCAACATGGTCTCGCATGAAAATGTATACATCTGAAAAACAAACCTAATAAAAACGCTAGAAATCACGGAAATTTAACGAAGAGAACTTCTTAACTACACGAAAGAGCTGTAAATTCCAAAAGATTGCAATGCCATTTTTTTTCGAAGAATGTAGGAAAGGCTTTAATTTCTGTTGAAGATCTAATTCTAACGCAGTTGTAGAACCAAAGTCGGCACAACAAAAGATAGATTTTTGAGGGAGCACTACACACAAGAGGTGAATACTTCTACGCTTTTCATACAAACGGCCAAATAGGACACTTGCGTGGCGCCCCAAAATTTAAGATGGCCAAGGGCCCTGCGCTACCTAAATCCGTCCCAGAGTATTACAGAAACTGGATTGTGAATGATTCAAGAATGATTCATCTGCACAGACTTGAAAATGATAATTTAATGCTTGGCCAGCAAAGCGGTCATACAAAACGAAATGTTGCGCAGATATTTATTTTTTTAAATGGTATCGAATACAACCTGATTAAAGAGTTTGTTTCTGATTTCAGCTCATTGCCTCTTTTGTCATTGATTGGATGACCATGAAGAGAAGAAATGAAATTTTGGCAAGTTGTACACTTTTTATATTTCATAAACAAAGTCCGATTGAGTTGTTTTGTGTTTGAAATTTCATAAGAGCAACGTTTTGTATTTTTTGCAGTTTTTCACTTACGTGATCGTTTCGACGTTGAGTGTGGTTGTTTGCATTTTGTGTTTTGAATTTGACCGAGTTCAGTTCGTGAAAAGGAATCAGAATATCTACTCTCCATTGTTTTGGCTGAATGACCGGATGTGAGTAAATCGAGTGAGATGACTGAAAAACTGAGATTTCTGGATTAGCAAAAATGTTTTACAGAGTGTTTTCAACGGATTTTTGCACATTTATCAAAACTGCATTAAGATCAAGTGACAACAAAAATGTTTATAAAATATGAACTCTTGAAGGAAAACCTTCTCCGCGGAATGTTTGGGTATTTTCCTGCTAACATGCACACTTTCAACGAATGTTTGCTTGCAAACTACCTATTCAAACACTTTAGTGGAAAAACTGGGCTATGCAAAAAACTGCATTGCATAGAAAAAGTTATCGTCACTACTTCAAACAGATACATGTTGGCGTCCATTATATCGGCCGTCGGCCTCATCACTTTGACGTTCACTATCTTCGTTGGTACCCGCTTGGCGGCGCTAGAGGAGCGATGCTTGCTCAACAAGCGTGACGGTCTCCCAGGAACTCTGGAGAGGAAACCGCACAAGGTAGTTTCTTATGACGAATGCATCACTGATAATATGAAACAGCAATCCTTTAACCTTTGATAGGAAATGCTGCACGTTTTTAGTCTGTCTCTTGCCTTTTTTACGCTAGGAGATCTTTGCGAAAAATGTTTCCGCACTGCATGTTTTGTTCATGAGAGCTTTACACTAAATAGCGTGAACTGCCTGAAATGCATTCAGCAGTGTCACTCGTCACAAACAACCAAAACTTTTCGTCTCTTGCATAATGATTTTGTTTCAGTTCCCTCGCTTTCTGCAATTGCTGATGCAACCTTTCGGCTGCATGCTGGAGCACGATCAGGATGAAACAAATTGCCAAAACCCGAAAAACTCTTCTGTGTGGTGTGATTCGCAGGACTCTCGGAACAGTCGCAAAGTTTCAATTGCGGTAAAAAAGCACCCTCTTTTATCGGAATGACTGCAAGCTGACGTAGGTTTTTGTCCGGGAAGACTTACATTAGTTTAAAGAAAGCAAAAATAAAATAAGCTGAGTTCAAAATCCACAACTCGGTTGATGGTAGTATCAAGCATTTGCTTTTTTTCAAACTTCTTTAGCTTAGCAGAAATTATAGCTTTTATTTGTTGAAAAGTTAAGTGAATATCATTCTATGAAAACAACATCACGCAGTGTAAGTTCTGTTAACGGATTGCGAAAGTATGGCTACTGGCAAAGCATTTTTGAATATAAACTAATTCGGTCATTGAAACTTTCCAAACATTGGAGTCCTCAGCTTTCTTGAAGCTTATCAAGTCTTTGCACCTTATTTATTACTAAAAATAAAGGGACAACCAAAATAACAGAATGGAGATAGCAAATTTTAGCGTTACCAAGTCGTAGTAATCACATCATTTTAAATAATTTTTGAAAAACAACAAAAGCAGAACACTATTTCATGTTATTGCACGACCTTGGCACAATTCTTTAATTCAAGTCGCGGTCGAAATAGGCTACTTTTTTCTTGTACTTTTGCTTTCGTTGCCAAGTTGTTACTACATGTTGGAAAATAAACTTGTTGCATGCACTTTGCTTTCAGTACGCGGCACAGAGGAAAAACAAAGAGGATATTAGGAGAACATTATATTTGAATCCTGAAAGACAAAATGTAGAAGAACATCTCGGAAATATATTTTATTAATCAAAAACCTATCGTTGTTTGGCTGATCTTTTTGTTTAATGTTTTCATAATGCTTTTCCTCTACCAATATTTGCTTAGTTGAATGTTTCCAAGCATTTTTCAGTTTAGTCTTAAACTGAGTGTTGTTAAAGATTTAATATAATGCTTATGAAAAGTCGGTAGCCTTAGATTGCAAATTTTCTTGGACGGAGTTCATTCTGTAAAATTGCACCATTCAAAACAAAACAAACGGCACTGCCGTCAGCAGACAATTGAGAATTTCACTTGTTATTGTTCATAAAATATGTTACTTCTATTTCTGTTTAGGCTGTGAAAAGGAAGAGGAGAAAAAATAGCATCTTCAGATAATTTCATTCTGATCAGTGAAATCTTTCCGAGAAAGAATTGCTCGAAGAAGTGGAATGTAAATTGGCGTTAGCAATATTTCAATAACATTTTGCTCGGAAATACAACGTATCTCCGTGTCTTGTTTGAAGGAGCTTTGTGCCAGGGCGGCAAAGAATTCGCCAAAGTTCTTGATATTTGGGAGAGTTCAAGCTATGTCGCGTTATTTGCATGAACAAATTTTTCTAGGTACAACAAAATGTTGAGGGCACAAGAAAATTTTGGGGGGACACTGCCCCCGAATGCCTCTCCGCGTGTCTACCAGAGCCTACGGAAAGTACCCAAAGAAAATCATAATAGCGTTTATTTTTAAGGTTAAAAGGTAAAAAATATCTGGTTGCTTAGATGCGATGCTTATCAATTGAATTAAAGGCATCGCTGCGTTCAACACATCAAAACCGTCCTTATGCGCGTTGTTAGCGAATGTTTTACCTTGCAATCATAATTTTAATCGACAGTTTACTGCTAGAACAGTATTGCGTTTCGTTCCCAATGTGTTGTGCCTATAAAGAACAGGTTATTAACGCCGCTCTCAAACGAATACCACGTTCATCTTAAGTGCATCTCAAGGACCCTTTTGCACGAATTAAACACTCTTGTAAAGCAGAAGGGCACAAAACGAACCTTAAGATGCGGATGAAATTCAGACGCGTTTTTCTTTGAACTAGGTAGAGAGCCGTTAGCATTTAGGCCAGGAAAGCAAACAAGGTGAGATGATTTTCTTTCGTTCGGCCTGATGTGCAAAAGCAAATGCCGCTAAGCCTGATCAGGAAAGCATGTCCAACAGGAAAGAAGAGAGTGCAAGAGCTTAAGAAAACGATGAGAAATGTATAAGCCGTCGGTGAAAAAGAGATCGACTTGACGTTTACTTGGCTGAAAATAAGCACTCGTCATCGTTGAAAGTTCCACTCTCAAAACCATGCAGTAGTCTCTTGGTACTCATCATATTCCAGCGGTGAGCGTAGCTTTTGTAGACCGTAACAATTGGTGTTATCGGGAAGCGTTTTTTCTCATACCATTGCTGAAAAGTAAAAATGCAACAGCTGCAATTCAGCTTGCTCAAAAATTGGCTAAAATTAAAGGCTGCGTGACGTATAGTATCAGGCCTACAGCAGTGTGTAATTTAATTGGCCCGCTCGCATTTCTTAAAAATTTCTTTATTTTTCACGAATTCGCATAGTGACACTACCCGCGACTTGTTTTGGAGAGGTGTTTTTAGCACCATGTATTCTGAAGCACTTTGTGATGGTTTAATAAATCAGTGGGGTCATAATAAGTAATAACCCATACGAGTACCATCCTAAGTGAGACTAAATTAGTTAATCTGCTGTGAGTACTTATAACCGGTGAAGAGCTTTGCAAACTAGAGCATTACTAAATGGCAAGTATTTCTCTTAAAAAGCGTGCAAGTTTTCTTAGTGCAACCAGGCATCATCAGTGCAACCAGGCATCATCTAAAAAAAATTCTAAGCACATTAGTGGGTCACAAATCACTATCTACAATCATTCGACAGTACGAAAGCAGAGGGTCAGTCAGTTCGAAACGGAAGGGGAAGTGTGGTCGAATAGGAAAACCACAGCAACGATGACGCCTACGTTCTAAAATACAGCAAGCAAGACCTGTCGAAACGCAGTGTTGAGATTTAAATTTTGTCTGGTGCAGGTGCATTTGGTGCGAAGGCGCTTGGATACAACGGGTATAAAAGCTAAAGGACCCTTCAAAAAGTAACTTTTGACAAATGCAATGGAATTGGGAAAAGAAATACAAAAGTTTGACTGAAAATGAATGGAAAAAATGTGTTGTTGTCTAATGAATGCCATTTATTGGTCCTGCTACAACACAAACGCTGTGGGATGAGTGAAGGGAAAAGGTACAGAACTGCATATTAATCAGACGGTCAAGCACCATCAGAGAAAGTGTTTTGGGTGTCTTTTAGATTCAGTGGTGAGGGATTACTTTATTCCTATTCCGGATTGATGAATGCCGACAGATATAAATCGATGTAGTCAGTCACAAGAATCTGAGAGACATGCAAATTGCATTTCCTGGTGGTACGGCATCTACCGGCATTATTTGTTCCTTGCCATTGTGCTAAAAAAGATTCCAAAAAGTGGAAAAAAGGCCAGGGGATTCACCATAGGTGCACCGCATGGAAAAGTTATGAATTATAATTAAAAATTGGTTGAGTTCGAAAGATTGTAGGCCTACTTAATTCTCATTCATCTGGTACCATGATGACGAAATTTCAAAAAGTTGCCAGAAATTTGTCAGCTCTTTGCCCAAACGAGTGAAAGTAGTGCTAAGCACAGGTGGCCATGCATCTTATTGAATGGGAATTTTGTTTGTGTTTTGAATAATAAACCATTTAGTAAATTTTCAGCCGTTTACTTTGAGTGAGCCAATTAATTTGCACACTACTGTAATTTGTGCTGCTTGATTTTACTTACTGAGTTTCAAGAATAGATATTTTGTCGGCTGTTAAACGTGGTCGTCACGGGGTTTTGAACATACTTCGGAGGTTCGATATAAAACTTGGTGGACTTGTGGTCTGCAAGTTAATGATTGATTTACTATAAATGTATCTTCTTCTTATCCTGCATCATTGTAGAGCTTCAGCCTGGTTCACTGGTTGTGTTTAACCTAATCTTCATTGTGCTATTGTGACAGAACAAACATAACACATGATCCTAGCCAGCAAAATGTCTAATTTTACAATATGATCACAAACCGATCCAGTAACTTTTGTTTTACTTGTTTCCTGAAACTGTATCAATCGTCTACAACTTTTGCAAGAATTGCCTTGATTCAGTGAAAATGAATTAAAATCCCAAGTTACTGTCAGCATTCTGAACGGGTAAGCTGTAGGCCTGCTGCCCCTCATCGTTGATTTGGAGATGCAAAAAGCAGCACTAGGCTTACAACTAAGTCGATTACTGTGCTGCAGGCTAGACTAAAATTATAAGTTTCTTTTCTTTTAGCATTTAGAGGAGGTGACAAGCAGATATTACAGCTAACTGCGGACCGAAAGGGAATTCTTATTCGGAAACTGCTTCTGAGTTTTTAAAATTTCGCTTACCACGTTTGATGAGTGATCGACTTCGGGTGAGTGGCCGGCTTGTTCGTACCTAAAGGTTCGTTCCTAGTTTTTCAGTTATTTTGTGTATGCGTCTTACTTCGTTATAAATTTTCGTTGCAATGCAAATCAGAAGGAGTGAGCTAGGACAAACCAATTTTTTCTCTAACAGCTAAAGACTAAAATACTCTGACCTGCAGTAAGCAAACTTTAGCCTTGCGGCAAGCTTCTGAGAAATCTGCCTGCCTTCTGCTTTCATTCTTCTCCGACGATTATAACTTGCAAGCGTATCTATTTTGCATAGTTAAAGGCCACAGAGATGGCGGCAAGTAAATCAGTCACAGTTTATTGATGGGGAAACTTGTTTCGCGTTTTGCAACGCATCATCAGTCCCATCATCAGTCGGGGATAAACTGTGACTGATTTGCTTGCCGCCAACTTTGTGGCACTTAACTATGAAAAATACTCTGACCTAGTTTAACATGTGCTCACGACCTAGGCTGCGTTACTACCACATCAGTCATCTGCGTAGTGGTTCTTTTTATATCAGTGGACCGATAAAAAGCACAAAAGTTTTTATGGACCAGTATTATGCAATCGCGATAAATGCAACCGTGGGCGTCGGAAGGGGGGAAGGGGCCAAGACCCCTGGATTTTGAAATTTGACATTTTCCTCTTAAATTTTTAGCAAAAAGAGGTGTTTTTTTACTTTCGAGTGGTTGAAATGAAATTCAAACGGATGGAGATAAGATTCATCTGCATCAAATCCTACTGTAAACCTCCACGTGGTGTTGGGTGGAAGCAGTTTGGCTAACAAAATACAGAGCACGACGAAGTAACGCAATGGCAAAACTACCTTCGGAAAGCATCTTGCCTAGTGAACCAATGTGCAACGAAAAAAGATACACGAGAAACAGCGATAAAGGGGCAATTCTGCCAAGGATGTCCCCTCGCTCGGTAGGGATGTTGATTTGTGGCAGGTCACACCCGATCGTCAATCTGCGACTGATACACAGCGACAGAAATTAAAGACACTCCGGATAGGTACATGGAATGTTTGAACACTAAATCAAAAAGGAAAGTTGGACAATGTAATCCAAGGAATGGAAATAATAAAGATTGATATAACTGGCATCGCTGAAGTGCGATGGACGCAATAGGGTATTTTTCAAAAAGATGGATACATGGCGGCTATTCACTCTGGTGGAGACACACACGAACGAGGAGTTCGACTCATACTAAACTCCATTACTACTAAAATAATGAAAGGATACTGGGCGGTGTCGGATCGAGTTCTGCTGGTTAAATTGAAAGGGTGAAAGACTGATTATAACGTGATGCAAGTATACGCACCAACAGCAGAAGCATCGGAAGAGGAAATCACTGAGTTTTACTGGCAACCGGATCACGCAAAGCGAAAATATCGGAGCAAGGAAGTGACAATTGTAATGGGGGATTTTAATGCACAGGTTGGGAATGGTCGAGAAGGGAGCACAGTAGGTCCTCATGGACTGGGAGAGCGAAATGATAGAGGAGATGTCTTTGTAGACTGGTGCCGAGACAATAACCAGGTGATTTCAAATACATGGTTTTGAAATCACAAGAGACGTCTTTGGACATGGCACAACCCTTCACGTAGGCTACAACAAGAAATCAAATTGACTACTTCACAATTTCTCAAGGTTATAAAAACGCTGTGCACAACACCAAGGTCTACCCTGGTGCAGACTGTGGTAATGACGATGTACTGTACCTGTTGTAGCAACAGTCAAAGTAAAACTATTAAGAAGCAATTAAGAAGAAAAAGAAACGGTCATGTTTCAACTTTGGTGTATGTAGAAATTCTAGCATACGGGATGGGCTACCGAATGAAGTTCGACCGAAAATTGAAAGTATTGAGTGGGCAAACACAAAGTCCAGTCACAGAAAAATATCAAAATTTCGCAGACACTATAAAAGGTGCAACTGAAAACCATGTCTCAAAGATGGAAAGGCAAAAACAGGACAATTGGATAACAGAAGAAATTCGTGACTTATTTGAAGAAAGAAGAAAAAATCAAGACAATGAGACTAGATACTGTGAATTAGAAAACCTTATCAAACAAATATGTATTCAAACGCATGAAGAATTTTTGAAAAGGAAGTGCGCTGAAATAGAACAATTATTCAACTTAAATTCCAAGGTAGCACATATGAAAATAAGAGAGATCAGCGACAAGAAAACTTACAATACGCCGTCAGGATGTTTAAAAGATAAAAACGGTGAAATGCTTTTTGAGGAGTAAGATATAAAAGAGAGATGGAAGGAATACATTGCTGAACTTTATGGCAACCCTGATCGAGGCTCTCAACCTTTCAACTTTGAAGAATCCTTCACTGGACATGCCATATCTCAGGCATGGGCGCATTTTGGTGGGGGACACGGGTGATGTGTCCCCCACTTTTTCAGTTGGATGTATATAGCATGCCATGTCCCCACACTTTTTTCTCTTTAGGTTTTGTATTTGGAGAGGTTTCAAAAATAAAAGTGATGTTTGTCACGTTTTGTGTGAAGAGCTTTTCATGTTAGATGGT
>JGI24022J15233_10006751_pt1 | contig 12506 bp, 4 predicted proteins | sample Ectturendosymbi2_FD_15233 | JGI IMG/M metagenome (IMG submission 15233)
CTGCATAAGTGTTGACAAGACAAAGTAAATACGTGCTTTCAATCGGAAGCAAGACCCACCTTTGAGATTTGAGCTCACACGGCCTTCCATTCCGCGCACACTAAGCAAGCTCTTAGAGGGAACGTTGACTACCAGAAGATCCTTCAAAACTGAAGATCAGGCCACTTAATGTAGAAGGCTCTTAGCAGTTGACCGTGAATTCCACAACCGCACCTTCAAACGCAAACTCCTGCACTGCGGATAAAAAGACAAAGAAGCAGTGGCATACACAGAAATTTTTCATGGGGAGCTTTCATTCAGTGGCATATGGTGGTCATTTGTATTTGGTGTGGGCTATTTGTGACGTCACAATTCGACGTCATGTTCGTGTTTCTAAATCAACGTTTTGGCGAAGTTTGTTGACACAATATGCGTATTCTTTCACACGCACTCTCCATATATCATGTGTTATTGCACTGAATCTAAACTATCAGCGCTACAGGTTAGGATATCGAAGGAAAATACACACTCAACGCTACGACACAGCAGTTCATAACTGCAAAAATATCAGGCTGAGCGTTAAAATAGGAGAGAAAACACACTCATCGCTACGTCAGAGCTATTTACAACTGCAATTTTTGCAGTAAGTCGACAAATTTACAAGCAAAAAGTAGCGAAAACAATTAATCTCCTTTGCGCAGGTAATCAAATTTTTGCAACATATCAAACCCAGGGGGGTTTAACCCCAACCCCACCCCCCTTGCGTACGCCCTTGCAAAGAAGTATGACATTAGTAACTTTTGAACGTCGATCTATACTACCTTTGCAGTATGTTTTGCTTACAAAAACATGTGCAATTTTTTTCTGATTTTAATTGCAAGTATAAGCTTACAAATCTTGTTTTAGACATCAACGAAGTTTTAACTGCATTATCATTAAATCTCTTGTTTTTGTTTATGGCCACATCTGAGACACAGCGAAGCTTGTCTGTGCTCTAACGTATACACTGGAGGGCTTTGCACGTCTATTGATTTAACATAAATAAATGACTCATAATGTTTGTTTAGAGAGAGGAATTTTCAAATTTTGCCGGTCGTCACCTTGCACTGCACATACGTACGTGAAATTGTTGAATTAGAAAAGGAGTTTTACACTTTTCAAAAATTAATGTAAGCTTCTTGCCTTAATGTTCGACGGTATAAACTTAAGTGCAACAACGACCTAAAAACACAGTAGTTTAATAAGGTTTTTTTGGTAATTATATCTGCAGCATGATGCTGCAAAAAGTATGAAAGTAGAGTAAGATGAGGAAAAGTGCCTGTCTAAAACATCTTGATTGGTAAACACGCTCTGTGAATATATTACATAACAGATGCAACCAAGCAAACATTGATGTACTTTCCTGCGCGCGACTAAGAAAACATTGCAACATACGACCAAGCAAACATTGCAGTGCTGTTCTGGGCACGTGTAGCTCACGGTTGTCAAGTGCTGTACCGCGTCAAACATCTGCCAGTCCGCAGTTGGTAAACTAAGCGATGGGCAAATTTTTTAAGAAATCGAACGCGTTCGTTGCCATCTATATGAAAGCACTGTTGCGCTGGTACATTCTTTGAGTAAAACATTTATGAAGTCTGTTTCGAAGAAACGCATGCACTAATTCATAAATCAACCTCTTCTCTCCGGCCAGCGTTAAAAAGCGCACTGACCCGCCTTGCGAACGCGCTTTCAGACTTGATCTGAAAGAAAGATTACATAACACCAGGATCATACCACGTGGGATGAGGAGAGCTTTACTGAATTGTTGAGTTTTACCAAAAACTTCTTTATTTCAACTTATATATCTTTAAACCGTGTTCTTTTTGGCCTTACACGTGGCCCTGATAGTTTTCCAATAAAAATTACTTGCAACAAAGTATCTATTTCGTGTTGGACACGTTTCGTTGGTTCGGAGCAAGCTGAAGCAAATGCACATGATGTTGAAACCGCAACGCATTCCGAATTACGCGGGTCATCTTTTAGTTGAGTTTGTTATTTATATCAGTTTTTGACTGAAAACTGTACTGTTTTCGAAACAAAAGTGTTGTAGTAAATTGTTTAATATCAACTAGCTCTAGGGTCCATTGCGAAACCGTCCCAAGACCCAGTGGTCGGAAAACAGTATCTTAGTGCGAAAAACTGCGAAGTGAGAACAATGTTGTGCGTAGGAAATCTTAGCAAAGTGTTGCTATGGGTAAAATAAAACGATAAAAAGAAGACAATTCCTGAGGCTGCTGCTTCTCAAGCCACTTCATGAATGTTGCATAACTGGGAACGAAGAAAAGATCGCTTGTTATAAGATGCTTTTACTAGTACCTTTTCCGGGATGTAGTCATTACTCAAACACAGAAAGGCAAGAACGCTGCAAGAGAAAGACACCGCAGTTACTGCAACGAAAAATGATACATTCACGCAAGTCATGAATAAGCCCAACTGCTGTCTAACCATCCAGGTATTTGTGTGAATAAGATAACGACCACAAATAGAAAATATATTTTGAGCTCAGCTTCATTTTGTTAACAACAGCATAAAAATTCAGTGAAGAAGAAAAATAAATACTTGTGTTGTTTTGTTGTTTTTCCCAGTAAAACTTTGCAAGGCTTCTGTGTTGTCTTCGGCGTCTTTTTGCGTTGTTAAAAATGTATGAAGGCATATAAGGAAGCAGCTACGTAGCTGCGTGTTATAAAGAAATACAGAATAGGTGTAAGAAAAATAAAACTGGGAGTTGAAAATTTTAAACCACGGCGCTTGTTTGCGTGAAGATTGATATTGGAAACGTTAGGATATGTGGTGTCGTTTCCTTGACCTACAAGACATTCAAGGCACTTATAAAAGCAAAGGAGAACGAACAGACCTTCTTCAGGATTAAAATCTCTTTTCGGATATTGCTGTCAAGATGTATAACGCAACCATTTTTGATGTGAGTAAAAGTATGCAATCTTATGTATTCATTCACAGCTGAAACGGTCTTTGTGAACGCGATTTTTTCTAAACTTCGACCGAAGCAGCCGTAGCGCTTTTTTTACATTGTCACTGCGCGTTTAGAGGCAAACTCCAATGCGATTGAGAAAAAACTCAAGGCACCGTGACAACAGTTGTATGTTAGTTAGAATAACGATCGCACTGTTTACACTGCCATATGGAAAGGCTTCCCACTGGCAGATACACAAGGTCGAGCTGTGCAGTTTATTTACAGCTTCACTACAAAGAGAGTTAAGATGTCGACAAGGAGAGTTGGAGCAGCTCCGGCGAGGAAAGATTTATTCAAACATGTCAAACCATTGCAATGAGATCGTAGTTTAATGGCAGTAACTTGATCAGGTTCGTTCGTAACCACAGAAACAGCTGGCGTATCAGGCCTCGCAGATTATTTTTTGTGCGCAACTGTACACAAAGCAACCGCAATGCTTTCTTATATTAGATCTGTTCAACCGCAGGGAGTTAGTCAAACGGCGCAGAGAAACAACCGCTGGATAGGTATGCATGCATTTGGCGGTCGGAAGCAAGTTGCACCGAAGATGGGAATAGAGAAAAGAACGATCAAGACAGCAATAACAGTTGGCAAAAAAAACACGAAAAATTGCAATCATAACACGTTTCTCAAATTCTTTCCAATCAATCGATAACTACAAAACATGCAGGATGGTATCACGAATATCGTGTTGAAAATGACGTGTTCACAATGAATTGTCGCCTCGAACAGCTCTCCCCTACGGAAGGAGCAAATCCACGTGACTACATGGTCTTGCGAACCGTAAACATGACAGTTCATCGTAGTGCAACTCCAATGCGTTTTAGTCAACTGATTAGAACCTGCCTTGCAAAAAAATTCTTCTCTGACTTTGCTACCTTGTTAAAAAGATAACTGTTGCGGCAAAAGAACAGTTTCCCACCCAAGGTTTTAAGCTACAGGGCAGTTAAAGACCGGAAAAAGGTTATTATTGCTTTTCATCAATGTTTTGAACTTCTATTTTGGTTGTTTGAAACGGAAAATCAGGAGCTTTATATTACCATAATCCATGATACCGAACTACACGAGTTTGCATTAGTTGCTGCTATTTTACAATGAAATGGGCCAATTTTGTATTCGAATGCACATTCCACTGGCACACGCACAAGAGCAACGCTTCTGTTGAGTATTTTTTTCAAGCCCTGCAAAATGTCAAATGACAAGCAGAAGTCTGTAAGACACCAGCAGACGACAGCGTAGAAGTTACCAAAAATTTCTCAAAGGTTACCTTATAAAATAAAATAGTCAAAACAGAATGCACTGCGCNAATTTTTCCATAAATAATGGCGGGTTTCTAAGAGGCGTGNTAAGATGTGTAGTGGTTTCCAATCACGCAAGGTCCCGGGGCTCCAAAGGGTGCTTTGACAAGAAGTGTAACCTGCAAGGGCTGTCGTAAGACTTGGCTTCATAGCAATATCTTGCTTGTCACGCTAGCACATTTTCCATTAGTAGTTGCACCTAAGCTAAATGAATTAGAGATATGAAAGTAATTCACTGCTTTTGCAAAAACGCTCAATACTGTAGCTCAGTGTTTGGAATATAGCAATTACGTTTGATTAGAAAACTCTTTTTTAAAATCAGAAANCGCGCAAAGGAAAGTAGTGACTTTTTCATAGCTGCTTATGNCAGTAGAACAAATCGGCTTCAAAGATAACCACGGGTTTACAAAACCTTTTATTCCACGGCACAACTTTTAAGGAAAAAGCACCGAGGACAGGGTGTTTTCGTATGTGCAAAAATCATCCACCAGGTGCACACGAAGTTAACGTAGAAATGATATGCGGACTCGAATTTTTTATTTTAACGACATACAAACTGGAAATATCGTGCTGCTTAACTGTGGAAAAATGCAAGATTTCATCACTTCCCTTTCGCTGTCGATGAGTGCATGTGCGCTGCCGGAAGCACTTAGCAGCCGGGCCTGTCGAACAAAGAAAAATTTAACTGTGATGCAACGTTGCACAAGATTGATCTGTTAAGTTGCAGCTTGTTATGTAAGCCTTTTGAAAGTTTACCGGTTGCTTCAATTAGTGCTGTGTGCCGAACGCTGAAGTTGGGGGATGCGCTATTACCAAGAAGCATGTTTCCATACATTCGAGTTTGAGTTTTTTGCTTGGAATTTCACTAAAAAAATGACATAGCCATCGACACGTTGGTACCAAACTGCCGAAATATTTGGGGGTTGCCCAAAGACTTGCAAACAGAGTAGGCCTACGCACGAAAACTCTGTAAATAACTTTAGATTGAAAGTCGCACACATGCTTACGCAAGTACAATTTGCAAGAAGTTCATGCTGCTAGCTTTGTGCCAATGCGATCCTTGTTCTTTCTGAGGTGGTGTTTTTGGAACGCGATGCGAATAGCAAGTGAAAAGAAACCAGCAGACAAGTGTCCATCGGTATACTTTGGAGCTTTTGCTCCCCAGGAATCGAGCCAGAAATGTTGTACTTGATAAGGTAAGCAGAAGNGTTTAGACAATCTGCTAAAACCTAATAACATTTTCTTTTTGCGTTATACTCACTGACAGATTATGAAAGCACACGCTACATGCTATATGAATATTGGGAAAACTTTCAATGAGCTTCATAATGTAACAGCGAAAAACCGTATGGAAAATGCATGTGTGTACTTTTCCTGCTACAGTCAGCGTTATTTGTTATGAAACAAAAGATCATCGGTATTTTCACAGTATCATTGTAAAATTATCCTGATACTGAGAGTTATCGGTACAGAAAAACAAAGGGGGAGATTTTAAACCACGCGGGGTGAGAGGCGAAATGTAAGATCTATGCCCTGATTTATCCCACGTTGCTAATCAATAATGCAAACAGTTTAACCACTTTGTTTTGTGAAACAAAAAGCGGCTGTCAGTTAAATTTATTTTTTATTCACATGTTTGACTTAGATTCATGATCCATACCACAGGGGATAGTAAACGAACACAAGGAAACAGAAAGCTTCAGTCATAGCACATCACATGGTAGGTGCTAGTTGGCACACGCACTTAATAATACTGAAGAGGAACAAACACTGACTCAAAGCACCAGCAAATATTGCGTTCGGTCATAGTCGCAGAGAGGGGTTACGTATGTGAGAGATGCAAATCAATGAACAAAAACACAAATTGTTTCTGATCAAGGAACCAATCACATGTCTGGCGATGAACTTCATGNTGACGAACACTTACACTTCTGGCAGTGTGACGAGAATTTGATAAGGNTAAAGTATCACATACNTACTTTTTTATATAACTTATTTAACGTCACAGAATTAACCTAAAGCCAAGGTTTAAAGCGAGGGGATGGTCACGGTTAAAGGNTAAATCGAGGGCNAAGGTTAAAGCGAGGNGATGCAGAATAGCGAGTGCTGCAGTCCGCCAAGATGAGAGCCGAATGCATGTTGGAAGCAGCGTAGCTTTTTCAAAACTGAGGGCTGTGGGTCGAGGTATATTTTTATTGGTTCAAAAAGAAGTGTTTGTCTCAGTTAGAACTTTACTTAACGCATCGACAACACATTTAAAAAATCTGTGGAAATTTTAAAACCTACTCGCTTCTCGACTAAACGGTTCCGGAAATCGNATCAGAGATTGATCAGGTAATCGTTTTCTGAATAACAATTTTCTGCGGTNATTTACCTTTTCGTCAACTTACAAAAATTCTGACAATTCTTCAATTTTGCTCTCANACTTTTCAATCCGTATGCTTGATTAAAATAAACGCTTATTTACNACCATTTTTTCAAAGATATGTTTTTGAAAAGANGATTGTAAATGTGAGCNTCTATTAAAAGGNATTAGCATTTCAGGCAATCATGTTGACCACACCCACTGCAAATACTAAAATACGGTCATAATNGCGCNTTGCNTTGACTAGACGTCTTAAAAACGGCAAGAAAAATATCCCCACAAAGAGGCATTAGCAAACGTGCGAGATAACTGGTTAAGAGCGGGTTGCAGTTGGCTTTCTTGCTGAAAAACATCAGTAATGAGGAGCTATGAGTTAAGCGTACGAAAATTACTTTCCAGTTTCTGGAACTGCTGGGACCTCAAGAGAAAATCACAGCTTTTGCAGGTGGCACTTACGCAGAAATAGCCCACGACCACGAAATTCAACACAAATGGTATAATTTGATTAAAGGCAGCAAAAAAACAAGTCGTCGAAAACTTACGCCGTTGATGAAATTGCGAACTGGTGTATACAGCAAAAGAGCTTGAAATACCTTGATTTTAGTAAGAGACCAGATTGGAATTAGCGAGTAAACGTGACTGGATTTGCGAACAGCAGGCGAAGAAAGCTGTTGCGCGCGTTAATAGAAAATAGGAAATTAACTCACGAAATTCTTGAACTTTTATCGCTGCAGTTAAGTTTGATCTGGAAAAAAAGAGGAGCATTCCACGACAAATGTTTTTTGTACGGCTGCTTCTGTTAGAAATTTTTGATATTAGCGCATCTGGGTCAAATGTTGAAAGATCTGTATTCGAAGATTTTCACCCCTGCGTTTAAGTGGAGCTGGACGAAAGAAAATTAGATACGATAAACAAAAAAGCATTAACAACACGTACACTTTACTGTTAATGGGAAACTTAAATTTGCTTAATAGATATGGTAAGATGAAATGAATAGTATTTCAGCTAGTTTTCAAGTAACATTTCCGTTAAATACCGAAAATTGTATCATTTTGAAATGCTTCGCGGCTTTTCAGAAAGAACTTCGCGGCCCACCAATGGGCCGCTGCACACTGGTTGGCAAACGCTGTATGTAAATGGTCGGATCTGAATCAATCGTTTCTTTTGACTGCGCGCAGATAACGTTGACCAGTGCCCCGAACAAATCGTTCCTTGATGAAGATTTTAGAATTGTAAATACCTCTACGTTATTACTACCTTCAGTAAAACGGTGTTGTTTCACATCCAGTGAAAAAGTCCTCCGCGCATCACATGGACTGAGTATTTTATAGCTTTCGATGTTTTGCATACTCCGCATATTTAGCAACGGAAACCAACATGAGTGGAGCTTACTTGCCCCGAAGAAGATACCAACATGATCAGCGTTCACTGACCGATTCGCATCTAATCCTAGTTTATTAAAATCTCTCAGCAATTTGAACGGACATATAACCTCGCAACGTGTTTATTTAAACGCAATTCTCCCCGGGATAAGGACTATACGCGCCTAATTTTATTCACACGAGGGCAACGGTCGCTTTTGGGATATTCTGGCGCGAGCAACAGATGATAGGTGGCTAACAAGGCAGTCCTGAGCTTAAAATGACTTTTAAACCTGGGCTGCGATCGAACTACCGCATGAGTGACTGCTGCACAATTTGTGCCTTGTCGTTTCACGCAAACTATGTCGAAGTGTTCACCGAAGCACGCACCTAGCCTGTGGGCATGTAGTGTCATCCAAAGCAACCATGGTGAAATAATCAACACTTCGGCTTGTGGCAAGCAACAACATGAAAACCAGCTTGATTTGGCCGGTAAATATGATACGATTTGTATGACTAGGCTTCGTTTGCAGTAATACCAAGTAAACCCTCGTTTTGTTAATTTTTTTAACAACACGTTGCAGTCATTCGAACGACAACAACACATTTAAAGACTTGAAAACGAATGGAACATTCATAACTTCATTCATGAAACGTCACAGGTACAAAATATGCCAAACACTTCTCGCAGCTTTGTCCAAAGCTGTAACCGAACGGTCCTGAACGTTCGCATGGCAACGGTTTTCGTCGATTCATCAAAACAAACAACATGCTGCAGTCACGTGACATAGATTGCTTAATTATCGCCTGTCGACTACAGTGTGTTTCAGGAGTGTCGATCTGCGGTTAAGTTGGTCTGGTATCAGTTTACGCCAAGCACGTCGTCTCCATACGTTTTCTAAACTGCTCGAAATGCAGTTGGATAAGAGTATTGGCTCGGACTCGCGAAGCCACATTAATTTTTTTTTAAAGCGTTGTCAATCGCCGTGTTTGCGATGGCCAGAAAAAAAACGTTTTCCTACACTGGCCTTATCCTGGATACCTCACCAACGTACAGCAGTGCACGTCATCTGCACTCAACCCATATGCCTCCCAGGGTGAATCAGTGGCAACACAAATTACGTAACGGCAAATGAAAGCAACGCTTACTATGATTGTACAACCCATGGTATAAATGACGTGGCAACCACTGCCGCCAAAGCTACTTCCTGCCAAGTCCAAGGTCTATAAATTGTTATGCAATCATGTCAGATGGCAGCAAAGCGAAATAGAAGACGAAGTGTTTTTCTCCCTCTGCAGGAAACAGCGGTTCATGTGTGGGGGTATGAACTCATGTTAAACTACTGACGTCCCACTCACATGCCATCAAGACAAATATTCCACTATGAAAAGGTACGCTTCTGCTCTGGATTGAATACTAAAGCAAATCAGCAAAACACCGACTGTAGGTGGCTGACATGGTAATGATAGAGGTCACGCAACACCAAACCATGTTTCACTCTGCCTGTTGGAGTTGTGATATCCGACATTTTTAGCTTGATTCTCAGTATTTAATTACAACGTGGAACGAGTGTGGAGGTCCATTCCAACATTTCTACCGACAAGTAACACGAAGTCCTGCTTTTTCGAGGACGTCGCTACGTCCAAAAACAGTTGATCAACTTCTACCATCCACTCACCCAAGCCTGAAAATAATAAAAAAATTCAAAATATTTTTGAAGTTGTTTCAACGTTCCACAAAGCAAGTGGGAAGATGGACACTTGCCAATGCGAGCACTGGCCGGTCAAGTGCATCAAGGGACGGTTGGTACAGGCCAGTCTGCATGATGCTTTGTTATTTGATTGGATTTTTTCGACATCGGTTGACTGTTCATGCATAACTTCAAACCTAACGTTTGTTTACACCTTTCGATCACGTTTTGACTCTTAAAGATTTAAAGCTGAGACCACTTGAAGGTGAGTAGAGATGGTTGAGCTTTGACAGAACTCCAGCATCAACATGCCGTAAATTTTAAATGGTAGTTTGTAGTTATATTAGAATCGCCAATTGATACTGCTTTCTTTGACGAGAGCGAAAGTGGAGTGCTAACTCACGAATGCAAGTCAGCAGGTGTTATGCTGTCACCAACTGCGCCGTAAGTTCGTCACAAGACGCGACGTGTAGTCAGAAAATCTTCTGGTTTTAACACGTGACATGCTTTTGCATGTTCTTAATTGTTTCTCGAAAAAATGCTGAAATGCTATGGCTCTGCTTGTAGGAGTCGTCAAAGCATCCAATTTCTTTGTTCTAATTGTAAGACCTCTGAATTTTCGTTGTCAAACGTTCGAATTTAATTTTACGGTAATAAAAATTTTGGCCGCTTGGTGAGTTACTGTCACGCATGACGATGATAGCTGCTTACCGTTTCGCGCATTCTGACCCAACTGCTCACAAACAGTGGAGGTTTCTTTTTCAACCGGTTGGCAAATCTAATGACGAGAAATCCAAAACGTTGTTTACATATTTTCTTGAAATGGAAGGTTCACGTCCGCAGAAATGTTAACACTCAGCCGCAAAGCCATGTTGTTGCGGGCCTGGTCTTCCCAGGCGGCTTGTTTCGGCCTCAATGGCGCCAACGACAGCACAATGTTGATTCAAAATTTCCAAAGAATTAATTTTTCTCACCATTTGCAACAACGATAAAATCCATTCGTTGTTTTTCAAACCTCGAGCGTTGCGTAGGTTTACGTGCCATGACCATGACTTCGTTTCAGATTCAGTACATGCCGCCCAATGCAAAAGGTCAAGCACAGATCAGTGTTCAAAGTGCTTCGCGTCATGTTTGCGTGTGTTTAAGATATATGAGTGTTTATATTTTAGTATCTGTGAATATGCAAAAACCTTGAAAAAACAATATCTGTTGAATGAAAACCTTCGACGGTATTGAATCAGGCACTATGATGATTACCGCGTATATATTTCGCCTACTCAGTAGGCACCATTAGATCTTGCTAAAACCTTTAAAAAATTAGCAAAAAGCAAATTAAGCGAAGCAATTGGAATTATGTGTTTTTTGCCAATATGTCATGTGAAAAGCATACATTAAATACTTCTAAATCAATCATACAGCAAACAAAGTTCCAACATAGGCAATTCAAAAGCTTATATCCAGAGGGTATACCACAGTGTTTTTGTGGATCAACGACAAACTCGTAAGGGCATCACTATGATGGCACCCGCAATTTTCAGAATGCGACAAGCTGCAAATCGTCTGCGAATAACTGCAAAACAAGTCACGGGGTTATCCAGTCGCAGTTAAGAAAGATTTGATATCACAGCTACCTTTTCCAAACCAGGCGAGCAAAACACAACAAAGCATATACTCGAAGACGCTAGCAGAAGCAGCTGCACGCTCTAATGGAGCGAAAAAGCCCACTTGAAATCCTAAAATCAACAAATTCGGTTTCGCGAAGATGGTTAACCACAAAAGGGCAAGGTTGCGCAATGAAGCATGAGAAAATTGGTAGATCGCTTGCACGCTTGGCTACGCAAAAGAAACGGAAAGCCGGCTGGTGGATAACCGACAACCTAGCTTAAGACGCTCGTTTATATGAGCAACCGCAAAGAGTCACCCTATCTAGCTCATGAAGCATAATATTTTTAAAACTTCTGACCTGGCATAGGCTCATATGTGAACGAGCACATTTTTGACGGACGATAGGCTTATAGAGGTAAAAGTACGACATTCGGTGTAAACAAGGCAAGGCATTGGTTGTGTCGAGAACCTAGCACGGGACTGCACACTCTCAAACAAATGCAGTGACAGTTTTCCCGTTTTCTCATTTGTCTTTTTTTTCTCGTATTTAACTTCAGCATCGTTCATCACGTGCTATTGACAACATATCTTTAGACCAAAGATAGATGTGTGACGAAATATAAAAGGCAGATACCATTTCACAGCAAAGCAAAAACTGAAGATTCATCGTATGATCCAATGACAAGCAAACCGTGACCCGCGAAATCAACATCAATGGCCCATGAAAGTTTTTGAAAATGTCTCGCAAGACCAACAAGCAATGGCATGCTTCAAGTTGAAAGTAATGTGGTGCCCTGCACAAGGAAAGAAAATAAGCAAAACGACTGAATTCCGGTAACATCAATAAAAAACTGGACGGAAATGTCTGTCTTTGTTTTTTAGTCTTTCGTTCCCGAACATCATGAAAGTTCGAGAAAAGGCATATGAAGACACGCTTTACCTCTGTAGGGTGCACCTTGGCTTAGTCAAATGGAACGTGATGTAGCAGTAGGTAGTCGTGATTTTTTTAGCCTGATGAAGTTGAAGTTGAGTTTATTTGGCGAAAGTTAAGAATTTCAAAGACGAGAAAGAAACCATAGCAATTGCAAAAACGCCAGGGCACCGTAAAGACCGCAAGATTATCGAGTCGTTGCCCCTTGACTGGTCGATTAAGGTGCACAGCAAGCCAAATTTACATCGAATCGTATAGCCTATGTG
>JGI24022J15233_10006752_pt1 | contig 12506 bp, 8 predicted proteins | sample Ectturendosymbi2_FD_15233 | JGI IMG/M metagenome (IMG submission 15233)
CCCGCAGCCATTCGGAGCCCCCCGCAGTGATTTGGCGCTCCCATAGCTGACTCGGCGCCCGCGGAATTGCGTCCTTTTGCCTCCCCTCGTTACGCCCCTGGTAGTGCCCCATCAAATTTATTTTATGCCCCCCAAATTTTTTTGTGCCCAGAAAACTTTTTATTGTATGTAGTTCACAGAAATACAAAAATGATAAAAACAAAAATCTTACCTCTCTAAATATTTATTTTGACTCCTTAAACGTTAAAACCTGGCTACGGTCCTGACTGCAACCCGACTTTAACCGGTCGTTTGCATTTCAGCACCTCAAGGAGCTACCATAGAAGAAGTTTTCACTACTCCTACGTCTGCAACACTATTTCTTGAAGCACTTCCAAGTGCAAGCGAATGGATCGTGGAATACAACAACACGTTAACCGGAGAGTTATCTGTTATTTCTACTCTGTCTCAAGAACCATTCAGAACCCGTTATCTAGTTGTGTGAGTAGAGCCCTGTTGAAACTTTTATGGACATTTCATTTGTAATGTGGCAGTAAAAATGCATTTCTTTCTGTCATTTTAACGTTGCTGCAGCCTGTGTCGCCGAAAATTAGAACTTTTTTGAAGACACTTCTTGTGTTCAAAGAGTTGTGTTTGTAACTTGAAAATAGTGCAAGTCTTCAGTTTTCTTATGACTTGGTCAGGTTGCGATAACTAGGACAGATTTTTTTAAGGACAATCTTAGGTACCTGGTATGGACCTGTAGGGAACCGATTTCTCTGATTCTAGGGACCCGATTTTCTCTGACTCTAGGGACCCGATGATTATTTTCTCTGATTCTAGGGATCCGATTCGGGTCCCTAAAACACTTTAAACTAGTGGTTCTCAAACGTTTCTGCACGTTGACCCCCAATTAAAGTAGACAATGTTCTGTAGACCCCGTGGCCTATCCCAACAGCTCCTAATACAAGAAAAGTATGTGTCAAATAATTTTGAGTACTTTTTACTTGAAATGCATGATAAAATAATACACAGTTCTAAAATATTCTTAGCTGAGATTTGATCAGCCCTCTTAATTTTGTTTGATCTGTTGAAAAATGCCGTGTGCATTCCTTGCCCAATTAACAATAATTTTGAATTGGAGGCTTCATTGCTCCAGTAGACCCCAGCAGTTATTCATTGACCCCCTGGCCATTCAGTGACCTCCATTTGACCCCGTGATTATTTATCCACCCCTTGGATGGTCCAAATTACCCTGGGGGTCGACATCGACCACTTTGAGAACCACTGCCTTAGCAAACCCTGAAGAAAACCCTGCTCTGAACATAATGTTGTTACTTTCGTGTGTTTTTTTTCTATCAAATAGGCTATGATAGGCTGTCCTACCTGTACTCTTATGCTTTCGTCACCGAAGTTTTTATCTCTAAGTATTATTACTTCAACTCATGTAACCTTGCGAGTAAAAACAACATGCCATAGATTTCATGCCAAATATAAACCTGGAAAATACTATTTCATCCGTCCACTGAGATCTTTTTGCACATCATTTCTGCTTCTTAATTTTTTGAAGTATATACTAGAAAACGTTTTAACAAATTTTTTGTATTGCTACTTTTCTTCAATAACTTTGAAACACCCAAAACTACGATGTCCTCGTTGAAACTAAATCACAAAGTTTTAATAATTCTACGCATAACCTGTAGCTAGTTACTTTCTTTATGCTAAGCTATGGATACGGTTACCATATTAGAAGTGGTTGCAAATCCCAGGTGTAAACATACGTGATATTTTGTTCACATTGCTACTCAAATGATTTTTACAGCCCAGGTGATTTTGTTTACAACAACTCAGGTGAAGCTGTTTTGAAACAAATCCAGATAATCCTGTTACAAATCAGAAGTTGCTCAATAAGCTGTCAAAAGCATGTCGTGTAATGAACTAGGCGCACGTGTTTCATTCAGTCCGAACATCGTCGTCTCGATTTGCTTGCATGCTAGGTTCTGGCGCCAGGACGGAACTGGCAATTACGAATCGGTGTGGGAAACTACTTGACATAAAGTTGGCCATATCAGAATAACTCAATCAGTATAGTTGCCAAATCTAGTTGTGTGGAAAGTTCGCTGGGTTTTGCTAGAACAACATGCAGGTGGGATAAAAGTAAGCATAAAAGATTTCTGCATAATTGAATCGTTGCGCGTAATCGAATCTGCACAATTGAATCATTTCTCTTAGGTAAGGAAATATGTCAAACAATCTTCAGTTTTACGAAGTAAAGCTGTAGCAACACTGTCTGATAAAATGTTCTTATCCTTACGTTTTTGTCAAACGTTTTCAAAAAAGGTCCAAATGTCTATTCACTTCACGCAGAAGTCTGTTTATCATAACATAATTTTCTTGGAAGGTGCCTTTCATCACAACTTGTTAAAAAAAAGCTAATAATACCGCCCTACAATCTGAAATGAACAATTTATTCAAGAGCATTGTGGACCAACTAAATGCCACTCTTACGGCGTTTACTAGACATACTTGTGATGAGCTTACCGCCTTAAAAATGCAAATCAGCAATATGGTTCGAAGCACTGTATTATCAACTTACTTATGAAGCTAGGATGCTCACCAAGATCATAGCCCAAGCGAATGATGTATGCTGGGAGCTGGGTGAGCGTAGCAACCGCGCGTTGTTGATTTTATCTTTTTCTTTGTCGTAATCAGTGCCGTGAGTCAGTGGAGCCTATGAGTACTCTTGTTTAAGTTACCAGCATGAATAAGCCTGCTGTGGTACCTCACTTCCCCATTTCTCAAAGCATGAATCGTGATGTTGTGCATCGAATAGGTTTAAGTAAAACTCAGTGCGCATAAAAACATGTGACGGTTGAAATTTATTCCATTGTGACTTGCATCATTTCAATCTTTTTCAAAAACACGGGTTCTTCACCTAATTCTGTACTTAAGGTAAAGTTTGTCCTTGCTCCGAACAACAATGCGATAAATTTTCTATCTGAACACAAACAGTTCATTCAAACAGGTGACCTGTTAATCAACTTGCAATTTGGCGAGAACGAGACATTTTGGATAAGCAGGTTCCTGAAAACGAAATCGGTTAATGACAGCTGTGGGCAATTTTAACTGGTCAACTTGGAATTTGTCCAATCGAATCCAAAACATTTTTCACCGTTTTTGTCTGTGATGGTGCTACCTAGAAGTGTTGTAGTTGCCTGATAAAAATAGCCATTTGGTTTATATCACGTGCACTGAAAATAATTTTTTCAAAATATTGACTGGCTTAAAGTACGTTCCCTAAAATATTTAATTTTGTTGGAAGTTACACATGGATGAACGTGAATTTTCCTGAAGATCACGCAAAATCTGAAGACAATGCACATTGAAGTGCTTGCAAGTTCTGCGCAAATTTTTCTTCTTCACGAAAGGTGTTTTTTTACCAGAATAAATGGCCTTCAACCAAATACTGCCTACAGGGCGAGAGCAAGGATATCTCAAGTGCTGGGAAGAATCAATTACACAGCATCACAAAGTCGATATGGAAAGGAGGCCAGTTTTATGACAGGTTTAAATATAATAAGCGTAATGTAACAGATGATTTAGATATAGATGGTGTCGTGCTCATACCGTTCACACCGATTTACTATTTATGGGATACATTCAGCAATAATGACAAATCTAAATGAATTATTAGCCAATTTAATGACGGAAAAAAGGATTTGGCGCATTTTTGAAATGCCCTACGTCTTTCAGGATGTGTCACGCAAGGGCATGCAAAAGTTAGGAATTATGCGTAAAACGTTTGTAGGCTATATCAACTTTCTTAGGAAACAAATTAGTCAATAAATAGCATCAGAAAAATGAATGTTGCTTTTGCGTTCATTGGAACAATTTTTAGCATCTAGTCGAGACTTCCTTGTAAATTTTATGCAAGTATGCATGACTTTCAAGTGGGTTTAGGTTTTTAAAAAGATCTGATTAACTGCTATTGCATTGAAAAATCTGTTGATGTTTGTTTTACATATTGAAATCATTGAATAGAAAGAATTTCATAACTTTAAAACCTCTCAGCATTGCAAGAACTAGCAGTATTAAAATTAGATTGCTTATAATCTAGCTAGTTTTTATAAACAGTAAGATGGTATTAGACCGAAGTTCTTGAATTCTGAGGCCCAAGTTTTGTATTTTTCAGAAAAGGTGTCAGTCTTTGGAAGAGTTATTCTTCAAAACATACGATACACTTCTGACTCCATGCTTTCTCAATCCGTGGAAAAAAAGTTGATGGGCTCCTACTTGTTGAATCGCAGAATCAAGGCGGTGCATGTTCTTGAATTGGAAAGTGATCATGGTCTAACCTTGTGTCATTACGAGTTGGTCCTTGATGACCAGCGAATACCACCAATGATGGACGACTTGACGCTGGTAGACAAAAATGCATACGCCAACTCATCAGTGATATACAACGGTAAGCGTTAGGGGATTTTGAAAGAGGTCATATTTGCACATGATGATGTCAACAAAGAAATGGTATTCGTTTCGAACTTTCGTGCAAAAAATCAGCCTGAAATCCTTAGCACACCCTGATATTTAGTCAAAAAACTTCGACATTAAATATTTTAGATGGAGTGCCATGTTACTAGTAGAGCACACAGTGACAGTGTTACTCATATAGGTTTCAATTCTGAACAAAATATTGTGTCCACCTTGCAGTAGCAAGACCCTTTTGTATTTTCTGCTTTAGTCCTATCTTCCTGACGCACTCAAGTGCAACAAAATGTTTTTGATGTTTCGTTAAATAAATCTGTTTATGTGCGAAAAGCCAAACGCTGCGTTTTCCAAAAAGTGGCGGATACTGAGGACATTTGTGTTTACGTTTTTAATCTAGTTATATCTTGGTGTATGTTCAAAGTTTCCGAATGTCAAAAACAAAGCTAAGGCAATATACTTGACCCTGGTAGGCAAAGGTCTTTCGCCAACCCTTTGTGATTCAAACATGTTAGAATGCAATCGTCAATTTGCTAAACCTGGAGTTTCTGATGTTTTTTTATTTTCATCAACATGAAATTAATTTATGTTCTGTGATAATGCTGTTGGTCTTCTTGCTGCATTCGTGTTGCTTCATGATTTGAGTCACAAAAAAACATGAATAAACCATACCATACTCATCCGTCGATAGAAAGCTTACATGTTAACCCAGCTCTTCCACCAAGGCGAATCAATCTACACTAAAGCCGCTCAGTCAAACCATATTTCTATCGTTGTGAGCTTATTGAAAAAGGCAGTAAATACCTCAAAATTTAGCGCATATTCAAAAAATGTAGATTGAGCTATATGTCCCAATCTGTAAGAAACTGGATTATATACACGCTACTTGTTTCCATTAATTGACAAAATGACAAGACTGTTAGCAACCACTTTCATTTAGCCTGTACTGCAAAAAGCTTCAAGCTCTTGCTGTTTATCAAAGTTTGTTTTTCTCCATACCAGCCGCCGGCCCGAAAGCATACTGGTTGATGAAGAAAGAAAGAGGTAGTGTTGATCTCTTTGCGGATCCTGAGGAAGATGGAGTTTGCTTCATTGCGACTGACCGACGTTTATGGACGCTACATGCGAGAACACGAAACTCTATTTCTTTTCCACTACCAAGGGGAGCAGACAGATTAGCAGCAAGCCTTCAAAGCATAGAACTGTTACCAACAGGTTGGTATCAGTAGAAATTAGGGGGCCACTGGCCAGATAATAAACCACTTCAGTTTTGGTAGCATGAAAAACTAAGATATGGTTTGTGAAAAACCTTTCACGATTTTTGTTATTTTGTGAGCTAATCAATCGTACAATCACCGCTGTGCTTTTTTCCGCCTATGCAGACAAAATATACTAGGTAATATTAGTTGCCAAATCTGAACATTCGGAAAAAATTGTATGTGTAGCCAGTGGCGAACACAGAAAATTTTCGTGGGGGGGTTCATTCAGTGGCATATGGTGGTCAATTGTATTTGGTGCGCGCTGTTTGTGACGCCGCAATTTGACGTCATATGCATGTTTCCAAACCAACGCTTTCGCGAAATTTGTTGACACAATATGCATATTCTTCTACACGTACTCCCCTTAATTCATGTGTCATTGCACTGAATATAAACTATCACCGCTCCAGTTTACGATATCGGAGGAAAATAAACTCAACGCTACGACACAGCAGTTTATAACTGCAAAAATATCACGCTGCGCGTTAAAACAGGGGAGTAAACTCATCGCTGCGTCAGCGCAACTTATAACTGCAAAATCAAGCTGCGCTAATGTCTTGTCGAATACGAGCAGTGGAGCACAGAAAGTGTGCGGCTTGACTGTCTGACGCACACTACGGTTTGCAAGATTGAATTTTGCTAAACTACACAAGAATCGAGAATGAGCATGAAGTACGCAAGAAAACTTTCGATGTTTTGTTATGTATAGAAGTCCAGCAAATTTTTAGTTTTCCTTTTCCTTGCTGAGACGTTATCAAATGCCTGAATGCTTCTATGTTAACAACTGCTGTTTTTGACCTCGTGCAAAAGTTTTATCATGCTACAGAAACTGGTAATGTAGCCAATGCGGTCAGCACCTGCGCTGCTCAGCCATAGCAGACAAAATAAAGACAAGTGTTTCGGATAAAGTGAACTATCGCGGAACACAATCTTAAACATGCGTAGTGGACGAAAGGTCTGCAAAAAGCGGTGGGATGTTTCTGGATGCAGACGATAACCCAGATTCCGACCAAAACCTAATTATTACTTTCTGGCCCATTTACAATATTCCTTGAATTTTGCATGCAAATTCATTCCGTGGTATTTGCATTAAGTCAACAAATTAACAAGCAAAAAGTATGCGAAAACATTTAATCTCCTTTGCGTTTGGTAATAAAGTTTTTGTAAAATATCAAGCTCAAGGATTTTTTTAGCCCCAACACCCCCCACTTGCGTACGCCCTTGTGTACAGCGTTGCAGCTCGTACCATATCTTACACCTTACACGTAGCGAAAATTACCACCATTTCACCTTACTTCTGGTATATTAACCCTTTTCATTCCACCAAGTATTTTACTTTAATTGGGCCAGGTTTGTGGTACCTTTTTCCCTTGTTCTTTCTCCTCGCCTTAACGGTTACTTTGTGCTGTGCTGTCAACAACATTCTCTATTATACCTGGTTATTTTGAAGAAACTAAACTCAAAATGTCAGATGCAGCGTGATCTGTAATTTACAGTAACGAAACGTTTCCATCCAAACCAGGGACGGATTCAGGGAGCGCGGGGCCCTAGGCCATCTTAGTTTTTGGAGCCCCATGCTGGTGTGGCTATTTGGTCGCTTGTCTTAAAAACGTGAAAGTATGCCCCTCTTACGTGTATTATCCTCTCAAAATTTTATCTTTTGTGGTACCGACTTTGGTTCCACGATTGCCTTAAATCTTCAACAGAAATTAAAGCCTTTGCTACATTCCTCTCTACAACAGTGGCAATGCGATCTTTTCTTGGAAATTATAGCTTTTTGCTTGTAGTACAGAAGTTTTCTTCCTTAAATTTCAGTGATTTCTAGCTTTTTTTGCAGGTTTATTTTTCGGATATATACATTTTCCTGCGGGATCATGTTGCCGCCCTCGAAACTATCGTCTGCTTGTCGATCTGATTAGCTGTACGTAAACTCCTTTGTTGTAGTAACCACATAGCCTATTATATCGAACAAACAAGCACAATCCATTCAGTGGACACAGGCTTTCCAAGCAATGCAAAATATAGTTTTTTAATCCTCTATGCTATAGGCTGATGGTGAACAGCACGCAGACATGTTTTGCACAACAATGTATTTTCGCAACACCCTCAGCTAACCATATGAAGTGTAGACACGTTTTTTCAAGTAAAACTCACGAGAAACTGTTTTAGCTGATTTAGCTAACGTTTAGAGCTTCAAGCAAGCTCTGTATACTGGCAATCTAGTTGGATACAAGGAAAGTAGGATCAGCTATCCGCATCAAACACGCTACAAATTTTCCTACTAAGGCTCATATATTCCAGAAACAGTGTATTTGACAAATGGCTTGCTGCCACTGTGCTGCAATGACTAGGGATCTAGTAAATCAGAAGCGACTAAATGATTTACTGCTACAACTTTGACAACTGAAACCTATCACTGATAAATTAAATAACGAAATTTTATAAAGCTCTACCTTTGCTATAACACACTAGCCTGTACAAAACAACAAGGTGTACTGTAAGACAGGGGGTAGCCAAGGGGGACACGTGGGCCATTGTAGCAAAATGACGTCACTTTATGAATATTTTTTTAAATTCATGACCAAAGCGAGGTATCCGTGTTTTTATCACTCCAATCAAAATGTCTGGCTACACCATTGCTCTAAGCCTTTCTGTAAGGCACATTTGAAACCGTTACCACAGGTAGCACTCACCAGCACAAGCAACGTATCCATGAAGAAGAGGGCAAATATATAATTATCTGCATCAACCGACACCAAATATTTGCCACCAACGTATGCAACAGTGACAGTCTATCACAAAGTTTTTTTTCATGCCTTCCAGCAAGAGAAGTTATCAATAAGTTTTTCGCAATTTAGGATGGCCGTCACATCAGATTTTAATGCAAGAGCGGCAGACACTGCAGAACTCCGATGAAAAGCAAGATTGTCATTCTTGTATTGCATAACAAACAATATTATCGTGTTGTTACTGTATTGATAAGAGTCTTGATGTTTGCATTTTCGCTCGTTTCAAAGTAAATGTGAAGTTAAGCCTCTGCGCACTTTCCCAAATTTTAAGTTAGTAATGAGTCATTATAGGAAGGAGTTGCGCGGGGTCCCAAAAAGCGCAGGGCCCTAGGCCATGGCCTATTTGGCCTATGCGTAAATCCGTCACTGATCCAAATGCCTCAGTTTTGTAAAATTTTCCGTGTTTTTAACAGACATGGTAACAGTCTGCGGCGTTGTGGATGTAGGTCCATCCAAATTGTAGGTCCATCCGAGACAGGGGGTCTGTGGCGGACGGTTTTGTGGTAGCTGCAGTGCGCTAAGTTTTTATGACACTATTTTACTCTTCGTTAAAGATATACCTCGACTCTCTCATCTTTTCTTTAACACGACATCCCTGGTAACAGTGCCTCATATGCAGTTTAAAAAGCCAGAAGGTTCTGATATAGAAAAGCGAACGCTGCGCATTTTCCCTACCAATTTAAAATACTTGATTGCAAATCAGGCCCGTAGCCACGGGGCATTCGGGGGCAATGACCCCCAATTTTTTGACCCCCAACTTTTGTGCCCAGAAAAATTTGTTTTAAAAACATTTAATAAAAACAAAAATCTTTCCCCTTAATTGTGTTGTATTTTTCTCCCTCAAACCATAAAACCTTGCTACGGGCTTGGTGGAAGGTGGAAACCAGATGGCTAGATGCCGTTGAATGGTTGAGATCTATAGTATACTCAAGATGTCGCTGTGATGATACCGATAATACTGCGCCAAGCGATATAGAGACTAGTAACAGGAATATAGAATTCAATGACGCAATGAATGTGATTATGCTGTGTATAGAAATGTGCCCAAGAGTTTGTGGAGAACAAAAAAAATTGGGTGGGTGGTTTCCCAGAATGCTCTCCGTCGCAACGGGCCCGAATGTGATTATATTCAAAGTATGAACAGTGGCGTAACCAAAGGTTTAATTCAGGTCGGGAACTTAGCTGAAAGGGGTCCACTAGCCAACACTTAGAAACGAACTTGAGAAATGATGGTGAACCGGATGTTGATGGTTATACTAAAACATTAAATCACTGGAAAATACTTAGTAAAATGCAACAAAACAACCTACTGAAACCCAAAAGAATACAAAAACCGAAATACAGTAGAATTCGCCGTTAACGACTTTGGCTATAACGTCAGTTTGTCTATAACAGCTATGTCCAACCCGCGGCCCGTGGGCCGTATGTGGCACAGTCGAAGGTTTTGTGCGGCCCAGAGGTTTTCGCTGTAGTTAAAAGTATCGTATGTAACTATGTAGGCCTACTGACAACCTGTCCTTATTTTGACAATCTTGAGTTTGACCTTTTTGATGCAGGTGGCCTTCAGTGCCACTTTATCACGTCTGTAACCATTGCAGTTAGGATTCGAACGCTTTCAGTACATTAGCTTAACGTAAGCTAAAGTTATTTTGCTAAGATCAAAGTAAGCAATTCCCTGTGCGGCCATTATTAATATGTCATTCAATGTGCGGCCCTGGTTAAGATAGTGACATAATTTTTGGCTCAATAAGCCATTTGGGTTGGACATAGCTGGTTTATAACAACCGTTTTTCTCTGGTCCCTTGAAGTGACGTTATAGGGCAATTCTACTACTGTATATGCCAAGTAGTGGCCGGTTTTTCGTTTGACTTGCCAGGGAGGCGAGTCGCCCCTCTGCCCCCGTCAGTTACGCCATTGAGTATTAATCAACACCAGCCACAAATGTTCATCTATCTAAAATAAACGGTATATTCTTTCTCATACAACAAAGTCCAACTTCACGGCTAAAATGTTTGGTGTGCAATCTCACAAAAACAAGGCAGGCGTAACCTACTCGTCCGGTACGGCCATGGCCGAACCTGTTTTCTGACTCAACAATACGTTTTGCTTTTAAGAAACGTGACCACACAACTGCTGCTAAAAATTGTAAAGCCCAAAATATCTACTTTTTGCTGTACTCCACCAATTCACTGCCCACTGCAGTTGTATCTAGCGTTCATGCATGGATGTTGAATACTGAATTAGAAATAGGGTTGGAAACCTACAAAATAAGACCTTTCGGAGGTTGAACTCGAAGTAGGCTAATGCTCCCACTTCTGACACCACGCTGTAGATGTTTGCAACGAGTTGGCTACTAATTTCACTATTCACGATGCCATAAAAATTTTGTCGAAACTGTCAATCTCTGAGAGGGAGAGTATTGCATCTTCCTGTGTTTGGAAAGTTTGGGGTCTACTTTTGGTTTTGCCTGCCGCGAATGCCACATTGGAGAGGCCTTTTTCAGCAACAGAGCCCGTAAAAACTTATTTGCGTACAACCAGGGCATACGAGAGGGACTAAGATGTCAGTGCTGTATCAGCCCAACTTTGGGCTCCCCCAAAATTCTTATAGGGTCCCCCTAATGGCGATTTATAAAAAAAGTTATGTTATGCTGCATCTTGAGGTAAAATGACCTTCAAAACAAAATATCCTAATTCCAGACACAATTTTGGCAGAACCTGGCAGGTAGCCAGGTTTTAAGGTTTGGGGGAGCAAAATGCATTTTTAGAGGGAAAGATTTTTATTTTTGTCATATGTTTAAAACAAATTTTTCTGAACACAACAAAATTTGGGGGGATACAAAAAAGATTTGGGGATAACTGCCCCGGAATGCTCCACCGTGTCTGTGGGCCTGGGCAGAACCTTCGCCAGAAAGTCTTCCATTGGGGTCCTTCGTGTTTGTGAAGGGGACTAGACATTCTGAAAATTTATTTTTAATTCACAACATGAACAGCATTTGCAGATTTTGCTAACTAATTATAAATATTTTCCCGCAAATACGCATAATGGGCTCGTAGTTTCCAACTAAAATTTTTTGAATGAGCGTAACAAAAGGAATTGGGTCGTAAATCATTGTCATTTAATTGACGGTGATTATTTAGAAATGTCGTAATGAAATGCGAATGTAAAAAAAAATTTGCAGGAAAGCAGAATCAATCCTATCGTTCAGTTATCAAAACATTATTACGGAAAGAGCAAACATGAGGCCGGTCAAAGCATGTGCTTCGCGATGAACGTTTTCTTTCATTATTGCAAATTGATAAACTTTACCATGTTAAGTGAAATATATACGCTTATAAAGCGTGCGCATTGAGTTTTTTACTGGCCGAAATACGCATGCATAAACCTTGCTGATGTCTGGACTGTTAATCTCCTAGTGCACGGCACATGTTTAGATAAATAACATTTTGTATCCCAATTCGCCTATGAATGTTAACAAATAAAGACTATGGTCTACGTGGACGTAACGGTTCAATGCAGTAACTGTACTACTCTGTTTTGGGACAACCCCAAAAATAGACTCTTCTAACTAAACAATTAACTCCATCTAGCTGTCTGAACATCAGGCTGCGCAAATGTGAAACTTTGGTCGTAAGCACCAAAGGTATCTTGCTGCTATGCAGTACAAAATAAGAGAAGACTACCTGGGCTAGACACAGTGCATTTTTTTACAACAATCCCTGTACAAAATACGTTGATCAAATGGAAGTCTGACTTCTGGACGTATAAAACTAAGCATGTATGCAGGGCCGGATAAATAAACGCGAGGCCCATAACCACCTTGGGAGACCAGACGTGTGGCGAAAAGTTTTCTGAGAGGGGCCCACATTTTTTAAACTCTGTCCAATATTTTTAAACTACAGGGTGTCCATAAAGTCCTGCACACATTTCAAAATGTAATTGCGAAGTAACTAAAGTAGATAAAATCATAGTTTTTTGCAAAGTGAAGTTTGTT
>JGI24022J15233_10006756_pt1 | contig 12504 bp, 5 predicted proteins | sample Ectturendosymbi2_FD_15233 | JGI IMG/M metagenome (IMG submission 15233)
TTTTCCATGACTTTCCAGGAAAATTTATTTTTCCAGGATTTTCAATGATTTTCCATGACCGTGGGAACCCTGTTTTAAGGAAATCGACTTTGCGGTAAATAGATTAACTTTGACTTTCACAAGAAAGTCATGCACGTGTTTCCCTGCCGCATGTATACGGAGAATTTTCACGATATCGTCTTGCAGGTTGCACCAAACCGTTTACTATACGACTTACGATTGTGCTGCAGCACACAACCTATTCCATTACTTTCAATATGCATCAATCACTTCAAATGTTGGTTTCTCAAAATCCACAGACGACTTCGCTATGTCTGCAGAACAAAGCTGAAGGGTTGCACGGCCAGCGTTAACGTATGCATGACTTCTTCAACAAATTTTTTCCCGTTGTTATCCTCATAAACTCAAAGAAATTAAAACTATATCTTCGGCTAACAAAACGTGCAATACAAAAGCGAACATGACGAGTAAACAGTACAACAATCGTATACATTACCAGACCATTTTAGCCAAGTATTCGAGTCTTAACAACATAGTTCCTTATATAGAACAATCACTGTGATGATTAGCCATTTACAACTAAAAGATGGAACCATGACTGCGAGCTTACAAAAGAGTAAATATTGACATAACGATAAAATACGCACGCTGCAGTAGTTTGTATAAGAAGTCTTACCATACGTCAAAATCGTTTTCGCCTGCCAATTTTACTAAAAATTTCAACGATTCTGCTTTGACTAAATGTTACCTTGGAAAGTTCAACTCACAACTGAGCCAAAGAACTAACACTGCCTTTATCAACGTGGTCCATCCACTTTTGAGCTACGGGCCATCTTACAAAAACGTGAAAACTTGCAGGCCACTTCGAACAAAATGATGTTTAAAACAACAGATTCACAAGATTTAAAACTAAAAAAGGAAGACAAGTGAATGCGTCATTGAAATTATTACACAATAGCAAATAGAAATTTACTGCAAATCTCTATTAGTGGGATGCCTGTGTTCGAGGCTTCTCTGACACTATCGTTCGATTATCAAAACCAATGTCAGTGGTAGCAAGTCGGAAACTATCGCCCAGTGCTTCGTCCGCCATTCGATTTCTGTTTTTAGATCTGANTTGCTTCATCATAGAAAATGTACGCATGTGCTTCCAAACATCGAGGTGAGCATTTTTTGTGCGAAATCTATCTTTGCTGACTAACTTCCAGAAGCTCTCTACAGTTTAGTCTAACGCCGTTAATACTGTACATTTTTATTGAAAGATTTTATGCTTGTTCTAATTAAAATTACCTGCTGTAACGTACTCGTACATACATCACTAAATCAATACTGAGAAGGTCGCGGGTCCTAAAAATTGTGTCAGCGGGCNNCATTCGGTCTGCGGGCCTGTAGTTCGACCACACTGTCCGATATGATTTTATTTGAATAAGAGCTGATGATGGCTTCTCAGTGGACGAAATATATGTTCTAGTGATCAGACCACAGCGTCTGAGTCTTGGCTGTGAAAGGAGTTGTTTCAATAGATAGCGACTACAGGCTACTTTCTCAAGCATTATGATCTTTCGTGATTTTCAGTCTTGTTTTTTCCTTTAACTCTTTAAACTGCTAGCTTGCAAAGGATACAACGGCAACGATAAAGCAAGCAAGTTCAATCTGCGGAAGTTAAATTCGAGATTGAGACAAACTGCTCATCTGGGTAACTTGTGCTTGGCATTAAAATCAGCGTATCATTTACATCTTTCAGTGGGTTGGTTCGTCTATTTTGACTTCGTCAAAATTTAGAGATTTGCAATCGAAACTTAACACCTCGGTTCAGACTTGACGGAAGCCGCTTATGGCATGCTGAACTCGCACTTATGCACTAACAGTTAGAATGGTTAAACTCGGACTTGCCTCAGTGAAAATTGCCCAACAAAGTAGTGATGCAGTAGACACCGGGTAGAGTATTACAGGAAGGTGTTTTCTGCGGTAATTACTAATTCACCGCATATTATATCCCACTACCGGGGTTAGAGAGAAAGTCAACACTCTGCTGCACAACACAATTCTGTTGTACTGGAAAGAGCAAATAAAACCTACATGTAACTACGATAACAGCGACTACGTTGCAAATCATTGGACTGAAAACAAGATGTTCTGGAGTCCAATCAGTTGATTGGTGTTGGTTATTTGAAAGTATCGTGTGCACGGTAACACACTTATTGAAGAATGAATACGTGTAAGATGGAACATGAAAGTAACACTTTTTACTCCACAAAAACATACAGATTCTTGATCCACATTTAAGCCTACATTAAGACATCAAAATACCAAACACTACACGACTCACCTGAGTACTCAATCTTGATCATCACAAGAAGCAAAAAGTAAAAGACAACATGAAATAACTCACACGACGTAAAAATCCAGGTCAACAAACAGCAGTCCCACCCACTACTTACCAATGTCGCATTGTTCGTTATTAGTCGGACAACGTAATGGAAGGAGTTCCCATCTACACTGAAAATACTGTTTTGCACAAAACTGATTTTTCCTGTCTTTTCAAATTGCTTCTCCAACAACTCGCGTACATTCTGGGAGTTACGCACAAATTCAACCACGCCGTGTGGGGCGTACAGCAGCAAGTTGATTGCATGTTTATCTCCATCCCCGCCCGCAGTCCTATTCGATCCACCTAAATTGGAAAAGAGTGCATTCGTTAACTCTCAATCACACATTTCAAAAATCAAACAGCTGGAAAGCAATGGGCCAAGCACAGGAAGATTTGCTAATTGCTCTTAAAGCATGCAGAAAAGAAAAGCTACTGATTAAACAAAAGCTAATACTATGGTCTTCACTGCTTATTTTAAGTGGCTTTTGAGAAAAAAACAACACACCGTCAGCAGCTTATCGTTTCAACTGAGTTTTTTCTGTTGTCAAGAGGCGCTCAGAAAAATGTAAAAAAATACAAAAAATGACATTACTACATTACTACTAAACAAGTGGCGTTATCATGCAATCTTATCTTGATAGCTTTCAAGAAAACAACAAAACTAAATGAAGATAGGACAATCTTGAAACACATTGCAGCCAGGCAAAAAATCTAGGGCTATTGAGAAGTACCGAGACATGCTGCCCAGCAGAAAACATGGAATTACCTGCAGTTGTCGAACCCAATGACTGCGATGTTTGGGAAGGAAACTGAATAGCTGGAAAAATATATTCCAGTTTCATCTCCAAACATAGAAATATTACTGTGCGACGCGCTCTGTACAAACTCGAAAATTGAGGGAATTGATTACTGCTTTCAAATGTCACCACGGAACTGTCTTAACGACGGGAACGAACCGCACAATAAAGTTCGACACTAACAATATATGGTTTGGATTTATGATCGTTCAAGATTGGTGGACGTGATGACTACTGTATTCTTCAAAAATCTTGTCACGTGAACTGATGTCACCTCCAACCAGTTTCACAAAAAATAAATGCGAATGCATACAGAAGCTTCCAAAATAATGAGTTAATGTTCCGAAAACATGGCTACAAGAAATTCGAATCATCCGACTCTAAATTCAGTCATTTGACAAGCTTACACGCAAACTACAGAAGAGCTTTCTTTTTACGTTTAGCCCACTACGTTCAGAGTACATAAAGTTAAGAGCTATTAAAGTGAACCTGCAACAGCCATCATGACTACTTCACTGAAAATAATAAAGCAAACATATTCCCCAATCTCTTATCTTTAAATAAAGAGGATCACGCAAAAATGACAAGCTCTTTGCGAACGTTCGCATTGGAAAAAATTCGCTTTTGAGTTTAATCGTCTGACGCAGACTGATAAGCAACGCGATGTCGACATACCCATTTTTACTGGAGCGCCTTTACTCGAATGAGGTATTTGTCCTCCATCCAAGGTTGTCTCTGGGTGATAGTACAAAAAAATGCTTGCTGGATAGCCGTTAATTTCGATCTTGCATTTATCGCTGCATCTTTTTGTCAGCTTTTCGGCTTCTACAAAATACAAATAACCAACCGGTTGTATGACAGAAACTACACCTTCAAGAATATGAAAATTCCGGATAGCAAGTAAACTACTCATCACTACCTTTTATCCATCTTAACTTTAACCACGTAAATGTGATAAAGCTTCAACCCAACTATTCTTGCTGGTGTTAACTGCGCTGGAGATGTTTGCAAAAGGAACCAAAACGCAAAAAAATGGATTAAATTTCAGCATAGTATCAAAAGATTTACATACCTCTGTAATCCGCAAAATACACAAACGCCGATTTTTTTTCAGGTTCTTGGATGTGAGTTATGAAGCCTTCCGAATGTTTCTTGATAGCATCACGAATGTGTGTAGTCTTTGTACCGCTTTTTAATTTGCTGATACAGACGCAATCGGTACGAGGAAAAGGTTTTACCTTGATAAGAAAAAACTCCTAACTTTGCAGGTAACTGCAAATTAATGCTAAAAATTGGGAACAATTTCGGCAAAGGGTGCAAACAAAATATTTAAAATGTGTGCATCGCTGAGGTCATCGGTTAGTTCCAAACACAGCACAAGCATGAATCTCCAAAGTTGGCAGTACATTGAAATCGAACCTGGCCAAACGTTTGCCAGCACAGGAGTAAAGAATGCGCAGCTGTCAAAAATGACGTGAGCTTCCGAGCTCAACAACTGTCATTTAAATATCCACAGCTGAATCTTACACAGCACGTGCAGAATGTCATGCTAGAAAATGTTACCTCTGCCACAAACCGGGACAGTGGCGTATCTAGGGTGTGGCAGGCATGGCTCGTGCCATGGGCGCCACCTAAAAAGGGGGCGCAAAAATTGCTTGGCATAAATTAAAATTTGTGATTTTTGTTTCTTCAATCTTTGTTTTGCGCCCCATACAACATTTAACTGTACAGCTGCATCAACACAGCGATCTTATCTAATGCAATAATTTGGGTGTGCTGCGTGGGAGCATCATCAAGCATTGTGACAAAAGTGTGGTATTATGACACAAACTGTGGTAGTATTATATAAATAACCACTCGAAACTAAGAAAACAATCTTTTCCGCTGAAAATTTAATAACAAAATGTCAAATCTCAAAATCCATGGAGGCATTGACCCCTACCCCCTTCTGACGCCCATGGTTGCGTTTCAGACATTGTGACGAGTTTTAAGTTTGTAACTGTGAGAATCTGATTGTTATGCAAATAACTGCCGTTAAATATCCCACATATTTACAAATTACTTGAAACTGGTGTGGCCCAATTAGACTTTACAATATTTCTTTCTCTTTGGCCACTAGTGTCTAATAAACAGAATAAACGCAATGCCCCAGTCCAGAGATTAACAAAGAAAACAGTAGTTGGTCGTCGAAACATCAGCAGTTAGTATCGTTATCGTACCAGATGAGCAAAACAGTGTTAACTCATGAAAGAAGAATTGTTGGTCTTATTTAAAGCTAGGTTTTTCTGTCCAGTGCTTTGGCTGTCGCGCGTTCAAACGTGGTGTTGCTCTTGCACAGTGTATACGTAACTTGTTTTGCCATCCAAATTAGATGTGATTTATTTCAACAGAAACTTCCGTTTGTAGTTGTATTGTGTTGTGTGATTTTTTGCAAGATTTACAATTTGGTCAGCCAATACAACGTATTAAGCACGGTATTGCATTATAAAATAAAGGAATATAGAAGTATGTTATAGTCTTTGTGGATAATTTATGATTTTATTTAGTGAAACGTTTAAAACAAAAATAAACTTTCTGTTTAAAAATATTTATTTTCTTCATGGTTTATCTTTCACAAAAATTTTGCCTATATCTAAGATTTACATTAATAAAAAGTGCGCACATTTAAACTTTGACATGGGCGCCATTTTGCACAGATACGCCACTGCCGGCACATGTCAATTCACGATCAAGCGTCGAACAGTGGAAAACGTACAAGTGTCATTGGTTTGATGTGTTTTTTCGTTAAATGACAATAAACGATCTTTTATGCAAGCATCAGAAACGGTACTTGGACTTACCATCATCGTTTTCCCTTGGAACTTACTTTCTTTGACAGACCGCTTGATTTTCTCAATGCCTGTAATAAGTGTCTGTTCAGGAACGAAAAGCAACAGCAGGACCGACAAACCCCAACCAATTACCGTACCTGTGATTTCACTTTTGTATGAAACAGAAAAGCAATCTTTCTGCGGCAACGCCACTACAGAAAGCTTGTGTTGATTCTTCTCGTGCAAGGTTTCGAGATGCTTTTTCAGATTGGAGATATCGCAGTCAGCAACCTGACAACAAATTGAATCATTTAAGAAATACTGTATCTTTAAACATTCTTTGATAATGTTTTCTCCCAAATACAAATTAAAATATAAAACGCTTTTGTTCAATTCTTTAATGAGCTGTGTTACAATTTGCATCAATCCAACATACACTTTACTGAAAAAGTGAAGATAAAACCTGTTTAATGGAAAGCCACTAAACATTTGACAACTTTCACGATATCGATGCTAACGTCGTTAATGCGCGCGTTTGAAACGCTTTTTCACATCAGTAACAGGAAAAATAAATTAATAATACCTTCACAATGAGGCCAGTTCTGCACACCAGTGTATATGAAGCAAATTTACACCATACTTTAGATGAAAAGAACATAGGTCAATGACTAAAAGCCGGATCTATGGATCAGCCACCACCAACGGTGCAAAATCTTCTCCATGACGTCAGCTCGATCATGAAGCATGACAAGGCGCAAGATTACCATCAGAACGTTATCAGCAATCGAGCGGTCGCCGTGGCGCATTTAATCGTGGAATCACGAAATATCAAGAAAAACTACTCTTATAATGAAAAATACACAGCCATTTATGCTAACATTTGTTTGTCTAAACGTATATACTTTGTTTGCTTTGCACCCGTTGTAACACCAAGCCCGCTGTAGATTCAGATTCCCCAGTTGACGTTACTATGAGTGTACTTCAAGAAAGCTACGAGCAAATCTCGTTTAATCGCCCAATTCTGTACAACGCCTTACCCGAAGCACTGCTCCAACCTCGTGGTAATTGAGAAACACACAGTCCAATTACGCTTCAATTTTGTCAAGCTCAGATGAGAACAGTTTGCACAATTTTAGAAAAAGTATTGAACATGATTTTGTGTGATTTTGCTCTAAGGCAGAGGTGTACAACCTTTTCTATTGCCGGCTGCATCACTTTTATTTATATGAAGTACGGTCGCCAATGAGTTCGAGTTTATATATGATATACGTTAAATTAAAGAATAGGTACTGCCAAGTGCCAACCAACACAGAGCACATGCAAACATAAATTGCTTATTCTTAATGACATCACCATTCAGATTGTTACGCATCGTGTCGCCTGATTTTCTTGCTTTGCGTTTGTTTTGCTTCAATATACGCCAGCACGGCCGCCAAATCTTATATTTTAAATTATATGTGGACGACCGCAAATTTTATTATTGAAGGCCGCATGCGGCCGTAGTCGTATATAATCTTCACTTTTAGCAGTTTTTCTTTTAATTCCCGATTTAATCAACGTTAACGAAAAAATTTAAATAATAGGAACGTTCGCCTACGGAACGTACTTTTGTAGTTTATGTGCAATTTTCAGTTCATTTGGTCTGGATAAACAAAGAAAAGCCCTAAATTTCAAAAAATTTCTGGGTCAAATTTAGAAATTACACAAGTTTTAAGACATTCGGGACAAATATTCGAAATGTTTCAGAGAAACAAGAAAGTCTTTCACTACTCTGACCCTCAACAGAGAACAAGACCAAACCGTGCGTGAAAAAACAGTAAAAAATTGAAACCAATCCAACAAGAAATCTGAGCTGGAAGGTTTAGAGATTGGTCTACTGTTATGGTGATTTTCGCAAATACAAACAACACAATACAGACGGACATGTTTACCTTAATTCTATTACAACAGATTATGCTTTTGCATAATTTGATATTTCTTGTTTATTAATCGTTTATGAAGACGTCTGCACAACCTTGTAACCCCGACGAACTGGCATTGTAAACTCTTGCCATGAGACTGTAACTGCAAGTTCTTTATTAAAAATCAGAATCTTCTGAAATCAAAGGATCCAAGTTGAGCAGTTTTAACCTTATGACGTTCTCCGAATAAATTAATGTATTTGCGAAATACAAGCTTTTTAGGGTTGCACTTTATAAATGGTGACAGACCTTTTTGTTTGATTTATATTTTACATTATCTTGCCCTTGGTCTTAAATAACATATTAGTTTTAAGAAACTGTTGCTGGTTTTGATTTGTAACGCTATCCGAAAGAACCGCACAGTTTGTACATCATTTTTTCACGAAAAACCACTGGGAAATTATATTTTGACCCTTGAAAGTCCTGAACTACAGTTCAGTTTATCCAAAGGTACCCAACCTACGGACCCCACACGGATTTTTGCTGCCCACGCTGCCATGCTAAGTTTGCCTTAGAATACCCAACAATGCTTCCAACTCGTCGAGATCAGTTATCAAAGTTTGTTTGCCTTGTTTACGGTTTTAATTCATGGTAGACAAACGTGTTTTCAACAGTTTTTTCATTTATCACGATATACTACCATCCAAATTGCACTAGCTATCTCATTAACGTGTGCTTAGGCCCCTTTATGTATGCAATCCTATTTGTCCCAGTTGCATTTTGTTTCACATGTTTGCTTTCAATAAACTCGGCATTTTAACTGTTTTTTTCGCGTTTTTCGTAAGTTAGTTAGTTAGTTAGTTTTATTTCGGTGGTACGGCCCTTGGCCCCTCACCATATTGATTATAACTGCCTCACCACCCAGAAAAACTGTGAGGCCTTGGTTCAAAATATTGGTTCACTGCATTAAGACATTTTTAAAATGATCTTTTCCAAAATAACCTTTATATTCATCTACGTTTCATTGACTGTTCGCTACGAAAGCACATTACGACGAGAAATCTGCTACAGCCATTTAAACGTATCAAACTTTTTTGATTCTTTACCTTTACTCTTGTCAAAAACTTTTGATTTCTTCAGTTTCACCCTCATCAAAAAAATATAAAAATCGTTACGCAACATTTTTCTTTATTACCAAGCATAAGTCACTGTTTTCTTAGTTTGGTGCTCCTAACTCACTAGAAGTAGAAAAAAATGTCGGTTAGTGAACTAATACATAGCAGGCTCGTATAAACAACTTGACCAACCAAAGTTATCTTGTCTGTACCTGAACAACGAAAGCTCTTTCGTTCAATGGAGGTACCATCTTGGGACAGATACGCAGGCAAACGCCGTCAATCGTATTTTGTCTGGATTCCAACAAACGTTGAGCCTCTGAAAAGAGAAACTCTTCACCCCTGCGCGGTTTGCACAAAATAGAAACGAGCACTTTAAGCAATTTAACAACCCAGATACAATATGTTTTAAGCATATCACAGACAACAAGAAAAGTACCAACGCCTACGAAAACGTAATCAGTAAAGCGAGGCAGAACTTACCAGCATCCGAAGAAAATGACACCAGCGTTCCATCCATCACAGGAATGATGGTTAGATTTTTGTCATTACTGACATTTGTTAAATATTTTACCAACGCTGTCTCCGAAATTATTCTGCCTTCAGCTGGCCGGATAAGAAGGAATCTGAACAACAAAATCCACACCAGATAAAAAGCGAACGCCATTTATCACGAAAACACATGTGGGTGTCAGTAGCAAGCGAACTATGACACCTAGGACTTCGTGAAAAACGGTTAAGTACTATCTATCCATCTGCAGCACTCTGTATTATATAAGCGATGATATGATGGGCAGTCTTTTCATATTAAGGTTATGACACTCCTGTTTTATTTAATCCCATTGTCATGCTACTTAATATTGAGCCACATCACTTGCATTGCACTATCATATAGTTATACACTAAACGGAAGCCTAGAGCGTATGTTTTGCCAAAAGTTAATGCATTGACACCAGTGGCGGATCTAGGAGGGGCAGTTTGAGGAAACTGCCCCCCCCCATCTGTGGAGCCCCCTTGAATGGCGCCCCTTTGCCATAAATGCGCCCTTTTTTGGTGGCCTGCAAGTACAAACAGAAATAAAAATACTCCAGAAGAAGCAATGTTTCTCTCTTGATTAAACGTCAGGATTTACGTCCCGGACTTTGCCCAACCTCTTATCGAATAGCTTGAACAATGCTTTGTTTCGTAACAGTACCACGTTTCGTTATTTCTTTGCTGCGTGAGAACTGCCCAGCCTTACGTTATGTAATCAGCAATCAAAAACGCAGTCGCTTTCGCTTAGCACAGTTCTCGACTTGCCGCTGGGCTGTACGAAATTGGTTTGTTTTTTTACAAGTTTTTTTTCTTTAATGCCTGATGACAGCCTCGAAAGCAAACGCAGCAGTGAAAATAGTAATGCGATATGGAAAACTTATAACGGACTCAAGATTTTACAAGCCTCCAAAATGAAAACGAAAAAACAGTTTCAGGGCTGCTGCCAGTGCAATTCGTGAGTCCGCAGTATGTCTGTATTGTAGGTTTGCAACATAAAGGTGAGTGGATGAGTTTCTTGACGGAACTAAGCACCTGATTGAACCAAAATGCAGCGTGTAAAAAGCTATAGTTGTAGACGTTAACAAACAACATGCCGCTATGTGAAAAAATGCGTTGAACGTGCTCGATTAGCTCAAAGAATTGTGACCTCAAAGCTCAAAGAAAACTATGCAATTGTGCAACTCTTCACTCCAAATACATGGACAACGCCGAGGAGTATTAAATTAGTGCTAGGGGCGTAACAAGGTTAGATGGCGCCTGGGGCAAGAAGTACGTTTGGCGTCTCCATGTTCGAACCTGAGGTCTTTCGGAAGCAAATGTACTGCATTGAAGTGCTTGTGACATTATTAGGACTTTTCGGTATCCCCTGCTGTCATTTGGCGCCCTTATAGTGATTCGTTGCCCGGGGAATTGTGACCCTTGCCCCCCGTAATTAAGACCCTGATAACTGCGCGCAGCGACGCGCCTCAAACCATGGTGCTCAGCTCTAACCAGAGGCATAGGGGAACCTTTGGCTTTGGGGGGAGAAAAGTTTCAAGTCGCCCGAATTTTTTCGCCACTGTGAGGAAAACGAATAGTAAAGTTTTGCAGGGCGATGATTCTACTTAAGCAACTTGCCCAAACATATAGGGAAGTTGTTTCTGAATTTTTTTTTAATCTTGCCCGAATCTTCCTCCCACCTCGTACGCCTATGGCTCTAACGGAGAAACTTTGGCAAAATAGTAGTTATCTACAGCGTGGTGGATTGAATAATTGTTTTACGCAGTGATAACAATTTTGCAGTCCAAAATTGGAGGAATGACGGCACCTTTCGCCCCCACCTGGCTACGCGTCAGGCAATAGTGACTGATGGCTGTGTGGTTTTGATCTTTTTGTTGCAATTGCAAACCCATAGACAACTCACATTGGTCATGAAAAGTCAAATATGGCATGGTTAGCGAAATACGCAACTGACAGAAAAATGCTGGGCTATTGGTTGTAAGATCATTCCGCTTACATCATATAAATTTGAGCAGAAAGCAATCTTCAGGTGAAAACTAATTTTTTCACTGGTGACTGTGGTGTTGGCAAAGGTTCTTGGTTTGATTCTCATCTGTGTTTTCTGGCCTGGCTGGATAGAAGCAGACCCATCGCCTGATCAACAGCATTGGTGGTGGCTTGAGCTTCTTCGGGGGCTTCGTACTAGTATACAATGACTTGAAAAATGACTTCATGGGGAGGCTAGAGTTTGACTTTGGAGGTATTGAGTGTGAATTTGGGGGTTCAGCCCACTTGCTTCCATCTCTGTTGAACCGTGTCACAAGTTTTTTTAATAACCTGGTCTGGTGGGAATGTTTTTTCTTCGTATCAGCAATTTTGTCGAAAAATGTGGAACGATATTAAACACTTGATTGAAAATCTACCTTTATAAGTGGCGTTAAATGTATTTTAGGGCAATATGCCTTGAGGCCCAGTGTGAATTTATCATGCGATTATGAGATTGTCTTTCACAATAGCCAGCAGAGCTTCATAAAATGGGAGTAGTGTCCTGGCAAATGTCTTTCATTCATGTTTTGTTTTTGAATTGCCGCTTCAGCAATAAAGAACTTTTTCATGTACATGTAAATGCACAAGCTTCGCTTGGAAACATGATCGTCATTTAGCTTTTTATTTGAGTCCTATCGTGGGACATGAGTTGTCACTTCCAAGTCTAGAAACAACCGTTCTACTTTTAACCAGCTCAGGAATGCATTTCAGACACTGATCTTTGCTGATTTTGCTACAGATAGCCAAAACAGTGGCAAACGCTAGCGCGGAGCATGCTTTTATACCTTTTAAATACATTTTGTAGATTTACGATATATGTGTAGCTTGTGAAAAATTAGGCCCACTGGCCACTGTTTAGGACCCGTTTCAAACGTTTTCTGAATTAATGGTATAAAGTACTTTCAAACTGTGGTTATTCTCTGAAGAAGTGCCTAGTTCGACCAACAAAAA